>Ga0137453_1000034_pt1 | contig 10388 bp, 21 predicted proteins | sample EasRivERMGT526_2_FD_104649 | JGI IMG/M metagenome (GOLD analysis project Ga0137453, IMG submission 104649) | Soil microbial communities from meander-bound floodplain in the East River, Colorado, USA - East River MetaG ERMGT526_2 | ecosystem: Environmental > Terrestrial > Soil > Floodplain ... | reverse complement strand
CCATCGATGATTTAAGCATGAAGCTGGAAACAGCCGAAACCCGGCTGGCTAAAAAGCAGGACACGGTGATTAAGGAAGTTCGTAAATCATTTATTCCCTGGTGGATCTGGTTGGTGATGATAGCTGGATTCCTTGTGAGACATTACTGGCAGAAAATTATAAAATTTAAATTTCCTATATGACAGTTAAAAAATGGTATTTGATAATGGTATTAACCGCATTTTCCGGTTTCGTTTTGCTGATTAATACAAACAGCTATTTTGCAGATAAGCATAAAATAAACTGGCTGTTTACCGTCGTCGGTATAGCGCTGGCGCTGGTAGCTGGCTACTCTTATTATAAAGCCAATAAGCTCGGTAATCCCGGCGATCCCAAAAACAGATAAATGATTTACGCCGTACTTCTTTTTATCCTGGTTTTGGCCGTTGACCTGGTTACTGATGTCAGGCTATACGACAAAGGATTGCAACCGGACAAGTTTAGGGGGGCAATACTACGAACCGTAGGGCTGGCACCGTGCGTTTATTGGTTGGGCCCGTGGTCAATACCCGGTCTGTTCTTTCTGTACCTGATTTTATTTAACGGCTTCTATAATATTCTGATCGGCCAGCGCTGGGAGTTTTTAGGCACCACGTCAAAAATAGATTTGTTCTTAGCCCGCTTACCCCGGTTCCTTAAATACATCCTTTTAATATTTTCCATCCTTTTATACATTACTTATGGCACCACGTGATATGTTTTTGCAGGATATAAAAAACGTCCTGTTTGGCGGGCAGCTATCCGCTGGTCAGGCTGAAGGACTGGGCGCCCTTTTAAACGCTTGCGAGTTTTATGAAGTCAAGGACCCGAACCAAATTGCTTATGTGCTTGCAACAGCTTACCATGAAGTGAATAAAACCATGCAACCGATTGCTGAATACGGGAAAGGGAAAAACCGAAAGTACGGGCAGCGGGTGAAGTATAATGGAACAGGATATGCCGACACTACGAACCTTTTTTATGGCCGTGGTTTCACTCAGAACACATGGTATGATATTTACAAAATACTATCCGGCATCTTCAAAGTGGACCTTATCCATAATCCTGATTTACTGATCACTGATATTGACCTGTCAGCGAAGGTCAGTGTTTATGCTATGAAGAAAGGAATTTACACAGGTAAAAAGCTCAGTGATTATATCAATGAAAACGAAGTGGATTTTGTCAATGCCAGGAGGATTATTAATATACTTGATAAGGCTCAGTTAATTGCCGGGTATGCTGAGAAATTTAAAAATTCACTGCTATTCCCGCCTTTAGCTGGTGGTCCTGAACTGTAAGGCATGGGACCGGCAACTTTCCATCGTATAATTTTAAGTATAGTAATGCCCCGTATTTCAGGGGCTATAAATTTATGCAGTTAATAATTTCGGAAGGTAGTCCAATGCCTTCCTATCTCGATCGTAGAAATATTTTTCAGCATTTTTAGGAATCCAAACATCATCAATATACTTGATAAATATAGATATCAAGTCAATTGGGTAAAGCCTAGCATCACATTCAAAACCACTTGGATAAACATGCCTGTATGTCTTAAAATCTTCCGGAACGGAAGGGAAGTTCTCCCTTAGGTATTTTGCAAAGCATAAGCCTACGCTTACGTCTGGCCTTATTTCTTTGCCATCTATTGCCTTGTTGGGAATTTTATATCCCACATGCTCGAACCTGGCGTATAGCCTAATATACAGCTCTGTGATCACAGAAAAATGACCCTTTTCCACTCGGTTGTAATTCTCCATATACCTTATTATGAAATTGGGGGTTTCTTGGCGATCTATACCGTAGCCTCCCTTTTTACGGATAGACGGGATAACCTCTTCAAAAAGCCATGCCTCAAAACGTTCTGCAGTGGGGAGGGTGGATTTGACAATAAGCCTATAAACATTAGGCTCATTAATTAACGTGACGAACTGTTCGCCGCCTTTTGTTTGAAGGGGGTAACGTTTCGTTATACCCTTTTCTTTACAGTGGTCGCCAATTGCCTTGCTGGGATTTGAATAGCCTAAAATCCTGGCTACATCTGAGGCTACAAACCAAAGCTCTCCATCAATGTCAATAGTTCGAACACTTTCGAAATGATCTCCTTCGGAATACTTGAATAGTAAAATCTGCTTCATATATATTGAATTTAATTACATACTGGCAGCCGCAAGGCTGGAGCTTATATAATCAATCAATAATTGCTACGCAGTTAGTGAGAGGAGAAGTTTTTGGCGGGAATGTCCGTTTCCTTTATATTGTGCTCGTATTAATCGCCCAAAGTTTCTCAATGCCTCCAAGTTACCAGCTTGTGAGGCATTACCATTTAAGCCTAATTGCAATATAAGCATTTTAGTACAACCACTCGCTATTTTTAATGCAGAATTTACGGTTTTTGCTAAATTTTTTATAGTAAGTATTTTAGCAATTGAAAGTAGCAGTTGCTTTAAGCAAAAAACCTCCCGAGTCTAGCACCGGGAGGGCCCTAATCAAAAACCATTAACCATTAAACCTTATCCTATAAAAACGGAATGAATATAAGAATTAATGCCCATTTAAATGGCTACAATAAAAGGCCGCAGGGTAATCTGCGGCCCCGACTGATTTGTCAGCCTATGAATTCACTTCAGTAAATTTATATCCCAGTCAAAAACTATCAATGAGGAAAAAAACTTTTAAAAACGTTTTTTATGAAGATACTTCTCCATAACATCAACTACACTGTAAAAGAGATTGATCTGGTTGATCAGATCATTTATCAAATCTTCAACGGGAAGGAATATTTATTTAGTATGGGATTGAATGAAGATGGCTTTTGGGAATCAGCAGAAGATATTAATCAGGAAATGGTTAAGGAAATAGGTAGTATTATTGATGACAAAACATTCTAATCATGGAAAAAATCGACATAAGCTTTCAGCATAGGGGAAAACAGTATATTGGCTATTTCAGCCTGGTAGCTGGTGCCGGTGCTGGAGTATATCATCTTATGGATGACAAACAATATTACCTGGGAAGGCTTAGACAGGGGTCCCAAGATGAATGGGTGTTTGACGCAAGTAATGCAGAAGATAAGCTCGATGTTCTGGCAAACACGTTTGGTAATTATATTACCGGAAATAGATTAATTTAGATAGGTCAGCTCATCTGACAACATTTTCACTTACAAGCCTTGGTTTCTACCTGGGCTTTTTATACTAACCTGCAGGGTAGCCGCCCATTGGCATAGTGGTAAGTTTGTGCTAAATACTAAATACTTGCCTTCTCGTTGCAGGGGATCAAAAAAAACTATAGTTTCGTCACCAACCATCCTTACACCATTAAACAAGCCCAATGATCAAAATTTTTCTACTCGACATTGAAGTCCTTAAAGCCGTTATTTGGCCGATAACCGTATTCTTATTAGTCCTGATTATCATTTTACTACTTAAAAAACCGTTGGTGGCAATGGTGTCCACCATTAAAAAAATTAGTTACGGAAAAACCGTTGCTGAAATGTCGCAGGGAATACCCCACAAAGACGGTGACAACAAACTGCTTGACAATGGCGCTGCCAATAAAGACATACTGCGCGCCGATCAAATTCTTGGTCTTCTTAGTCAGCCGACAACGGAAAATCTTAAAATATGGGTTGACAATGAGTCAAAAGTGAATGAACCTAGCGAACCAGGAGCAAGATTTGAAAGGCTCTATAAATATACCGAAGCATTGTATTTGATATTAGTATTTGAGCGAGCTTATTCTCAGATATTTGGTAGCCAAATATTCATTTTAGAATGTTTGAATAGTGATATCGAATCAAAAGAACATTTGAAAAGGTATTATGATTCTGCCGTCGACCAAAATCGGGATTTTTTTAAAACGTACTCCTACGATGAGTACTTTGATTTTTTAGTGAAAAGAGAATTTGTTATGCTTCATGAAAACGATTATTATAGGATCACAGCGTTTGGCAGAGATTTTCTAAAATGGATCGTCGAAAGTGGGAGGTCAATGGCAAAGCCCTATTAATGCAAGTCTAAAATAAAGTCAATAATTTTCCTTTCGTTGATAAAACTTCAAATGATACTACCCACACCAAGGGATTATCTTTCCAGCTTTCTTTACCGTTTATTGATTGCCACAATGATTCAAATGATTATTCCATTGATTTATTTTCCCCTGTAAGTTGTTCACACCAGCCAATTTTCGCGATGTGATTCATCAAAGAACTCTCCCTCAACGGGCTGTATCATTTTTGTTGACCATCCTTTTTTTTCTTTAAAGGTCAATCCCAGGACAATTCCGTGATGCCGGACAGAGGAAGGGGTGATCCTTAATTTACGGGCTAATTCACTCTTGGTGAAGTTGGCACAATGCTCTCTCAGCTCCTGGTAGATCATCTTTAATTTTTCTGGTTCAATGTTTCTTGACATGTTATTAATTTAAAGTCAGATGGATCTTGTTCCTGTTTTTCCAGCTCTACCCAAGCTTCATATTCTGAGGTAGATTTTATTGTAACTATCCTCCCGTAGGAGTTCTTAAATTGGTATTCTTCCATATTATTTGGTTTAGTTGTTATTCCTTTGATGATTTAGGTGGTTGGGAGTTGGTTAATTAAAATACCTCATTGCTTGCTCTCCTATCCACCTTCCCATTGGTACCGGAACGGCATTACCTATCAGCTTGTAGGAGTTCATTTCATTGGGAAAGTGAAAGTCATCCGGGAATCCTTGCAACCTGGCATACTCCCTGATCGAAAAAGGACGAACACCATGCTTTGAAGCTTTATCCTTTACCAGCCGCGTTCCTAAGTCTTTGGAGTAATGAGCAACGCATGTAGGGGCAACAGCTCCAGGAATGTCAGGATCCACCACAATTGGCAAATCCCTGTACTTCCCTTTTATCCTTGCCATCACATAATCCGGCATTGGAACGTCTGGATTGTTTTCGATAACATCTTTTAGCCTTACGATTCTACTGTTCGATGGATGGACTATTAAAAACGGCTTCTTTGTCGCTATCAGAATCAACCTCTTCCTTCTTTGTGGTAGCCAGTTCTCTGTCTCCACCGGGCAGAAAACATTGGTATAGTAGTTAGGAATTTTGGTCATAGCCTCCATTACCACTTTAAACTTTTTCATTCCAGGCACATTCTCCACTGTGAACATTTCCGGCTGCTCCAGAACAATATGCCGGAAAGCATGAAGAAAAAGGTCATCACCGGTTCTGGTCCCGTGGATGTCAGCAATAGGCGAATACTTTGTGCATGGCCATGTAAAGCACATGATGTCGGTCCTCTGCTGGTCCAATACCAGTTTGTTAGTTATATCCTCGTTCAAAACTGAGTGATTGAAATACCCGCTGTTTATCATGCAGTCCGTTGCCTTTTTATCCATGTCAATAGACTGAATAACATTCACCCCTGCTTGCATCAGCCCTAGCTCCTTTCCTCCGCACCCACTGAAATATCCTTTAGCTGTTGGTCTGTACATTTTAAATATTTTCATAAACGTATAAAGCCTGACAAATGCAAATCCTCGACCATTGCTCTTTCTTCACACTCGACAGATTCCAGTACCTTTCTTTCTGCTCTTTACTGATTTCACTCAGAGGGATTAAGTATTTATTCTCAACCATTCTAACATACAGCCATTGAAGGGGTATCCAATAAGCGGAAGAGTTTATTATCCTTTCATGTGGGTCAGGGCTTGTTTGCAGAACAGTAATAGCATGATCAAATGGCATCATAGAGAACAACCCGTTAATTCAATAATCACCTTACCTAATATAAAAACCACAGTTAGATATAATACAATCAATGCTAATGCCGATACAAACCCAACTGCTCTCCTGAATCCTTTGTAGAAATCGTCGCTCATACGGTTGGTTTTACATAAATATTTTCAGATCCATTATTCAACCTGGTGACAAAGAAGTCAAACAGATTATCAGCCTCTTTCATCAAACCATCTTTTACCAGAATTTCCTTAAAGTAATCCGGGGTTTTGTGTGGCTCAATACCATTCCGGCATCGCTGGAAAAACATCTCAATATCTTCCCTGTGCAAATCATCCAACTCTTGATCGGTAAATACCCTTTGGGTTGGAGGCTCTTCTTTTACCGTTTGCTTATATTCCTGGGCTGACCATAACCGGTAAGCGTTCATGATAGAAGAAAAGTATAGGACAGAAAAATTCTCATAACACTTAACCTCCGTTATTTCCAATTGACCATTTAACGCCAATTCAAAAGCAAGCCTTATTTCTGAAACGGTATGGCCACCATAATTGGATTGAATGAAATTTATCAGGATCTGCTTTTCCAGATCGTCAGGAAGGTTATTCGCTCTCATGCCAACCAAAAGCATTACGTACCTCAAAACCTCTTTTAAACCGTTTGTATCGTCTTTTATGAGCTTTGCCCTTAGCGCCATCTGAAGGTTGGTTTCACCAATCTTTGAGGGCCTGTGTACGGTTAGAGCTTGTTCCTGGCTTACTGCTGGCAGGTTGTCCATTACTTTGCTGATGTGTTCCATTTTTCTGCTTTTTGTTCCAGTGGTAAAAGTGCTGTTTGTAGTCTTTTGGGTTCTTTTCGTAAATACCCTGCCCGGATAGGTGAGCGTTAAAAACGGCCAATTTTTCAGGGGATGCTTTGTTGCTATTAACCCACACATCATCATTCATAGCCACGGTGATACAATGCTCAATCGAGTACAAAATTTCCGCGCCTGGTGAACTGTCTTTTTCTTTTTTTTTGTTTTTAGTGAAATCAACATTCTTTTCGGAAAAATTTGTGTGCGGGATTTCCTTCTCTTCTACTTCCTCTTCTACTTCTATTTCTATTTCTATTCTCTCTTCAGGGTGACAAGTTGCCGTCAGATGACTGTCATTTGTCCGCATGTTGCTGTCAGGCAATGGGAACTTACTTTTTTTGGTCCTGAGCCGCTGGCCGAAATCCAAAATCTGTAAATAACTTTTCTGATCGGAATCGTAAATGGCGATTAACCCGGCGTTTTGGCATTCAGCCATCCAGCGGAGTATGTCGGCGTCACGAATCGAATCAGACCTAAGCGGAAACAGATTTGATTTTAGCCTCTTTGAGTCAGCCCAGAAGCATCCATAGTCATCGACTTTCATTATCAGCCTGGTAAAGAATACTTCAGATTGAATTGAAATAGCATTTACTTTATCAGAATTAGTCCAATCTCTTAGCATCCGGTTTGGCATCCATTAAGCTTTACATAGGTTTAAATAAATTTCTTTCGCTGTTTTCATCGGGGTAGCAAGAGTGTACCTGGAAATATGACTAACCTGCTTTCTCCTGTTTACATACTTCTCAGTACTTGGTATAATTGAAATGCCCAATTCCTTTACATCTTTTATTCTCGCAGGAGGATAAGAACTCTTTGTTAGCTGCCTCAGCTCAATAGATGTTACTGACCTCTTTAAAATCAACTGGAGAAGAGTTTCCTGTATGTCAGTTTTTGGAACCGGCAATTTCATGGTTGGATGGTATTAATTATTAATAATCACAAAGCCTTCAGCGGATTTAAGTTCTTCCTGAAAAATTCCATCAATAGCGGCATCAGATGCCTCTTTCAACCCTATCGATTCAAGCCAGAATGAAACATCACCATTAACAACTTCAAAGCATATTTCAACCGTTACCTTTTGCGGGCTGAATCCTTTAAATAAAGGAATTGTAATAGTGAACTCCTTTACCATACCACCATCGTCAACCGTCTTCACATCATGGAGGCTTCTTTTATTTCCATGGTTATCCTTCTCCTGATTTATTTCAGTTTCGCTTTTTATTCTGAGTTTGGCAAGGCCGACAATAACCTGGGCGTGTTGGTTTTTATCCTCGAAATACAAACGGTTAAACCTAATAAGATCAAGTAACTGTTTTCTATTATAACGAGTCGCGGTATTGATCTTAAATTGAGCCAGTTCTTCTGACTGTCCGAGTTTCGCCAAAACTGATGCACCATAGTAGTTTTCAGGATCGAGTTTGAGTAAAATAGTTCTTGCGTTTTTATCAACAGTAACGACAGCCTTGTTCTTATCAATTTGCTGCGTGCTGTGACCTGAACCCCTGTTTATAATAAAGGTTGATACTGAATGAATATCACCAGATATATTGATGATATTAGGCTCTTTGAGGGGTAGAGGCTCTTGTGCTGTACCTTTACGAATAATCAATTCACCATTCGTATTTTCTATTTTCAAGTTGAGATTTCCCATAATTATTTGTTTGCAGATTTAGCGATTGAAAACATGTTTGCTTGCTTCTCTTCAGGCCGGAGGCGGCGAGAGCCGATTAGGAAACCGTCATTGTCATAAGTTTCCATCATACTATCCTCATGATTTGCCAGGTGATAAAGGGTACCATCAATTGTGGTCTGCTTTGTTTTTATTTCAGTAAGCAGTGTTTTGTTGGTGACTTTCAACGGATCCATTTGAAGCTTGAAATCATCTTTTACTTCTTTTAACTCGTCTTCCAGCTTATTAAGTTTGATACAATTGTCGGCAAGGTCTTCTCTCCTGTCTGCCAATTCATCTGTTGTTAGTGCTTTTTGATAAGTGGTCTGCTCTACTTTAGCAGCGTTTTCCTGCATGATCATCAACCGTTCTTTTGCGGTGAGTTCCGGCATAAATTGCTTCATTGTTTGATATTTATTGATTAAAAATTAATTTTTTGCTGATTTGGATTCACTACATTATTCTTCTTACCAAACTTTCTCGCCTTCGTCTGCACCTTTATTTCATCCAACCAAATTTTATAAGGATGATACTGCCTTACTCCGAACGGATAAGCGTCATATAATCCCTTTTTACGGGCAGCTTCATTACCTTCTGTCTTTCTAAGGACATCAGATACTATTGGCCTAGCTATGTCTCTCCATGATTTCATTACTTATACATTTAAATTATCTTATTATTATCAGGGTGTAGTCTGGAAATAATGCCTCCGTCATTTTCCATTTAAGCCTCCATACTTCCGTTTCAAAGCCCTTCACTTCGTGATATTCAATATCTCCATCCGAAAGAATTACTTTGAAATCGATGTAGTAATTCGCTATGTGACGTTCATTTATTCTGAGATCGATTTTATACTGCGGAATCACTTCTATAATCTCGCCGGCTTTAATTCTCCAGTCCAATTCTTCCGCATGATTAGCCTCTCTTATTGAATCATAGGTTCGTCCGTTATATTGCTTCGTCTTATTATTGTACTTCGACTTGGTGCGGTAGCTTTTTTTTGTGAACTGACTATACATGATTAATAATTAGGTACGGATTGAGAATATGATTCAAGTTTCAACTGTTCTTTCAATGCTGATATCGCTGTCCTGACGTTATCACTTATATGCACCAACGACCGGGTGAATCTCTCGCATAAATCAAATTCGTATTGTTCCTGGTGGCACCTGGCGCCCACATATTCTTTACCCAACGATGGTGAGAAATACTTTTCATTTGCTACCTCGGAAGCTATGAGACTGTGGTAAGCTTCAACCTTTTTAATATTCCAGTTCTTTTTAGCAATGGCCATTTGCTCTCCTGCCCAGGCAATGCAGGAGTTGATTGCATCCAGTTTTTGAATGAGCGTGTCAACTGACTGAAGTTCTCCGGTTGTCTCAAACTCGGTCTGTAACCAGGTTAATCCATCCTCCACCCTTTTAATGTCAATAGTTTTCATATTATTCCATGGCGTTTTAAATATTCATCGTTCTTTTCTTCACGCTCAATCTCAGTCATGTGCTCCCGGTCGGCTCCTTTCAGCATCCAAGTCGGTAATTCCTTCTTCGGTGGGGTCCTACCTACGAATAACTTTTCTTCCGGCTCATACTGAGAATGAAGCCAATTATTGTAAGCAGTTGATTCGGTTATGTCGTTTATCCAGCTCATGCATGTTGTTTTAATTCAATTACGCAACTCCATTCATATTTTGTAAAATCTGGTACTCTATTTCACCGCCTTCAAAATCCGGGCGCTCGATTAATAACTGCAGGTCGTTTTCTATGGCCCACTTTTCTATTTCTGCCAGGCTATTTTTATCAAGGAAGGAAGCGTCGAAATGCAGAGTCTTAACTTCTCCTAACGTGATTGCCGCTAGTTTTAAGGCAGCTATGTAAACACCTGAGCTGGAAAGCTGCTCTTTGTTGAAAGCATAGCCATTATAGGTGATTCCATCATCGGAGAAGCCGAAGCCGTCAGGCATAGAAGCATTTTTGATCACATCAGCTTTTTCCTGTTCTATCTTTTTTACTTCAGCATCGGCATCAGCGGCATATTTTACAGCTGTATCGTAAACATCCTGTTGTTTCAGCGCTTTGTTGTTTTCAGTAATAGCCAGATTGGATTTCTTTATTAAATCGATTTCTT
>Ga0137453_1000027_pt1 | contig 11274 bp, 9 predicted proteins | sample EasRivERMGT526_2_FD_104649 | JGI IMG/M metagenome (GOLD analysis project Ga0137453, IMG submission 104649) | Soil microbial communities from meander-bound floodplain in the East River, Colorado, USA - East River MetaG ERMGT526_2 | ecosystem: Environmental > Terrestrial > Soil > Floodplain ... | reverse complement strand
GCTGTTCGGCGATCTCCACGTGCACGGCATGGAGGGCGTGAAGTTCTATACCCGCACCAAGGTCATCACCAGCCGCTGGCCGCACCAGGATACGCCGGCGCCGGGGCTCAACATGCCCACCCTAGGCTGATCAGGATTGAGGATCCAGGATTTAGGATTGAGAGAATATGTTCAAGTTCCCATGTTTTGCTCAATCCTCGATCCTCAATGCTCAATCCTCGTCATGAGATGAGCGCACGCGAAAACATACTTGCGCGCATCCGCGCGCGGCAGGGCAGGACTGCGGCGGCGGCCGCCGCCGAACGTGATGCCGTCCGATCGCATATCGCAGCGCACCCTTCGAACCCGCGCCCGCGCATGGATTGGGAGCCGGTCGCGCGCTTTCGCGAGCGCGCCCTCGGGCTCGCAAGCACGGTGGACGACGTTGCGACGCCGGAGGCCGTTCCCGCCGCCGTGGCCCGCTACCTGAACACGCATTCGCTGCCGCTCGCGGCAGTGTGCTGGCCGGAATTTGGCGGCCTGGACTGGCGCGGCGCCGGCATGGCCGTCGAATCGCGCGCGGCGCGCGATGCCGACCCCGCCGGCATTACCGGCGCCTTCTGCGCGATTGCCGAGACCGGGACCCTGATGATGGTGACGGGGCCGGACACGCCGGCAACGTTGAGCCTGCTGCCCGAGACGCACGTTGCCGTGGTCCGCAAGCCGCGCATCGTGCCCGGCATGGAGGAAGCATGGCGTCTCCTGCGGGAAGAGTTGAGAGTGCCGCCGCGCGCCGTCACCTTCATCTCCGGCCCATCGCGCACCGCCGACATCGAGCAAACGGTGACGCTGGGCGCGCACGGGCCGTACCGCGTCCACATCGTAATTGTGGGCTGATCAGGACCGAAGCATCCCCAGACGTAGCACGCTCAGAACGCCTCGTCCCAGGAGATCGAGAGCCGCATCGCGGAGTTGATAATTCCCACCATGCTGTAGGTCTGGGGAAAGTTCCCCCACAGCTCGTGCGTCGCCGGGTCAATATGCTCCGCCAGCAGGCCATGGCGATTTCGGCAGGCAAGCAGGTTCTCGAACAGCGCCCTTGCTTCCTCGCGCCGCCCGAGCCCGGTGAGCGCATCAATGTACCAGTAGGTGCACGCCAGAAACGCATTCTGCGGCACCCCGAAATCGTCCGCCTCCGTGTAGCGAAACACGAAATCGCCGCGGCGAAGCTCGCGCTCGATCGCGGCAACGGTGGCGGCATACCGCGGGTCATCCGCGCGGACGAAACCCAGTTCAGCGAGGAGCAGCAGGCTGGCGTCGAGACCGTCGCCGTCAAGCGTCGCGACAAAGCTCTTGCGCGACGGGCTCCACGCGCGCTCGCAGACCGCGCGATGCATGTTATCGGCACGCGCGCGCCAGCGCGTGGAGCGTGCGGCAAGTCCGAGGTGCGCGGCAATCTTTGCCAGCCGGTCACAGGCCACCCAGCACATTACGCAGGAATAGGTATGAACGCGTGCGATGCCGCGCAATTCCCACAACCCGGCGTCGGGTTGCGACCAAACCTCCGTTGCGCGTTCGCCGAGGGCTTCCAGCTGCGCGAAGAGCGCCTCGTTCCCGGACCACAACAGCCGCCGGTCGAAAAAGACGTGCGTCGCGGCGAGCACCGCCGAGCCGTATACGTCGTGCTGCACCTGCCGGCAGGCCTGGTTGCCTGCGCGCACCGGCCCCATGCCGCGGTAACCGGGGAGCGAGGTGACAATTCGCTCGTCCAGATCGGGCAGCCCGCTGATTCGGTACACCGGCTGCAACCGCGCGTCGGGAGCGCTCGCAGCCACGTTAATGATATAGCCGAGATAGCGCTCCATGGTCCGCGTGGCGTCGAGCCGGTTGAGCGCGCTCACGGTGTAGTACGCGTCGCGCAGCCAGCAGTAGCGGTAATCCCAGTTGCGCCCGCTGTCCGCGGCTTCCGGCACCGAGGTCGTCACCGCCGCAACGATCGCCCCGGTGTCATCGGTCACCGAAAGTTTGAGCGTGATGGCGGCGCGAATGACGGCATCCTGCCACTCGAACGGAATGGACAAGTCGCGCACCCACTCGCGCCAGTAGTCAGCGGTCTCCTCGAGAAAGCCCCGTGCGACCTCCGCGACCGCACCCTGGAGCGTCTCGTCCGGGCCGAGGACAAATGAGACTGTTCCCTGCAGCACGAACGGCACCTCCTCGACAACCGCCGTAATCGAGCAGTCGGTGGTCGCGCGCAGCACGAAATCACTGCAGAGATAGCGCACGTGGTTGCTGCCAAAGGTAAGCGTGGCCCGGCTCGCGCCGTAGTCGCGCCCCGGCCGCAGCCGGATCGTGACGCGCGGGCTGCCGGCGAGGCGCCGTACCTGCCGCACCAGCATCGTGGGACAGAACAATCTGCCGAACCGCTGGAAGCGCGGAGCGGCATCGGTGATCTCGATCACGCCGCCATCCGCGTTGTACAGACGCGTCACCACCACCGCTGTGTTGGGAAGGTATTCCTGCTCGCTGCGCGAACAGCCCGCGAGTTCCACCGAGAAGTAACCGTAGTCGCCGTCACCGCGCGTCTCCCGCAGCAGCGAACAGAACACGGGATCGCCATCCAGCCGCGGCATGCATGCCCAGACGAACTTGCCGGTAGCGTCCACAAGTGCGGCGACGCTGCTGTTGCCGACGACGGCGAGATCAAGCGGCTGCGTCACCCCGGTACCCCGCCCGCGCGCAATGCCTCCGCGCACTGCGCAAGCCAGCTCCGCACCGCGGAAGCGTCCGCAAGCAGCCAGCGCGCAACGGTTTCGCCCGCACCCACCTTGATCGCGTGCCCGCCCAGACGATTGACCACGTTGAACCCGTATTCGTCGGTGAAATCGTCACCCACAAACACCGCGGTACGCCCGAAAAACGGGACCTCGCGCAGGAATTCCTCGATCGCGATGCCCTTGTCGCGCCCGCCCGGTTTGATCTCGATCACCATCTTTCCGCGTTGCAGTTCGAATCCATCGCCGAGTTCCGCCGCAACCGTCGCGGCGATATCGTTCGCGGCCTGCGCAAGGTGTGGCGCCTGCCGGAAGTGAAGCGCGAGGCTCAGGCCCTTGTCCTCGAAGATCAGCCCCGCGTATTGTGCCGCAAAGGCGGCAAGCCGCGCAGACTCGCGGCGCAGCGGCATTTCCGGCAATGCATGGGTGTGCATCCTGCCCAATGCGTCGCGACGCTCGATGCCGTGCTGACCGGCGGCAGGGAATCGCAAAGGAGAAAATATCGCATCAATGTCCGCCACCGCGCGACCGCTGATCAGCGCGAGCGCTCCGCCCGTCGCCGCGCGCAATCCCGCGAGCAGTTGCACGACTGCCGGATCGGCGGGCACCGTATCCGGCCGATCCGTGTGCTCGAACAACGTGCCATCAATATCGAGGAAAAACGCCCACGATTCCGGCGCCTGCGGGCGGGGCAGATTGACGGGCATCGTTTATCGGCTCACCGCTTGCGGCCGGGCAGACCGCGCGTGCGAGAGCACGCGGCTACGGTGCCGCATGCGCGCGGCGTCGATCAACATCCGCCCAGCCCAGCGGTACACGTTAAACTCCTGTATCAGATTCCTCATGCTGCGCATGCGGGCGCGTTGCTCCTCGGGGGGCATCGTGAGAGCAAGTTGAATTGCGGCCGCGCTCTGTTCGATGTCGTAGGGATTGACGATCAATGCCTCCGACAGCTCGCGCGCAGCGCCGGTGAACTGCGACAGGACCAGAACGCCGCGCTCGTCCTCACGTGCCGCGACGAACTCCTTCGCCACGAGATTCATGCCGTCGTGCAGGCTCGAGACGTAGCACACGTCGGCGGCGCGATAGTAGGTGTACACCTGCCGCGCATCGTGATGTTCGACCTTGAGAATAACAGGCTGATAGCCTTCGCGTCCGAAGCGTCCATTGATCTGGTCGGCGAGCGCCCGCACCTTTGCCTCGAAGCCCTGATATTCATCAATCGAAGATCGTGACGGCGCGGCGATCTGCACGAATGAAAACTTGCCGATCCAGCGGGGCTCGAGTTCGAGCAATCGCTCGATTGCCATGAAGCGCTCAAGAATGCCCTTCGTGTAATCGAGCCGGTCGATTCCCAGGCCCAGGCGCAGGTCGGCGCTCACGCCCAGGCGAGCGCGGATCTGGCTGCCGCATTCCGTCACCGTCGGCTGCCCGGCCAGCGCCGCCGGCGGGTACTCGATCGAGATCGGATAGCGCCGTACTTCCGTCTGCTCGCCGCCATGGATGATCGTCGAGGATTCGCGATCGACCCGCGCTTCGAGGAAGCGGTCCACCGTGTCGAAAAAGTTGTGGCAGTGGAACTGCGTATGGAAGCCCAGGATGCTGGAGCCGAGCAGGCCTTCGAGCACCGCTTCGCGCCAGGGCAGGATGCCAAACGCTTCCGGATTCGGCCACGGGATGTGCCAGAAGGTGATGATTGTCGCGCGCGGCAGGCGCTGACGCACCAGGCGCGGCAGCAGAGCCAAGTGGTAGTCGTGTACCAATACGATCGGGTCCTCGGTGCGCGCCTCGTCGCATACCACATCGGCAAAGCGCCGGTTCACGGTGCAGTAGTGTTCCCAGTCCGGCGCGCGAAACGTGGGGCGCACATGCGCGATGTGACAGAGCGGCCACAGTCCTTCGTTCGCGAAGCCGTAGTAGTAGCCCTGCTCCTCTTTCTTGGTGAGCCATACACGCCTTATTCGGTAGGCCGGGTGCTCCGGCGGCACCATTACGTGATCGTTCACATCCACCGCCTCACGGTCCGCGGAGCCGCTGCCGTGCGCGATCCAGGTGCCCGAGCACGCCCGCATCACCGGTTCGAGCGCGGTAACCAGGCCGCTCGCCGGTTGCTGGATTTCGATCACGTTGCCGTGCCGCACGTGGATGTAGGGCTCGCGGTTAGAGACGATCAGCACTTCATCGCCTTTCAGATCCTCACGCAGGACGCGGCGCAATGCGTCCGGTCCCCATCCGACCTGGCTTTCATCGCGGCTCCGCCGCTCGGCCGCGAGGTCGCGCACCAGAGCTTGCAGATCCCTCGCAATAGGGCGCAGTTCCGGCACGCGCGTGCCATCGAGCGCATGTGCATCGCGTTCTCCCGAAATCAGCGCCTTGACTCCTGCGATCAGGCCGCGCCAGCTTAACTCGGCGATGACCACCGTGAGCAACGCGACCACCGCCGCGATCGCCGCGAACAGGTAGAAGATGTACTTCTTCGTGTCGGCGCTGCGCCGTTCGATGAAACTCATGTCGTGGACGATCAGCAACTCCCCAAGTTGCCGGCCCTCGAGCACGATCGGGTTCGATGATACGTGAAGCGCCCCGTGCGCGTCCCGGAGCACGCGTCCGGTTTCCTCGGGGGGGGCGTGGTGTGGGCGGCAGGTGCTGTCCCGGGGAAGCGTCGGCGTCTTGTATACGAGCGCCCCGGCTGCGTCGCAGAATCCGAGCGCGAACAGCCGTTCGTCCTGCAGGATGCGGTTGAAAAGCGCCTGCACGCGCTCCAGCCGGACCTTGTCCCGCGTCCTTTCGGTCAGCAATTCCACGAACGGTTCCTGCACTGCAGTGGCAATCAACTTGGTGCGGATATCCAGATCACGCACGAACCACTTCAGGGTAAGATTGTCCACGAGCGGTACCACCGCATAGGCGATGGCCGCGAGGGCCACGGCAAGGGGAATGATGAAGCGCAGCGAGAACCGCATGGCAACAGGCTACGGATTGGGTCCCATGGGCGTCAAGAGGGACAGGCGGGCGCTGCATCTGCCCTGTGATGGCGCAAAAGTATCCTCTGGCGCATGTTGCGTTGGGCGAGGCGACAGTATGATGATACAGGTTCCGATCCGGGTTAGTGGCACGCGGTGAATTTCCTCTCCGGCCCGTCGCGCACGGGCTTTGCCGCGTGCACATTGTACTGGCCCCATGAGGAGTGGCGCCGCAGCGCGGCGTTGCCGGAGTGTGGCCCGTCATGACACAACTGAGCTTCCTGCCCGAGTTCCCTCCGGTCGCCAGCCCGCTTGCGCTGTTCGGGCTGCTGTTGATCGCGGGCATGGTCGGCGGGGAGCTCGTCAACCGGGTGCTGCGCGTGCCGCGCATCGTGGGCTACGTCCTGACCGGAATGTTTCTCGGCGCGAGCGGCCTCGGCCTGCTCGACGCGCAACAGATCAAGGAAGCGTGGATCTTCGTCGACATCGCGCTCGGCATGGTGCTGTTCGAGCTGGGACGGCGCCTCGATTTCACCTGGTTCAGGCGCGACCCGTGGCTGGCCGCCACCGGCGTTCTCGAAAGCGGGCTCTCGTTCGCGCTTGTGTTCGGGGCGCTGACCTATTTCGACGTGCCGCCGATATACGCTGTCGTCGCCGCGTCGATCGCCATTGCGACCTCGCCGGTAGTCGTGATGGTGGTTGCGCAGGAGCTCAAGGCCGAGGGGCAAGTGACGGAGCGTGCGCTGAATCTGGTCGCGATCAACAGCGTGATCGCGTTCGTGGCCGCCACCATGCTGCTGGCGTGGCTCCACCACGAGTACCAGGCGGGCTGGCAGACCATCGTCCTGCACCCGGTATACCTGCTGTCGGGGTCTCTGGGGCTCGGCTTTCTCGCCACCGGGGTGCTGCTGCTGCTCTCGCGCTGGCTGGGCAAGACCGGGCGCGGGCATTTCGTCGTGACGCTGGCGCTGGTCCTGGTGACGGTAGGGCTCGCGCGCACGCTGGAGCTGTCGGTCGTGCTGGTCCTGCTCGCCTTCGGCGTGATGTCGAAGAACCTGGACGAGCGTCACGACCTGATGCCGTTCGAAATCGGGCGCGTCGGCGAGATCTTCGTGGTGGTGCTGTTCGTCGTGAGCGGCGCGAGCCTGCATCTCGACGGGCTGATCGAGGGCGGCACGCTGGCGCTGGTCCTGATCCTGGCGCGGTTCGCCGGCAAGTCGGCCGGCGTGCTTGCGCTGACTTACTTCAGCGGGGTGCGGCGCGGCACCGCCGGGTTGCTGTGCCTGGCGCTGATGCCGATGTCGGGGATGGCCATATCCATAGTGCAGAACACGACTCAACTCTATCCGGAGTTCGGCGCGAAACTGGCGGCGATCGTGCTGTCGGCAGTGCTGATCCTGGAACTCATCGGCCCGGTTGCCGTGCAGTTCGCGCTGAAACGCGCCGGCGAGGCAAAGGACGAAGCGGTATGAGCGGCGAAGAAATGATCTTCAAGCCGTCACCGGGCCTGTCGGTCGGCGTCGAGCTCGAGCTGCAGATCCTCAACTCGCGCGATTTCGATCTCGCGCGCGACGCGGCGGACTTGCTGGGTCTGCTGGAGAAGACCGCGCATCCCGGGGCCGTGAAGCCCGAGATCACCGAGAGCATGGTCGAGCTCAACTCGTCGATCCACGGCAATCACGAAACATTGCTCACGGAGCTGAAGGCAATCCGCGATGCGATCACACAGGCCGCCCGCCGCCTGAACGTCCGCATCGCAGGCGGCGGCTCCCACGCTTTCCACCAGTGGGCCGACCGGCGCATCTACCCGACCGAGCGTTTCAACCACCTGCTGTCACTCTACGGTTACCTGGCGAAGCAGTTCACGATCTTCGGGCAGCACGTGCACCTCGGCTGTCCCAATGGCGACGCGGCGGTCTACCTCGCGCACATTCTGTCACGCTACGTGCCGCATTTCATCGCGCTTTCCGCTTCCTCGCCGTTTCAGCAGGGCGAAGATACCGCTTACCAATCGTCGCGGCTCAACACCGTGAGCGCGTTCCCGCTGTCCGGCCAGATACCCTTTGTGCATTCCTGGGCCGAGTTCCTCGAATACTTCGAGAAGATGCGCGGCTTCGGCATCGTCGAAGGCATGAAGGATTTCTACTGGGACATCCGCCCCAAGCCCGAGTTCGGCACCGTCGAGATCCGCGTCTTCGACACGCCGCTCACGGTGGAGCGCGCCGCGCTCATCGCGGCTTACGCCCAATCGCTCGCACGCCACATCTTGGTCGACCGGCCGTTTACGCCAACGCGCGACGTCTACCTGCTCTACAACCACAACCGGTTTCAGGCTTGCCGTTACGGACTTGAAGGCACGATCGTGGACGCGTATACCCAGCGGCAGGCGGGCCTGAAGGAGGACATTCTTAGGACGTTAGCCGTGATCGCGCCGCATGCGGCAAGCCTGGGCAACGGCGAGGCGCTTGCACGCCTGCGCGCTGAAGTCGTGGGCGGGCGCACGGACGCCAACTGGCTGCGTGGCGTATACCGGGAACGCGGTTCGCTGAACGATGTCGCGCGCATGCAGGGCGACCTGTGGATGGGGCTGGACACCCATGTCGAAGGCAAGGTGCCCCAAACGTGAATCAAAGACCCCTCAAGATAGGGCTCTCACCGCGATTCCTGCACCCTGCGCTTCAGGAGCTGGGGTTTCGCGGCAAGACACTCCAGTACCTGGAACAGTCTATCGCACACTGGCTGATGAGCACGGACGCCCTCGTGTTCATGGTCCCCTCAATCGCGGGCGGCGGTCTGCTGCGCCGTGGCAATATCCGGGTTGCGGATTACGCAGTGGAGCTTGATGGCCTGGTCTTGCAGGGTGGGGCGGATGTCAGCCCGCTCACCTACGGGGAGACCCCCCTGCAGCCGGAATGGGCGGGGGACCGCGTCCGCGACATGTATGAAATCGATCTACTGCAGGAGTTTGCAGCCTGCGGCAAGCCCGTGCTCGGCATCTGCCGCGGCCTGCAGCTCATCAACGTGGCATACGGCGGCACCCTGTACCAGGACCTCGCTCTGCATCGGCCGCAAGGCGGCGATCACCACAACCCGGATGCGTACGACCAGCACTTTCACGAGATTGCGCTGGTGGCTGGCGGAGGGCTCGCGCGGCATTATCCGAACCGCGATCGCGCCCGGGTGAACAGCATCCACCATCAGGGCATCAAGAGCCTTGGCAAGGATCTGACTGCTGAGGCCGTTTCCATGCCGGATGAGGTGGTAGAGGCAATCCGCTGGAAGGGACCGAGCTACGTAGTCGGAGTGCAATGGCATCCAGAGTTCCATGACCCGAAAGATCCGGGATTGCTGAATGGCGATCCGATACTGGAAGAATTCCTGGATGCGGCACGCGGCGCGCGTGACGGTGCGCAAGAGGGGAAAACGCTTCCATCCCTGGCCGGAACTTGATCCATCCTGGCCCCGGCTACGTCAGTTTTCCGTAAGAATCGAATGCAGGGTTGCTGCGGTTTAGGCCGTGGCAGCCGCTTGCTTTCGCGGTTTTCGAGGTATAGGATTGCCGCGGGGCAATAGGGCGTACCGCATTCTAGAATCCACCGGAAATGACGATCGTCCAGGGTGCTTTGCTGGCGCTATCCGGCTAAGATTACTTCCCCCGTGTTTCCACAAAGGATGGAGGACTCAATGCTTAAGAAATTTCTGAAGAAAGCGCCGCAGCCGGCAGAAAAAGAAATCGCATCCCGCCGCAAATTCCTGACGGGCGCGGCGGCGGCGACGACCGGCGCGGCGATCGCCGGCTTCCCGATGATTTCGGTGGCCCAGTCGCCTATAGTGATCAAGATGCAAGGGGCCTGGGGCGCGAAGGACATCTTCAACGAGTTTGCCCAGGAGTACGTGACGCGCGTCAACGAAATGGCGGGCGGCAGGCTGCGCATCGACTACCTGGTCGCGGGCGCGGTGGTGAAGCCGTTCGAGGTGATGGACGCGACCAGCAAGGGCGTGCTCGACGCCAACCACAGCGTGCCGGTGTACTGGTACGGCAAGTCGAAGGCCGCGTCGCTGTTCGGCTCCGGCCCGATCAACGGCATGGACGCGCACCAGACGATGGCCTGGATCTACCGCGGCGGCGGGCTTGAGCTCTATAACGAGTTGCTCGCCAAGCTCAACCTCGACGTGGTCGGGTTCTTCGCGTTGCCGATGCCGACCCAGCCGCTCGGCTGGTTCAGGAAGCCGATCAAGGACGCGTCCGGGCTGAAAGGCCTCAAGTACCGCACGGTGGGCCTCGCGGCCGACCTGTTCCAGGAGATGGGAGCGAAGGTGACCCAGCTGCCCGGAGGCGAAATCATGCCGGCGCTGGAGCGCGGCGTGATCGACGCCTTCGAGTTCAACAACCCGACCTCGGACATGCGCTTCGGCGCGCAGGACGCGATCAAGAACTACATGATGGGCAGCTTCCACCAGGCGATGGAGTTCTTCGAAATCGTCATTAACAAGAAGAAATGGAACTCGCTGCCGAAGGACTTGCAGGCGATCCTGCGGTATAGCGCCGAGGCGGCCAATTCGGCGAATTACTGGACGGCGATACACAATTACTCGAATGACCTGCAGATCCTGAAGGACAAGCACAAAGTGAACGTGATCCGCACGCCGCGGTCCATTTTCCAGGAGCAGCTCAAGGCTTGGGACGTGATCACGCCCAAGCTGTCGAAAGAAGACCCGTTCTTCGCCAAGGTGGTGGAATCGCAGAAGGCGTTCGCCAAGCGCGCCGCCTACTACGTGTGGTTGAACGAGGCGGAATACAAGATGGGCTACGAGCACGTGTTCAAGACCAAGTTCTGAGGCCGGGACGGATCGGATTTCAGCCCAAGCTCTGGCGGAACTGGGGCGGTACCTGGCGGTGCCGCCCCGTTTTTCTGCCCATCGGGTTTGATCGTCGATTTTCATGATGAACCGCTTCATTTACGCCGTCGACCTGCTGAGCAGGACCGTCGGGCATGCCTTCGCCTGGTGCCTGATGATCCTCACCTTCGGCACCTCGTACGAAGTCTTCGTGCGCTACGTCCTGAACGAGCCCACCAGCTGGGCGTTCGACTTCAGCTACCTGATGTACGGCGCGATGTTCTACATGGCCGGCGCCTATACGCTCTCGCGCGGCGGCCACGTGCGCGCCGACATGTTCTACCGCCTGTGGCGGCCACGCACCCAGGCGACCGTCGAGCTTGTGCTCTATGTCCTGTTCTTCTTCCCGGGCGTGCTGGCGCTGGTCATCGCAGGCTGGCACTACGGCTACGATTCAATGAGGATATTCGAATCGAGCGTCAACAGCCCGGCAGGGGTGCCGATCTGGCCGCTCAAGATGCTGATCCCGTTCGGCGCCGGTCTGCTTGCGCTGCAGGGGTTCGCCGACGTGCTGCGCTGCATTATTTGCATTCAGAATGACGAGTGGCCCTCCCGGCTGCACGACGTCGAGGAGCTCGAGAAGCAGATCCTCGAGGAGTACGCCAGGAAGTCCGGGCAGCAAACCGCCCAGGGAGCGACGCGATAGTGGATCCGGCCAT
>Ga0137453_1000023_pt1 | contig 12010 bp, 21 predicted proteins | sample EasRivERMGT526_2_FD_104649 | JGI IMG/M metagenome (GOLD analysis project Ga0137453, IMG submission 104649) | Soil microbial communities from meander-bound floodplain in the East River, Colorado, USA - East River MetaG ERMGT526_2 | ecosystem: Environmental > Terrestrial > Soil > Floodplain ... | reverse complement strand
TGTCATACATGTTGTATGAGCCAGTTTTGCGAATTGTTGGCAAAACTTCCTCAAAAACCCAATCTTGAAACGCTTTTGCTTCCGGTTTGTTGCTGCGAAAAATTGTTCGGTAGAGGTTAGGCTCACTAATGCAAAGCATTTCTTGCTCTCTTCCCAGTCCATCGATGACCCTACTAAAAGTAGTACCATCTGGATCTAAGCGATCGGCTACACGGCTAGGATCTCCAAGATCCAATGGCTTGCACACATCAGCAAGTACCCAATACGGTGCGACATTAATCGTAACAACCCTGACTGGCTGTTCTTTAAAGTTGAAAACTGTGAGATTTGTGTTATCATTACTGTGGTTTGACATTTCTTTACCTTTCATGGAGAGTGCTAGTAACACTCTCCTTTTCTTGCAGAAGCAATAGATGCTCCTCAACTAAATGGACAACTTCTTTACTAAATGACCGGCCATGTTTGATGGCTAGATCTTGAATTAATCTCCCTCGCTCTGGAGAAAAACGAACAGACAACTGATAGTATTCCTGCTTGGGCCCTTTCGTTCTCATTTTTGAAATCTCCTTTCTGCAAGTTATTATAATCCATGCACAGCAACTTGTCAATAGCTAGCCATAAGTTGCTATATGTTACAATGGGAGGGTGTAACATTGAAAGGAAATACCCGTGTTCAACAGAATACTCTTAATACTAATATTCTTGCTGTCTTTCTTTAGTGCTTCAAGTGTTGTTAGTGCAGCTCCTGGCTATCCCGTCAAAGTTTTCTTCTCCAAGACGAACGCGGTGGATTTTTACGATCTGGGTGCGGTCAATCGGATATCCCCAACTCTTGCAGTGGGCACGTATGCAGTTGAGGAGGTGGTGAAAGGTCCTACGGCTTCAGAGCGCAATCGTGGACTGTTTTCACAGCTTCACTACAACATTAACGGCCCGTCTGATTGCTCTGGCCAGAATTATATTGGAGGGAGCGATTTCCTGCTGAACATCAATAGTGGCAAGGCAACGATCAGATTTTGCCGAATGATATCCTCAGCAGGAACTGGGGACGATGCAAGGATCACTATGGAGATACGAAAAACGCTGCTTCAATTCTCCTCTGTCCAGAAAGTGGTGATCCTCACGAAGAGCGGTAACTGCTTTGGTGACATGAGCGGTATGAATATGTGTTTGAAGTAGAATGTGTGTCCCTGTAGTGGTCACCGTACCACCTTGCAAGGGGAAGCTGATAGATGCTATGGGCGGTGCCAGATTTTGATTGTAGTAAGATTGAGCATAAAAATAGAGCACCCAATTGAACGGGTGCTCTAAATATCCGCAATAACTATAGAGAGAAGTATTCTATCATTTCATAATAGTTATCGTCTAGTTCATGGCTGTCTTGCCATCTCTTGTTGAGCCTTCTGCACTTTCCATATGCAGATTGACGCGTTAAGTATGTCCTGCTTGGATTTAGCTGTTTATGCACATTTTTATCTACGTTCTCTATTTCGACTACTTCGTACACATTCGCGTCGACACCAATATTTTTGACTCTGTAAGGACCAACGATCTTTAGGTTTGCCATTTTGATTAGTTCCTTTTGCTTTTAAAGACAACACTTTGTTGTCATGTAAGAACTATACCATGACTTCATTATGTTGTCAATGCCTTTCTAGAATTATTCGTGTACTCGTTATTGCACAAAAAAAAAGGAGAGTACCGTTTAAAGTACTCTCCTACTGTTCTTCCTCTGCAAAATGGTTAAACCCGTTGCATAGCCACTCTCCTCTTCGCGATGCATTCTATCCATTCGTCTGTAAGATCCTTGTAGTGCAGATCTCGTTCTTTGCAGTTAAGATTGTAGCAATCAGCTGCAAAGCCGTATTCTCGCATCTTGTATACTCTTGGCATTAGATCTCCGATTGGAAACAACTCATAGGTCACTCCTGGGAATTCAATCCCAGGGTACAGCTGCCCAATGACGCAATCGCAACTTGAGCCTATATCAAGCGTATCAAGACTAATCACGTTTTCCCATCCTGGCCATTTCTCATCCAATAATGACGCACCTTTTGCTATTTGCTGTTCAAACATCCGCTTCCCCCTTCCAGTATTTTTTCAAGCTCTACTTCTTCAATTCTGTACGCTTTACGCTTCCCAATGCGAGGAAGCTCTAAAGCATCTAAGCATCCATTGTGTATCCAACGACGTACGGTTGTGCTATCCACACGTAATTCTCTTGCAACCTCAATAACTGTTAGCAACATGGTTTTGTCCTTTCGATATGTAAAATGGTTTCGTTTGGATTGAAAACTGGAGAGCGGTCCTCACCCAGTCGTGCACAGAGCGGGCAAAGACTGCCGTACTCTACTTTGTGGTCATGACAAATGGCGGCACCGCATAGGCACTGGCCATCTGTCATTCGTGATGGGATACAATACATGCAATAACGCATTACTTCACCCAATCTTCATTGATGCTCTTAATCAATGATTGTGCTTGTCCTTCTAGGTCATCCTCTTCAGTAATGGCTCTTGCCTTCAAGCATGACTCACGACTATAAAAGCGTGCATATCTCCCCTTGCAAGGGGGATGATTGTCGTTTAGCCACCGCTCACACGACTTCATATGCATATATGTCAGAAAACAACCCATAGCGAATATCGCTGTAATAGATCCAACTGCAAAGCATACAGGACCCGTCATACATACCCCCTTGCAAGGAGATCATAATCGATTGGATATGCGTATTCGCGTACAAACGGTATAGGCATATGCCCATGTGGGAAGAAGTAGTACGTGTTCAGTCGGGCCATGCGACTGGGGCATGCCACCAGCTCATCTGGGTAGCAGTTGAAGCGTTCAAAGAATCGATCAACTGCTAGATCTGCAAGATCAATTGTCAAAGACTCCAGATTGATCAATTTGATATAGACTCTGCCATGGTCATCAATAGGACCGCACTGGATGAGCTTCTCTGTGGTCCTGACCACAGGAATAAACATCGTAGGCATGTCGGATATGTCGCTCGCTCTGATCTCTCTCAAGCTAATGGCCTCCGTATGTTTGATTTGTCGCTCTGCATTGCTTTTATGCAGAGCCAGGAGAAACGCCTTTGTATCCCCACCTTGAACGGAAATCTTGTAAAGTGTTTCAGGCTTCATTTCTCACCAACGCCCTGCCATATTCTTACCTCCTTTGCAGACGCAAGAATTGCATCTTTCTGTTCTTCATTGAGCAGAATACGGGCGTGAACCCGTTTCCCTTCTACAATATCAAATATAATCACGCCCGTATACGTTGGGAGCGGTTTCATGTGTTCACGGACATGGCTCATGGATCCAGGGGCAAGGACGTAGACCCATCTGATGTCTATCTCCTCTGGCAATTCAAAACCGTCCATTTCGCCTGGCACGAATGGCCGAATAAACGAGCACATGTCAATCTCTTTAATGATGTGCCTGTCTAGCGCTAATTGCTCTTTTGCTCTTGGGAGAGATTTCTGATAGTTTTTATCCTTCTTTACAGGAATAATACCCAGAGTCGTCCTCGATTTGATTTTAAATCTTCTCTTAATCATTCCTCTTTCCTCCTCCCATCGCGTTCACAATTGCAGCAAGCGTCTCTACTTCTTCAATTGTGACCACTATATCCAGACATACTGCTATTTTCTGGATATTCTCAGCACTTGGCTCTTTGCTGCACGCCTCTAAGAGCTGAATGATCGCAATTAGTTGTTTGTATCTCATGATATGGTCTCCTCTTCCTGTATAGACCTAATAATCATTTCAGAGGCAATTATATCATGCATCCTTGTAAGTACTATTCTGTGTTTCATGCGGCCTTTAGTCTCTCCAAGAACAACGACCCATTCATGCGTACCCTCTTCACAGTAGAAAGGTATAACCATCACGTCGCCTCTCACGCGGATATCATATATGCAGCTAGCGTCATAAGCGTTATTACCATTAAAATACCGAGGCATGCCAAATCTCACATACTCAGTGCCACAGTAGGGACATGCAATGTATTCCTTCCCCATAAACATATGAAGAGGAGAGACGATTTTCTGACCGTTCATACCAAGCATCTCTATTATCCTTTCTTGCTAAAGCAGCATTTACACATAATACACTTTTCCGCATTACGATCACGCTGTGAGTTGCATACCCGTGCAGGGAGCGGCTTATCATTCTCGGCTTTATGCAAAGCCGTTCGAAACTGATAAATCCTGTCCAGATACGGCTGTACCATTTCCCGATTGAACTCGACACACCAGCATTTCAGCTCCTGTGTGTTTTTGTTCTCTACCAGTATAAGCCCAAATTGCAACTCTAGCAAGTGCATGTAGAGATTGCACTGTTTCCATGCGGCCTCTGGGGGATCACTGTCCTCATCTAGTTTGTCAAAGTTCTCGCTCTTATACCCCTTTATTTCCACTACCATGCGCTCACCGGCGTGCTCTACAATGGCATCTGGCGTGAAGTACAAAAGTCGTGTTTCATCGTAATGGCTCTTTTCGCACTCCACTACGTTTCCAAATTTCTGCATTAAATCCTGGTATTTCTCGTGAAGTACCCAACCATTCAAAAACACCTGGTTATTCTTGTTTGACCAGGGCTTTAATGGAGGCCGTTCAGCTTGCTCTGGGTACTGTGCAGCTAGCACAAGCGATCGGAGGCAGTAGGCGCTCTCTGGAGCCAATATGGCTGATGCGTGGGGCATGCCCGTGCGAAGGGGCTTGCTCGCCTCCCACTTATCGAACATTTCCTCGATGTCCAATTTGAATAATTGAGCTACGGTGCGTGTGTTCATCCTTCTCCTTATGCGAAAAAGAGGCACCCGAAGATGCCTCTTAACTAATCAGAACGCTCTAGAAGTCGCCAATTGTATCGTCTGCAACCTGTGCATTTTTTACGCCTTGCACGATTGCGTCAATTGCAGGATCAGATGTCCCCCTTGCACGGTAACCTTCAGAGACCACTTGAGGAGGATAATTGTTGATACAACTCTGCCTTACCCACTCCTCAGTAACATCAAAGTCTGGCTTTACAGAGAAAGGTGAAGGGTTCCGCTTGGAGGGCTCATAGGAGGTATCTGTACCGCTCCCATGACGTTCAATCAAGAAATCACGATCTGCAATACTGTTGCCTGCCTTGTACATCAATCGAAAAGTGTCAGCCACACGGGCAAAACTTGACTCTTTGAACATGAGCTGCAAGACGCGTACACCAGATACAAGCTTCTTCTCACCTGTTTCCTTATTAGTGTATGTTAGATCTTCGAAAACCGGATTATCGTTCTCATCTAGTACAGCCATCCCATCATCAATTTTCTTGGTTTTGATGGAGTACAACCATACAGGAAGCATAAACATCTGCTTCGCCGTCATGTCCTTTTTTGCTTTTCTGTCAGAAGCCCGCAATGCGTCTTCACATAATTGGCATTTTTTACCAATCACGCGGGCACAAGTAGACTCCACATAAAACTTGCCTTGGGGATTGTAGATCTTGTGAAACCAAACCTCGCAAGCACCGTCGAGGTTGAGGAGGGGCCGAATTGATGCCCTCTGGGTATCTCCCAATCTGAAAAAGAAAGGGACTGTAGATCTTGCACCTTCTACGCTTTGTTGATCCATTAGATCAATTACGTTAAATGCCATTGTGTAAAACCTTCTTTCATTCATGCCTACTCTTTGGTAGGACTTCTAAAATCATTGGGTGCGTACCGTCTCAGGAAATTTACGTTACGCACTCTCAACTACAGAAAGTATAGCACGCATGTAGCAACTTGTCAACACTTAAGTCAATGAGTTTTCAAGTTGCCATAAAACTGGTCATTTTGTATGAGGTGTTGCAATGTTGCCATATGTGTGGTATACTTGCTGTATCAGTAAGCTCAATTGAGCAAAGAAAGAGGGAAACAATGGCATCACAGATCAAGGAAATCAATGGGGAACGCTACCTCAACATGGAGGCATGTGCTGAACGCTTCCATATCAGCGCACAAGGTTGGAGAAACCGATGCAAAATATTCCACATTCAGAAATGGAAATTTGGATCTAGTGGACGGTCGGTCTTCGTAAAAGAGTCTGATTTAATGGCAATTGACAAACCTATAGAGAAGTAGATTTTAAGGAAAGGAGAGAGAAACAGATGTTGGAATTGAGGCCGTATCAGGAAGAATGTGTTAATAGTGTCATCGGTGCATATAAAGAAGGAGTAAGTAAATATGAAGTAGTGGTGCTTCCAACGGGTGCAGGCAAAACCTGCATTGCTTCTGTTGTTATACACGAACTTCAAAAAGAGCATGGAATTAATGTGCTGTTTATAGCGCATCGTGATGAGCTGCTCATGCAAGCAATCGATAAGTTTCGTATGGTCAAGCCTGACATGATTATCGGCAAAGTGGGAGCCGGTTCCTGTGAATATGGTGGTGAGGTAACCGTTGCCAGCATCCAAACGATATGCAGGGATAAACATATTGAAAAGATGCAAAACACAGGGTACGACCTCATTATAGTAGATGAGGCTCATCATATTAAAAGCAGGAGTTACGAAAAGGTATTAGAGGCTATACCAGACGCATTTGTGCTAGGCGTGACCGCTACTCCAGAGCGACTAGACAAGAAGGATATATTGAGAGGTCGTAAACCGCTCTATGAGATTGATATCCAGACTATGGTCAAACAAGGATATCTCTGCAATTTTCGTGCAATAGCGATACAAACGCACGTGAATATCGACAACGTACGCAAATCGATGGGCGACTTCAATGAAGTCGAACTCGACCGCGCTGTGAACGTACCAGAACGCAATCAGTTGATCGTATCTAAATATAAGGAATATGCCAATGAGAAGCGAGCAGCATGCTTCTGCGTGTCTGTAGAGCATGCTGAGATGATGTCCAGTGCATTCAGTGAAGCGGGCGTGCAATCTGCTGTGATCAAAGGATCGACTCCTCTAGAGGAGCGAGCAAAAATCTATGCATCATTTAAGTCTGGTGACGTTAAAGTCCTCTGCTCTGTCATGGTGCTCACTGAAGGATGGGACGAAGAACTTGTTGAATGTATCATTATGGCCAGACCTACCCAATCTAGAGGATTATATATACAAATGTGTGGCAGGGGCCTTCGGTTATCTCCAGGTAAGGCAGAATGCCTTATGCTTGACATAACCGATAATTGCACCAAGCATAAGATGTATCCTCAAAATCTTAAACGTGCAATTGGCATGGAAAATATGCGTAATGGTGAAACAATGCTTGACCTCCTTGCGCGTGAAGAGAAGGAAGAAAAAGAGATACAGGTCAGAATTCTTAAAGAAAAGAGATTGAAGGATAAACCTGTAGATCTGTTTAGTAGGTTTAATTGGAGCGTAAATGAGTATGGAGTGCATGTTATGGAAGTTGGCAAGGAAAGACACAAGATAGCGCTAATGCCATCTAAAAGTAATCCAGATCTTTTCTATGTGGTGGCAAAACTTGCACATGAAAATGGCGCAAGGCAAATGTGGGCAGACGAGAAAGCCGTTCAGCTCCACCTTGCAAGGGGTGAAGCGGAACGGGAAGCGTCCAAGATACTGGATGATCCGAATGAGAGCACCCATCTTGTGGACATCAACGCCGAATGGAGAAAGAGACCAGCATCTGATGCACAACTGCAATTGATGTACTGGCAGAATATTCCTGCCCCAAGAGGTCTAACGAGCGGGCAAGCGTCTAAGCTGATTGACGCCCATAAAGCTTCAATCAAACTTGCCAAACAGGCGCGTAAAGAGGCCAGGCAAGCACTAGCAGTGTAGCTTGTCGCTATGGGTGCAGAATGCATATATTAAATTGACAAGAGATATATGCATTATCTATAATCAGAATGGAACCCTCTTTATTCTCCCCCCCCCCAATTTGAAAGAATGATCACAGATGATTAAAACAAGCGAAAGAGACACCGACACGTCCTCCATGTCAGCTCCTCGTGTGAGCAAAAATGATCTGGAATATTCATACGTAGTCCCGTTAGATCATGGGAAAACGCTCACAATAGGTACCGTTACAATTAACGGTACCTCTGCGTTTTATCTTGCCATTGATGATGAAAACGGTGTTAACTTAGTTCAGGAGATTGAGCTAAATAAAGACCGTTTTTTGCTGCTTCGATACATCGTTAATAATCAGGAAACACTTAAGCGGTTTGGTATCCATTAATTTCTGAGGAGGCAGGTGCCTCCTCAATTTTTTTGAGCTGATCCAAGCTCGTTATTTTTTCCGGTTTTCCCAAATCTCTCATATCCTCCTCTAGGATATAGACAGATTTGGGATCATTATCAAATTTCCACAGGACGATTTTTCCTTCCTCAATAAGAGCATCCCTAAGTTTCCTCCAGCCCATTGGACTGTATTTCATTTCATGCGCTGCTCTTGTCATGTTGAAGTATGTTTTGCCTTCAACAATTTTAATACCTTTGTTTTCTTCTAATGCCATGATTGTCCTCCCCGTACTTTGCACTTTCGCTGTGTAAGAACACGGCAACTTGCCGAAACACACAGTAATTCTAACAAAAATATGGCAAGATTGCAACAAACTTTCGTCACAATCTTGCCACGCAAATGTTATTTATTTACCAAATGTTACTATTGAGAAGAGGCTTACTGGTCCAGTCACTGGGTGAGAGGCACCCAAGACACATCCAGCCTCCTGACAGAGACGACCATATCCAACGCCTGGTCTTGTCATTTTTGCAGATGTAACACTTGTGGGTTGGTTTAGGTGGTCTAGACGATGGTACTATTCCTTTGGATTTGTACTCTTCTAGAACGGCTTGCCTCATTTCACCAGGAAGCTCGTGAAACGTGATATCTACCCCTTGCAAGGGGGATTGTGTTTTAATCATGCTGATTTCCTCTCTGTGATCTGACTAACAGGCAATCCAGTGTAAAACCCTATAACATTCATACCAGCTTCTATATTCTTGGCGCGTTCCTCTCCTTTATACTTGTTCTTAATGTACGGAAGGAACTTAATGGGCCAATAATATTCAACAAGGAACTTTGTCCAAGCTAACCCAAATGGGTCCTCTGGATATGAATGAACCTTCATTCTAATTGGGCGCATCAAATCATATGAGCCATCAGATTTTAACTTCCAGATGACAAGTCTAACCTTTTCTGTTTGTTTCACAAGTGACATGTCGTACCCTTGTTGTTCGCACCACGGATAAAACAATTTTCCAAGTGAAGTATCCAGAAATGCATTATCTGCAAAGTTTAAATCACGAAGAATACCTTGCAGAGCAATAACGTCTGTCTTCTCATCTACTGTAAAACGCATCTTCTCTACAAGCCATCTGTTTTCATCACGACGTATGCGAAATGCAGCATTAATGGCTTCTTGATGATGTTGACTTGCCTCTTTCACTAATCTAAAGTAGTCACGTAACAGCGTCTTGTATGCTTTCCACGCCATCTTTGTATCTAATGATTTAACGTGCATCATGACACCGAATTCTGTCCAAAGGTAGAGAGACCTAATTTTGCTGGTATTTTGTACCCCGAACAGTTCGGGGTACAAAATAATAAAAGATTTTAGCTCTTTCCCATCCAGAAAAAAGTAATCTTCACCTTGTGTGTACTGCTCTCTGTTATTCTGAAAATTATCATTGATGTGTTTAACATCAGTCTCAAGAAAATCAGCGACCTGGGCAGTTGTAAGTATCCGACTGCCCTTGTGCTCAACAATGGCTAGCTCTTTCATACGTGTGCCTCTTTCCAATATCCGGTGAAAGTTGTACACTAGCACCGGATTAGCGACCTAACATTTAGCTTTCTTGAGGAGTTGCTTGTAACAGCTCCTTTTTTACTGCCTCTTTAAGAATGCGACTAACAAACCGACTTCTATCCCCATCTGGCATCTGACTGATAAAATTGGCAGTCTCTCGATCGATAGAGTAGCTCATTCTCACTTTGTCTTGGAGTGGCCTTCCACCCGTCTTTATTTTTTCTTCCATGGATATCACCTCCTTTCCGAATGTTCTGATATAGCAAGTATATATCGCATGCAGCAACTTGTCAATGACTAGCCATAAGTTGCTATAAAAAAAGAGGACTGCCAGTGTATGGACAATCCCCCCTTGCCTGGTGTATACTCAATCTGACAATGCAGCGACCGTGTAATTAATCTCCTGAAAAAAGAGCTGCTTCAGACGGCTCTTTTTTTTTTTTATTCTGCAATCATCTCCCTCTGAAATGTCTCAATCCCCAACTGTACCCATTCGCGAATTGAGAACCCCTCGGCCACCCATCCAAAAAACTTTTTGTTGAGGATATCGTTGGGATCTTTGGCCAGACACGGGGACCACCTCATACTATTTTTCATTTTGAGCCAATAATCAGCGCCTTCATCCCCTGCGCCTCGGTGATCATTTGCATCACGCTTGTCATCAGGAATATGTATCAAGCGAAGAGGCACGTCCTCATCAAATGCTTGAAGCATGAATGAGGCAAACGATAGATCAGACCACCATCTGCTCAGACGAGCCTGTGTGGTCGATCCTGTGGCCACACAGGCAATCAAGTCTTCTGCCTCTTGCTCTACAGAGAGAGCGCAAAGCACGCTCTCGACTAGCATGACCGGCTTGTCCATATCGATCGAAGACACATTGTAAAGCCCGTCTCTCGACCCAAGAACCTGGGTTTTTTTAGGGGTATCACCAGGCCGCTCAAGTGAGATCCTCCACAGCACGTCTCCCTCAAACCATGGGATGAGAATGCCATTGGGCACCCGTACGCACCCCTTGGCAAGCTGATCGTCTGACAACATGTCAGGGGTGAGGCCCCACGTCTCAAATGAGGATTGATAGAAGCGCCCGTCCCCCTGCAAGGGGATGTACCCCAGTCGGTGCTTTTTAATCGTCTCGTCCTTGAGACCTCTACCGCGCAAGTAATCCAGCATCTTCGCGCCGCTAGGGCTCCACAGCGCTGCTTCTGCCCTCGCCACAAAGGCAACGCCCGTCTCTTGCCACCTTGCAGGGGGTGGGCTCTCTTTGCTGTTCTGGCTTGATTTAGAGGGAGTTGACGGGACAAAGTCAGCATTTTGTTCAAGCCCCAAGACTTCACGGGCTTCTGCATGTGTCATGTTACAATACTCCTTCAAGAAATCGATACCGTCCCCTGTACGCCCACACCCAGAGGAGCGGATAGCGCAGCTAAATTGACCAGTCTCCGGCCTGGTGACAAAGCGATCAGTGCCACCGCACCATGGGCAGTTCGAATGGTACTCGGTCACTCCGCGTACATTGCACGGACGGCCCACACAATCGATGTTAGCGTAACGCTCAATCAAACTCTTGATATCATAAAGAGAGCTAATTACTGGCATCTTTCTTTGCCTTCTGGCGTGCAATATTCACGCCTGTAATCTCTTCTGGATTAACACCTATCTTCTCACACACATTGAGAAAATTGCACCTATTCACTTTGTAGCCGTTCTCCATGCGTGATATACATCGTATGGAGAGCCGTAACACAGACGACAAATGCGCCTGTGTTATGTTTCTAGCTTCTCTTGCCTCTTTTAGCGTTACCATGTATTTAACCCATACTTTCTTACTATCTTGCCGTGCAGCGTAACACTGCAAAAGCTAATTGAACCTTCTAACCATTCTGTGCACCTTTTGAACGACCAACCGTCTTTCAGCAACATGCTGAGAATTTGATAAACGGTCAGTCGGTCAAACCTCTGCTGATTGGGATGATCGCCTATCTCCATGCCGTCTAGACCTGCATTCAGCATAATCAACTGAACTTGCTCTGGGATGCTCAGATCCTCAACATCAATGATGCTAGGAGGCGCTGTGACTGTCTTAAGGGCCATGCGGCGTGTGACTTCCTGATCAATGCCTATAATGACCTGTGCGACTTCCTGGTTGATCTCTGGTGTAAATTTCATTTTGGTTTGTCCTTTCGACTGATATTTTTTATTTCCTATAAGGATTATAGCATACATATAGCAACAAGTCAACACTTAAGTCAACAT
>Ga0137453_1000021_pt1 | contig 12629 bp, 7 predicted proteins | sample EasRivERMGT526_2_FD_104649 | JGI IMG/M metagenome (GOLD analysis project Ga0137453, IMG submission 104649) | Soil microbial communities from meander-bound floodplain in the East River, Colorado, USA - East River MetaG ERMGT526_2 | ecosystem: Environmental > Terrestrial > Soil > Floodplain ... | reverse complement strand
GAGCGTTGAAAGGCATCCTGGCCCGCCGGAGTGGCGCGGTTGGCTTTGGCGGCGTTGTCGTAAAATTCCTTGGCACGGGTGAGATTGTCATAGTCAAATTGATATATCAATCCCAGCCGATAATTTGATTCAGCCACATTTACGTTGTTTTTTGATTCGTTGGCCACTTCAGTGTAATAATTTTCTGCCTGAATTAAATCACCGTCCAGCTCGTAACCTTCAGCCAATCGAAGTTTCAAAGCTGAAAGTGAATCAAAATAGGCCTGATCGGCAATGAGTTTATTCAAATATTCCATCCCGGTCTCGATACTTTGCATTCGGAATGAGCAAATGGCCGAACGGTAGGTAGCATGATAAACTTGGTCTTTGTCAGGTTCCATACCCAAAAGCTGCTGGTAGTTCCCCAGAGCTTCCTTGAAATTGTATTGCTCAAAATAAGAATCGGCAATCAGTGACTGCGCCCAGCGTTCCTGAAGAGAACTCCCCAGTGAATCCCGCACAGCCATAAAATAGGGACGAGCCTTGTCAAACTCCCGCAGTTCAAAATAGTAATTGCCCAAGGCCAAGGCCGATTCGGTCTTGTACTCCTTATCAAAATCGCCGTTGAAAATCTGCTCAAAAAGCACAGTGGCTTCTTCTTCGTTTTCCTGTTTTAGTTTTGACTTGGCCAGATAAATGGTCGCTTCATCGACATACTTTGACTTGGGGAAATTGGCCATCAACTCCCGCAAGCGCCGTTCACTTTTGTTCTGCTGGTTGGTGTAGTAATAGGAGACACCCAGGACATAAAGCGCATCGTCATAATATCCGGAATTGGGGTACTGCTCGGTGACTTTCAGCGCCTTGTCTATCGCCTGGTCATACTTGGCTTTCTGTATCGACTCACGCCCTTTTGATAGAGATTCTTTTCTGGCCGACTCGGCTTCATTGAAAGACTTGCGGGCATTATAGAATGTGTTGAAATAGACACAGCCTGTTGAAATCGCCATAGCCGTCAGGACTATACCAGTCAATATGGATTGAGTTAAAAACTTGCTTCGATTCATCCTGTGATTGTACACCGTTCTATATTATACAATACTCTGTTTACAGTCGTTCGGACATTCCAGCCAAAGCCCGCTTTTCTTTTAGCCGGGCCGCCAATTCCGGCAGAATTTCCCCGGATTTTCCGCTAAAATGGAAATCTGCCAGGCCAGTTAATGGAGTTTCTTCGACATTTATCTCCACCAGCGTCGCTCCGTGATTTTTGGCCACCACCGGCAGAGTTGCCGCCGGGTGGACCAAGGCCGATGTCCCGATTGAAAAAAACACGTCCGCTTTTTCGGCCTGGGCAAAAGCCGTATTGATAATCTCCGGATCCAGCATTTCACCGAACCAGACCACGTCGGGGCGAATCTTGCCGCCGCATATTCGGCAAGTCGGAATATTTCCCGGATTTATGTCGCCATCGTGTTCAAACAAGGCGTCGCAGTCAAAACACTTATTGCGATAGATATTACCGTGAAGTTCCAAAATTGATTTCGAACCAGCCGCGGCGTGAAGATTATCGACATTCTGTGTAACTAAAACAAATTTTTCAAACATTGTTTCAAAATCCGCCAATGCTCTGTGTCCGTCGTTGGGTGATACCTTTCCCATCAGCTCTCGCCGCCAGTTGTACCACTCCCAGACGATTTTGGGGCTGGCCATAAAGGCGTTCATTGACGCCAGTTCTTCCGGTTTGAATTTCCCCCAAAGTCCTTCCTGACCGCGAAATGTCGGCACCCCTGATTCGGCCGAAATTCCGGCGCCGGTCAAAACCGCGCAGCGGCGGACATTAACCAATTGATTGACAAGTTCGTCGTACACGCCCTAAAATAACTCTTTCAATGGAAAAGTAAAAGAACTCACTTAACTGAATAAACTAGCTTTTGATACGAAATTGCGCCGGCAAATGTTTGAAGTTCCCCGCCCACAGAGTAAGTTTTACTTCGATCGGCGCTTTGGACAGGTTCAAATCATACAAATTGAGCAGAGTGGTACCCTGATAAACTTTTTCAAAACCGCCTTCGGATAATGAAACTGTAAATATGGGAAGCCTCCAGAGTGTCGAGTTTCTATCTGACTCCACGGCAACAGCCAATTGACGGTAATCGTCTACCATTGCATAGGATGATACTTCAATTTGTTCACTGGTTGAATCCAGAAAGGCTTCTTTGGGGCGAATGCCGTTTATCAGGACAAAACGGTCATCAGCGTGTCCAGCTTGGAAACTAAAATTATTCTCGATCCCAAATCTTACTTTCAAATTACTCTGATTGGGACTGGACAAGCAGTATTTTATTTTTATGAAGCCATCTTTAGTAAACACAAAGGATTTCTTCAGGTTGATTTTTGCCGTCCCGGAAGATCTCCAGACATTTCCTTGGCGCGATAGACTTATTGATTGGTGTTTTTTGTCAATTACTGATTGATATGGTTCCAGGATAAAATCACCGTCTTCTTTGAACTTATTTTTCTTAAATTCATCGAAAGAAACGTCTTCGCTAAAAAAGTGGTCGATAAAACATCTTTTCAAATACCAGTCGGAAATCAAATATTGATCGAGGTTTTTTTCTTTGGAAAGGACCCGGTCGTGAATAGAGGCGGTTTTGGGGTCGCTTTTGTCGCTCACCTTTTGTTCCAGCTTGTGATGGTATCCTTCGCGTCTTCGCGAAAGTGTATCGGTCAGACTGAATTTGTCCTCCAGAAGAGATAGTTCCACCAGCGTTCCGCCACGCGACGATTTAAATACAGATGAGTAATGTTCATTGGAAACCAGAATTTCATTTGCACCATCGCTGTCAAAATCAAACTCCCGGACTTTTAGTCCAACGGATTTTTCCAGCCTATTCAGTTTTTGTTCAGCTTCCAACAGGTTAGAATAGACTGCCTGTCGGATGTGCGGTAGATATAACCCTCCAAAAACTCCGTGCCAATAGGGGCAGTTGCATTGTCCCGAATAAAGAAATTCTTTGATTTGAGAAAGTGACTTTGATTTAGCCGGATGGTTCGATTCATACTGGGCCAGTCGATTTGAAATATTGAGCATTTTTTTGTGCATTAGGTTGGATTCTTCGTATTTGGCCAGAAAATTCCGCCAATGTCCCCCGCGTACGAACCGCCCAAACCGCTCGAACTGGCCCTTTTCTTTCAGCCAGCTCTCAAAATGCTCGTATTCGACAAAAGCTTTTTCCGGAAGCGCCCAGTGAAGCATTTCTGAATATGATGCAGTCGGCAAATACGCCCGTCCGGCTGGTTTTCTCTCGGCGGCTTCTCCCAATGGTATAACTTCGAGCCAATCCGAGTTTTTCTCAAGTGCTTCAAAAAAGGACTCAAGCCACTTATCTTCGTAACAATGTTTGTAAGTCTCGGGCCAGACGCCGAATTTCTCGCCGTCATCGGCATAAATTGCCAGACCGTGGGGATTGGCCTCGGCCTGAATTTTTAGTTCTGAAATCACCTGCTCAATTGTCCCAAATGGAATTAGATATCTCAAGCGCTGTTGGATCGGAAGCAGTTTTACTGTGTAACCGTTACTTTCAGTAACAAATGGCTCGTTTAATTGCGACTTTTCGAACCCAGCGTAAATAAAGTGCGCATCATCGACCGGAACATATTGAACCGCAGCTTTTGACAAAATCTCCGGCAGCTGGGGTTCCCAGACTCGTTCTGTCAGCCACAGCCCGGCCGCTTCTTTTTTGAAATTATCGGAAATGTATTGGCTCAAAAGTTTGATTTGACCCAAAGCATCTCTTTCGGGAATGGCGCAAAGAATCGGCTCATAAAACCCTCCCGTCAGAATCTCCAATTGTCCGTTTTTGACCAGCTGTCCGACTAATTTCAAATATTCCGGGCGGTGTTCTTTCTGCCAGTTCCAGAGAATCCCCGACTGATGCAAAGACATCCGAAAGTTTTTGTGTGAGCTGACCAGTTTCAAAAAAGGAAAATAGGCCTGGCTGTGGGCCGACTCAAAAACGTGTTCAAAATTGCCGACCGGCTGATGATTATGAATGCCGAATGCGAGCTTAAATTTTGACATTGAACAGGGTATAGGAGGTCATTAGAAAACTGAAATGCTCACAGTAAGATACTTTTTGGGATTGGCTTTAATGTCCAGAATCAAATCATCGATATTGTCGGCCGTTTTGCGCAAATTATCGTACAAGCGGCGGTCATCCATTAAGAGTTTCAGGCTTCCGTCCGGATTGTTCATGCTGTTGGCAAACTCACGCGCCGCAGAAGATAACGTATCCAGCTGCCGGACAAACTTTTCGAGTTCGATAAACACACGGTCAACCCGGTTAGCGACCGAGTCAACGTGTTGAGCATTATCTGTCAGTGTGCGATTCAATTGTTTGGATGCTTTAAGAAAATTGTCGGCGGTTTCGTCGAGTTTTACTTCGTTTCGTTTAATGTAACTATTCAATGATGATGACACCGACTCCAGATTTGCAATGGTTCGACTGAACTTGCTAAGCGAAGAATCGGACACAGCTGTCTTTTTAAATGTTCCCACCAAGTCCCGTAATTCGACGACCATTTCCCCCATCAATCCCATAACTTCCGGCAGCCCGGTGTCATATTGCCCTATGATAGTCTGTGTAAGATCCAATTCTAAACTGTCTTTCCCGGGTGTGATTGATATAAATCTCTCACCCATCATGCCAAAGTTTTTTATTACAATTTGAGCGTCACGTTTGAGATGAACATCCGAATGCAATACCAGTTCTACTTCAACTCCACCCGGTTCAAGAAGCATTTTACTGACTTTCCCTTTGTGGACGCCCGACACGGTCACTTTGTCCCCGACTGCCAGCATGCCAACATCGTCGAAATACACTCTAACCACATTGGCGTCACTGGTAAGTTCATACTGCATCAACCAGAATAAAGATCCGCCCAACAGAATCAGACCTATCAAGATAACCGCGCCGACTTTAAATTCTATTTCTCTAGAAGCCATAGTTGGTTACAATATCGGTAACTTATTAACTGGCCTTGAGTTCCGAAACAAGGCGATTACAAGCTTTCGGCGATAGCCACATAATTTTCATAGCGAAATCCTGCTATTTCCCCCTTTTTCACCCCTTCTTTTACTGCACAGCCCGGCTCGTGAGTATGCGAGCAAGTCCGGAATTTGCACTTCCCCAAAAGATACTCAAAATCAGGATAATAATTGGGCAGCTCCTCTTTTGACACGTCCCACAAACCCATTACTTTCAAACCCGGTGAATCCGCCAAAAATCCCCCCGAAGGAATCTCAAATAACTCGATTGACGTGGTAGTGTGCGTACCGCGGTGCGTAGATTCGGAAACTTCGCTAGTTTTCAAATCCAATTCGGGAATCAGTTTGTTGATCAAGGTCGATTTCCCCACTCCGGAATGGCCCACGAATAATGTGCGATGGTTTTTCAACGCTTTTGCCAAGTCGGCCATCCCTTCACCTGATACACACGAGGTTCTAAAAGTTTCGGGATACAAAGTTTTGTAGGCGGTAAAGACTTCATCAAGTTCGCCCGGCTTCGGGAGATCGGACTTGTTGATTATCACAATTGGCTCGAGGTTTCCCATATGTGCGGATATCAGAAAGCGGTCGATAATGCCCGTTTTCAAAGCGGGCCTTTTAACGGAACCGACTATGGCCAGTTTATCCAGATTTGCCGCTATGACTTGCTTAGAATTGAACTGGCGCACTTCGGGGCGGCAAAAGACCGAACGCCGCTCCAGAACTTCCTCGATAACACCGGCATCTTCGTGGCTTCGGGCAAATAAAACATCATCGCCAACCGCCACGGGAGTAACGTCATCGATTTTGTCACGGACTTTTTGGCGCACCTCGCACTTGAGCCTTTCGCCGCTTGGTATGGCCACCTCAAACAGCCGCCCGCGTGTGGCCACTACGATACCCTTTTCAAATTCTGTCATTGAATAGAAATCTATGACAAAAGTGCAGATGATTCAAGTTGCGAAATAGCTAATGCGAAGTACCCCGATTTCATCGGGATGACGTGGCAAACTCGTTTTTAATATTGTCTGCCATTTCGGCAGACGGGCAGAAAATCAGTTTCCGAACCATTTTTCAAAATTTGCGTTAAATATCCGGATATGCTATCCTGCAGGAACTTAAGAACTAAATATGTTTAATCTTATTACCAAAATATTCGGCACCAAGCACAGCCGCGACGCCAAGAAAATGCAGCCGTTTGTGGAAGCCATTAACGTCGAATTCGAAAAGTTGCCGAACCTCACCGACGAACAACTTCAGGCCAAAACCGCGGAATTCAGAAAACGCCTTGAAGAGGGCGAAACAGTCGATGACCTTATGCCCGAAGCTTTTGCGGTTGTCAAAGAAACCTGCCGCCGGCATTTGGGTAAATCCTGGGATGTAGTAGGCCGCCCTACCGAATGGAATATGGTCCATTTCGACGTCCAGTTGATGGGCGGTATGTCTCTGCATAACGGGAAAATCTCGGAAATGGCCACCGGCGAAGGCAAAACTCTGGTCGCAACTCTTCCTACCTATTTAAACGCGCTCACCGGAAAAGGCGTGCATATTGTAACGGTCAACGACTTTTTGGCCCGCCGCGACCGCGAATGGATGGGCCAAATCTACGAATTTCTGGGTCTCACTGTCGGCGTTATCCAAAACCAGATGAGCAATGAAGAGCGCCGCCGGATGTACCAGTGCGATGTTACTTTCGGCACTGCCAATGAATTCGGGTTCGACTACCTCCGCGACAATATGGCCCAGCGCGCCGAAGACCGTGTCCATCGCAATTATCATTACGCCATCATTGACGAAGTTGACTCGATCTTAATCGATGAAGCTCGAACTCCGCTCATCATATCTGGTCAAGTGGAGCATTCCACCGTTCACGACCGTTACCGCCAGATGAATCCGACTGTCGAAAAACTGGTGCGTAAACAGTCTACGCTGCTCAACGACATGGTAGCTAATGCCGAAAAGATGCTTTCCAACGGCCAAGAAAAAAATAAAGACGAATTCGAAGCCGGCACGCTTCTATTGGCTGTTCGCCGCGGCGCGCCCAAGAACAAAAAGTTTCTGAAACTCTTAAAAGAAACCGGTATCAGCAAACTAGTTACTGAAGTCGAGTCCGCCTACATGCGCGACAAGAAACTTCACGAAGTTGATGATAGGCTTTACTATTACATCGATGAACGCGAACACACCATTGCCCTGACCGATTTAGGCACCAGCCAGCTTTCGCCGGACGAGCAAAAGCTGTTTGAAATTCCCGACATTTCCACAATGCTTTCCGAAGTCGAAGGAAACGAGTCGCTTTCCACCGAAGAGCGCCAGAAAAAGACCGAAGAAATCTACACCCTGCACGCCGAGCGCTCCGAAAAAGTTCACGCCATCAATCAGCTCTTGCGCGCTTATTCACTCTATGAAAAAGATGTCGAATACGTCCTTCAGGAAGGGAAAGTGATGATTGTCGATGAATTCACCGGCCGCATCCTTCCCGGACGACGCTATTCCGACGGACTTCATCAGGCCATCGAAGCCAAAGAAGGCGTGCGCATCGAAGCCGAATCGCAGACTCTGGCCACAATTACATTGCAAAATTATTTCAGAATGTACGAAAAGTTGGCCGGAATGACCGGCACCGCCGAAACCGAAGCGTCTGAATTCTTTGATATTTATAAACTCGATGTGGCCGTGATTCCGACCAATAAACAGGTCGTCCGCGACGACCAGGACGATGAGATTTACCGCACCCGGCGCGAAAAATACAACGCCATCATGGAAGAAATTCAGGAAATGTACAAAGCCGGGCGGCCATCGCTGGTGGGTACTATCAGTGTCGACGTGTCGGAGACACTCTCTCGCATGCTTAAGCGCCTTGGAATTCCCCATATTGTCCTCAACGCCAAACAGCACGAGCGCGAAGCGGAAATTGTCGCCAACGCCGGCCAAACAGGCGCCGTGACTATTGCCACCAATATGGCCGGACGAGGAACTGATATTCGTCTTGGCCCGGGGGTTATAGAAGCCGGCGGATTGCATATTATCGGAACTGAACGCCACGAAGCCCGCCGAATCGACCGCCAGCTGCGCGGACGCTCGGGCCGTCAGGGCGACCCAGGTTCATCGAAGTTTTTCCTGTCGCTTGAAGATGACCTTATGCGCCTTTTTGGCGGCGACCGTCTGGGAAGTCTGATGGATCGAATGGGAATCGAAGAGGGAGAAGTTATAGCGCATGCTATGGTTACCCGCGCTATCGAGCGCGCCCAGAAAAAAGTGGAAGCGCAAAATTTCGCCATCCGCAAGCACACTCTTGAATACGACGATGTCATGAATGTCCAGCGCAAATGGATATATGAACGCCGTCTGGCGGCGCTGGAGCGGCCGTCGATTAAAGAAGAAGTGGTGGAATTGATTGAAGAAGTTCTGGTTGGTTTGATCGATGAATTCTGCGGCGAAAGCCAGCAGCCCGACCAGTGGAATATAACAGGACTCACCGACGAACTCCGCAAAATCTATCTTTTGAATGTTACTTTCAAGGAAGAAGAAATTTACAAGCTCGAGCGCGAAACTCTTCAGACGAAAATGCTCGATGCCGTTATGCAGATTTACAAGCACAAAGAAGAAGCCTACGGCAGCGAGATTATGCGGAATCTCGAACGATATGCGGTGCTGTCAACAATTGACCGATACTGGCGCGACCATCTGGCGGAAATGGAAGAACTCCGTACCGGCATAAACCTGCGCGCCTATCATCAGGGACTGGGAAAACCTATCGATATTTACAAACGCGAAGCATTCGGAATGTTTGAGGCAATGATAACAACTATCGACCGCGAAATTGTCAATTTGGTCTATAAACTTCGCGTAAACTTGCCGGAAAAATCACGCGAAGACCGAAGGCGCGATGGGTTGATAGCCACCCACGCCGATTCGACCGGAATGGGTTATGCCGGTGCACAGCAGAGCGCGCCGTCTCCGGCCGGAGTAACTGTTGCCGGTGGAGAACGAAACCCGATGGCTGAAGCCTCCCGTGCCGGCAGTCAGGCCCGCACAATCCGACGCGACCAGCCCAAAGTCGGCCGGAACGACCCCTGCCCGTGCGGGAGTGGGAAGAAATATAAGAAATGTCATGGTGCGAATGATTAGGCTAGTCCAAAAGATGATTTTGTAAACTACCCATGGAAATTTGCCTGAAAACGCAGGTAATTGGGTTTGTTCTGTAATAATTAACATCTTTAATTTTTGGAGTTTCCCTCTAACTTAACCCCACTCCTTCTTCGAATCTAACGCCCCAGCCACCTTCCTGCCGCGGCGGTTTTGCAGTCCTAAAGAGGAAGGGGCAGAAGGAGTTGCGGGGAAATGGGTTCGTTTTGTTATTTTTCATTTTCTCGCTGATAGGACATGAGTTGAAAACGAGGCGTGCGGGCGGTTTGTCGGTTGTTGAAATGGGATGCTCTTGGATAATGTTTTGTGACAAGTCCATTTACATTGGCGGGAGAGTGGCAATCAAGGGGAAATGTGTAGAGAAATTGGGGGAATAAGGTTTAGGCGCGGGCTTAATTAAAAAATAGCCCCATCGTAGGATGGGGCTATTTTGTTACACTTCAATAAAGCGGCCAGAAAGCCTTAAGAGCAAGCGCAGAATCCATCCAGACATTCTCCCGGACCTGCGGGAACGCAGATTTGCCCCCCAATCTTTATCCCGCCCACTGTTACCCCTAACGTATCGCTGCTACCAGAAGGATAACAACCTGCCGGGCAAAGTGCCCGACAACAGTTACCGCCATCTGCAAAGGCTGTTGTGTTAATCGTCAGCGACAAGGCAAATACAAAAACAAAAATAAACAACACGAAAATTGCCGCATGATTTCTCTTAATTTCGTTCATCCTGTTCACCTCCTTTCGTATTTGCGTTTTTTTTAAAACATATTCCCTAATAAATGCTATTATTTCAATATTTCTTTAATCTCGTTTGTTCCCATTTGGCCCACAACTATATCCTTTATGACAAAATCACTTTCCACAATGATATGAAAAGGGAAAGTCATAATTTTCAAATTGTCACAGAATTGGCTGTCGTGGTCATAAAGAATTTTGAAACGATTATTAAATCTTTTATTTAATTTAAATAGCTCAAAGGGATTGCTGGGAGAAACTATCCAAATCCTCGACATAAGCGTTGAGTCAGCTGAAAATCCACTCAAAATCTCAAATTGCTCATCACAAAAGTGGCACTCCGTAGTCGCGTATGTAAAGATGGAGACTTCCTGTAACCTGATTTTCTGAAGTTCCAACATGTTCCCATTGAGCTCATAAAACAGGTGATTCGGAAGTCTTTCTCCTATCTGAATCGTTTGCATTTTGTCGAGTGTCAGATCGCGAAACTTAAGGTTCTCTTTCTTCTTTGTTTCGGTTCGCATTGAGTTGAGAAAAGAAGCCGCTTCTACTCCAAAAAAATACGCAGCACTTGACACACCAACAATGACTAAAAAGAAAATGAGTTTCTGTCTCAAGATTGCGCCTTAGTAACAAGAGTATGGACTACTCAGTCTTTGTGCAAATTTAGGCTCTTGCTTTTTTTTTTGTCAAGGTTTATTTTAGACTTATTAGTACAAATTTAAGAGGTAGTATTAAACGATTACCTGTAAATTAGCGTCATAAGGACATAAGAGACCCTTTTGGAGCCAATGTGACTTTCCAAATACTAAGTTTTATGAAATTCGGTTTTCCAGTATTTGCAATATTTGTTGCTAATTCATTGGAAGCGCGTGTGCCCTCTATGGGAAAATCTTCGAATTTAATTGCAACTGGAACTGCTCAACAAATCGTTTTCGAATATACAAGCCACAAAATCAATAGGTTTAAGTTGGGAAAATCAAATTTTGGCTGGTTTGGAGGCGGAGCAGTTGGAGCGCCGTTTGTGGTTGATGTATTCACCGGCGAATTGAATTGGATAGGAAGCGAGTTTCCACAGGGAAGCAATATTGGGCATATACTTGAGGCAACTATAATTATTGGTTCAAGTCCCGGTTCTGATACTCTGGTCTCAAGTAACGGTCCAGGCTTAATAGTGGAATGGATTCCGGATGAATTGCCAAAAGGCGCTTTGGCGTATCGCTCGAGCCTTTCGGAGGATAAAAAAGAGAGGATTGGAGCAATTTCGGAAGAAGACTATGAAGCAGTGTATACTGATACTTTTTTGACGGGGCAGCTAGGTTACATTGGGTTTGACTATTTTGGGAGGCCGCACAAGCCTCAAAATATAGAAGTAAGAGAAAAGTCATACGCTTGGTCTCTGGGATACGCTGAAGATTTTGTGATTTTTGAACTTGAATTGGCAAATATTGGAAAGAAAAACCTGGAGGAGGTGTTTTTAGGAATCTGTGTCAATCCACAAGTGGGACAAGTACAGAGATCCGACGTTAGCGTCTATGCTGATGATATATCCGGATTCCTCAAAAGCTATGTCGGAAACGGAAGCTGCGAGTTTAGAGACACATTTAATATGGCCTGGTCCGCTGACAACGATGGGGACCCTTTTGAAGGAGCGTTTTACAACAGTGGGGGTCCTTACAAATCCGCCCGCCATGCCATTGGCGTAAGTTTTATAGGATTACCTTCTGATGAATTAACTTTGTCATTCAACTGGTTTAATTCACTTTATCCCAATCTTCCCCAGTACTTTGATTTCGGACCAAGACACAAACAGAATTTCAAAAATTTTAATACAGGTGGCTTAGGCTGGCCATTTGGAGACGTCAACCTATACCATTTATTAAGCAACGGTGAAATCGATTATGATTTGCCGTTGACTTCGGTGATTAAGGAATTTGACCGTGTCTGGCTCTATCCGGATAGAAGAATCATAGCGGATCAATCGGACGGCAAGTGGCACATTCATATAATTTCTGTTGGTCCATTTAGTATTGCGCCCGGAAGCAGCGTACCGATTGTCTTTGTAGTTACGGCGGGTGAAAACTTTCACACTAACCCGAATAATATTACCAACTTGTACAACGGAAATGTCGATGCCTACTACGCCAATTTGGATTTTTCGGATTTGGCCAAGAATGCCATGATGGCCAAATGGATTTATGATAATCCCGGAATCGACACCGACGCCGATGGCTTTAAAGGAGAGTTTCGGATTTGTGTACTGGATTCTGTTCTCGATTTGGACTCCAACTGGATTCCCACTTATGCTGAAACCACCTACTACAAAGGTGACGGCGTTCCCGACTGGAAAGCCGCTCTCCCGCCGCCCATTCCTAAGATGTGGGTTACGCCTATGTTTCGAGGGATTAATATCCGTTTCAACGGGAGCGAATCAGAAAACTCCAAAGATATCTTCACCCAGATGAATGATTTTGAGGGCTTCAAAGTTTATCTGGCCAGAGATGACCGGGAGTCCAGCTTTTCACTAATCGGTACTTATGATATAGAAAATTATGACAAGTATGTCTGGAACTATCAGAAACAACCCGACCCCGGCTGGGAGTTGTTGGAGTTCCCGATGCTTTTACGAGATATTCGCTGCACCTACGCTTTCAACTGCAATGATTCATCGTTTGACCCATTGCGATACAGGCCCAGCCAGCCATATGTACACCCCAATTAT
>Ga0137453_1000019_pt1 | contig 13092 bp, 20 predicted proteins | sample EasRivERMGT526_2_FD_104649 | JGI IMG/M metagenome (GOLD analysis project Ga0137453, IMG submission 104649) | Soil microbial communities from meander-bound floodplain in the East River, Colorado, USA - East River MetaG ERMGT526_2 | ecosystem: Environmental > Terrestrial > Soil > Floodplain ... | reverse complement strand
TCCCGAACGTAGTGAAGACGGTCGCCAGGGCCACGTCGTCTGGCGTGTCACTGGCGGTCGCTGAGAGGACGTCTGTATACGCCGAGCCGGTGTAGCCGTAGGCATAATCGAACGGCCAGCGATCGAGGACGCGATCCGCCACGCCCTTCACGGTCGGGTAATCCATCTCTAGCCAGATTTTGATATCGCGCTTGGCCTCAGCCCGAGCATCTGGCCAGGTGGTTCTCCCCCATGGCGCGCGGGCGTCAATGGCTTCTGGTTCGAGCTGGCCGATTTCGAGATCAGTGACCAGCGACAGCGATGCCCAGCTCACTTGACCCTCCGCAACCAGCCGCCAGGGTTACTCGTCAGCAGCCATCTCTCACAGAGCGGTTCCGGCAGGAACTCAGGATGCTGTGGGAGCCACGCTCGGAGGGCGTTCCGTGGCCCCTCAACGTTGGTGTCTTCAATGACGAGCAACTGCCCCACGCTCACGAGCGGCGCGAAAATCTCCAACTCCGAGAGCACGTGATCCGTCTCGTGGTTGCTATCGAGCACCACCATCACTTTGTGGTTCGGATACTTCGCCACGGCCCAGCGGACCACTTCGTCGTTCGACGTGTCGCCCTTGACGTAGCGGATCGCCTCGTGGTGGGGCAAGTTCTCGTGGCGCTCGATGTCGAACGTCAACACCTTGCCGCCCCAGGCTTCCATCTGCCGCGCGAAGTAGAGCGCCGATCCGCCCTTTGCGGTGCCGGTTTCAATGATCAGGTTCGGCTTCAGGAGGTGGATCCACTCGTGATACGTCCAGAGATCCGACGCGTTCTTCAGGACGTTGATCCCCTCGAACCGCGTAATCCCCCAGGTGTGCCGCTGGTGGTACGACAGTTCATGGAACGCCTGGATCGTCGCTTCGTGCTCCGCGTAGGCGCGCAGAATGTCCTGCCGCGCCTCAACCTCCGAATACGAGTACGTCACGACGCCACCGGCAATCACGCGCGATCCTCCCAATACGGTCGCAGCGGTTTCCGGCAGACGAGGTGCCCGCGGATAAAGCTCACGGCTTCCTTGGCTCTGACGCCTTCGTTCGTGTGGTCCGGGATGATGTCGAGATCCCTCGGAGCGAAGAAGTCGAACGGCGGGCGATAGTCCGGCATGGCCCCCTGGGCTTTATTGCTCCGATAGGCGTCCTGGTTGAGATACAAGAACGTGAACTCAGAGATCGCTCGGACATGTGTCGGATCCGCCCACGCCCACAAACTGGAGTAGTAGGGGCACTCGAACTGCAACCGCGCGTCTGGCTTCATCACCCGATACAGGTCAGTCCAGAACAGCCACCACGCCGCCATGTCGCCCTGGTGGTCCCCGATATGCTCAAGGACGTGCAGGGCAATCACGAAGTCCACCGAGTTATCCGGCAGATCGATCGTCTGTTTCCCGAGCACGCACACCAGATCCGGCTGCACGTGCGGGTTCATGTCGAGATTGATCAGGTGAATCTGGCGGGTATCAGTGGACCCGTCAGCGTGGACGATCGACAGCCCGAGGGCTTCTGGCGTTTTCTTGCGCCCGCACCCGAGGTGCAGGACATCGACGACAGTCGTCTCGGTTGGCGTAAAGCTCACCGCACCCATGCGCGCTCCTGTCGGTCGCTCACGGGCGCACCGGGCGGAATCGTCACCAACTCGAACGTGTAGGCCCGGTCGATCACTTCGTCCGCTGTCGTCGCCGTGACCCGCACGAACGAATTGCCACAGCACGGGCACAAGGCCGGATCGCCCGTCTTCAACTCCGGGATCCGCTGGCAGTGCTGGCGGCGCTTATCAGCCGGCCAGTCCTTACCTTCGGCGAGCACTTCCAGGTCACGTTCAGAAACGGGCCGATACGCACTCACCGTGCGCCCGGCCCGCTCCCCGAACCCAATCCCCCGCGTGAGGATATAGAGCGGCATCAAGCAGTCGTGGCAGATCACGACAGAGCCCTTCGGATACTCCACGGCCGTGGCGTGTTCGAGCGTCTCGACGAGCGTCTGCCTCACGCCGCCACCTCGTGCAATGGGAGATCGAACGTCCCCGTGGCTTTGTACTGATCCCACGCCGCCTTCGGGTAGCCCTGTTCGCCCTTGTAGTCGTAGTGGAAACAGAAGACCCCGGTATCGACCGCCGCCGTGTAGCCAAGCTCGGCCGCGTTCTTCAGGAAGAACACGTCCTCGGTTTCGTTGTAGACCGTGCGCGTGCCATCAGGGAGAATCTCGTCTCGCGTGGTCTTGAAGAACATCGGCACCGTCTGCCCAGTCGGCAACGTCTCATCTCTGGCGAGTCCGTGCTTGAGCAGGTTCCGGAAGACTTGCATTTCAATCAGCGTGCAGCCCATCCCGTGCGCGAAGCACTCCACCACGGCGTTCTTCGGCAGACTGTCCGGCACGCCCTGCCCCGGCCCCATGAGAACCAACGGCTGCGCGCCTTCCGTCTTCGCGTAGTAGAGCCCGGACACAATCGGCCGGTTATGCGCTAAGAGCTTCGTCAGCGCATAGGGCGGGATGAGGCAGTCGTCATCCACAAAGAACACATGGGAGACCGTATCCCCACGATCGTTCGTCCACTGCATCGCCTGCTGGACTAAGAAGTTCCGGCCCATGCCGACCTCGTAGCCCGTGCCGTAGCCATGCACGACCCCACGATTAAGTGGATTCTGCAACCCCATCATGTGCATGTGCCACTGAATCGAAACCACGCCGAGGGAAGGGACCCCCAAGTAAATCGCCTTCGCGCGCACGTCTGGCGCATCGTTGCGGATCCACTCCACCCCGGCGGGTCTCGTCATCGTGCTAGCTCGGGCTCCCGACCGGAACCGTCTTTACGACCACGTGAATCACGTGGCTGTTCGCCACGTCCGTGGTCGCCTCGTCATAGACGAAGCCGAGCGTCGATCCGTCCGACACCTCAGCCGCCGCACTCACCACCGTGAGCGGGAACGCCACATGCGCGGCCATCGCCGTGCCGCCAGTCTGCGACGTCGACGCCGAGGCCACGACCGTGGTGCCCTGCGCGTCCGTGCCGAGGTTGATCACCTTAAAAGTGATGTAATTCGTGGCGTGGGTCGCCACCGCGGAGGCGTTGAACACGTCCACGCCCGTCACGCGCAGCGCACCGTCGGCGCGGGCAATCGCCCGCGTGGCATCGGCGGACAGGGTCTCAGAGAAATTGAGCGTCTGACGCAGTCGATCTGCAAACATGTTGAGAGTCTCCTACCGTTCACCGGCTGTGTATTCGTACTGAGGCACCGTCGCCCCATTGGCCAGGCGGTATCCGTCCGGAAACCCGCACGCAACTAAACTCGACAGAATGGCGTCCCGCCCCTCCGGGCTCATGGCGGCCATCTCGCGCACCTGCGCATCCAGGTACGCTTCGTTCCAACTCCGATTAATGCCCATCTCCTGCAAGTGCTCGCACTCGCAGTCCCAATCAAGGAAACAGGGGAACCCCGATTCCCGCGCTTGGCGGTAGAACCAGAAGTCCTCCGAGACGGTAAAGTCGTGCGGCGCTTCTGGCCCGCGCTGGTAGCGGAACCAGTTGTCCCCGATCCGAGAACGAATGTTCTCCAACACGGAACGGTGAATCAGGAGACACCCCGCCCCGCCGCGCTCAATCTCGATGACCCCGCGCCCGTAGTGAATAGGGGCATACGTGTTTGGCCCGTCCACCACGCGATGCTTGACGTAGGCGACCGCGTGATACGGTTCCTTCCGCATGTGATAGCGGCCGGAGATCACCGACTTACGCCGACTGAGCAGCCGAGGGATCACGTCCTCCGGAAACGTCATGTCGGCGTCCATGAAGAACAGCCACTCGTTCCGCGAATCGAGAAAGTCTCGAACGACCGCATTCCGAGCGACGTCAATCGGAAACGCCGTGCTCTTCAATACCGTCACGCCGGAGATTTTCAGATCGTCAGGGAGGACGCTATTCGCGAGCCCTTCACTGACGTGCAGCTTGACCGCTTCGTAACTCCCCCAGAACCGCGTCGGCGCGGGGAAGCCGTGCGAGACGATCAGGCCAATGGCGAGCTTCATGCCGCCGGCTGCTCCGACTTCGGCGGACGGCCAGGCCCTCGCTTCGCCTGGACCACTCCGACCGGCATCCGCCAGTTCGGATCGTCCTTCTGGCGAATCTCGGTGACGGCCTCTTCGCCAAACTTCTCGACGAGAATCTTGAGATCCGCGATCTCGTCGGCCTGTTCCTTGGCGAACCCCTCAAGCCACAGTTGAAGGTTGAAGGGTGAACGCGTGCGCCGATCCTGGATGTACGACATCCAGTCAGGGCCGAGGATATCCTTGACGGCTTCGAGCGAGTCGTAGTCGGCCAGGGTGATATATTTCCACCCCTTGTCGAGCCACCGCTGATGCGCGCGCATCGGCAGCGGACCCGTGGTATCCCACTGTTCTCGGCCCTCGGCGTCAAGAATCGGTTGGCCCCAGTTGTCCTGTTTCCGTCTCGCGTAGACGGCCTTCAGATCCAGCCGAGACTCCCCGCCCGTCCATCCCTTCCCGATCGGTACGCACTTCAGCATGACTCCTCCGAGTCTCAGTCCATGAGCTTGCGAACGGCTTCCGCCTGTTTCGCATCGCTCTTGCCGAGCACCTTGAGATACTGGCGCTCGACGGAATACATCCGGTTGGCGAAGACCTCACGCGCCTCCGCGATCACCTTGAGCGCCTCGAGCGCGTTCGGGTGCAGATCGGCGTTCTTGAACCCCTTCAGCAGCGGAACTTCCGTAGCCTTCGGCGCCTTGTCGTCAACCATGAACGAAGGTTTCGCCATTAACTCACCATCTCTCCTGGCTCACCGACGCCGACCCACGCTCTGCGCCTGAGCACCATTTCGATCGTCTTTCCAGAGACGCCGTAGCGGGCGCCGACCTTGGCCATACTCACGGCTTCGCCAGAGCGAACAGCCTTCGACCAGCCGCGTCCAGGGCGACCAATCACCCCTTGCGCATGCATGGCCTTGATCTCAGCCACGTCGCTCTCGGTGAGCTTGACCAGACCATGCGTCGAGCCATGCCCGATCCGAGACTTCACGGAGCAGTCCGCCATGTTGTCCCGCTGAGTGCCGAGAAAAAGATGGTTCGGGTTCACACAGCTCCGGTTATCGCACTTGTGGAGAACGAGCAAGCCACGGGATCCGCGCCTGCCCGTTGTCCATTCAATCTCGCCATACGTGAGCGCATACGCCACGCGATGCGCCTTGAAACACTGGCCCTGGTGCTTGAAGTGCCCATATCCAGATTGATGCACTACGCCACACCAGAGCCAGCATTCCTGTTCGTCCTTCCGTTCGACTCTCGACCAGAACTTCTCCATTACAACTCCTCACGAGTAATACAACCCGTAAGTCATTGTAACAGAAAGGGTGTTAAGGCGTAGTCGAATTACTATACAAATAGACGCCAGCGCCGCCACGACCGCTCGTGGTCGCGCCGCCGCGGTATTCCAGCTCACCCCAGACACCCGTAGCGACCAGCTCGAACGCACGCAGCGACGCGTCGCGCTCGACTTCCATCTTCGGCATCGGCCCCTTGACCGCCAGCGCCACCGCCGACGGGTGGAACACCGCACCGGCCCACACGGTCGAAGACGACACGGTGGCGGTGGCGACGTTCGAGGTGACGAAGAGCTGCGTGCCGTAGAAGTTGCTCGACACGACGCCGTTGGTCACGACCTGCTGGCCCTGCGCACCGTAGACCGAGCCGTCGTCGTAGGCCGGGATCAGCGTGCGCCACTGGAACGGATGCAGCACCGTGTGCCGCGGATCCGAGGGGATATTGTCGATATCGAGCTGCCCGATCGCCGTGATCAGGAGCGTCGAGGTGATCACCGACGTGTTCGAACCGGTGGACGAATCGAAGCCCGCGAACAGGGCCGCAATGTCCGCGTCCTGCCGGCGCTGAAGGGCTTCGGCCGCCATGCGCCCAGAGATCGAGCCCTGCGAGGCCGCCTCGGCGAGGTTGTCCACCGTGGCGTCATCGGCCAGGTCGGTGATCGTGAACTTGATCGCGTGCTCGGAGACGGTGACGTCGACCGAGCCCGTGGTGTCGATCTGCGAGTTCGTGGTGAAGTCCGAGCCTTCCGAAATGGCCAGCGCGCTCACCTTGTCGTAGATCGGGAACCGGGCCACAAGCGTCTTCTGGCCGGTGAGATCCTGCCGCGCGACGCGCGAACTCAGGCCGGGCTTCTCCGCGAAATAGAGCACCGACGCCGCGTAGGCGTTGCGCTCAATGACTTCCGTGACTGTGGTAGTCGTCGTTTCCTGTGCCATGACCGTTCTTACTCCTGGGGGTTATGACACCATGCGGCCATCACCGAACGAGATCCCGCCAAGGCTGGACTGCTGACGGCGCAGTGCCGTGATTGCGTCCTTGTCGCCCTTGCTGGCCCGCTTGGTGAGTTCCGCGAGGTCTGGTGTCTGTGTGCCGTGCGACCCGCCGGAGCTTCCACTGCCGGTCTTCCCGCTTCCGCGGAGGACGCTATCCCTATCGGGCAGCATCCCAATCAGCTCACCGATAGCCTGAGCAAAGGCCGCCGGCTTGCCGGTTTTCGTGTCGAGGATGGCGTGGCCGTTCGGATCCCGCACCACGACGCGCTCCGCGCCGTCATGCTCTTCCACCGCCACGTATCTCCCGAAGTACGCCGACGCAATCGCCGGCGTCAAAATTGTCTTGGCGTCACTGCCGCCGAACCAGTCCGAGGCACTCGCAAACGCGTGATCCTTCAGCGTGGTATGCAGGCGCTCGGTGACTTTGACGGCGCGTTCCCGCTCGGCAGCAATCTGCTCTTCCGTCTTCTTGGCAAAGTCGGCGCGCCAGGAGTCGAACTCCCCCTCTTTGCGCTTGCGTTCCTCTTCGGCCTTCACCTTGGCCGCGCGGAGGGCTTCGACTTCGGCCTTCTGTTCCGGCGTGAGCACCAGCCCAGACTCCTGCAACTCACGAAGCGCTTGCTTCGCCTTGTCGCGGGCCTTGAACGCTTCGACCGCCTCGGTACGCGGGATCAGATCCACAGCCGTTGTCGTGGAATTCGACAAGCCTTGTGTCTGTGTGGTGGCAGCTCCGCCGCCTTCGGTTTCCCGCAGAATGTCTCGCACTACCATGGTCACTCCTGACCTATCGCCCCAACCGAGACGCCTGCTCGGCTAGATACTTCTCGACCCGCTCCTTGACCTTCGCCGTTTCCTGATCCGTCAAGCCCATGAATGGGCGCTTGATCCGGCTCTTGCCGGCCCCGTCTCGATCGTGCCAACGGGCCTTGTCCTCAGCCCCAACCGACCGGCTGCGCTGGATGAACGTCTTCCCAGAGGCCCTGCCGCCTGAACTCCGAAAGCCGATCGAGGCTTTGTTCGGGCTGGTATCGGAGACTTCCATGTCGTTCAGCATCCGCCCCGAGACGGTGAGGTTCACCGGTCCGGCGCCGAGTTCCTTCGCCTTCAGTTCCGCATACGCTGGCGTATACGCAATGAAGGCCCGGCCATCCTTGTCGCGCCCCGATTCAGTGCGGGTGCGGATCATCCGAATGGCCAGATCCCCGACGTCATGCATGACTGATTCGTCAACGGGCAGGAACTTGTCGAACGCGATCGGGGCGACCTTGACAGTTACCGGCATGGCGCTACAATCGAAACGGCACCGGACGCCGTGTCAAGTGCGAGGGTTTCGGCCCCACACTGGGAGACAAGCGAAAGCTTCCCCACGGCGGCCGGGACCATCACGCCGCCGCCTCCACGCGAGCCACGCTAGCCGCAATCCCTGGCGCCCGCTGATCCGTGCCAGCAATGGCGATCAGTTCGTCGTCAAGCACGCTGACGCGCTTCCAGATATGGCGACAGTTGTAGCCACCGCCGGTAAGGAAGACGTTTCCGAGCTGGTTATTGTCGAGCGCGTCGATAGCTGAGCGGGTGCGGACCTTACCGACAAGACCCTCACAAAACTCGCGCATTCTGGTGTCCACTGGACCCACGTATACGAACAGTTCATTGGGATCATTACTGGCCTGCGCCGCTTCCATCTGCCGCGAGAACACGCTGACGGCGGTATCGACGACCGTCCGAGCCTGCCGCTCTGACCGCTGCAACGCCTTCGCCACGTCAAGCGTCAGCCGATCCACCGGCCGGAGTCCGAGCGTCCCATCCAGCGCCACGCGCTGAATCGCCCGCGAGACATCCTCGGCCAGCCCCAACAGATCAGCCAGGCGCAGATCCCGCCACGCTTCCATGACCCGCTGGAGTTTCGGCCCCATCGTCACGGACTGCTTGGCGTTCCTGACGGCCGTCGCAGACAGCGCCTCTAGCGTCGAGCCCAACACCTCATCGGCCAGCGCATCGAAGCCCGCATCCTTGAGCATCCGCCGCGCCTGCCTACGGAGCGCGAAGACTCGCGTCAGGTTGATGACGGTGGACTTCAGCCGGCCCGTGTCATCGGCATCCCACGACTCGAAAGCCTCAGACAAGAGGGCAGTGAGCCGGCGATAGACGCGACGGAGTTCCGCGTCGAAGCGCACCACGGCGGCATCCTGAATCGCGGCGTCTCGCACCGCCTGACGCTGGAGATCGCGGGCGCTCACGCGGCCACCTCGTTCTCTTCAGCCAGCGCATCCTGTAACCGCGCCTCAGCCCCGCCACGGAGCGCCATCGCCTCTACGGGATCGGGCTTCTCGGCCTGACCGCCGTCGATCTCGGCATGAATCGCGTCGAGCGTTGAGCCATCGAGACTCGGCGCGGCCATCGCCACGATCCGCTTCTGGATTTCCTTCTCGAACGTCGGGGCCGGGACCGCATTCATGGCCGCGGACAGCATCTCCAGTTCGACCTGCGGATCCGCCTCGAAGAACGTCTCGGGGTAGGTAATCTGCACGTCCGCAGATTCGAACGCCGCCTGCGCCTGTTCGGGAGTCGCTGACGTCCACGCGAAATAGAGCTTGGCGAGTTCGAGCTCGACCCGCTGGCATTCCGACGCCACGCTCAGCAGCACCGCCTGGAGGGCTTCGTGCTGCAACCGAATCGCCTCAGCCGTCTGCGATTCCTTGCTCCCCACGTCAAACGGCACGTGGGCCATGCGATACAGGGCGTGAATCAAGAACTGCTGATTCGCCTCTAAGACCGCGGGCACTTCCATGCTCGGCGTCTCATACGTCGCCGTGCCCTTGACGAACAGCGCCCGAGTCGGCCCGATCTCGTTCCCCAAGAGACGCTTGGCCTCTTCGACGTCGCCCTCGGGGTCGTTCATCTGCACGACCATCACCGAGAACGCCTGATCCCTCAGGACCACGTCCTGCTCAGAGCCACGGTTGTAGAGCGCCTTCAGGACGGACGGCTCGACGAGGGCTTTGCCAATCAGCGTCCAGCGCGCACTCGGGAACGGCCTCAGCACGACGAACGGCACGAGCCCGAGGTTGTGCGTCTGCCGTTCGACCTCGACCTGCTGATCGTCGCCTTCAGCCTCAGTCACGCGGACCCATTCGTCCACGTCCCACAGGAGCAAACGTTCCTCTGAGCCGCCGGCCAGGAGATCGTCGCTCTCGACGTCCTCGTGGAGCTTCACCGCGGTAATCTTGGCGTCCTTCGCCAGCCGCCAATCGAGAATGGCCTGGGGCAGATAGCGGGTGACGAACACCTCTGCGCGTTCGTCCGCCACGCTCGGCCCAGTCGGCACGCTCTGCGTCTTGTCCGCCAGGATCCCGATATGCCCAGCGGCCAACGCCTTGGCGAGACACGACCGCATGAACGTGGTGGAGTCCGTGCCGGCCCCGTCGATGTTCTCCCACCACGCCTTCAGCAGTTCGTTCGTCGTGTCCCGCGTGACCTTCGAGAAGACCTTGCGCACGTAGTAATCGACGAGCGTCTGGCAGTAGTTGTGGTATCTGGCCTGCGCCCGCCTGCGGAGAATGTCGTCGGCGTTCTCGCGCTGAAACTGGTTCAGGTACTTGCCGTCGAGGAACCCGCCCTCACCGTCGTAGGCGTCGAGGGACACTTCCCAGCCCTGCGTATGCGCGTCCACGGCCGGGTGCTTCTGCTCCAGGAGGGCCTTCAGCGTGACGTTAGCTGGAAGACTAAACGCCACGGCCGAGCGCCTCCGCCAGCTTGCGTGACTTCTCCGACTTGAGCGATCGAAGCGTTTCAGAGGGCTGCGACAGATCCCCGCCACGCGCACGAATGTGCGCCACGCCACCACGCCGCACCACGGGCCAATCGCGGTCGATCCAGTAGCCGAGGGCGTCGGAAATGTGCGTCAGCATCGGATCGGACTTCTGGTCCACGTCCCCGTTGGCTGCGTAAATCACCCGCGATAAGTCCCCGATGAGCTTGGGGCACGACGGCGAAATCTCCAGGTGCGACAGCCCATCCCCCGTCACGCACCGGCTATTGACCGAAGCGTGCCGATCGCGCGGGTTCGGCTGGGCCCCAGGGATGCACCACGTGGCCCCAGGAAATTCCGACTTCAGTACTTGATGATCGCTTGGCCCGGTCGTCTTCGTATTCGTCCCGGTCGAATCGCCGTAGAGCCGTAACTGGCCCGTAAAGCCCTGCGAGTTCAGCCACGCCTTACACGCTCGGACGCTGGCGATCGTGGCCTCACCGCCACGGAACGGCAGAAACACTTCATGCAGCACCCGGCAGGTATTCCCCACGTGCTGCCCGATCACCGCCGTGGCCGGGTTGTAGTTGAAGTCAAACGCCAGACAAATCGGCAGATTGCGATCCAGCGTCACCGGCTTCACATGCTTGGCGCGATCGAAGGCCCAATACACCCGCCCGGCCATCGCCTCGAAGGAGGCTTCGTATTCCTGCCGGAACGTCCGCTCATCCGTCGTGCGCCGCTTCTCCTCGATCTCGAAATGATCAAGGAACGGATTCGCCACGCTCTGAAACTGCCACGAGGCCCACGCCGGGAACCTGGGGTCCTGCCCGCGCAGATACAGATCGTAGAAGTGGTTATAAGACTTCGGCGTCCCGATAAACAGCGCCGGGGCGCGGAAGTCGACGAGCGACGGTTCGAGAATCTCGGAGAATACCGCCGCGTCCATGTCGGCGTATTCGTCCATGACGAGCGCCCGAAGTGACCGCCCTCGGAGGCTGTGCCCCTTCTCCGCTGACCACAGCCGGATCTCCCGGTCGCCCAAGAGGTGCAGGGCCAGATCGCCTTCGCGGGGAGGCTCCGCCAGCCATTCAGGGTGGACGGCCGCCTTCAGGTCGCCCCACATGATGTCCTTGGCGTCCTCGCGCGTCGGGGCCACATACCAATACCGCCCCGGAAGCCCGGACATCGCCCGTTCAAGCAGCCACGTGCGTCCAAGGAGCGTCTTCCCCCAGCGCCGGCCAGAGACGACCACCTTGAAGCGGGCCGCGTCCTTCCAGACCTGGGTCTGTCCCCCAGGATGCAGGCCGAACCGCACGCGATCGGGCGCCTCAGTGACCATGAGCGCGCACGCAAGCACCAGCCACGTCATTCACGATCTCGCAACTGGTCGGCGACGTCGGCCGCGGTCAGCTCGTCAATCACCATGACCGGCGGCGCCCCGTCAATCGTCACGTGGTCAGGTGTCTTGCCCCAGTGGTGTTCGGCCAGGAACTTCTCCATGTGCGGGGCGCGGCCTTCGTCAATGCGCACGATCAGCCCCACGAGGTATTCCGGACGATCGAACACTTTCACGCAGAAGTCTTTGACCTCGCGCGTCGATCGATTCTTGGAGCCTTTCGGCCGCCCTGGGTTGCCCGGTGCGAATCGCGCCATCTTCCGATGCGGAGCCGTATTGAACGGACATACGCCGGTAGGGCTCCGCCCTGAACCGACAGGCTTAGTGTGCTGGCTTACTGAACCGATTGGTAGACTAGGAAATACTAGGCGTGAATCGGATCCGCCACTGGCCACCGACCCTGATAGCGGTGTGGAGCTTGCCCTGTCGGCAGAGCTGTCGCACGTATTCCGGATTCCGGCGGGTGACGTGGGCGTATTCCTTGACCGTCAGGAGTTCGTCTCTGAGGACTTGCAGGGCGTCGGCCCGGAGCGCGTCACTGTCGGGAGTGCTGATCTCTGACTTCCCAAGCATCGTAGGGGCTCCTTGGGTTGAACGGGCGGCCCTCCCCTACCGCCCGTCGCACCGCCCGGTATTTGCGAACCAATAGGGCGAGACGCACGCGCTCATCGTCTCCGTATCTCGACAGTAGTCGCCGCTTGGAACTGATAGGCGATTCTCTCTGTCCGCCATGAGGACAACCGCTTCGTCCCTATTCCGCGTGTGGCAGCTCTGTTCAACCCGTACGCCATTGGCGTAGTAGCGCATCCACCACGTCTGGCCCCTCAACCTCAACTGGCCCATCTACGGCTTCGTTTCAAAGCGCCGACGCTGAAGCTCTAGTGAGTCCATGTTCGCCTTAGTAGCAAGCACGCGTGAAAAGGCTGTCACCGGAACGGCGCCCACTCTAGCCCGCTTGAAGTACTCGGCGTTTTGGCCTCTATAGGCGAGATATTCCTTGATCGCGGCGAGCCCTATAAGGGCTGTCTCTTCATACGCATCGATCACGCCTGTCTTAATGTCTGACATCTGCTGTTCTCCTTGAATCTATTGGACTTGAAGCCGTTCATGGTGTCCACCACAGCAGCCAACGCCAGCCAACAGCAGCCAACGAGACGGCAGAATTTACAAACAATTACCAGCGTCCTGGACCCATGTCACGACGGCTTGTTCCCCAAGGGCGAAATGACGTAGCGCGCGATACTCCCCGTGAGCGTGTGCGCCTGCGTCGCCAGGATATGCGCCTCTGCCGCCATGACGGCCGTCTCGGCGTTCCGGGTGCGGCACGTCTCTAGATCCGCCCTCAGCCGGACAATGGCCCCACAGGCGACCCAGAGGGCCAAAGCGACGGCAGAGAGGGCGAGCCAGAGGAGAAGCACTAGCGCACCTTCTGGCGTCGTGGCTTCGCCTTCGCCCGTGACTTCGCCGGCTTCACTGGCTCAACGAGCGCCCCTTCCCACGGATCAAGCCCAGGCCAAAGTGGCACGTCAGCAATGTGTTTGTCTTCGAGCGCCTGCACCCGATCACTCAGGTGCTCATCCGTTTCGAGGGCC
>Ga0137453_1000018_pt1 | contig 13294 bp, 15 predicted proteins | sample EasRivERMGT526_2_FD_104649 | JGI IMG/M metagenome (GOLD analysis project Ga0137453, IMG submission 104649) | Soil microbial communities from meander-bound floodplain in the East River, Colorado, USA - East River MetaG ERMGT526_2 | ecosystem: Environmental > Terrestrial > Soil > Floodplain ... | reverse complement strand
GGCAATAACCTTACCCCCAGCCCAATAGGCCCGGACCAAAGCCTCTTTAGTCTCATCCAGTGACGGCCCCCCACACACAAGGATGGCCATATTGGGATTAATATTATGTGGCTTAATCTGACGAAGACCCAAGCGGATATTAGCGTTGACTTGAGCCAATAGAATTTCATCAGTGGTGTTACAACCACCTTCTAATTCAATCTTTTTTGTAAGACTCAGATCGGGGCCTATCATATCGTTCATTTGTTCCCCCAAATTAAATCCCACCAATGTAACTCTTCTTTTGTTTCTTTCTCTACTGTCTGTATAGTATTAGAAATATATTTCCATTGTTCAGGTTTATCGGGTGGTCTGTAACCAATTATACAATCTCTATCATCAACTACCACATCCATATTTAAAGTTACTGTCCTAGCACGGCCAACACCATATCCATTAATGATAGTGTTCTTCTTCATTTCGACACCACATACAAGCCAGTTTCTAATAAGTCCCTGGCATCCAAAACCTTACCAATGGTGGCCAACCTCACAAGCCACCAATCAAATGGCCGCACAGTAAGATGCAGGGTCTCCCCAATGGCCGCCCCCATACCATCCTCAACCAAGGCAATCTGTATCCACGAAACCCGACACTCGGTAATAATCCGATCCAAACAAAGCATCGTATATTCAGTCGGGATGTGTTCCATCACATCACAACAAAAGCCATAATCAAACACTTCACCAACATCTGAAGGTGGGTGCCATTGTGACCACAAGGGTGAGACAATAAACCTATGCGCTGGAACATCTTCCGGCTTAGCGGCATCCGTAATATCCAGATGCCAAACATTCAAGCCGTTGGCCTCAAGTTCCTTCCCCGCAGCACAGGCCCCCGCCCCCAAATCAATCACACTAGAATTATAATCCGGCTCCATCTCCCTCATAAACCGCTCAACATTATTCTTCCCGGGGGAATTCAGCCGATATTCGGGAACTTTGGTCCAAATCTCATTATACTTATCACGTTCTTGCTTCGCCACATCGGTTATATACATCTCATGCAGCCCTTTTTTGCGCGGGATTTCCAACACTACTTCTCGGAGTCGCCACACCGGAAGTGCGATTATTATTCGCCGGACCCCATCTATCACGAAGGAAAACTCTAGAAACAATAGTGGGTCTAAAGCCCGTGAATACCAACTGACCCGTTATGGTAACAATGCTTGCCAGGTTCGCCCCAACTTGCTCAACATCCGGTACATTCGTCCCCGCAACCAAACCATAAGTCGGGACAATAATCTGAGTATTAGTCGTAATAACTAAAGTCGGGGGACTTGAAATAAACCCTAAGTCATCATTAGCTGGCTCACGGAAGTGTCCAAAAGTCTCAACAACCCCCGGAACAAACGTTGAAAGAACCAAATCCTTTCTAATGGGTTGTAATAGGAATCCAACAACCGCCGTCGGTGCAAACGAAGAAAATATTAAGTCATCATTTCCGGGATCACCGAAGTGATTATCAGTCCAAACAACAGTCGGAACAGATGTCGTAAAGACCAGATTATCCTGGCCAACACTAACGTCAAGACCTAATGACGGGGCAAACCCAGAAACAATTAAATTATCACTACCCGGGGTAAGATTATGATTAACAACCCTTTCGGGGGCCGACGTTGTAAAGACCAGATCATCATTAGCCGGCTGGATAGTATAAGCAAACGTAAGAGTTGGAGCAAACCCAGAGAAACTTAAGTCATCCGCCCCAATAGATACCGTTAGTCCTAATGATGGTGGGAACGTGGAGAAACTTAAATCATCAGCTCCCGGGGTCTTATCAAGATTAATTGCTAATGACGGGGCAAACCTTGAGAGACTTAAATCAACACCAGCAGGGTTGAAATTAAACGCTAATGTGGTTGTGGGGGCAAACGTCGAGAAGAACAGTTCTTTACTATCAGGGCTAATAGTCCCACTAGCACTGACTGCAATATTTGGTGTAAAGAAACTAAATACTAAATCATCCGCCCCCGGCTCCAGACTTCTATGGTCCGTCGCAAGTACAGTCGGAACAAAGAAACTAAATATTAAATCATCACTACCAGGGCTTATAGCCTGGTTGTCACTAATGGCAGCCGTGGGCGCAAACCCCGAAAGCACCAAATCCCTCGTTGGTGCCTCAAGGATTCTATTATCACTAAAAGTTAATGTGGGGGCAAACCCTGAAAGCGTCAGATCGACCCTTGCCGGGGTGATCTCACCACTAGCACTTGTAGCAACCCCCGGATCGAAAGTTGTAAATACTAAATCATCCGCCCCCGGAGTAGCAAAATGATTATCAGTCCATATAACATCTGGCAAGAACGTTGAAAGAACCAAATCCTTACAGACCGGCTCCAACAAGAACGCAACAACACTATCCGGAACAAACGTCGAAAAACTTAAGTCTCTAGCGGGCGGACTTAATAACTTATCAATAAAGATTTCCGGGGTAGATGACGTAAGTATTAAATCATCACTGCCCGGGCTTAATGATGTTCCCTGACCAACCGAAACATCGGGAACGAACAGCGAGAATACTAAATCATCCGCTCCCGGACTTGCACTTACCGTTGTGCCCTGTACAATTGTCGGAGCAAAGAAACTAAATACTAAGTCATCACTATCCGGGGCTATAGAAAGATGATCACTAACAGTAAGTGTGGGGACAAACTGGGAAAATAATAGATCCCTAGCCGGGGGCTGAATAACATATTGATTAGTGACTTCCGGGGCAAACCCCGAAAGAATTAAATCATCGTTCCCTGGTAGAATAAATGTTTCGAGGAAAATCCTTGGAGCAAACCCAGAGAATATTAAATCCCCCCTTACGGGGCTAATCTCTCTATTACCAGTAGTAAATGCGCCTCGGACTTGAACCCAAGAAACAATGGCCTGGGTTGCATCAGAACTAACAGTAGGGGCAAACCCTGAAAACGCTAAATCCTTACTCGCGGGTTCAATCACCGCCCCAAATGACAACTCTGGAGCAAACCCCGAAAACGTTAGATCATCATTCCCCGGAAGAATAAAAACATTAACACTGGCTACCGGGGCGAACCCAGAAAATGCCAAATCTTTATTAGCCGGCGCTATATCCCTATGTGTAGTTTGGGCTATATCCGGGACGAACTTAGAAAGAGCAAACCCCGTTAATGATGGAACCGATATTTCTACTCCCGGCATAAAGCTAGAAGTAAACTCCACGCCACCATTAACCGTCCCTGCAGTAATACTAAATGCCGGGGTCGTAGTTGTAGTAGCCGCGACAACTTTATACCCAATGGCCGCGCTAACACTACTGGCAGTATTATCTGCCGCAGATGCAGCCGCCACACCCAATAACAATGGTGATGTTGCGGCAATATCTGTCTGACCACGGGTAATACTTAACGTACAAACAACAAGCTCAACCGCCTGTGATAATGTCCCCGTCGCGGTACAAGTAAAAGGTGTTGCACCATCCGTTGCCGCAGCTGGAAAAACATCTAACGGCGAAGGCCGGAATGGCCCTTCAAATGCAACGGCGGCAACCGCGAAATCATTATTACTTTGAGCCCCGGCACCACTAACAGAAGTCAATGTGCCGGCCGTTGTTACCCGAGACCAATAAGCCCTTGAGGCAACCGTACTTACCGTCCCGGCACTAAGCGCGGTGTAAGTATTCCCCAGATTATCCGTTACCGTCCCGACTACAACACTAGCATTTAGTTCTGAAACATTGACAATTATAAGATCGTGTAAAGATACCGCCACGCTTCCAGTGGCGGCCATAGCTCCGCCAGCAGGAACCGCTTGTGCCCCACCAGTTAAAGTACCTCTTACTCCACCAAAAGCCACCTAACGCCCAATCCTTCTTTTATGGTATATCCGCCTCGAAGCGAATTCTTAAGTCGTTAAAGTCTGTAATGCTTGCAAACTCCCCACCACTAAGCACCTGTGAGGCCGTGACAAACGACGAACTAATATCATTATGTGTCCAAGTAGCAATAACCGTCGTTCCTTGAACCAATTTAACAATCAAATCAATTGTCGCCCCGCCCGATTTCTTATAACGATAGAACACCTCAAACGGCTGGCTCGGGGCACTCCCCGGATCACTTAATCTTACTTCACAGACATCATTTACTGGATTCGATGAAGACTTAATATAATCACTATCACTCAACACCGGCTCGTCTATTGCCGCGAAGAGATTTGTTCCACCATCTTGATCTGTCCACGAGCCATCGGTAATATCAGCATCCGGAAATAACAACACCCCCATTTCGGGGCTAAATACACTAATAACTAAATCTTTAGACCCTGGACTGTGGCCTATATCTACAGTAGTAATACTAGCCACAGTTAAACGACGTGGCGGACGAATCAGGCAGAATGGATCGAGATGTAGTCTCCATGCCTCAGTTGGCGTAAGAGCGCGGTTCCAGATATACCCCACGACACTATTAGCATTTATATACCGAGACGCCGGCACATGAGAGCCAAACTCAAGCAGCGCTGTCGCACCATAAGACGGCGTGCCATTAAATCCTGCCACTGTACCCCTATCTACTCCATCAACAAAGAGCCTTACTCCAGTCTCGGCGACCATCAAAAAACTATGAACGCCGCTTGTAGGAGCACCAGTAAAATCAGAAAATCCAAATCCACCAGCATTATTATAATAAAACGAAAAGTCACTGCTGCCGTTGCCTCTCCCAATCGCATAAGCAACAAATGGATTATTGTCTGCGTTGTCGTAAGAAACCCCTATATAAACCGTAGCCCCAGATGGGTTCCCAAAAACCTCGCCGAACCAAAACAGAGATACAGGACCAGAGAATTTCAACGAGTCGGGCGCTATTACCGACGCCCCTTGATTTACAGCGGTCCCTTTCAGCCCAATCCCGGCCGGAGTAGTAACATATCCTCCATCGCTTCCAAAGGCTAAAACGGCAAGACTTACCGGATCAGCCAGCCCGCCAGGGAAAGCCACACATCGCAATCCAACCGCGAGCGGATCAGCCCGTTGAATTGTCGTAAAGGCTGGTTTTATCGGCACCCTATGCGACCGTTAAATATTTTTCAATATAAAATATATTCGTAACGCTTAAGGTCATCCCGCTATAATTCACCATACCAATGCACCACTTGGGCGGCAATGTCCAATCAAAGCGCGCCGCAACCGAAGAGGCTTTATTATTAAGAACCTTATTCTGTACCGGGTAATAGATAACATCCAGAATTGGCGCTACAATTGGCAGCGTACTAACATCAGGATACGTAACCGTACCCTCACTACCGTCAATCGTACCATCACCCGTCGATGTATAAGTAGTCCCCTCAATAAGAGAAAACGCAAACAAATAGATGGCTTTGTGGTTGGCGGGGGCCGTATTAACCGCTGCTAAATACGTCATCACAGAGGCGTCAAGATAAAGATTGCTGGTGTTGTCGATAGCGTTGGATTTCCAACCAGCAGTCGCGCTCGTGGCAAGGTTGGCGTTCGTCTTGGTAAACGCCGTCGCGGTGCCAAATGCCTCCTTGACACTAGCATTTCCACCATAGCCAGCAATCATTTTGTTGGCATGTTGCGGGATTGCAAGGGACCATTCCGGTCTTTGCGGCGTCGTTATCTCGAACAGCGGCACGATCTGAAGCGAATGATACTTATGTCTCGTGCAGAACTCAAAGATACCCTGTTCATTATCTGTATGGTGCAAACGACAGGTATGGCATACTACCATACTCTCATTCGCATGACGCTCCCGTACCAATGAAGTACGGCGATAGCGATCTACAAAATGCAGCAGTTGGGAAATCTTACCCATCAGCCCCTCGTCGCGCCATAACGCGCATACTTAGCTTGGAATGAAGTTTGAAAAGCAGATTGTTCTGCCGTAAAAGCCGCATCAATCTGAGCCCCGGAAGGATTATCAGTGCCCAATTTTATAAATCGCATTTGCTCCACTAGAGCCCCGGTAGTAATACTAGTTTTCTCCCCAGTACTAATCGTTCCGCCCGTACCATCACCATCTGGTAAAGACGTTGTACCATGAACTCGCGCCGCAATCACACGCCAATTTATCCCGGAAGAATTATTTGTATTAGGCACAGCAAAATGCATCACTGTTAAAACTTCCGCCCCGTCAATAGTAAGAATATGAACATTTGCCATGAGAACCCCTTAAGACTTTAAGGCTTGATCGGTTCCAAATCAAGGAATTCTTTGGCCCAAGGAATCATGAATTGCTTCCGCGAACCCCGGAAATGAACCACCGTGGCATTACACATCTCATCCGGTTCCGGGTGCCAATTATGATCTTCACACCGAACCCGGTTAACATCCAACTGCCCCGTGGCCTCTAATAGCTTTACCGAATGATACATGGCAATCTGATCATCACCCCAATCCTTCAAAGGCCGCTCTAAAGCCTCAAACCAAACCTCATAACACCTCTCCGGTTCATGACACCAAATTGCCCCAGTATTCATTTCACAATCCCAGAAAGGTCCCAGGGTTATTGTCATATCGGCTTCATTACTAAGAAGTTTCCGAGGATCCTTAGTAAATAAACAATCGGCCCCAATAAACAACACCGGCTCCCGGACCTCCTTAAGTACCTGCCCCTGGCCGACAATAAACGCCTTCATAAGATTATGGGGCAACGCACAAAGAAAAGTATTCAACGGCTTAGGCCGGGGGCTATCACTAATAACCAAATGCTTCAAACCATACCGCCGGCAAGATGCCTCGACCAACATTAAAAGCTCATCATAATCACTTCCGTGGGCCTTCAATTTCTCTAACTCGGGTCTCGGGGTATAGAAACTTACCACCAACATTAAGATGGTCCCTTATAAAACATTCCGGGGCGACCATAGACCATCATGCCCGGAGCCACATCCTTTAAAACCAATGCCCCGGCGGCAATCAACGCCCCATCACCAATCTTCACCCCGGCCAGTATATTCGCCCCGGAACCCACCATCACTTTATTTCCAAACACCGGTAAAGCAATCCGAGAAGCACTATAATTATAATTATCAAGGTCGATATTCCGATCATTCGAAGTAACAACACCAACCCCGAAAAAACATCCATCGCCGACCACGCCCGTCAAAACCGTTCCATCTTGAAATCGGCAATCATTCCCAACAACCGACTCATAACTAATGGCGACATAACGTCCAATGACGCACCGTTCACCAATCTTTACCTGTTCGCGTATGTGAGCAAAATCACCCACAAGAGTATCATTTCCAATCTCAGAGCCGCCAAACACAACCGAATGACAACCAATCTCAACTCGGTCACCAATCACAAGTTCCCGTATCAATCTGGCCCGACGGGCCAACGCCCGACTAGAGCTTGGAAGCCTTCCTACGACGGCATAGGGATGAACCACACATCCCGATCCCAATTGGACCCAAGATTCAACGATCGCCGTCCGATGTATAAAACATCCTTTTTCATCTTTTCGCCAATCCATATCACTCAAGGGATTATTCCTTAATCTGGAGGAATTTTTCCAAACTGATTTGGGGGAACTCTTCAAGAGCCGAATTCGGTGTCGCGTTGAGAATCTCACACCCCACCCTTAAGGCGTCATTATACCAACCCCCAAAGCTAGCAATAAATTCATCCTGATAAAGGCGGCCATTTTCATTATTATGATATTCATTATGATAATGACTCCGGCCATCAACCAGGCGCATATCAAACCCCAAAAGCAAAACGTACTTCGCACCCAACATCACACTCAATGAAACAATCCGGTGCCCAGAAGACCTTCCATCCCGTAATGGCCCAACTCCCTGTGGTTTAAATTCCTCCATCCAAGAATTTTCTAACCTTAATAATTCGGGGCACTCATTAGAAGACGCCCGTGACAATGTGAACCTTAAGCCACCAAAGCCCCGAACCCATTCCTCATTATCTTCGAACCAATTATGGTCCGTGAAGAGCAGGGCATCGGGACCGAGGGCCAACTCTTGGGCATACTTCGCGGCAGAATTAGCCCCCACAACCACCGCCCCCCGATCATTTCTTAAAGTCCGTATCTTATCCCAACACTTATTAGAAATCTTCCCCAATGATGGCCCAGATCCCAGACAGAACACAAGCCTACCATCCCATAAAGCTTCCGGGGTCCAATAAATAACGGGAGACATCTTAACGCCTTGGCCGGGCCTGCCCACCAGAAGTAGTAGACTCATGATCGGGGCCAAAAACATCAGCCGTTGTTAAAGCATCTGGCCGGGGACGCGCCGCACCCGCCACACTATCAGAAGAAGTATCTTTAGTTTCTTCAACCGGCTTAACTTCAACCACAGGAGGCTTCACAACGGGCTTTACATTTTCCTCTTCATCTTCATCATCATCCTCTTGTTCTTCCTTATTAGCTTCTCTTACGGCCCTAACAGCATCCTTATCCATCGTGGCACGGCCACGACCTTCCCATCTAGCAGCCTCAGCATGAGTCATACGATAAACTTTAGTAGTCAAATATCTTTTCTCATTCTCCGTACCCCGATTTTCATCTTGAACAACATATTCTTCATGAAAAACTACATATGGCATAAAAATCCTCCTTATAGCATTAGGTATTACGGGCACCAATTACATCTGGCGCTAGGCGCTCGGCTCATTATGGCTGACCTCTGGTCGAGACTTTAGTGGTGCAGCTTGCCCGCCCGTAACAACTGTAAAGGAAGTGTCGGCTTCCTTTAAAGGTTCCTTAAGCGATTGCTTCCGGCGGATACCCAGTCAGGCCAGAAACATACCGGGGCTCATGAAGAATATACAACACGGCCCCCAACTGGGTGGCCGTTCCGGGGTCAGCAATAGAAGCCTGGACATAATCGAAGTCATTATCCGCATCAATACTATTGACTTCAATATCAATCACAATAAGCTTCTGGGTTTCACCCATCGTGGCCTCGGTATAAGTATTGGCCGCGGCCTGAGTAACCTGGGTAAATGTTCCAACCGCAGTAAGTGCCGAAGCCTGCTTATAATCAATCCGGGTAAAGTTCAAAGCCTTGGAAGAACCACCCGAATTGGTCTTGGCCTGAAGCACCGTAATAGTCGGGTCCTGTGACGCGGCACCAACTCCGCCAAGAAACACGATGGCAATTCGGCCGTAATTCTCGACGTTAACCCAGTCTCCGTTATTGGCCGCCGTACCAAGCGCCACCGGCATAATAGCCGGGACGATATTCATTTTCTCAAGAAGATGAGCCATAATAACACAATCCTTTTATAAGAAAGAAGTTGGGGGTTTTTACACCCCCAACTAACTATTAGGTCCGTTCAGCCAGCGCGACAAAGAACCCGAGAGTGTCGGAGCCATTCTGCGGTGAGATGGTGCTTTCCCACCACGGCTGACCTCCCAAGCGCATAACAAACCGGAACGCCGTAACATCATAATCAAAGAACAAATGAATGCTAACATCCGTCCGGATTTGCTGGCCCTTAGTCACCGTAAGATACTGGGTAAGATCGGCCAACACGATGTCACCAAGATCACCCAACACAGGCATCGCCTGCACAGGAACAATCGGGCGTCCCATCAAAGTTCCAAACGGCGCACCAGCGGCCGAATTACCCGGCAACCAAACAGGAATCGGTTGACTCGGCGCGGTAGCAGAAGTCTGGAACTGCATGAACATCAATTGCGGCAAGATGTTCTGGTTAATCAACCAGACAGCATTGCCATAACTCGGTCCATACATACGGGAAATCATCTTCACAATATTCGGGAAGATAATCGTGTCAGCCGCCTGAGAAGTTTCCTTCGCCACGGTGACCAACGAACCCGAAGTAAGAATGCCCTTGGGCATCCCAGCGCCGGTGCCATTAATAACGGCCGTATTAACCTTGGCCGTCATCTTATCTGGAACTTTCCGACGAAGATAACCATCCATAGCGGGGGCATCTTCCAGAAGCTCATCCGTTACAGGAACCAGGGCAATTAACTTATGAAGATTAATTGCATTCTGGCCCAGGGCCGGCTTACTCTGCGTCTTCTGGCCCGCTTCAACTTCCCAGTAAGCCTGAAGACCACCAGTAGTCTGCCACGGAGTAGTTTCATCAACCGGGAAAACAATCCGATTAGATGTCGTAGTCTGCTGATCCGTACGACCCAATAAAGAGTCTATTCCAAGGACTTTCTCGGCAATCTCACGCCGGAAATCCGGGGGAACAGCAAAGCCACCATCTGCACCAACGCCCTCATTACCATAAGTAGTAAGAGCATTCTGTACACGCTGAACTGCCGACTGGTCAGGACTGGGACCACCAGCCGCCCGAACCATCAAGGCATATTCACCAAAACTCTTAAACCCAAACCGGGCAGCCTCACCTTCCGGCCGGACAGAAGCCGGAACCGTCTGCCGGGGGTTTGGATTACCAGGATTAGTATTACCCTGACGGCTCTTTGCCCCCGGACCCGGATTAACAGCCCGGACAGCTTCAACCGCTTCACGAGCAGAAATCTGCCGCGTTAAAGACTGAATAGAAGTAACATTGTCTTGAATCTCAGTTACTTCCTCTTCAGTCGGGGCGCGACCCTCACCATCAGCAAGAGCTAGAATCTCTTCACTACGGGTCTGTAAAGACGAAACCTGCTCGCGGAGGCTATCAAGATTAATCGCCTCGTTAAGAATCTTAAACCCAAAAAGCCTCTCGGGGTTCATAATAATCACCCGACCAACAGCGGCCGGGTCGTTGGCCGGATAACCAGTCATAATAGAAAACCCTTTCAAAGATCCAGTCATTTAAAAATCTCCCCTAAGCCGTCTTAAGGGAGCCGGTTAGAGCCCTAATGCGCTCTAATGCTTCAACCGCCGCAATCCGCGATGGGGCAAGTGCAGACGGCAATTTATTAAATATCCCAGGATTCCTTACTTTCGCGGCCATCTTAAGAGGCTCATCAATAGACGTAACGAACCCCAAATCTAGGGCCTCTTGGGCCGTAAGCCATGTTTCTTCATTCATCCACGAAACAATATCATCACGGGACTGCCCGGTTTTAGAGATATAAGTATCAATAATGGAATTATTAACCGACTCCAGTAAATCCGCAGTCTTCCTCATATCATTCGAGTCGCCCATCGCGAAGCCCCAGGCATTATGGATCATAACAAACGACCCTTCAGCCATATGAACTTCATCCCCCGCCAACATAATTAAACTTGCAATACTAGCGGCCAGACCGTCCACATGAGCAGTGATGGTCGCGGGATGTTTAACAAGATTATTATAAATGGCCCGGCCATCAAACACATCACCACCATCGGAAGAAATATGCAAATCAATATGCTTAACCGAGCCCAAAGCCTTAAGATCTTTAACAAAACTTTGGGCGGTGACACCCCAGGAGCCGATCATATCATAAATATAAATCTCGGCGCTATCCCCCTTGGCGGCCTTCACCATACGATAATCCAACGGGCGAGAAGTATCACGGGAGAAGAGCTTATCACTTAAAGCCTTATTATTAAACATAACATCTAGCCCTTAACTAAAATTGATAAAGTCCGGCCGTCAATCACCACTTCTTGAACATAAACCTGACCCAAATTCGCAGGTGATAGCCCCGCCAAAAGCATACTACCAAAATCAATCTCAACATCCTTACCCGGTAAACCAGGTATACCTTGCACCCCAGTCTCACCCCGGGGACCGACATCACCCTTATTACCTTGTGGGCCTTTATCACCCTTGGGACCAACATCACCTTTTTGGCCCTTTGGGCCTTGAGGACCAACTTCTCCCTGGAACCCCTGTGGGCCAATCTCGCCCTTTAAACCCGGAAGACCTTGAATTCCAGTTTCCCCCGTCTCACCCTTATCACCCTTCAAACCTCTGGGGCCGACCACATACCCCACAAGTTCAAAGTGACCATCATTAAAATTAAGTTTAAGAAAACCTTCGGGGGTGATACTCCCCGAGACAACACCCCGGCCGGGGTCACCTTTAAGACCTTGAATACCCTGATCGCCCTTTAAACCCGGATTTCCTTGTAAACCTATTGGACCCTGATCGCCCTTTTCCCCACGCTCACCAACTGGACCCCATTCACCCTCTTGTCCCTTTGGGCCTTCTGGGCCAACTTCTCCGGTGTCACCCTTATCACCTTTCGGGCCAACTTTTCCTTCTGGCCCCTGTAATCCAGGTTCTCCTTGAAGACCTTTCTCCCCGACATCGCCCGGCTCTCCCTTATCACCTTTTAATCCAGACTGACCAATATCCCCCTTATCTCCTTTTTCCCCTTTGGGACCAATCTCACCCTTGTCCCCTTGGAGACCAACAACTCCTTGAATGCCGGGTAGCCCAATTTCTCCACGCTCTCCAGATACTCCCTTGTCTCCTTTATCCCCTTTGTCACCTTTATCTCCCTTTAAACCCTGAAGACCCTGTGGACCAAGTGGGCCATCTCGGCCATCACGAGCAAGGGGCTTACCCTCGACGATCTTTACACGAGATTCAATATTAACAAGATATCTAGCAAGATTAACAACCCGAATAGCAATATCGCTAACCAGGTCAGATCGACCCCGCGAAGACCGCGACCCCTCATCCCGAACACTCTTATTTAAGATAATCATATCTTTAGGCATCTAAACCTTCATAACTTTTTGGTGCACTTCCCGGAACCTACCCTACAAAACCTAATCAGAATCTATAAGTCTTAATACATGGGCCATAGTATTAAGTAAAAGGCCCGGGTGCACCATCCCGTTCAACAACCACGCAAACACAACCCCCGCCCCAAATTATAAACAAGTAAACTTGGTTAAAAAGGTTGACCCATAGGTGGTTTGAGTCTCTGTCATCCATAGGATTGTGGGCGTAGAGTACCTCAGAGTGGGTTTCCCAGGGCAAGCAGGCCGGAGGGTCAATGTGCTTGAAGACAAACATTAATGCACCAATTCCTTAATCTCTAAGGACCCTATATATATGTCAATCTCCCGCAACATCCCCCGGATCACTTCTTCATTATAATCGCTCAAAGGATCATCATCTTTAGCCGGAACCGGATCGGGGGACGCAGGGGCGGGCTTGGGCTTTGGTTTTGAGACTTCACGTAACATATCTAGTGGGACCATGTTCTTCTCAACGATGTACATCTGCCCGGCTTCACCACCAATGGGCGACATACCTTCTACTTCAAGCCAGCCATCGGCATTGATGACCCCATTACGTCTCATAATGGCAAGACCTTCTTGCCGCTCCTTATATGCCCCCCGAAGCATCCCTTTAAGATCGAATTCTATCTTTAGGT
>Ga0137453_1000017_pt1 | contig 13810 bp, 18 predicted proteins | sample EasRivERMGT526_2_FD_104649 | JGI IMG/M metagenome (GOLD analysis project Ga0137453, IMG submission 104649) | Soil microbial communities from meander-bound floodplain in the East River, Colorado, USA - East River MetaG ERMGT526_2 | ecosystem: Environmental > Terrestrial > Soil > Floodplain ... | reverse complement strand
TCCTTGTCTCTCGTCAGATCGCCTTACTCACCGCGCCACCGTGTTCCGCGCTTCGGCCCAGCGTTCCCAATCTCTGCGGAGCCACGTCCACGGGCGTCTCGTCTTCGCCGGCACCGGGAGTTCTCCACGCTGCGCCGACTTCTTGATCCCGCCGGGCTTCCGGTGGAGGAACGCGGCGACCTGTTCCGCCGTCCAGAGTTCGATCACGCGGTCCTCGCTAGCGCGTTGCCCCACTGATTCGCCATTGCCTCGGCAATCCCTTGATACGTACGGCTTCGTCGCTTCCAGCGATCGGGCGCGGGGGCCATGCGGTGAACGATCGCCGCCCGGCCTTCCACCACGTTGGTTGGCACCAGTTTCGGTAAGCCCTTAAGCCACAGGCATGTCGTCTTGGTTTCGCCGTGCCCGAACTGCCACGGCTGGATCACCTGATCGGGTTTGCGAATCCTGGAGCTGATAATGCTCACGGGGTTCTCCACGGCGATCATGGGAATCGGCGCGTCAAGTAATTGCCGCACGAACGCCAGCGCCTCGGCCTGTTCTCTGGCCTTATGCCTGAACCAACGCGCGCCTGAAACGGCAAGGTGCGTGCAGGGTGGGTGCGCGATCATTAAGTCCCAGCCCTCTCTGCCGGTGAGATTGCCGCGCACGTCAGCCATGATGTGGAACTCGGAATCGTCCTCGGCCGGTAGAAGATCCATGCTCCACGCGTCATGGCCGAGTGCCCGGAAGGCTTGGCGCACGACGCCGGAGAACTCACAGGCCACAAGCACCCTCACGCCGTTCTCCGCACCGTGATCACCGTGTCCACCACGATCCCGTCCGCCTCTCCCGCCAGCGCGATCACGAACGGCCCATGCAAGCGCTGGCAGTTGAGAATCCTGGCGAGTGAGATTGCCTCGGTGCCGTTCACCCACCGGCTCAGTTGCGCCGGATCAATGTCGAGCAGGCCCGCCGCTTCCTTCCCTGTCAGGCCGGCGAAGTGAATCGCGCGGGACAGCGCGTCCCCGGCGCGGTGCTTGGCCTGCTCAAGAGAATTGACGACGGCTTTCGCGGGTCGCGGGCGCGGAACCGCATGACTCTTGAGTAACGCCGGCGACGACGACTGCGGCACCGTGTGGTGCATGGCGATCACCTCACCGCTCCATCAACCGCGCGTGGCAGATCTCGCCGCACACCGTTCCGTGTGCGAGCAAGTAACACCCGTGCTGCAATCGGCACGGTTCCCAGTCAACGGCGACCGCATGGAACGTCTCAGGCGGCTGGTGGCCGAGGTGCGCTTGTGTCGTCGGAGATACCGACGCGCCGTGCTCGCCGTTCGCCGTGAGCTGGGGGGCGCTCATGGCGTTACGCCGCTTCGCTCGGTTCCCCGAGCAACACAGTGATCGGCTTGCCGAAGAATTGGGCGAGCGCGTTAGCCTGCTCGGGCTTGGGAGCCACGATCCCGCGCTCCACCGTGGACAGCACCGGCTCGGACACGCCCGTTGCTTGACGCACATCCGCCAACGTCAGATCGCGCGCCCGACGCAACCGCCGGAGTTCAGTCTTTCGCGTCATGCCGAGCATCGTAAATGAACTAGATAGATCAGTCAAGAACTTTTTAGACTTATTGTGAAATAGTCGTATCTCTTTTAAAATTAATGACTTGCGAACACTCGTTCGGGTTCGCTATGAATGCCGGCGTGCATCCACTCGCGTGGACCGTGGGCGATGTCGTGCGACGACTCCGAGACGAACAGGGGATCTCGCAGGAAACGCTCGCGGAGCGTGCTGGGGTGGGACTCTCGACCGTGAAGCGGATCGAGGCTGGGGCGAATTACCGGGCGGACAACCTCACGAAGATCGCCAGAGCACTCGGCGCGTCAACTAAAGCGTTGCACGCCGAAACGCCGATTCGCGCTAGTGAACTCGTGCAGAAGGCGCTGGACGCTGGCCTTGAGGAGCTTCGTGGAGCGCGGGTCGATCTAGCAATGGATTCGATTCGGGTGATTCTTCGTGGTCAGCGGGAGGGCGCGAGCGCGGCACTGCCGCGAAAACGATCCCGCGAATGACAGCGCGCACCGGAGACGGGAGATTCTGGTACACGACGAAGGCGGCGTAGTCCTCATCCGAAAGGGTCACGACGTGAGGCATGCGGTTCTCCCTACGGCTGTGCTGGTGGCCACCCTAGCCGAGCATCCTACACGAAGCAAGTACGAAAGTCGTAATTGTCTCAGGTATGTCTAAGGTTCTTCCGTTCCCACCTCCCCCTCCCCCGCCCACCGTCACCGTAGACGTGACACGCGACGCCGGCCTGACGATTACCGTCGATGTCCAAGCGCCACCCCGGCCTCCGTCGCCACGGTAGACGCTGGCAAGCCTACGTGCGGGTCCGCGGGCAGCTCTTCACGAAGACCTTCCCGCTCGATACGCCCGTCTCCACCATGCTCCAATGGCGGCTGGCACAAGGGGCCAGAGTCGCCCCGAAGGGCACGCTGGCCGACGACATCGCCACCTATTTGCTTACCGTCAGGCACATGCCGAGCTACACCGAGCGAGCGTATCATCTGGCGCAGTGGGCCTCAGCCCTCGGCGGCCATCGGGCGCGGGTCACCATCTCGACGGCCGAGATCGACGCGCAGCTCTCCGCCTGGCTGACAGAAGGCAAAGCCCCGGGGACCGTCAAGCACTACCGAACGGCGCTAGTCAGTCTGTACCGAAGGCTCGACGGCGACGGCCCCAACCCCGCGGCCCGGAGTCACCGGCCACAGGCCAGCCCGAGAGTCCCGCGGTTCATTCCGCCCGAGACGATCGCCGCGATTCTCGACGCGCTCCCGGATCGAGGCCGCGCCGGCAAAGGCAAGAGCCGGCCGACCGTCAGCCAGACGAAGGCCCGGCTCTGGCTGCTCGCCACCACGGGGATCCCGCACCGCCAGATCGGCCTGCTCACCCCGGCTCATGTCCACGGCGAGCACCTGTCCGTACCAGGCCGCCAGAAGGGCCACGGGGCGCCAGGGCGCACGCTCGCCCTGACCCCGGCGATACGCTACGCCATCGAGCTCATGGCCGACGCGGGCGCCTGGGGGCCGTTCTCGACGTCTTCCATGCGGCACTCGTTCCGGCGCGCTCTGAAGGCGTTAGGGCTCCCGCTGACATGGACACCCTACGACCTCCGGCATTCGATCGGGGCGCTCGTCTACGCCGACACGAAGGACTTGGCAACCGTCGCCCGGTTGCTCGGCCATGCCGATCCGAGAACCACGGCGATCTATGCCGCCTATGCCAACGCCGACGTGGACCGAGGGGCCTTAGAGCGAGCCGGGGCCAAGATTCGGCGCTAATTCTCGTACTTTCGCTTTCTCTTCAAGAATCTTCAGGGGCATGTCGCTTTTCTGTTGACGTACCCAAGCGGTTCGGTTCATACTCTCTTCATGGTTAACAAGAGCTTCCCCGTCGTCACCAACCACTCGGCTATCGCGTGCTTCAACTGCACACACAACCTCGCGGCCTCGGAGCCGCAGGAGAGCGGCTTCGCGCCGCGTCACGGCGAATACAAGAAGGAGTGCCCCAAGTGCGGCATGAAGACGTGGTACGACGTAGGGGGCGGCAAGTGAACGCCGCCACCGACACCGCGCGCACGTGGAAGGTGCTGACCTTCGATCCCACGCTGTCCCCGCATATCAATTGGGACAGCATCGCCGTGCAGGCCCGCCAGATTGGCGGACACTTCACCGCGATCAATAAGGCGGACGGATCCGTCGTCGTCACGATCTTCTGGGACAGCGAGGCCGAACGTGGCTAAGCACCCCGCCGCCGTCACCCTCGGCGCACTTGGTGGCGCCTCCACCAGCCCCAAGAAGGCCGCCGCCGCCAGAGAGAACGGCAAGAAGGGGGGACGGCCGAAGAAAGAAGAGTGCCAGCGGTGCGGGGTCGTGCTGAAGGCTGGCGAACTCGGCACGTGCGACGATTCCAAGGCATGCATTCGGCGGGCGATTGTCCAGACATGGCAGCGCTAGGCTGGCAACTGTCTGGCACCCCTTCGCTCCGAAACATTCCAGATCGCTCCGTCGTACTCCAGGGTGGGAGGGTAGAACATTGGCAAATATGGCGCGCCCGGCAGGATTCGAACCTGCGACCTTCGGCTCCGGAGGCCGTGACGGTTCCGTGATTCCCGAACAATTTCCGAGGTTAGCACTCGGCGGGGCACTTTCGCCCGACCGCGAGTGGAAGCGACTGGCCCGCCGGCTCGGCAATGGGGCGGGCGGCTATGACCCGCGGGAAGCGTTCGCCCAGCTGGTTAGCCGACTACGGCCCGGCACTTCCGGCAGTGTGTCTCGGGATAGGTGAGCCAGCCACAGCCCCCCTCACAGGGCTGGCCGAGGGCGTAGAGCTCGTCGTGGGCGGGCTTAGATAGACTAGGAGCGCCATGCGGCCCCACATTGACACCGGCCAAGGCATCATCCCCGCTACCTACATCGGGCGACATCCCAGCCTTACGACGCTTGTAGGCGACAGGCGGAGGGCTAGACGCATGGCGAGACGGCAGCGCACCCGATTTAGAGTCGTGTATGTCGGCGGACGCAGGGCCTATGCCGTTCAGGTCATGGCTGATTGCTACATGGTTGATGGGCACAAGATCGGCTCTGACTACCGCGTATTCTTCTCCTGACGCCGCCTCTAGCTCCTTCTCCAAGAGCGCCAGCGCCCTCCAGGCCGCCTTTGCCGTGTGCCGGAGCCCGTCCGTATCCAGCTCCCCCGCCTGCAACAGGTGCCGCACGAGGGCGTCGGCTTCGTCCGTGGACTTCTCCCGGTCCCAATGCACCGGAGCGCCGGGGTTGTGCTGCTCGTTCCCGACGTAGGACACGCGGGCAATCTCTAACAGGGCGAGCGGGAAGTAGCGGAGGACGCCGGAATAGACTGGCCGTTCCTTGCGTTCCTTCGCCGTCATTCCTTCACCACGAGCAGCGTGCATTCCGACGCCTCGGCCTTGTGATCCACCAGCCACGCCTCCCACGACGTATAGACTTGCATCCGATCCAACACCATGCCGTTGACAAGCACCGCCACGTGGTTCCGCGTCGAAATGATCCCGCGGTCCTCGTCCCAGTCGAACCGCCGACGCTGCACGAGCTTGGTGCCGTGCTCAAAGGCGATCCGCTGAATCGTCCGGAGCCAGAGCCCGTTCCGCCCCTGCTCGGAGTCGAGCCGGGTCGCCGCCCGAAGGGCTGACGTGTAGGGCACGCCGAGGGCAATCTTGAGCGCGACAAGGCCGCAGTCCCCCTGCTCGTCAGGGTGGCCAGGATCCATCTCCATGACATCGAGCAGGGGCATTTACCTGGCGCCCTTGGTGGACTTCCGTTGCCTCAAAAAGCCAAGAAAGTCGGCGCCTGTTTCCGTATCCTGAAACACCGTGATCAGCTTGGGTGAGTCGTCTGGCTGGTCAGGCTGAACTACAACCACTGGGCACGGCGAGATCGCCTGGTTGGGTAGCCCGCGCTCCTTGGCGTACCGATCGATGGTTTTGTAGCTACAGATCCTGATCGCGTGGCTCAACAGCCCGGACGACGGATCCTTGACCATCTGATAGCCAGAGACGTGGGTGTGTCCGGCCACTAGGACGTGGTCTCGCCATCCCATCATCGCGGCCTTGGAGATCCCGAAGGCCGTGTTGTACTGGCTCTTGCCTGAAAAGTCGTGACGCGCGTTCAGGCGAATCACTCGTCCGGATGGCGTGGTGAGGCCCAGTCGCATACCATGCGACTCGTAAGACACCTTCGCCTGCTTCGCCATCCACTTGATCGGATCGCCCTCTCCGCTCCAGCAGTTGCCAGAGAAGTGGGCGCGGCCATCGCGACGAACCATAAAGTTTCCGCGTGGCACGGTGAGGCACCACACGGTTCCGGAGTAGTTCGTGCGCTGCGACTTGGCCCATATGGACATCATCGGCGTCTTGCAGAGGTTCAGCCGATAATCCTTCTCGCGGGCTACGGACAGCAGCGCTCTCCAACCGTGCTGCACGGCCACGGCCTGGAGGCTACTCAGGAACGGCTCGGCCCCGTGAATTACGGCAACATTCTTGGCCGATGGGTCTTTGCCGTCCCAGCATCCGTCTCCGGCCACGATGGCGTCGAGTAGCACACCGAACTGGTGGGCCGACAATCTGTGCGCCCACTCTGGCATTTCGCCCTTGGCGGGCAGCCACTCAAGGACCCGCCGCGACGACTCGGCGTTCAGAATGAACTCGTGCTGTGGCCGTGCCGGCCTGACAAGTGTTCGTCCACACACCGACGCGATCTGGCGATCGCGCACTTGATGTCGATACTCAAGGCCAAGCCCGTCAAGCAGTCTGACGATCTCGGTGCTGTCCTTGCTCTGGTATAGGGACACCCGAGCGAACGATCCGAGTCTGTAAATGTTTCCGTCGGTGAGAACCCATCCGGCCAGCGCAATCTGATCGTCTGATAGATTGACGGCTTCGCACCGGCTCTCTCCGTTCACTGGCACGGCAAACTGAATGGGAAGGTCTGACGCCGGCCTGTAGTGCCATTCACCCCATGTCTCGCTCAGTCGTGACTTGCAGAGCATCCGATGGTTCGGGGTCACGCTGAAGCTGAGGCTTCGTGTTTCTACGGTCACCATCTCTCCGTCGTGGGGCCGTTCGATCTTGTTAAGTATTGGCGCCCACTCCGATTGCCCGTTCTCTACGTTCAACGACAACACCTGGTCGTCGTCTCGTATGTCAGAGTGAGAGATCCAGCCTCGGCGGGTCAGGCATTCTGTCTTGTCGTCGTGGCAGTCGTGATTGCCAGATACGAGGAACATCCAGGGTAATGCCTGCACTAGCCATTCTACCAAAACCCACGCTTCTGCGGCGCTTAATGACTGCTCTGCGTAAAGACGCGCGAGACGACCCACCCAGTTATTAGAGTAGTCGCCTACGTTGCCGGCGAACAGCGCCTCGGTGTTCTGGATGATTTGGACGTGAGACTCAAGCAAGCCAATATCGGTTCCGTTATCGTCGACGTGTGGGTCACCCATGCACGCCACGCCGAACGGGCCGTCCACTTTTACCCTGACGGGAATAAGCTCTCTGGCGCTCTCTGCCGCGGCCTTCTTCTTGAACTGATCCCGCCGTCGCTTGAGCAGTTCTTCGGCCGTGGGCAGCTCGGACGGCAGATCGTCCACCTCGAACTCTCGCGTCTGTTCGAGGGTCACGCCCTTGATCAGCGCTTGTCGATACTGATGCTCAAATGTTCCGCGTGCCAGCCCGAGGGCCTTGGCCGCCTCGGTCACGGTGCCGTGCTGGTGGTAGGCCACCACGGCCCGCTTCATGATCTCCGTGTCGAGCTTTGGTGTCGCCATCAAGCCCCGTCATCGTCCTCAAGGACACGACCAGCCGCGCAGCACAGGATCTCTCCGCTCTGGCGATTCGTTCGCACCCGCACCCACGGCTGCACGTTCATCCGAGGAAGCTCCGGAAGGGCGACGTCCATCGTGTGGACGATTTCCCCCGGTTGCGGGTGCGCCTCAATGAGCAGGCGCGAGGACGGCGCGCGATCATCGAAGCACGGCACTGATAGCCACTCTGACGGTGCAACCAAACGCCCAGGGCCAATTCTCTTTTCGACACTCCGGGCTCTTCTTGACACTCGCACACGACGCCACGAGCGCCAGAGCCAGGACCACACCGACGAGCCTCACCCTTGCCCCACGTCGGCCCAGCCCGCCGCGAAACACGCAGCCCACGTCGCCTGGTGAGGTTTCCCCGGCCGCCATGTGTCGAGGTAGATCGACCACGCCTTCTCTGGTTCGTCCAACCCCGGCATCTTCCGAGGATCCGTCCAGAGCAGCAACCGGGCGAAGGCCATTGCCAGCACGTCGTTATGCTCAACGGCAAGGTGCAAGCCGGCGACGTTTGACACGTAGCCGAGCGACTGCAAGAGATCCAGCGCCGGCTCCTCGGAGGCCCCGTGGCCCAACACGCCACGCACCCCGCCCGTCTCGAATTGCCACCAGCCACGCGCGGGTCCGTTCGGCAGTTGCCGGCGGTGCTTGAACCGCGACTCCTGCCGGCCGATCGCCATGACGAGCGCCCACGCCTTCGGGTTCGACATCTTCGACGGCAAGAGCGCCGAGGTGACAGGCATCACGTGGCGCACGAGATACTGCGGAACGGTCATGGCAATTTACTGAGCCACCACGCGAGCCAGGCCCCGCCGACGACGAAGCCCACCTGCAAGGCAGCGATCTTGACCTCAGCCCCGCGCACGCGGCCGTTCGTCTCCTTGACTTCAGCAAGAATCTCGGCCAGTGCGTTGTCCTGTTGGTCGAGGCGTAATTCCAGCAGTTCTCGTAATGTCGGGGGTTGCTCGGTCACAGCACACTCCGGCGCAGACGATCGCTTGCCTCGGCGCGCTCTAGGGCCAATTCAAACGGGAGACACCGCATTGCCGCCGTGCAGCGCGGACAGGTCAGACTCATGCACTGTTTGCAGAGCCCGCCGAGCTCCGCCGGATCCGCCTTCGGCGGCACGAAGACGACGCGCTGGCAGTGCCCACACGTGAACGTGTCGCACTCCGTCACGCGATCCCCGGCCCACACGGCGTACCCCTGCGGAGCGCGCACGTTAGACCTCGAATTGCAACGAGGCGGCGATCACGACGGCCGCCGAGGTGGGCGTCTCGACGCCGAGGCCGTTCGACGCCGTCGCCGGAGTCACGATCTCCCGCCCAGGCGCCGCGCTCCACTGGAACGTGGCCCGCTGGTGCAGCGGCACCACGAGCAACTCCGTGGCACTGGTGTAGGTCGGTTCCACGGTGTGGTTCTCGCCCGCGTCCTGCTCGGTGACGAGATCCCCAGGATCGAGAATCGTCGGGACCACCGCAGTGGACGTGCCGGCCGCCGTGCAGCGTCGCACGCGCCAGAGAAACGGGTTATCCGCCGGGGTCGCTTCGCTGCCGAACAGCAGGTAATAGACCTTCATGCGGAGCGGTCGGGTCGCGTCGGCCGTGACCGATCCGAGTGACGCCGTCGTGCTGGCGGTTCTCCGAAGTTCGACGTTGTACCGTGCCATCTGTCTCTCCTATGCCAACACACCGGGATCAATCGTCCCGCCGCCACCACCGTCGCCGCCAGCGGCTCCGCCGAACGAGTCACTCCCGAACACCTGCCCACCAAGCAGAGAGACGAACGGCGTGAACTGATCGTCTCGGAGTAACCAGTAGCCTTCGAGCGTCACGCGATCGCGCATCGGATCAACTTCGATCGCAGTAACTCTCACTTCGTCGGTGGCCGTCTCGACGAACCCCATGCGAGCGGGGTGCGTGATCCCGATACAGCTCCCGAGTTCGACAATGTCCGACCCGCTGCCGAACAGGTGCCACCCACCAGTAAATGAGAAGCGCCGAGGCCCGTCACCAGTCGGACCCATGCCCCGCTGCAAGACTCTCAGCGCGACGTCGTCGGCGGTCTGCGCGTGCTGTGTCGCGTAGTTGTCGAGTTCGTAGGTGGCGATCTCGCCAGTGACTTCTTGTGAGTCCGTATACTCCGCAACCTTCAGCCCAGAGCGCCAGTCGTTGTATTGCGGATCGAGCGGTGGTGGGATCGGTTCGCCTTCGGCCGGCGTGGCAGACGGGGCCACTGGCGGAATGTAGCGATAGCCGTACCGATATTCGACCTTATTGACATAGGTCGAGCCGTCGATCCACGTGCGATAGGTGCGATCTTCGATGTCCGACTGCGCGGTAAACGTCAGGGTCGGCTCGGCGTAGCGATCCTCTGCCGAGACGATTAACTGCCCGTGGCGGTTGATCCCCCACTCGAAGTCACACCCGACCGACAGCTCCGCGAGCGCCTCGAAGACGGTCTGTTGCGCCCCGCCTCTGCCAAGCATGAACCCGGCCACGTAGCCATAGGGGATCCGCGCCTCAAGTTCAGCCTGAGCAGTATCGACCGTGTCGGTATCGATGATGCTGTATGTGCCGTCAAGCGTCGGAATGTCGAAGTACGTGTCCGCATTGGTGTATCGGTTGAACACGTAATTGACGAGCAAGAACTGCCAAATCTTGACCGGGGAGTCGATGTAGTTCCCGCCAACGGCTGTTTCCGCGATGCCGTAGATATTACCGGCCGGTTGGACGCGGCCTTCTCTCGCCGCCTCTGCGAGGGCATGAGAACGCAGCACGAACAGCGGCGAGGCGTAGCGACGGCCGAGGTAGTCGGCGTAGAGCGTCGAGAGTCCGGTTTCACTATATCCAGGCTTGCCGGCCATCCACACGACCGTGCCCCACGCGGCGTCTGGAATGACCTGTCGGACGTTGGGCGTGGTTTCGTCGTTGTAATAGACGATATATACGCCAGAGGTCGCAAACGCGCCCTGGCTCCAGATATACGCATCGACGTCAATGTTGTCTCCGCCCCACGCCGTCTGAAAATTCAGATACCCGGCGAACCTCGCAGGGACCACGCCTTGCGGGTTTGGATCGAACCCGTCCGTGACGAGGCCGAGCACTAGCGGGATCGCCGTGCCGTCAACCGCCGGATTGATCGCCGGAAAATCTGCCGTTTTGAACTTGTCCGGTGGGAGTTGCGGCTGTTTGTTGTATTCGCTCAGACGCCGGCCCATGACGTCCTCGAGTTCGAGGACATACGTAAAGTCGTCAGGCGCCGAGTAGTCTGTGATGAGACCGGCGAAGTAGCGAAATGGCGCCCCCTCGGCGCGTCTCGTCGCATCGTCTACAACCCACAGCGCGCAGTAGACGCCACGGAGCGGGATGGAGTCTCCATACGATCGGAACAGACGATCGGTGTCCGCGATCGTGACCGTGCAGCGCGACGAGATATACCCGCCGTCCCTGGAGAGTTCTCTGCGGACCTTGCTGATGTGTTTCAGCTTGCCCGGTTTCTTCCCTGGAGCTTCGGTCCACGTGTCGTTATCGTTGAGGTGCGTTTCGCCGTAGTAATAGACCTCTCCGGCAATCCGCAGTTCGATGTACTTGAGCGGAAACGACGTCGGAAGGTTTCCGACTTCCGGGTTGACGCCCGGAGGGACTTCGCCGCCGCCCTCCGTCTCTCCGAGATAGCCGAACTCGACGTCTTCATACCAGCCAGGGAACCCGGCGTCACCAAGCCCCAGGGCTCCGACGAGGTAGTTTCCGTCATAGGTCGCCACACCACCGTAGGCAGTAACGACATACGCCGTATCGTCTTCGTAATGCAGGACGTCATTCAGGTACAGCCGGAGGATCCCGTCAGGGTTGAATCCGTCGCCTTCGTCTCCAGTCCCAGGATCCCCAATCGGAGACGACGGCGTGACCTCAAGTAATACCTTGAGCACGAGGGCCGGATCCTGCGACTCCGGGATCGCGTCTCCGTCGAGACTCCAAATCACATCCGAGCCGCCGCCGTGACCGGCCGTGATCCATTCAAGCGTAAAATCGACCGCCGTGCCAGGGCCGCCAGCGTTCTCGGCATAGAGCATCGTCGGCCCGAAACTTGAATCTCCGTGGATGCGAAATAGCGTCGGAGCTGGCGCGTCGTCTGCTGCGTAGACCGCTTTCTCGAATGCGATGTTGGCCTCGGCATAGATCGTCCGAGCACCATAATTTGCCGAGAACCATTGTAGAAAACGCTGGTTCGTGGCAGGGTTCGCCACGCCGAAAACCGCCGTGGCAATCGCCGCATCACTCGTGCCGCCTGTATATTTCAGGCCGACGCCAGCTGAGATATTGGCGGCCTCCGCTCGCACCAGATCGGGGAACCCGGCAACGGGCGGCCCCCAGTTCGCGGAATTGGCGTGTGGCCAGTCCTCGGTCTGCCAGTAGTTCGGGAGGCTGTAACCAGCGCCGCCAGGCGCTGATGTCGGATAGAGCGGCGCCGACGCCGTCGTGAAGTCGTCAGTAAAGACAACCGTGCGTGGTGTGTCCGGGAGCAGCCGAGGCACCACGGCCGCCTCGAATGACGTCGTACCGGACGCAGTCCAATCGTTCGTGTTGACGGTATCGTCAAGCAAGTCCGAGACGAGCGGCGTATTCGTAACGAGGGTAGCCGTTTTGACAACGGTCGTCGATCGCAGTTCCGCGAGGATCTCGGCCTCTGTCAGTGCCGTATTCCACTCGCGGAACCCCTGCACTTGTGCGAAGGCCGTCTCGCCGTCGGTATCTCCCGCTAGCCACGCTTCGCTCAGTGTCAGCGCCGCGGCATTGAACGTGAACGACGCCGCATCGCCGCCATTGACGCGAAGTGTGTGCGTCGTTCCGGAGCGAGTGTATGTGTAGGCAGCCCAGACCCCGATGGGCCGGTGCAAAGAGACGGTCGTCGGATTGTTAACCCCGTCCCACCCTTCGAGGTAGGGATACTCCGTCACGGGCGACACGCCGAAGATCGCCACGTATTGCGTATAGTCAGGCTTGGCCAGCACGAACAGGGGGCGATAGGCGCCGCCCGTGCCAGCGATCGACACGAACTTCGCCCAAAACGTACAGGTGTAATCGCCTGACGCCGCTGGCACGTCGCTCGTGCGCGAGAGCGCCCCGCCGAGTGTATGGGCCTGGAGTGCCATTACTTGCGCAGCTCGTGGAGAATCGCGGTCAACAGGTACAGCACACGCCCACCCAGGAAGAGCGCCGCACAGACACAACAGCCCCAGAAGGCGTAATAGAGATAGTCCTTGGGGATGGGCATGTTCTACAGCGGGAGCCCGCTGGAAACCTCTTCGAGCGTGATGACGACTTCTGAGACGTTCTGCATCTGCCGCAAGCCTCTCAGCGACGACTCCGAGAAGCGCACATACCAGCAGTCATTCACGTCGAGATCGGGAATGAACAGGAAGGGAATATTCCGACCCTTCGCCGCTTGGGCAATCGCCAACCACACAAGGCGATCGGCTTCGCGCTTCAAGGTGCCCGAGGCGGTGCGGATCCGGTAGCCCTTGTCGTAGATCCAGTCGGAGCCCCCGAAGGTGCGGATCTCATTCACCGGCCACGTCGAGTCAATCGCCACGGAGCCGGAGTCGCCCCAAATCCAGTTCACCTCGGTCAGCGCCGATCCCAGGATCAGTTCGCCGATCTGTACCGTGGCCGACGCGCCGGAAATCACCACGGACGTCGTCGTCGAGGCGCCGAGGTCGAGCACCTTGAAGTGATTCGCCGCTTGTCCATCTGCCGTGCGAGCAGGGCATGTGACGTTGACGGCCCCAGCGGTATACGTGGAGGCCCCGGCCAGCACGCTCGGGTTGATGATCCCGATCACTTTGCGCGCTGCGCTCGAGTGCGACAGGCTCAGCGTCGAGGCCGTCGTCGTCGCCTTGAACGGGTTCGCAGGATCCCGATCGAGCAGGTTCCCGTCCGGATAGTCGGTATCCTCGTTCGTGGCCGATACCGTGTAGGTAATCGCGTTCGCCGGGGAGACGACGTAGGACTTGGCCACTAGGCGCCCCTCAGCACTTTCGTGAGCGCCGTGCGCGTGTTATGCGCATTCCCGGCGACCATCCGAGGCATCGCCCGGAAGACCTGATCGACGATCTCGTCGTTATGCGCGCGGCCGTCGATCATCACAATCGCCACGTCCCCGCCGCGCTTCTGACCCTTCAGCGCTCGAAGGATCTCTCTCGTGGCGCCGGCACTCGTCACCATCTCGCCAGGCGTCAGCATCGCCGGCACGGTGTCAGTCCCACGAGGCACAAACCCGCCGCGGTCGAAGTAGTGCATCCGGCCGTGCCCGACAATGCCGCCGCGCGATACGTGGTGATATTCTCTATCGCCACTTGGCAATTCCGGCACACTGTCAACCGTGTCTCGGAGATCGCGTGCTGCTCTATCGGAGTCGCGGAATC
>Ga0137453_1000015_pt1 | contig 14702 bp, 15 predicted proteins | sample EasRivERMGT526_2_FD_104649 | JGI IMG/M metagenome (GOLD analysis project Ga0137453, IMG submission 104649) | Soil microbial communities from meander-bound floodplain in the East River, Colorado, USA - East River MetaG ERMGT526_2 | ecosystem: Environmental > Terrestrial > Soil > Floodplain ... | reverse complement strand
TGCGACTTCCTGGTTGATCTCTGGTGTAAATTTCATTTTGGTTTGTCCTTTCGACTGATATTTTTTATTTCCTATAAGGATTATAGCATACATATAGCAACAAGTCAACACTTAAGTCAACATGTTGCAAAGTTGCTATAAAAAATCCCCCTCGCATACTTCTTGCAAGGGGGGATAGGGTCAAGTCGGCGCACTATGCGCTTTTTCTCTCTGTGATTTGGTGAAAGGTTAATCCAGTGCGCAAACTAATGACTTTGATGCCAGCTTCCCTGTTTCGTGCCCGCTCTTCGCCTTTGTATCTACTCATGATGTAAGGCAAAAAACTTGATGGGCCAATAGCAATCGACAAGAAAATGTGACCATGCCAATCCAAATGGGTCCTCTGGATAGCTGTCTACCCTCCGTTTGATAGGCTTGTTGAAATTATAGGTTAATCTATCCGCATTCAACTCGTAGCAGACAAGACGTGCTCTTTCCGTTTTGCTAACAAGAGACATATCGTATCCTTTCTCTGTGCAATACGGTTTAAATGCCATGGCAAGCGAAGTGTCCAAGAATGCATTATACGCAAATCCCATCTCTCTTAGGATGCCTGATATTGCAATGCCATTTGCTCTTTCTTCTACCGTAAATCGCAATATCTCAGCTAGAGGCATGTTATAATCACGAATACTGCGATGTACATCATTAATATGATCACTATAGGACAGCGACTTTCCTGCCAGTAATTGAGCAATAATCTTCTTTGCATCAGAAAAAGCTCTAACAAGCTTTCTTTTACATGTCCTTGCCTGTTCAGTGTTTTTGCTATAAGACATGTATGTGTTTGTCTGTTCTTCTGTTAAAAGTGCATACTGAGGAAGCTTTCCTCTTTGTGGACCAGATTTGACTCCGTTTTCAAAACGGAGTACTCCAAAGTCCTCTTCAACTTCCTCTTGATATTTCAGAATGATGTTGCTAAAGAAATCGGAGTGGTCAACTCCAAGCTGATCAGTTAAGACGCGGCTATCCGCCAATGGGATATCCTGTTGAATGATGACTAACTCTGTGTTACTATCCTGTTGTGATGATTGAGTGTTCACGTTAATTAAATCCTTTTGTCATTTAGAGAGTGTTAGATGCACTCTCTTTATTTTCAAGCTCTAATTGAGCTTTCACTAATCGGACGACTTCCCATGTAATTGACCTATCATCAGATGATGCAAGTGACTCTATCACTTCAAGCATTTCAACTGGAAAAGCAATAGACACTCTTCTTCGTGTGTATTCACATTTTTTTGTCATCAAAAATCCTTTCCTTTGCTATACAGCAACTATACGCCACTTGATGCAACTTGTCAATAGCAAACTATAAGTTGCCATAAAAAAGGGGATTGCCCACACACTGGCAATCCCCTTCGCGCTAGGCGCTTTCGCCTTTCCTCTGGGCTCCTAGCTCTCCCATCCCAATTCCACCTGACATCACATCAACAATCCACAGCCAATCAAATCGATGCGGGTCTAATTGATTCGGATGCTCAAAGATAAAAGCACGAATTGCACTCAAACTAATCTGCCACACGTCGTGATTAAAAGCTGTGTCTCTCTTCGTAGCCTTGAGCCATCCTTTATTTATCCACGAAATCACCTTGTCACGCTGAATGCCCAATGCGTCTCCCAACTGAGAGGCATTGTAATATTCTGCTTTTTCCTCTCGCTCTAGCCCCAACTGAGCTATTTTTGATTTGATGGATGTAGAGTGCTTGTGCAGCAACTTTTGCAGCTTACGTATGGACATCTTGTTAAAGTTTTCTTTCAGCAATCGTTCCTGCATGGGGGACCAGGATGAGCGCGGGCAGACCTTGCCAAGCTCACGTGCCCACTTCTGGATGAGGCGTCTGGGGACGCCTGGCATGTACCTTTGAAGCATATCTGTACGATACTTAGATCCATCGTAAAGCTCCATGATGTATTTCCTCCCCCTGTCATCAAGGAAATACTTTTGATTGTTTCCTCCTTGGCGCGATCGTTTCGCACCAACCTGATCAGGAGGAATGACTGGTTGCTCTGGCATTAAATTGCAATACTCCTTTCGTATTCAAGGACATTCATAAGTTGTGAGCCAATCCATTCAGTGTAGGCAGGAGGGATGGCTTGACAAAGCTCTGGGATGGTCATCCAGTCAATGCCCATAGCCTGACTGCCTATGGCCCGTGTGTAGTATCCCTCGCGCCTGTGAGTGCGTCCCTGCGCATCCAAGTAAGTTGTGCCACTTGCAAAATCCCCATATCCTCTGATCTTCCCTCCAACCGGATTGTAAAATCCTTTCGCGTGCTTGCACGAACATGGTGCAAAGAGGAGATGCGAGCAAGAGAACCACCTATGCCGAATGGCCGGAAGCCCAAACATGGACCCGCATAGTTGGATAGCATCCGGTAGCGAGCTGCCAACGACATTTTCAATCACCCATGGTTTGCCGGATGCTACCAGTCGCTCACGAACTGGATAAATCATCTTGGGAGCAGGTTCAAGGTTTGCTTTAGGAAAATGACTTGTCCTACTATATGACTGACACGGAGGACTTGCAGCAATCGCACTAAACCTACTCAAGTCTGTATTGTCAAGATACTCTAGAGCATCCGCCTGAACAAATCCATAGGGATAATTTTTCTGGGGTAGGTGGTCTACCCCAATTACATCAAATCCGGCGTCATGGTACCCTTTTGAGCATCCACCAGCTGAGCAGAAGAGATCCAAGAGTAACGGTCTACTCATATCGCTATCTCTTCTTCTTCTTAAGATCGGATAATCTTTTTTGCTCTACCATGTAACTCCTTCTACATGCATCGCAAGAAGGCAGAAGTTTATCGTTTAATTGTGAGTAGAATTGTTCAATAGGGCACTGTTTATGACATTGATTGCACTGCCTGGTTACACTGCTCATATCGCTATCTCCTCTTCACAGAAGTCCCACAGCGTTGTTTGCGTCCGTGCACTAAGAGCATTCTCAATGTTCTTGCACGCTATCCTGTAATAGGACGGCTTAAGCTCTATTCCAATGAATTTCCTGTTTTGCTGCATTGCTACATGCCCTTCCGACCCGATACCCATAAAAGGACTAAGGACCGTTTCGCCTGGATTGCTCCATAATCTAATGCACCGCTCAATAACGCCTAGCTGCAAAGGGCATACATGACGTTCGTCTTTTTCTTCTTTTGCAACTTTCGTGTTGAGTGTTTCAGTTTCACGAATGTCATACCAGATTGGTCTAGCCCATTTTATCCATTCCTCATTGCTGATATCGGGAAGAATGGGGACTGCATTGGTTCCTGGCTTACGGAACAAGAGGATGTAATCCGCGATCCCAGGACGGCTCCATGATGCATCTTTATGCAGTTGAACAAACATTAAGCCCTTTGCTTTCGTTCGTACAGCTTGCACCTGGGGACACTTATCAATTACCACTTCTCCATGGTAAACAAAGCCCTTGTCCACAAATGCACTTACTACCTCTCCTCTAAAGTCCTTCAGGCCTATAAAACCATCGTGAACGAGGCTTGCAGCAAGCTGCTGAACGTGTACACATACGTTTCTGCCTGGCTTGGTCACTCTCAAAAGATGATCAATGATGTAGTAAAAATGCTCATAGAACTGACCTTCACTTTTGCAATTCCCTAAATCACGTTCTGTAGCGCTGTACGTGTAAAGCGAAGAGAATGGAGGACTGAAGACTGATAGATCAATTGATGCATCTGCAACCTCTGCAAGCCGCTCGCAGGAGTCACCTAGCATTAAAGTATAGTTTTCATCTTTTACGGTCTTTTCCTGATAGTCAGGTTTACTCTCTACGTTCTCAATTTCATCATGCTCAAACTGCTGTACGTGCTTGATCAGTTGCTCATTCATCTTTGTTGCATCTTTCTCTTTTTCTAGTACATTCTGGTAGATCTCTTCCTCAATTTCCGATAATACAATGTGCACGTTAACTGGATGCTCTTGTCCAAATCTATAGCATCTACGAACTGCCTGATAATATAACTCAAATGAGTCATTTAAACCTACAAAAATCATGTTGTGGCAATTCTGAAGGTTAATGCCAGAACCTGCAATCTTTGCCTTTGTGATCAAGACGCGTATTTTTCCATCCTGAAATCTCTCAATTGCCCATATCTTCTTGTCAGGCTTGTCAGATCCACAAATCTCCATACTGTCTATAATTCCCCTTGCAAGGAGGGATGACTCATCGTTCATTCCGCACCAAATTACCCACTGCTCATCGCTGGATTTGACAATCTCAATAGCAGCTTGTACCCGCTCTTCAATGGTGCTTTTTCGAGCCTGGGAACGCTCTACAATGCCCTTGAGACCTGCAAAGAACAGTTGACCTTCCGGTACGTAGTCGGAGGCTGTAACGACCTTGTGGATGTTGAGAGGTGGGAGAACATAGCCTTCATCTGAATAATTGCCGATATTGGAAGGGAGTTGAACGGACATTGACCAACTAGCAAGCCATTTATAGAATGCGTCCTGAGCATGGCCCTTGAGCCTCCATCCGTCCCCTGATCCTCTCTTGCTATCGTGGACAAAGAACATGCTGAGCATCTCTCCTCTGGTCATGATGCCTAAGAATTCGGCGTGCTGACCAATCTCTGTATGATCATTTGGTGCAGGCGTCGCAGTGCAACATAAGCGATATGGAGTGTTTTTAAACATCTCTATGAGCTTTGTGCGTATCGCGCCCGTTAGACTCTTGAGTATGCTGCTCTCATCTAGAACAACAGTTCCAAAATCATCAGGATTGAAATGACTAATCATCTCGTAATTCGTGATGTTAATCCCGTCTATCAAGTCATTCCCTGAACGCGTGTAGTGAGCCGTGATACCGATCTTTGCAGCTTCACTGACGGTTTGCCGTGCTACTGACAGAGGCGCAATGATTAACGCCCGTTTTCCTGTTAATCGCGCAAATTCTATCTGCATGCCCGTTTTCCCGAGTCCTGTCCCTGCAAAGATTGCAGATCTTCCTTTGCGTAATGCCCACTGCACTAACGCTTTTTGAAACGGAAAGAGTCTATCATGTATTGCCGTGAGTGGGACCTCAATCCCACTCGACTGCAATATCACGCTTTTAGATGCTAAAAAGTCTTCGTATGCTAGCATGTGCTTTCTCCTAATCTACTATTCAACTTTATACAGCAACTATACCACACTTATAGCAACAAGTCAACACTTAAATCAATACGGCTGTAAATTGCTACACTTCTACCCCTTGCAAGGAGTGGCTGGTTATTCTTGTGTAACATTTAGGACTAATGCAGTTGGACATGATGATGCATTGTTGTATGTACAAGTAAGAAACTGCTAAGGTACGGAAGCTACTGCTACGGAGAATAAATATATTTTATAAAAATGAGCTTAATTTATCAGTAGGTACTATGTTCTATAATATTGTACGTATGACCATATGGTCACATAAGGACAACATGAACTTTAGGAATAGTGCAATTTTAGGGTTTAGAAAAAATAGCTACGGAAAGGCATTAAGCCAAGCCCACAAGCCATCTCATGCCACCCTGCATGGGTATATTTTTGAAATACTTTCTCTCTTCCGTATCTTCCGTAGCAGTAGCTTGTTGACTTAAATCAATGTTGCAACATTGATTTAAGTATTGACTTGTTGCTATAAGTGTGGTATAGTTGCTGTATAAAGTTGAATAGTAGACCAGAAAAAAAAGGAAACACAATGAGTCAATCAGACACTGACTTTGGTAACGGTGGTACGATTTCTCGGCACTTTGCGGATTATCAAGAAAGAGTGCCTCAAAAAGAAATGGCAAATGCTGTAGAACGGTGCATCAAAAATCAGGAAAGTGCCGTTATAGAGGCTAAGACGGGTACAGGAAAGAGCTTGGCTTATCTCGTGCCTGCGGTGCATGAAGCCGTTGGAGCTGGCAAAAAAATTGTTGTCAGTACCTCTAACAAGGCACTACAAGCGCAGGTATTCAATAAAGATATTCCATTTGTTAGACTTAGCATAGCTGAATTTGAAGCAGTATTGCTGAAGGGGATGAATAACTATCTTTGTTTGGATAGATTGAACAAATCTTTTATCCGCGCTTCTGATCAGGATTTTATAGCAAAACTAAAAGAGCATGAAGGCGATTTTGAAAAGCTTCCAATTCAGAATGAAGAGATTCAGTCAATGGTAAACGGCAGAACAGATGAATGCATTGGTAAGCATTGCCCTCACTATGGGCAATGCTTTTACTATAACATGAAGAGGTCAATGGACAAAGCAAGTGTGATTGTTACCAACCATACTATTCTGCTTATGGATATTGACCTTGGTGGAAGGATGTTGCCAGCCTACGATGTTCTTGTCATTGATGAGGCTCATAATCTTGAAAAAGAAGCTCAGGAGGTTTTTTCCTCAAAAGTTACAGTGGGTAGGTTTTTATCTCTGATTAGTGACACAATGGTGAAAGAGGCTGTTGATGTCCACAGCATGAATAACGCATTTGAGGTAAATACCGAAGAAATAGAGGATGTAACTAGTACTCTTTTCCTTAATATTGGCAATCTTTTTAGTGATTTACCAAAGGATAAATTGGTGTTGACTAGCTCGTTTCTTGCAAGTATCAAGCCTCTGGGTAGAGAGCTTGAAGATCTTGTTCATCTTGTGGGAGATGCTGTTACTGAGAGAGCAGAGGATTTAGTAAGATGCAGTATCAAGAGTGAAGATTTCGAGAAAAATCTTCACTCTCTTCCCAACGAAACAAGAGTAGAAGCCGCTAGGTACCGCAAGTTATCAGAAAGAGCGTCAAAGTTAGCTGGTGATGTGCAAAGGATCTTTCTTACTGAGAGGCATGACCATGTTTGTATTGCCACACGGTCGATAAACAAAAGTGGCCACACTGTTTATGAGGCATCGTCTATTCCGTTGGATGTTAGTGAAGTACTTAGAGATGAGTTGTTTGGAGTAGAGAAAACAATCATATGTACATCTGCAACATTAACATCTGCAACGATTAGAGGAAACGAGACGTTTGATTTATTTACAAAGCGTGTAGGAATGGTTCCTGATGAAATACATAACCTGCCACATGTTTTTGATTATAAATCAAATGCGCTGTTTTACTTCCCTTCAGACATAGCTCAACCCATATGGAACAACGATGTGAGTCAGCAGAAGTATGAGAACGAGATAGCCGCTCGTATGCAGGAACTTGTTCTCTGTTCTGGTGGAAGATCATTCCTTCTGTTCTCTAGCAACAGAATGATGAATGCTGTTTATCAGCGTCTCAAGGTCCCTTATCCTGTGCTGAAGCAAGGCACAATGCCTAAGCAGGAAATGATACGACAGTTCAAAGAAAGGCCTAGTGTTCTTCTAGGGGTTGCATCATTCTGGGAAGGAGTAGATGTATCTGGAGATGCTTTATCCCTTGTGGCAATTGATAAGCTTCCATTCGAACCACCGGACGACCCAATCTTGCAAGGAACAGTTAACCTTATCAAGAGAGCGGGCGGCAATGAATGGGAGGAATATATTATTCCTCGCCTCATTATCAAATTAAAACAAGGAGTTGGTCGTCTCATCCGGTCTGATACTGACAGAGGGGTCATCGCAATCCTTGACCAGCGTTTGTTCACTAAGCGATATGGGAAGCAGATACGAATGTCTATGCCGCAGGCCCCTAGAACAAGCAACATAGACGATGTTGCTGATTTCTTTGGAGTGGAATGCAATAAAGCTGTAGGTTTTTAGGCAGCAAAAATACCCTGGATACAATAAAGTATCCAGGGTATTTTTTTACTCTTCTTCTTTGTCTGGCATCAATCTGTATTTGATTGACTGAGTAGTCTTCTGTGACTCTACTACTTTTAGTTTCTCCAATGCTTTGAGCTTGACTTCAATTTCTTCTCTGCTTTTGCCTTTCATATAATCACGAAGCTTGTTTGCAGTTATCCACTCTTGACCCTGATCTATTAATCTAGTCATGTGCCTCATAATCTCCTCTTCTATCTCAGCAGAAGGAGACTCTTCCTGCACATTTGTTTGTGCATACAGCTCATGGAGGTCTTTACGGCGTGCTTCTACGAATTTCTGAGCCCTAGCCCAGTGCCTCAATTCAATCGCAGGCTCATCAACACGCCCTTGATTGTCGAATGATGCTAGCAACATAGCAACGCATAAAGCCATGACTGGCAATCTCCCATAGTTACTATGGAGCGACTCCGGTACTTGAGCTGGTTTTCCTTCTGACGATTGACAATAGCTTATGATAGCTTCCTCATAAGCGTAAAGCGCGTCTTCTATCTCAGCAGTCAAGACAACTTTCCTTTCTGGTAAACCTTGAATGGGCGTCATGGTGTAACCCGTGATGTTGTCATTTTTGTCTTTTTCTGGTATTACATCTATTACTGGTTCTCCTAGCCAGTAATGCCATTTAACAATAGGAGCTATTAGATTGGAAGGATAGATCAACTCTTCTTTGATTGCTCGGTTAAATCTGATCTGCTCATGCCTGGGCACTACAACAAAAGCGAATCTGGCAAAAAGACCATTTGACCAGAACTTATGTCCTTTACCTGCATATGGCTTAATATCTGACGTGGTAAGAGATGATAGAAGAGAAAGGTAGGGATTGTGGATGATCTCTTTTCCTCGCTTATGCGTATCATAACGATGTTGCTTTTTGCCATCGTATAGTAGCCTAAGCAGACCAGTAAATGCAGACATTGTTCCATTTTCTTTTACCATCTGATCAAGGTGTTGACCAAATTCATCGTAATACCATCCAATTTGGCCAGCGAATGCAAGGCGTTTTCTTTCTCTGATCTGATCATCCTCCGATAATTCACCATAATTAGCAGGAAGTGTTTTCCCTGCCATATTGCTCAGCAGTTTTTCTGGGGTAGTAACATCAGCACCAAACAACCAGTCAAGTCCGCATGCTTCAATCAATCCAGTCATAAATTTAGCCGTTGTTGATTTCTTAAAGAATGTTGATGGCCCCACCAACGCAGTGAAAAGACAAGTATAGAGAGGACCACTGAAATTGGTGCTCACACGTCGCGCGGCTACTGTGCTCATGAGAGAATATGCAATTGCTTCATAGAAATCTTCATATCCTCGTGGGCTCCATTTGCGCAAGAATGCAATGTAGTCATCAAGCCACTTGCACGCACTAGCGGCCAATTCTGGCGGGTACTGGAGATGATCAGGTAACGGAGGACAAAGAGGGCCTATTGCCTCTTCCTGCCCCCCTTGCTTGGTGTGAGAGGCAAGGAGAACGGTTAGACGCGTGTCGGCGTCAATGACATCAGCAATTTTCTTGATCAGATCTGGCGTGATATTCCTACCGATTAATTTTCGCTCGTATTGCTTAATAATCTCTTCCCATGGCCCAAATTCCCCGCCTTGCCTATTTTCTGGCAAAATACCTTTCCTGAGGTTCAATAATGCCTCTCGTGCAAGCTTATCGGGATTAGGAGGACTGATCAGCTCTGCAAGTTCTGGGTTATTTTTGCAGCACCTTTCAAGATAGGATGCCAGTTTATCGACATTTCCTTCACATCCTCTCGAATACGTCTCAATTTCCCCTGTTTCAATTTCCCAACGATCAATGATCTCTCGCTCATCCAATACAGGCATGCCTCTCATAAGATTAAGGATGTACTCACGTGCAATCTTATCCTGTTGACATGTCTCTTTATCCGTGGTATGATTTGATCTATCAGTAGTCATCTGTCTTAAAATCCTTTTCTTGAAAAATAAAACCCAGCTCTGATTTTGATCGGTCTAGAGGCTGGGTTTTATTTTATGTCTAAACCCATATAGCAACTTGATGATACGTTGCTATAGTATCGCTCCCTCTGAAGAGAAATGCAATCCCATGAAATTCACTCCCCCAGGACAGAATGCCAGGATAGCCAAACCCTCTACTAGCTGATTTATCCTCTTAGCGGTCTCTCCCTTCTTGTCCGATTTGTACAATATAATGTCCCCATGCTCTGCTATCTCCCATGCAATGCTACGCGCACGGTTAATGTGCTCGTCTGTTATGCCTCCACTGTCCTTTATTGTCTGTATTGCAAGAGGCACCATGGCCTCTAGATGCGTCTTTAGGAGAAAATCGCTCATTTGCCTATCCTGTCTATGCACACGCTTATACTTATCTCGCATCTAGGGTTATCGCGATCTGCATATTTCTCTCCACTAAACCGTACTACGCGGTTATCGTTTATGCCTATCTCGTCAAAGGCAGCGTCTTCTGCTGCCTTTATAGCACCTGATGCATCTCTCCTCCACAGTGTATCAAAATAGAAGATCAAATGCCATGCGAGGGGGATTTTGTCCTTGCATGCCTTGATAGCCTCAATAATGGCATTGTTCCTCTGCACATTCATTAATTGATAATGAGCTGCTTCCTTGAAATTAATTAAGGCTTCCGTGCTCATAAGGGAATGTCTGGTATACCCCTGTTTTGTCTTCATTTGTCTGATATCAAATGAAGCATTTACACTTGGAGGTAAGGGCATCGTGGCTACAAAAAATGGCTCAATTGGCCACACTACTCCTTGCAAGGGGGATATTTTAGTTGCCATATTTCTCTTTCAATTCGAACATGTAGAGCAGATAGCTACTCCACAAAACTTCTTTGCTAAACGTCCGCATAAAATACAACTTGACACCTGATTTGAACGTTTCTTGGCTTCAAGAAACAGATGCTCTTCCTTCTCTGCAATCTGAGCATGCTTGCAGTACTGAGACATGCATGCACTGCATGTGATACGTCCTCTAAATATTTCAACAATATACGTGTTATTGTCCGTAAATACTTCATAGCGCACGATAACGCCTTTATCGATCCTTTTGTGTTCTTGTTCTATCATCTTTTTCTCCTTTGTTGCTTTTATTATACAGCAACTTATGGAAACTTGTCAACACTTAAGTCAATATTGCTATGATTTTTGAGCATAAGAAAAGAGCCTCTCTAGCGGTGAACTAGAGAGGCTCTTTTAGTTGGATGCTAGATGCTAACGCGCATCTAACCATGCAACAACTTCGCTGAATTCTTCAATCAACTGGAATATTCCACGAGGAAGATCATAGATATCTTCCTGCGCACGTAATACATCCCATCGCTTTTGAAATGCATTTACTAACTCCCGATGAAACCACAGCGTGTTGGTTTTTCGCTCACTGACATCCCTGCCAGCCTTCTTGAAGATATTGTAGGCCTCATCGCCTTGCTCCTCTACAGAAGGCACAAGGTCATCCCGTGCACTTTGCAGCTTATCTGCCACTGAGATGAGCAGAGCGCCCGCTGAGACCTCGCTGAGATGCTCAAGGTAGGCAAGCTTCCTTTGCTTCCATGGAGCCTTGTCTTCGCCTCCTGGGCCTATCTCTGTACACTCCTTCACGAGATCGAGGACTTCCTGGCCATAATCTCCGCATCCTTCAAGAATGCGGCGCTCAGGGTCCCTTTCTGGCTGATCTTCCAGAGCATCATGCAGCGCAGCCGCTGTGATCATCGCCACATCTCCTCTTGCCACTTGAACCATAAGAGACACCTTGCAAAGATGCTCTTCGAAATAGGACCTCCCTGTCCTCTTGCGTATCTGTCCTCTGTGCAGTTCTTCTGCAAGATTGAGCCCTAGGCTTGGAGGAAGATCCTTCCCAATCATCCAAATTCCTTTTTTATGATCAAAATCTATACCCTTATCTACATGCCTATCTGCCCACTTCCTTGCAATATCTTCTCGTATTCTTTCATCGGAAGAAATTCTAGAAGACCAATTCTTATTCATATAAACGAGCACATCTTGCTCGTTTAGCACTTGAGGAAAGGCCGCATTCATTTCCCGACTTATCGCTTGATACCTAGCTTCAAATTCTTTACGTCCCATCATCAAAAATCCTTTCTGAGTACCATTCTGGGTGGTAACACTTGCCGTCCATTTCACGTGTATAAGGCCACACGTGGACCTCTCCACAGGGGGATACTTCTACATGTACATTGTCCAGCTCGCAAACGCAATCCTCGCCAATGGATGGACTGCATTTGCAATCTGATCCTTTGTAAAGTCAAATTGCATCCGTTCCTTGCCAGCCATCCTCTTGCCACTCCTATGAATTATTGATTGCTAATCTGTAGTTGTATTCTGTTACCACAGATTTAATAAACGACAGTAAGAGCCCCTTTTGGGCAAGAATATACTTCCTTGTTTCTTCTTCGCTGTCCTCCTGAGTTCGCACTTTGACGTCAAAGACCCCATGCCTAAAGGCAGGGGCTTGTGTCTAGACTCCACCGCAATTCAGCATATCTTTGCAGACGTACTGCTTTGGCTTCTTTGTCCGACACATCAGGGCGATCTGACAATTCACCCGTACTCACCCAGTCCTGCCGGATGAGCAACGTGCGCATCGTAATATTCCTGGCACCCACCAGATCGGCATGGAGAGCATACTGACACTTCTGACAGATGAAGAGGAGCCCCTTGTTGGGACGATTAGCATCACAGGTATGGCCACACATTGGACAAGCTTTGCTCGTATAATGTGCATCTACCTTAATGGCCATACTGCCATGCATGAGCGCTTTATAGGCAATCATGCTCTGCAACTCAGCAAACGACCACTTGGAGTAGGTAGCATTGGCCTTCCTCTGCTTCTTGCTCACTTTTTTGCCATGTTTGTCTCGTTTGCGTCGCGGAGTCCGCTCTCTGATATCTGTCAACTGTTCCAAACCGATCAGACTGTGTGGGTGTCGGGTCACAATGCGTTTGGAGACCACATGATTGGCGTCGGCTTTCAACCGTCTCTCTCGTCCGCTGATCGTCACCAGGCGACGGGTCGCAGAGCGAGTGCCTTTCTTTTGCAGACGCTTCCTCAGTCTCGCGTAATGGTTCGCTTGGGGGACCACCCGCTTTCCTGTGTGGAAAGAGCGATCTCCCCGCGTCGTAGCGGTCACTGCCAAGTAGCGGACACCCACATCCACCCCCACTATCCCTGTGTGTGTGGATGGATCTGGGTCAGCTCTCTCCATTTCAAGACTCACCAGCAAGTAGAATTGTTTCTTGGGCTTGTCATACCACAGTTTGGCAGCTCCGATCTCCGCACCTTTTTGGATCAGAGCTACATGTGCATGATAGCCTGTATAGGGCACAATGACACGTCCATCAAGCGTCAGCACACTGACATGGGTGTCTTTCTTGAAGCTGTAATCCTTTTTGTACTGGTAGGTCAACGTGGGAGAGATGTACTTGGGAGCCTTGTTCAGTCCCTTGTAGCGCTTCTTGGTCCGACCGGATTGGCGATCATCGGCGTTTTTCTTGACCTTGGTCCACAAGCCCTTGTAGGTCGCTCCAACCTGGCGAGGAACCGAACAAGCCATTTGAGAGGGCAGATGAAAACGGGCTCTCATATCACCGTAGGTTCCCTCTTGCAAAGCGACTCTGTTGCTTGTTTTACCGTGCTCAAACGCATACTGACTCACAAAATTGAGAGCGTCTCGATATGCCAATTGAGTAGCACGCAATTGAGCAAACTGTTCTGGAGTCGTCTTCAATTTGAGCTTTGCAGATATCACCGTTTTCATACTTTGTATTGTAGCATAGTTTCAACGGAGTGTCAAGAAAATGAAAGTGATTGAATATTGGAAGATTTTCGCGTCTGCGGACGCCTTTCTTACCTCCCCATGCATGAATGCAGGGGCTTCCCGAAAGGACTCCTGGTGACTCCAGTGACGATTTGGAGGCAAATTATCGTTGTCCCAGAACTCATCCTCGGTATATACCTCGGAGATATGTTGACTTCTCCAATCGGTTCCTATGACGAATTCATAAGGCCCTTCAAGGGTCACGTCAACGTAGACGTACCCTTCTGGAAACTGAAGTGGAGAATGGTTTTCCACCCGCGCATTCACAATGCGTACCCAGGGAATGCTATCCCAGGTCTCCTCCTCGGGAGCGCCAATTTTGTCGACCTTCCCTCAAACGGGGCTAATCCTCCCAGGATACTGAAGAACGAACTTCTCTCGTCTTGAATTCTTTAAAAAGAATTCTGAACACATCGCCATCTTCCCCATGCATCTCAACAAAGCCGCCACTCTTTACAAATGGGGCAATTACCTCAACAAACCGCTCACGGCAAGACATACCCCAGCTCAATTCATCGTAAGCAAGGATAGACGTGATATTTCCTTCAGAATCGAAGGAAATAGACCAGTCGAAGAGTCCGCAGATTGATTTGAGATCTGTGAAATCTCTCTTTGTATTACCTTGGTTAAAATCACGAGAAACTTCAATGAGCTTGTCTTGCATCTCAGCAAGAAACTTCCTTGGAATGAAAACACTGCATTCGTCTGAACAATACTTATTTGACATTTTATACCTCTTTCTTTTGCTAATCGAGCCACTCGACTCGCACTTGCCTTTCTTGCTTTTCAAGCCTCACAATTGGCTTGCGCCTGCCGATTACAGAGCAACCGGCAGAAACTAACCAACCTTGGACTACTGCATTTTATGGCTCTTTACAATGGATACGAGTTTATCCATTAGCAAAGAGCTTGATACTCCTTGTGGACTTCCTGCAATCGTCTTGCTTCCTCCCCATGTTCCACCGCATGCCTCAATCTCGTTGAGACCCTTGACGATGGCAGGGAGATTGATATATCCCTCTTTCCACTGACAGATCGTGTACTTCACATGAGACTCGC
>Ga0137453_1000014_pt1 | contig 14749 bp, 8 predicted proteins | sample EasRivERMGT526_2_FD_104649 | JGI IMG/M metagenome (GOLD analysis project Ga0137453, IMG submission 104649) | Soil microbial communities from meander-bound floodplain in the East River, Colorado, USA - East River MetaG ERMGT526_2 | ecosystem: Environmental > Terrestrial > Soil > Floodplain ... | reverse complement strand
CTATATCTTTGTTCTTAAAAGGTCAAGGGAATAGTGTTTAGCACTTGACCTCTAAATTTATATAACTTTAAACTAAGCCACATTGTTTTTAATACTAACATAAAAGAGTAGATTAATTATTAGATACTAAAAAAACAAATAATAAAAATTATTTCTACTAATATTTAATATTTATATTTAATAATGTATCAATTATATTAAACATCTATTTAACTATAAAAAAAATAGTAAATCGAACAATGTTTACGATTAAATAGAATGGAATATTAAATAACTAAGTAAATTAATAATACTTAGTCTTTGTATTAAATAATAATCCTGCTCAAATACAAATATTTTTATTTTAGTTTTTGTATATCATTATATTTGCAAATATAAAATATAAATAATCCTGCAATAGTTTGCCTTAGTTGGCGCTAGGGTATAGAATAGTTGTCAAAGAGCGCAAGGAAAAAATCATAATAATGAATATAATAAACAAAAAATCAAATTTAGCACCATTATTTGGAAATGTAATTAATTCACTTTCCGAAAAGTCAAATACTGAAAATAAGAAATTATTTTCATATAAAAATATATTTAATAAAAGTATTTTATGGGTAAAATTATATGATAATTATTTATATTTATATTTAAATAAAAATACAAATAATAAATTCAGTATATTAGAACCTAAAACAAAAGAAAATAAAACTTTAACTACCGCTAGTTCTACAGCTTTAGCGTCTGGAGCTGAAGATAAAAAAGTACAAATTAGTAAAAATATTATAAAATTAATTAATACAAATCAAAATCAAAATCAAAAAGAAATAAAAATAAATATAAATAAATATATTAAATCTATTTCTAAATATAATTCTGAAACTGTCAAATATCAAAATATTGTATATCAATTTAATAATAAAGGTATACAGAATAGCAGTGTAGGAATAAATAAAAATGTATTTACTTTATTAGAATCCACATTTTTATCAATGTCTAGTTTAATAAGTAAACCTATTATTGTTATTTCTCCTAATAAAGTAGTTATTCAATTATTTTATTATTTAAATAAATTTGATTTTAAAAATAATAAATTTTTATTAAATAATAATGATAAATTACAATCACTATGTTTAAATTTAAGTAAATTATATAAAAAACCTGTAGAATTAGAATTAGATAGATTACATTATCCTTATTATGATAGTAATATCTTATCTAATATGATAGGTTTAATTAGTAATATTGTTAAACTTAGATTTATTATTAAAAATTTATTTAAAATAGCTAAAATTAAAAAAACTAATAAATTTATTAATAAATATTCTATTATACCTTCTTACTTATCTGGTTTTAAAATAAGAGTAGCTGGAAGATTATTAACACAAAGAGTTGTACCAAGATTAACAGTTAAAACTATACAAAGAGGTACTTTAGCTAGAGGTAAAGCTCAATTTGTTGATAGTGCTAGATTTACTCATAAAAATAAAAGAGGTTCATTTAGTATTACTGTAACTATGGGACATATCTTTTTTTAATTTAGAATTTAATTTTATATCTCCACTCATTCTAACAGGTTTGAAGTTTTAGAAATAGATGATTAATATCCCCACCACCATTCCACCTCCATATAATGATATTTAAAATACTTAGTTTAAAAGTAAAACGTTAAGATTATCAGTTCGATTCTGGTAGTATTTTATATAAACATCATAAATATATAGATATTTCATAAAAAATATTAGTTTTTTATATTAAAAGAGTATAATTAATTATTAAAATACCATTATCATAAAATCAACTTAATAATTATTATTATTTAATTAATTCTTCATAATTATATACATTTTTTCAACATATTCTTTAAAAATGTAACCTTTATCGAATTGGTAACCATTAAGAATTTCAAATGTATAACCATTTTTCATTGCGTTATCCATTTCTAAAGAATAAATCCAACCTTCCCATGAACCTAAACCAGCTACAGTTCTTAAACCTTCGTTAGTTTTAATTCTTCTTTGTAAGATTGGATGTTCTAAATATTCAGGACTAGTAATTTTACAATAGAAAAATCCGTATGCATTAGGATCAATATTTCTAATATTACCTTCAAATGCTACTGGTTTACCAATAGGCATAGCAGTTTTAGCCATAATAAAAGGATATAATGAATTCACATCATAATAAAATAAATTAATTAGTTTAGTTTGAATATTATTAAAGAATCCACTAATTCTATTATGTGGAATATATACATCCACTGCTCCTCCTGTATAAGATTCTCTAATATCTCTTTCTACAGGACCTATTAATTGATAAATACTATCTTTAGGCATAAATTGTGATCTAAAGATAGTCATAGCTAGAGAAGGTAAAGTTAAAGGAATATGAATATTTATATTAAAATTAGAAAAGATTAATTCATTGAATATTATTAAGATTTCATGAAGGGATTGCCAATCTAATTTACAATATTTAATTGCTTCATCTCTAAAAGACCAAGTATTTCTATTAAATTCAGCAGCTAAAGCATCAAATTCAATTAAAGTAATTCCACTCCAATATTCAAATTTAGGAAATACTCCTGTATAGAAAACATTATTTAAATTAAATGGGAAGTAAGTTTTTAAAGTTTTAACATTAAAAGATTCACATAATTTTCTTAAAGATTGAGGAAGTAATAAATAAGAATCTTTAAAGATTATAGTTTTATTTTTATAACCCTTAATATGTAAATTTAAATTAATTGATATTAATTTTCCATCTCTTACTAAAGGTTTAGCTTTACCATATCTTAATAGATGTTTAAATAAAAATATTCCATCGAATGCACCAAAGTTATGAGCATATACAGTTAAAATATTACTATCATTAGAAAAAAATGATAATAATTGATTAATAAATCTATCAAATAAAGCATTTTGATTTAAGGATTCATTAATGTATGAAGAGATAAAATCTTTACCATTGTACGCACAGATTAAATAAGGGGATAATTTATTAGATTGATTGATTGTTTCGATATCGAATGTGTAAAAGTCATCAACCATTTGAGATTCTACATTTAATTTTTTAAAAGGTTTTAAATTAAGTAATTGTTTTCTTAATGTAACTTCTCAATATAAAAAGTATATTGTAGATTTTTTAATTTCTCTTTTGAATGTAAATGAATCTTCTAAATCATACGATAATTTAGTATCAGTCCATGATAAATCTATTGTACCTAAAATTGTTATTTTAGGTGCAATATCATGGACTGATACTACTACTACTTAATAGAGTTAAGAAGGAATCGAACCTTAATTTGATAGACTTTGCAGGTCTACTACAGAACCATCTGTAAACTTAACTCTTTTATTTTTATTTCTTAAACTTCATTCTTTTATTAAATAGTAAAGATAAAAATATATAATAAACAAAAAATATCTTAAAAGAAGCGATTAGTAATAAATAATATTTTATTATTATAGGGAAAAATTAAACCCAATTATTTTATATTTAATATATTCAATATAAATTTATTGTCCGAATATAAAAATAAATATAAAATAAGATAAGAAGTAATATTTTTCTTGCTGCTCCTTTATACAGCCAATTTATAATGCTAAGGCAGCTGTGGCAAGGTTTCAATGCTTTGCTAGCGTACCAGTCTACCCATAAATATTTTAATATTTTGTTGCGAAATTAGGCAATTTAAAAATAATGTTAAAAATCTAGGCCTAATAAATAATTAAAAATAATAAAAATAAAGCCTATAATTTAATGGTAGAATAATTTCTTGATGAGGAATCTGTAGAAGTTCAAATCTTCTTGGGCTTAAGAAAATTAAAAAAAAAAATATTAGTTATAGTGTCAAACAAAATAAAATTAATAATATTATTTTTTATAATATATTAACATATAAGTTAAAAATTAATTTAACTTAAAATAAAAATATTAGTTTTTATCTCCATTTTCATTAATTAAAAATTAATATATAAATATAATTATTGATAAATAAAATGTTCTTTACTTTACCTGTCTTTAAATAAGGGGCAAATATAAAAATTATTCATTATTTTAATTTTATATATAAAATAGTAATGTTAAATTTATAATTAAAAAAATAAATGAGATTATTAAAATCGCATGTTTTACTTAGATTATTTAATTCTTATGTAATAGATTCTCCAGAACCCGCAAATATATCTTATTTATGGAACTTTGGTTCTTTATTAGGAATTTGTTTAATAATACAAATTTTAACTGGAAGTTTTTTAGCAATGCATTATCAACCTCACGTAGATTTTGCGTTTTCATCAGTAGAACACATAATGAGAGATGTTAATGCAGGTTATATCATTAGATATTGCCATGCTAATGTTGCTTCATTCTTCTTTATTTTTGTATATGCACATATAGGAAGAGGATTATATTATGGATCTTATAGATCACCTAGAGTATTATTATGGTCAATAGGAGTAATAATCTTAGTTTTAATGATGGCTATAGCATTCTTAGGATATGTTTTACCTTATGGACAAATGAGTTTATGGGGAGCTACTGTAATTACTAATTTATTAAGTGCTATTCCAGTATTTGGTCAAGATTTAGTAGAATTAATTTGGGGAGGATTTAGTGTAAGTAATGCAACATTAAATAGATTCTTCTCTTTACACTTTTTATTACCTTTCTTATTAGCTGCTTTAGCTGTTGCTCACTTAATTGCTTTACATATTCATGGTTCAAATAATCCTAATGGAATCACATCTAATACTGATAGATTAGCTTTCCATCCTTACTTTATTTTTAAAGATTTAGTAACTATTTTCTTATTTTTATTAGTATTATCTATTTTAGTATTCTATTATCCTAACTTATTAGGACACAGTGATAATTATATTCCTGCTAATCCTATGCAAACTCCACCTTCAATTGTACCTGAATGGTATCTATTACCTTACTATGCTATATTAAGATCTATTCCTAATAAATTATTAGGAGTATTAGCTATGTTTGGTTCATTATTAATTTTATTAGTTTTACCTTTAACTGATGTTTCTAGAATTAGAGGTATGGCTTTCAGACCAGCTATGAAATTTTTCTTCTGGGCCTTCGTTGTTAACTTCTTTATCCTAATGTGGATTGGAAGCCAGCACCCTAACACACCTTATGTTGAAATTGGACAAATTGCTACAGCATTCTACTTTGCTTGGTTTATTATAATCGTTCCAATGGTAGGTTTAATAGAAAATACTTTAATGGATCTAGCTACTGAATCTAACTAATATTAAAAAGTAAATTTAATTACTATTTTATCCCCATGCTCGCAAGCTCTCCGAGCACCTTAAACCTCTTAGAATAAAGGAGGTATAAAATATTAATTAATACACAAAAATACTAGGACCTATTTTATTAACAAAAAGGATCTAATTACAAAATATCATTAATATCATGAATATCAAAAATTACAAATGTAATTTTATGTGTTTCTCCTAAAATATCATATTTACTATTAAACAATTCTGTTTAACTATACCTCAAAATTATTAAATGTATAGTATTCAATCAGAGTGTTTGATAAAATAATTGGAATAATATTACTTAAGTTTTTAGGATTTGAGGTTTCTTAGGCCTTGTATTATTTTGTAGTCTAGATCTCTAATCTGTATGGCAGCTTATAAACATTAATATTTATAAAAATCAAATTTACTTTATTATAGTTTCAGTTATTGTAGGAGGTATATTTATTTATACTTTATATAATATAATCTTTATACTGGAATTGTAAGACCCGAAGCTTTTTTTATCTTCTAGATCTTTAGGAATTACAAGTTTTTGTATAGGTTTCTAATAGAGGTTAAGATATTACTAATTCAAACAGATGGTTTTTTAAATGATTTGTGAGAGTTCTTGTGAATTTTATAATTTAAATTAATAAAGGGTGGACCTAATTAATTTAAAAGAAATAAGTAACAAAATTTAAGCTGAAATAGTTTAATAGGTTAAAACATACCATTCATGACGGTATAACAAAGGTTCGATTCCTTTTTTCGGCTATTATTTAAATATTTTATATTACTTTCCCATTATTTTAATCTTTATATAATAGAAAAGAGAATCTATTAAATGATATATTAATTATTTAAAAGTAATAGTAAAATTAATGTTATTAATTTAATTTAGATAAATATAAAAATATTTAAATTTACCTGCTCCCTTATTTAGAGGTAAACCCCTAAAATTTAAAGGGTACATAAAGAGGCACAACGCTTTATATTTCTTTTATTTATATATTAAAATTAGCAAGGGTTATAATTAAAGGAGTGTAGAGCTAATGCAGACTAGAATAAAAAAATAATTTCTCTTAGTTTAAAAAGGTAAACTGCATTCTTCTAGTGTTAATTTAGGTTAAAATCCAAAAGAAAATAATAAATATATAAATAATAAAAAATTAAACAATAATAATTAGCCTTACATAAATAAAAATATACAAATTAAATATAAAATAGTTATAGTGTATTACAAAATAAAAATAAAATAAAATTTATAATAAATAGGCCAGAGTTAAAAAAAGCTACCCTTATTTATAAAGGACAAAACTCTAGACCTAATGATCTACCCTAATCTATTTAAATTAATTAATGCAAAAATAAAAATAAAAGGGCGACAAAATATTTGATAACTTAAAAATCTTCATTGAAAGTTCTTAAATATTAATAAAATACTCATTCATTTTTAATTAAATAATTTATTCTTTAATTAAATTTATGAATTTTAAATAATACCAATGATAAATAATAATTTAATATCTAATATATTAGATATATTAATAAATTTAATGGATGTATTAATAATATTATTACCTGTACTATTATCTGTAGCTTTCATGACAATAATAGAAAGAAAACAATTAGCTGCTATGCAAAGAAGAGTAGGACCAAATACTGTAGGTTATTATGGAGTTTTACAACCTTTTAGTGATGCTTTAAAATTAATTCTTAAAGAAACAGTTATACCTTCTCAATCTAATAAAGTTTTATTTTATTTAGCTCCAGTATCAGCATTAATTTTTAGTTTATTAGGTTGGGGTATAATTCCTTTTGGAGAAGGATTAACAATTTCAGATTTTTCATTAGGAGTATTATATAGTTTAGCTTTATCATCCTTAGGTGTATATGGTATATTATTTGCAGGATGGAGTGCTAATTCTAAATATGCTTTCTTAGGATCTTTAAGATCTACAGCAGCTATGATAAGTTACGAATTAATATTAAGTTCTGCAGTTTTAATTATTATATTATTAACAGGTTCATTTAATTTTACAACTATAATAGAAAGTCAACAAGCAGTATGGTTTATTTTTCCTTTATTACCTGTATTTGTTTTCTATTTCATTTCTATCTTAGCGGAAACTTCTAGAACTCCTTTCGATCTTCAAGAAGCGGAATCAGAATTAGTAGCTGGTTTCTTCACTGAACATTCAAGTGTACCATTTGTATTCTTCTTCTTAGCTGAATATTGTTCTATAGTATTATTTAGTTCTATTACAGCTATTTTCTTCTTAGGTGGTTATAATTTCCCTGAATTATTTGTAAATGAATCTTATATTAATATAACATCTATAGTATTAGGTCTTAAAACTTGTATATTCTGTTTTATGTTCGTTTGGTTCAGAGCTACTTTACCTAGATTAAGATATGATGCTTTAATTGAATTATGTTGGTTAAATTTATTACCGGTAGCTGTGGCATTCATTATTTTAGTACCTAGTATATTAATTGCCTTTGATATTGCACCTTACTAATTTATTATTATTTAATAATTTATCCCCCATAATATAATCAACTAATAAATTTTTAGAATTTTCAATTTGTAAAAAGGGTATGGGAGCTGTAATTAGCAATACTTGTTGTTTAACAAGTATAAAGGAGCGGAAAGGGGATAAATAATGATTTAACTACTTTTTAAAAGTAAATATCTTAAAATAAAAGGTTCTATTTAAAAGGTTATTATTACATTAAAAGAAATGGATTAGGGATAATAATATAAAATAATTCTTTAATCCAGAGTTATATTATCTCTATGTTAAGGTTAGCTTAACAAAAATAATATAAAATAAGATGTATCTCTATGTTAAGGTTATCTTAATATAAATAAGGGTGTGTCCCTATATTTAACATAAAATTGTTAAATACTTCCTAATATTTAAATTGATAGGGAGAGATAAGTACAAACAAAGTTTTAAAAAAATCAAACTGTGTTAAACAGAAATAAATAAAAAATAAAAAAAAAATGTTACATAATACAAACACAAATTTAATAATTAATTCACCTTTAGAACAATTCGAAGTAACTAGTTTACTTGGATTAAATGCTCCCATTTTTGGTTATTTAAATATAACTTTAACAAATTTAGGTTTCTATTCAGTATTTGTATTATTTTTAATAATAGGAATACACTATATGGGAAATAATGAAACAAAATTATTACCTAATAAATGGTCAATAGGATTAGAAAGTATTTTTGCAAGTGTAAATGCTATGGTAAGAGAACAATTAGGTAAAGAAATATATTTACCCTTTATTTACTCATTATTTTTCTTTATTTTAATAGCTAATTTAACAGGTAATGTTCCTTATTCTTATACTGTAACAACTTCTATTATTGTTACAATTGGTTTATCATTTACTATTCTTACTGGTGTAACTATTTTAGGTTTATCTATACATAAATTACATTTCTTCTCATTCTTTGTACCATCTGGTACACCATTAGCATTAGTACCTTTATTAGTATTAATTGAAACTGTAAGTTATTTAGCTAGAGCATTCTCTTTAGGAATAAGATTATTTGCTAATATGGTTGCTGGTCACACATTACTTAAAATTTTATCTACTTTCTTATATCAAATGTTTAGTAGTAGTATAATTGTAGCTGTGTTAACTTTAATACCATTCTCTATTTTCTTAGCTTTAATTGGATTAGAATTAGCTGTTTCTTTAATTCAAAGTTATGTATTTACTTTATTAGTATGTTCATATATTAAAGATGCTATCGAATTACACTAATTATATTAATTTATTTTTTCCCCACCAATTTTAATTTTATTTAAAAGCTTTCAAGACTTGTAGGTAACATTATAGAATTATAACACATTAACCTACACTTTTTATTTTTCTTGATTAAATAAGAATAAAATTAAAAAAGCCTATTCTATTTGTGAGTTTTTATTTTTGGGTGTATTATTTTACTTTTATCAATTTTATAAAGAAGATAAATTATAATATAAAATAAAAGAGAAGTTATATTATAAATATATTATATTATAATATAATAATTATAACTCTTTAAGCAACCTATAATAAACAATATTCTAGTTTATTACTATACTCTAATTAATTAAAAATAATAAAATATTAAAATAATAAAATATAATATAAAATAATTAAGTATAAGCATAGGTGTATACAATTTACATAAAAAATATAAAATATATGAATAACATAAAATTAAATAAATTTCAATATCATCCATTTCATTTAGTAGAAACTTCTCCATGGCCAATCTTAGTAAGTTTTTCATTATTAAGTTTAACAACAGGAGCAGTGATGTACTTACAAGGATTTCCTAATGGAGGATTATTATTAACTTTAGGATTAATTTTAACAGCCTCAGGTATGGGTTTATGGTTTAGAGATGTAATAACAGAAGGAACATATGAAGGACACCATACAAAACAAGTACAAAAAGGTTTAATCATCGGATTAGTTCTATTTATTATAAGTGAAGTATTTGCTTTCTTCAGTGTATTCTGGGCTTTCTTCCATTCTAGTTTATCACCCGCTATAGAAATAGGAGGAGTGTGGCCACCTTTAGGAATAACACCTTTAGATCCATTTAGTATACCCTTATTAAATACTTTCTTATTATTATCATCTGGAGCTTTTGTTACTTATGGTCACCATGCTTTAATAGCTGGAGATAGAAAAGGTGCTATCTTTGGAACTTTTATAACTATAATCTTAGCAGTAGTATTCACTGTTTTACAATATATTGAATATTCTGAAGCAGGATTTACTATAGCTGATTCAGTCTTTGGTACAGTATTCTTTGCATCAACAGGATTACATGGATTACATGTTATTGTTGGAACTATCTTTATTACTGTAGGTTTCATAAGAATATTAAATTATCATTTAACTGATACTCACCATATCGGACATGAATCTGGTATCTTATATTGGCACTTTGTAGATGTAGTTTGGTTATTCTTATTTATTGCAGTTTACTACTGGGGAGGAAACTAAATTAATTCTATTAACTTATAGCAGGAGATGATAGCTATAAGAATATTACTAAATTTTTATAATTATTATAAATTATCCCCCATATTTTTACAATTCACACAATGTCGGCAATCTTTCATATTACAATCAGATCTTAATGCCTGCTCTAATCTCCAAGACCTTCATTATCTATTGTATAATAACCGTATTTTTATAGGTCCAATAAATAAAGCTTATTTAATGATTCCACCTTATTAATTCTTTAATTTATTAAAAATACCCTAGATTTATCAAAATAATATCATAAAAGAGGTAGAATTTTTTATCTATTATTTTATCTTAATTAAAGTAAAGGTAAAAGAAGTCTATTAAATTATTTTATTGTAAATTATAAATTACAATTATACAATGCAAATATTTATATTTGTATCGGTCTAGAAAACTATTAATTATCTGTCTAGTATTGCAGTAAAATCTACCTTTGCCCACCTTAATCTAAATAAGGAAAAGGGATTGGTTAGAAAATGTGAGAAGACAAAAAAATAATTACAAAAAAAATTCATAATATTCAATGTATCCTAAAGGAATAATACAAATACAAACCATGAATCTATCATTACTTTTATTTTTAGTAGGTATTTTAGGATTTATATTAAATAGAAAAAATATAATTCTAATGATTATAGCGATAGAATTAATGTTATTATCTGTAACATTATTAATATTAATATCTAGTTTTAGTTTTGATGATGGAATAGGACAAACTTTTAGTATCTTTATAATTTCAATAGCTGGTGCTGAATCAGTAGTAGGTTTAAGTATTCTTGTAGCATATTATAGATTAAGAGGAAATATTTCATTAAGAACATAATGTATTTATCAATTTTAGTTTTACCTTTATTAGGTTCTTTTGTATCAGGATTTATGGGTAGAAAAATAGGTGTTACAGGAGCACATATAATAACTTGTACTTGCTTAATTTTATCATCAATTTTAGCTTCAATAGCTTTCTATGAAGTAGGTTTCTGTGGTTCTCCAGTTACTATAAATTTAACAAGTTGGATCGATTCAGAATTTATGTCTATTTCTTGGGAATTCCTATTTGATCAATTAACTGTTTCTATGTTAATTCCAGTTTTATATATTTCATCTTTAATTCATATATTCTCTACTGATTATATGGCTGAAGATCCTCATAATCAAAGATTTTTCTCTTATTTATCATTATTCACTTTCTTTATGTTAGTTTTAGTTTCAGGAGCTAATTTCTTTGTAATGTTTATTGGTTGGGAAGGTATTGGAGTAGTTTCTTATTTATTAATTAACTTCTGGTTCACAAGAATTCAAGCTAATAAAGCCGCCATATTAGCATTCACAATGAATAGAATAGGTGATATGGGATTAAGTATAGGATTTTTTGCAATCTTCGCCTTATTTGGATCATTAGATTTTTCTACTGTATTTAGTTTAGTACCTCTAATGAATGAAACAGGAATAACAATAATTGGTTTATTATTATTAATGGGAGCTATGGCTAAATCTGCACAAATTCCTTTACATAGTTGGTTACCTGGAAGTATGGAAGGTCCAACACCAGTATCAGCTTTAATTCATGCAGCGACACTAGTTACAGCAGGATTATATTTATTAGTTAGATCTTCTCCTTTATTAGAATATAGTTCAACAGCTTTATTAATTATTACTTTAGTTGGTGCTTCTACTGCTTTCTTTGCGGCTACTTGTGGTTTGGTTCAAAATGATTTAAAAAGAATTATTGCTTTTTCAACCATAAGTCAATTAGGTTATATGGTAATGGCTGTAGGATTAAGTCAATATAATGTAGCATTAATGCATGTAATAAATCATGCTTTCTTTAAAGCATTATTATTCTTAGGAGCCGGAGCAGTAATACATAGTTTTTCAGATCAACAAGATGTAAGAAGATTAGGAGGATTAATAAAATTTTTACCTTTCACTTATACAGCAATGTTAGTAGGATCATTATCTTTATTAGCTACTCCATGGTTAACAGGATTCTATAGTAAAGATTTAATTATAGAATTAGCTTACGGACAATATAGTTTCAGTGGTACTTATGCTTATATTTTAGGAAGTTTAACAGCAGGTATTACAGCATTCTATTCATTTAGATTAATTTCATTAGTATTCTTAACTGTACCTAATGGACCTAAAAATACTTATTTAAATTCACATGAAGCTAATTTAGCTGTAATTGTACCTCTATTTGTGTTAGCTTTATTTAGTATCTTCTTTGGTTTTGTTTTCTCTGATTTATTTGTTGGTGTAGGTTCAGATTTCTTTGCTAATTCTTTATTTATACATCCTAATAATATTGCTATAATTGAAGCAGAATTTAGTTTACCTATTTTAATTAAATTATTACCATCTATATTATCTTTATTTGGTGCCTTATTAGCTATATTATTATATCATAAAGGTATAAGTTTTGTTATTGATTTAACTGAAACTTCTTTAGGTAGAAAAATTTATACTTTCTTAAATGGTAAATACTTATTTGATGTTGTATATAATAATTATATCACATCTGTAGGTTTACAATTAGGTTATACTATATCTAAAGTTATTGATAGAGGAGTTATTGAATTATTAGGTCCTCATGGATTATCTAATATTTTCTCTAATACTGGTAATAATATTTCTAAATTAGATAGTGGTGTAATTACTACTTACGCTCTTTATATTACATTAGGTTTATTAGCTTTATTATTTTTAGTTTTTGCTCCTGTTTTAATAGATACTTCTTTATTAAGTGAAATTAGATTAATTATTATTTATTTTGCTTCTTTAATTATAGTTTTATCTCCACATATTAAAAATTCTAATTAATATTAATAATTCTATTTAATTATATTATCCCCTACTGCTAATTTATAAAACACTGCTATTGCTTTTATTTTCTGCAAATAGCATAGGATAGCTGCTACCAGACTTTTTTTTATTTAAGAGTTGGTTGATTAATTTTGAAAATTATCTTTCTTGTTTCAAATTTTAACTTTAAGCCTCCCAGGCACAATACTAGAAAGTAACAAATATTAATGATAAATTATTAATATTCAATTTAACCCCCAACCCTTTAGACTTAATCACAAGTCAAGTACTACTATTAAGTAGTTGTAGTAGTTACTAATACTAAGTAGTAGTCTTCATAATTGTTAAGTAATTATTTATCATTAATAATTTATCTAATAGACTTGAGGTTAATAATAGTCATTAATTATAAAAATATCAAAGGTGTACATCATGTATAAAAGAGTTAATTAAAAAGTACAAGAGTGTAGTATCAATTGGTTAGTATGCTGATCTCCAAAATCAGCGGTAGGTGTTCGACTCACCTCGCTCTTGTAAAAGAAGTTATTAATTTAATTTATTAAAAAAATGTATAAACTTAATATAGGGCTTTTAGCTTAATAGGTAGAGCACTCGATTGTCAATTGAGGAGGTCCCAGTTCGAATCTGGAAGGGCTCGTTTATAATATGAAGAGTTCAAAAATAAAATGAACAATTTAGAAAATTAATGAAATGTAAAATAAGATTCAATTACAAATATTTAAAAATATTAAATTACAACAAATAAACATATAAAAGTATCGATGACAATATAGTAATAACATCAAAGTAATTTAAAGGGGTTATTAAGGATAACTAGCAAATTTATAAAAAAGGAGGTGTAAGCCAAAAGCCACAAATTCAAAACTTATAAAAAATATTATATAATTTATAATAATTATATAAGCTTGAATAAAAAAATAATGTGGCGATCCTAAGGGAAACCTTTATATAAAAACTTCCTGAAGCAAATCATTCTAGTAAGGAAAGGAAAGGAAATCAACCGAGACTCCGAAAGTAATGGTGAGTGAAATCGGATTAGCCAAGTAAAAATTATAAATTGAAAATCTATCAATATTTATGTCACAATAAAATAAAGATAACTAAAAAAGGTGAAAGTCCTGTAGATTTATAATCAAACTAAATAATAAGTACGATGAGAGAAAACTTGTCGGAATAAAGGGGAACCATCCTCTAAGGCTAAGTATTATAAATTTAGCAATAGCGAAAAGTACTGTAAAGGAAAGTTTGAAAAGTATTGTATTAACATAGTGAAATAGACTTGAATTAGTAACCCTATAAGCAGTCGAAGTTTTAATAATAAAATGACGGCGTACCTTTTGCATAATGGGTCAGCAAGTTAATAGGAGTAGCAAGGTTTAAAGCCCTAGCGAAAGCGACTGGACTGACTAGCTTAATAAAAAATTAAGAATTTTAAAAATTAAGAATTTTTATTTATAATATATAGTAATAATTAGCATTGTAATATTAGTTTTGTGTTTAGAATTTTTTAAGCACCTAGGCTAGGTAAACTAGTAAGATAAAAGTTATATTGTGAAAGTTCAGTTATAAATAGAAATAAGATATTACCTTACAAAATAAGCTACTATTGCCTAGGAAATAGTGATGG
>Ga0137453_1000012_pt1 | contig 15629 bp, 11 predicted proteins | sample EasRivERMGT526_2_FD_104649 | JGI IMG/M metagenome (GOLD analysis project Ga0137453, IMG submission 104649) | Soil microbial communities from meander-bound floodplain in the East River, Colorado, USA - East River MetaG ERMGT526_2 | ecosystem: Environmental > Terrestrial > Soil > Floodplain ... | reverse complement strand
GTAAATTTATGTAATTTTATTATAATAATAAATAATAACTATAATCTTCATTGAAGTTATTAATTTTTAAAAAATTAATTTAATTCATATTTATTATAAATAATTAATTATTTATTTTAATTTTATGAATCATATTCTTAACTCAAATAATGTTATTTAATTTTGATTTTATAATTGTTTTATTAGCTATTATTATATTAGGAGGTTTATTTAGTTATACTTTCTATATTATCTTTTCAACTGTATCTAAAAATTTTAAACTTGCACTAATAAGATTATCTGGAATTGGTACTGTATCTACACAAGTTGTACAATCAACTGTGGTAGAAGTATTGGATTCAGATTTAAATGAACTATTAGAAGTTGTTTTTAGAGAAATAGGTTCTTCTACTGAAATTCCTGTTTCACTTCTAAACAGTTTAGGTTTATATACCCCAACTGTTGTAGTTTATTTACAAAATCTTGGTTATACTATTATACTTGGATAATTTTTTATAATTATTCATTTTACCCCCACTCATGGATTATTAGTGGAGGAATATAAAGAAAGAATATTAAAATTGGCCTTGATTTAGTACAACGTAAATTTGTATACTATTTAATATTTTATAGTTTTATAAACTAATCCCCATTTAATTTAAACACATAGTAAGGGCACTTATATAAACTGTTAAATTGGTCATGATAAGTTACTAGGTGTATACTAAGATTTTATTATTTAAAATAAAATTTATAGGCTTTTTATAAATCTTCGATGTAAATTTATTTTTACCAATTGAAGGCCTAAACTTATGCCTTTTTTGATCTAATTTATTTAAAGTGTTAAATTATTTATAGAATCTATTAGGTAGATTTTAGTTATTATATCACCATTAAATATTTTATTAATTTCTTCAAAAGTTAAAGAATTTCTAGGTACACCAGCGAATACTGATGATTCAATTTTATTACCATTATCACCATAGTACTAATAACCATATTTTTTAAGTCCTAAAAATAATCCTTCTTCAAAAACTCCACCATTTAATTCATCTTTCATTAAACCTAAATCAGAACCAATTAAATGTTCAGATAAGACATCAGTTGTAAATATTGAATCCGTATCCGTATACACAGTAGCTGGTAATAATTTATAAAAAATCATGTGAATTCTAGCGTAAGCAGTTACTGCTGCAGCGATTGCTACATTAGATTTTATTGGAGTATGGAAGTTTTCAATATTATTTTGTAAATCATTATTTAATTTACTTAATAAATTATAATTAATATTAGAATAACTTAGAACTGTAGAATATTCTTCATTAATATTAGTAATTGATTTAACTATTCTACTTAATAATATAGGTTTTAAATTAACATTTTTAACATTTTGAGTTATTATACTAATTTGTTTTCTACCAAAGTATCCATAAAGATTATTTAATAATAATTTTGCTATTGCTTTTTCTGATCCAACACTTGTTCTTTTTATTTCATAAAATGTATTAACATAACTACTAAATAAATTAATTCTTGTGAATTCATAACCTCTAATTAAAGTGATCTTATAACCTAATTTAACCACTGCTTTTAGTTCTTCTGAGAAGTAAACTCCTTTCCAAGTACCAACTGGATAAATTGTTTTACCATTCATGTGAAAGGGTAATACTGGTCTTAAGATATTAGTAGGACAAGTTACTTCAACTTCAGCAAAACCAAAAAATGAATCTAATGTTCTATTTTTTAAATTAATTAAATTAGGATTTATTAAATCAAAGAATACACTTACATTACTTTCAGGTTCACTTATTAATAATTGTTTAGAAGAAGTAATTTGTAATAATGGTTTAGGAGGTGATATTAAAAATGGTTTACTCCCTATAAAGTGAGGTTTACTAATTAATGGGTTTAATGTTGCTAAAGTTTTAGGAGCTGATATTAATTTTGTAAAAGCAGTCCCGATCATACCAGTTAATGATTTTAATATTGTTATAATCATTTGAAGTTTAACTATGTTAACTTCCCTTTTGACTCGAAATCTAATAATTATTTAAATATTAGAATTACATTACGTTAAAAATGTAATGTTAGCTTGGAATGTTGATAATGAAAAAAACTTATTTATTAAACAAAGTTATACAACAAATAAATTAATTAAAAATAAAACCCCATTAACAGGGAGAAATTATTCAACTTTAAATCCTAAAATATGGTTTAAAGGTTTAATTAATCCTATTTCATTATACAATAAAAAAGGTAATTTAAAACAACAACAAATTAATAATAATATGGAAAATATTAATTTAGAAAACTTCTTTGGTTTTGCTGAAGTAGAAAGACTTTGTCCTATAACTATGGAAATACCAGTATTACCTTTCCATTTAAATGGTAAAACTATCTATCCTGTAGGAACTTGGAAAGGTGTATATTTTAGTGAAGAATTAAAAGCTGTAGTTAAATTAGGATATCAAATTAGATTAATTAAAGGTTATGAATTTAGTAAAGCTAATTTATTCGAATCTTATATAAAATATTTTTATGATATGAAAAAAATAGTACAGGTGTTGAAATAAACTTAGCTAAATTACAATTAAATAATCTTTATGGATACTTTGGTAGAAAACAAGTAGGGTTAACAACTTTAAATGTTAAAAATGTTGAATTAACTAATGTTTTATTAACTAGAGTTGTTAAATCTTTAACTCCTATTAATGATATTTATACAACTGTTTTAACTTATTCTAATATTAATTATACAATGTTAGAAAAATTACAAAATCAATTTCAATCTATTGGTTCTAATCAACATTATTTAATGTCTAATGTAGCTAATGCTTCAGCTGTAACTGCTTATGCTAGAATAGTTATGATTCCGTTTAAATTAGATCCTAATACCTTGTATACTGATACTGATTCAATGTTTACATTAACTCCTATTTATCCAAATTTATTAGGAGGTGATTGAGGTAAAATGATAGATTAAATTAAAGGTCATTGAGGGGTGGACTTACAGAATAAAATTACCTTTATTAATAATAAAAAATTAGTAAGTTATAATATCAAAGGTAATTAATTATGGGGGATAAATATTATTTAGAATTATTTTTAGAAATGAAGATAGGTGCTACCATAGCTAATAATAAAATTACACTTGTAATTATTAATAAGAATGCACCAGTAGTATAAAGGTGTTGCCCTATAGCTTCAATTTGTAAGAAATTAGTAAAAGTTGTATCAGCAATATTAGGATTATAAGCAGTATTAACAGAATTAATAGCAGATATTTCAGAATTAAATAATAAACCATTAAAATTAGTTAAAGTTTCTAATAAAACAGAAATTATAGAAACATTATTAAAACTAAACGGCATTATAGTAAAGATTTCATAAATAAATAATGATCCTATTGCTAAGGCTAAAGGTAAATTTTTTGTATATTGTGAACCAGTTTCTAATATATCAGTTAATTTTATATTAATCATCATAATTACAAAAAGGAATAATACTGTTATAGCTCCTACATATACTATAATATAAGATATTCCTATAAATCCTACACCTAATAAGATTAAATATCCTGCCGCATTAACAAATACAGAGATTAAAAAGATTACTGCTATTACAGGATTTTTAGATGTTATAACTAATACACTTGAAAGTAAAGTACCAAAAGCTAATATATCTATTAAAATATTTTTCATTGTATTTAATTAGTTATCATTACTTCTATTACCTTGTCAAAGGCTCCCAACCCCACATAATGTAAATAGGGCATACTTTATGCAATGGATATATATTTAATTGCTAAGTTTGGGTTTTCTATAGGAGTGAAATATAATTCATAAATTTAATTAAAGAATAAATTCTTTATATAAAAATGAATGAGTATTTTATTAATATTTAAGAACTTTCAATGAAGATTTTAAGTTCTTAATTATTTATTTTGTCATAAGTTTAATATGCCTATAAAAGGTCAAGTGTTTGCCTTAAATTTAATTATATTGTCTATTAATAGACACTGCTATTTATATAAACTCCTATGCTTACCCTTATTTATAATCGGTGCTAGGCTGCCTTATACCCCTTACCTTTAGGATAGCAGAGCTAGAGATAGATGCTATAATGCAAAGTTGATTGCTAAGGTAGCATAGTCATAAATTTTATTGGTATAATAGCAGAGATATTTAAAAATAAAGTTAAAACAATTATTATTTTGTAATACACTATAACTATTTTATTTTTTTTTATTATATCATCATTATTTTTTTTTTTATTTATCCTCTTTTGGACTCGAACCAAAATTAACACTTTAGAAGAATGCAGTTCTAACCATTAAACTAAGAGAAATTATTTATATTTTTATTTTATGTTAATTGAGCTAAGGCCACTTACGGCAAGTAGAGTTCTATAGAAATATTTTTATATTTATCTAAATTAAATTAATAACATTAATTTTACTATTACTTTTAAATAATTAATATATCATTTAATAGATTAAATATTCTATTATATAAAGATTAAAATATGGGAAAGTAATATAAAATATTTAAAAGATTTACCTCACCCTGCCTAGCTTAGCAGGCAGGCACTCTATTTATTGTAAAGCAGCTAAGCTGCGAAGCATGGTAAGCAAGAAGGTGGATAATATAAAATAAATTAAAAAACAAAATAAATTTTATAGCTAAACGATACTAAACCTGTTTTTAATGGTTGTTATTAGTGTAGAAAGACCAAATTTTATATACTGGAAAATACTCTGTACTTTATTATTGTTTTATTAGATATTTTAACCCCTTTTTCGATTAAAAACTAACTTTTAGCTTCTGAACTGTTACTGAAGGTGTGGATCTCATTACTTGTAAGGTCAATAAGAGTTAAATTTTCCTTCAATGTAGTTCTTTTACCTACTGTGCTATATTTATTAATTAAATATTTTAAAGATTGAGCATCTACTTTATTTATCTTTATATCTGGTGTAGTGCCTATATGTGAAATATTTAAAACTTCAAATACTTTTATTGAAGGCTCTTTAAGAGATTTAGATACAGTACTATGGCTTATATTTGTTTCTTTGATTAATTCAATAGCAGAAGGTGCTTCATAAAGCAAAGTTTTATTTTATATCACGTATAATGGTTTACTGTTTACTTTTTTAATACAATACTTGCAATATGTTCTTTAGTAAATTCTACTATAGGATTAGATCCTGCTACTTTTATTGAATTAAGGGAAGGGTTTAAAATGAATATATAATATTGTTCTAAGCAATGGTTACAGCTCTAAATTTGGAGTATTCCATTCCTGTTAAGTCTATAAAGTAAATTTAGAATTTTAAATTTTATATTTCAAATGTTTTCATACTTTGATTAATCAATCTATTTTCTTAATTTAATATTGAAGGTTTAAAATACGATCTTAATCTTGTATACAAATTGATAGAACTACCAACATTTTGTTCTCCCGTTTTAAGATTTGTTAATTATTTGTTCGTGGGTTTTAGTTTGAACTCCTAGATCATCAAATAAAATTGATACAGGTTTGATAGAGCTTAGTTTATCTAATTCTTCCTGATTTCTCGTGTGTCCTAGTTGAGATTACACCAAATTTATTAATTTAGCGTCTGTAAGACCTCCTTTAGTTATATGTCTTCTAGCTATTATATGAGGATTGTTTGTTTCTTGCCCTATATCTTTTTCATGAATTGTTTCACAATAAGAGTTTGTTGTAACATCCTTTAAGTTTTCTTTGTAATATACAGCTGAAGTACTGAAAGTAGCCTTTTGTTGTTTTATCGTTAGTACTTTCTTATTTATGTAAGAATTATTCTTAGGATAGCCAAAGGCTTGGGGGTAAATTTATTGTTTATTATTTTTCATAGATATTGCACCCGATCCTATTTCAAGTATAAATCCGATAGTTAATACAATGAAGAATAAAAGTGCAACAGAGAAACCGAAAACGCTCACTTGGTACAATGTAACTGCTAAAGGATATAGTAATAGCACTTCTAAATCAAAAATTAAGAATAATAGTGCAACTAAGAAGAAATGAATTTGAAATGTAGATCTAGTTTGTCCATATACAGGACTAAACCCACATTCATATGCAGATACTTTAGCTTCATCAGGTTTATGAGTAGAAAATAATAAATTTAAACTTAATAATAAAACAGCTAAAATAGGAACAAATATAAATAACATTAATATAGTATTCATTAATAAGAGTATAAAGTTAATGAGAGTAATTGTGTACTTTTTAATAAAATAGATGGTCTTAAGACAAAGAATAATATTAATAATGTTAAACTTGATATTAATAAACTATGAATATTACTAATTCCTACTGTTGTATTTGTTTCATTGTGACCTTCGGCCTTTAATGAATTATTTAATTCAGTTTCAGTATGTAATATTCTAATTATTCTTAAATAATATGATGCACTAATTATACTTACTAATATTCCTGATAGTGCCATAAAGTAATATCCACTTTCAATAGCAGAATATAATACAAACTGTTTAGAGAAGAATCCTAATAAAGGTGGAGTACCAGCCATAGATAATAAGCAAATAGTTAGACTAATAGATAATATAGGATTAGAGAAAAATAATCCTTTTAATTCAGAAATATATTTTATATCTTTTTCTGAACCTTTATTAAATATAGTATTATTATTTATAATATAACCTATAGCTAATAAAATTAAAAATGTATTTAAATTAGTTAATGTATATTGGATAATATAGAAAATAAATGAATCAATAGATTGTTCACTATTTATAGCTAAAGCTAATAAAATAAATCCTATATGTGAAATTGTACTATAAGCTAATAATCTTTTTATTTTTGTTTGAGCTAATCCTACTACTGTACCAATGATTAAAGAAAATAAAGAACTTATTAATAATAAATTTTTAATAGTATTTAATCCTATTGTATTATTGGCTGCAAAACCTCCTACCATTGAATCTAATAAAATTTGATTTACTGATGAAATTTGAGTAAAAATTTCTAAAATAAAAATTAAAATAGAAATTTTAGGCATAATAGTTAACCATATTGTGATAATTGTTGGACTTTCATCATAAACATCTGGTGCCCAATTATGTAATGGTGCTGCTGCGATTTTTAATAAAAAACCTGAAAAAATTAAAATAAATCCTAATGCTATACCTTGAGTAATTTTATTAGATCCTGTAACTGATATTAAATTATAAATTGATTCTAAATTAGTTAAACCTGTATAAGTATAAATTAATCCTGAACCTAATAAAATAAAACAAGAAGCTAAACTTCCTAATAAGAAATATTTTAATCCTGCACTTGTAGCAGATTCAGAATTTCTATATAAAGTTGATAAAATATATATTGCAAATGATTGTAATTCTATACTTAAATACATAGAGATTAAATTTGAAGAAGATATTAATAAACTTGCTCCTAATGTACTAAACATTATTAGTAAGCAATATTCTATTGAATTTTTATAACTATTTTCTTCTATTATTGAAGAATTTGTATAATTTACATATATAGGTAAAGGTCTAGCTATTAATATAGCTGCTCCTATAATGTATATAAATATATCTAATAACTGAGATATAAAGGTTACATGGAATAATCCACTATAAATACCTATACCTGATCCAATTGACTGAATATATAAAGCATTTAATGATAATGCTCCGGCATAAATTAAAATTATAGAAGACAATCTCTGAAATAAAATTGGTGATATTTGTGTTTTAAGAGAAGGTATGGCCATAACCATAATTAATAATAAGATACTAATAAATAACATTACTCAATACTATAATTTATAGTGTTTGTACAAGTAATCAGATTCGAACCGATGATATCTACTTGGAAGGTAGAAGTTATACCATTTAACTATACTCGTTTATTATTTTTATTTTTATTTTATTTATTTATTATTTATAATTATACAATTCTTCTTTTAGATATAAATAAATAATAATGTATCCTTGCCAGGCGACAGTCTTTAAGGGGCACCTAAATAATCCTTACAGCTTCAGCCTGCACATAAACATAGAATAGGTAAGCAGTGTGAAACAGGTGGGGCTAAGATTATTATAATCTAAAAAAACAATATTAATTAATTAAAAACTATTGAGCATCTACCCAAGCTAAGTAATCTTGTACAGATACAGATTCAATAGCTATAGGCATAAATCCATGATATACACCACAAATTTCAGAACATTGACCATAGAAAGTTCCAGTTCTTTCAGCTAATAAAGAAGTTTGATTTAATCTACCAGGTACAGTATCAATTTTAATTCCTAATGAAGGAACAGAAAATGAATGGAGAACATCCGCACCTGTAACAATGATTCTAACATGAGTATCAACAGGAACAATAACTTTGTTATCAACTTCTAAAACTCTAAATTGTCCTAATTCTAAATCAGATTCAGGTATCATATAAGAATCAAATTCAATAGATTCACCACTTTCATTAACATAATCAGAATATTCATATGACCAATACCATTGGTGTCCTACTACTTTAATTGTTATTGTGGGAGAAACTACTTCATCTAATAAATAAAGTAATCTAAATGATGGGAAAGCAATAGTAATTAAAATTAATGCTGGTGTGATTGTCCAGATTAATTCAATTAAAGTACCGTGGTTAAGATATTTATGTATAATAGGAGAATTTTTAGAATTATAGTAATACATTGTTGAACCTAAAACCCAAAAAATTCCTACAGCAATAACTACTAAAAAGAAGAAAATGGTATTATGTAATTCGACTATTCCTGTGAAACTTGGGGAAGCACTATCTTGGAAACCTAATTGCCAAGGTTGAGGAGCATCGTTATATATAGTATTAAAGATTGTAAAATTTGTTAACATTTTTTTAAAGTAAATTAAAGAACCTTAGATTTTTTAAAAAAAATGATTCTATAGATAGTATAAAAATTTAAAAGTTTAAAGCCTAGTCCTCACCTGCTTAACTCTGCAGGTGGATGTATGGTAAAATTAATTTAAATACTAAATTTTTATTTTTAAATTGTCTTTCTATTTGACTATCAGGTAATATTAAATCAGCAATAAAGGCATAAATATAGAATATTTTCCTCTTTATGTTAAAATAAAAGTCTATTCCTGTAAATATATTTTATTTAAGGCGACCTGCTGCTACTTCACAAGAACCTTTAAGAAAAAAAGTAATTTACTATTTCTTACATCTAATTCACCTAAAACTTTAAAAATAATAATAAAGGAATGTAATTGTAAAATTAGTAAAAATTTTTGGTATTGTAGGAAGATTCCATCCTTTTTTATACCAATGCTTCTATTAAATAATGTTAATTTTTCATCATTTTATTATTTTTATTATATCAAAGAATCTTAGATTTTTATTCCTCGTTTATTGTATAAAATAATTTATTATAATTAATTATAAAACTATGAGACAATACTGTAGATATATTTTGTAAATATATATAGTATCCTAAGATTGAGCTTAAACAATTCTTTTATGTAAATTGGGTAAAATTTATTACCCTCTTTCCCTACATAGCCTTGCCTAATATATTATATTTAGGGTTTGGCTCATGATTTGGACAACATAAAATCTAAGAAGTAAAGGAATCGAACCTTTATTTAGTAAGCCTTTCTTCTTTCTTTTACCCACAACCTAAGAATGTAATTGACTATTATTATTTATATTTTAGACCTCATTTAGGTTTACTAAGGCAGTAAGTGATTTAAGTGTCAAGGGTTAAGTAATTAAAATTAATTTTTAAATACTTTGATGTTATTACTATATAGTAATCGATACTTTTATTTTTTATCTTTTTATTTTTATAATTTAATGGGGATTATTATTTTATTTTATATAATAATTATAAGATAATAAATAATTTTATTTAATATAAAGTATTTTTATATTTTATAATTAATTTATTTTTTTATTTAATTCTTAAATTATGAGTATAATAATAAGAAAGCAATCATTAATGAAAATAATCCTGTGGCTTCAGCTAAGGCAAATCCTAAGATTGCAAAACTAAATAATTGTCCTCTGATTTGAGGGTTTCTAGCTGTTGAAGCTATTAATGAAGAGAAGATTAAACCGATTCCGGCTCCAGCTCCAATTAAACCTGAGCATGCTAAACCTGCTCCTAAGTATTTTGCTGCGGCTAACATTTGTTTTTAAAAGTTGAATATTTTATAGTGTCTAAATCTAAATGTGATTTTAGTTTTTAAAACTAAAATACTTCTTTTAAATAGAAAAATTAAAAATTTAAGGTAATGTTCTAAACAAAGAGTAAAATTTTACATCAATATAAAAATAAAATGTAAAAGAGGTAAGATTAGTTTAATGGTAAAATGACGTCTTGTGGCGACGATGTTCAGAGTTCAATTCTCTGATTTTACCCTTATTTTTTTAATAATTTTATATTAGAGTTCTAATTCTGTATTTAAAGGATATAAATTATTATATAAAACTTACCACTAGTAATATGTTTATATAAAATATAATTTATATTTTAAAAAGTATATTAAAAATTTTGATTAAAAAAAATAAATTATATCAATAATTAATAAATCCTTTTTAATTACTTTACTTAAGAAAGATCAAAGGTTAATTTAGGTAATATTAAAAATAAATAAATTAATTTATGGTAAAACTATAGAAACAAATAATAATATTTAATTAAATTATAATATTATTATAATAATATAATTATCTAACACTTTATTGCCTATCCTAATTTATGCTTATATGTAATTAAATATATACCCTTTTCCTGCTCTCTGAGCACCGAGGTAAAGTAGGGTGCAGTAAACGTTTGTTTAAAGAAAGAATTAAATTTTAAGAGAATAGAATCCTATGCCTGGCTTAATAATTTTTAGAAAATCAGCCTTTTATTGTTATTAGATTATATGACAATAGTATTTTATATATAAATTATACTTAGTAGTAGAATATAAATTATTTTACTAATATAAACTATATTATTTAGATACAAAAGGACTTAACTTAAATCTTTTTAAAGATTATCTTCTAATAATATTACAATAATATAAGTTATATACCCTGTTTTTATCTAAAATTTAAATAGGTTATTATATTTTTATAAAAAAGTAATATATTATATATTAAAAATTTATCCCCAATAAAGAGCTTTTAAATATTGTCTAATAACTGATTCAATGTAACCTAAATTTGAATATTGGACTGATATTTCTTTAAATGAATATAAAGCATTAGAACAATTATAATAAAATAAAAAATAATGAAATTCATACAATCAAACAACAATTTATTAATAGGAATATTAATTGGAATATTAATATCTAGTTTTATATCTCAAGGGTTTAACCAAGTTATTGAATTATTTGATATTGCTCAATATTTAATATATTTCTTATCCTTACTATATTTTTTATCATTTAGTATACTAGAATTTTTCATATTTAATAATTCAGATGTTACACCTTTACAAATTTTAGGAATTAAAACAGATAAAAATCTTAGATCTCTAAAAATTATAATGGTAAATAATAATTTATTAGAAGGTGAAGATTTATTTAAAGCAATTTATACAACTTTAATGAATAATAAATCATTCTTAAACTTTGGCTTTCAAAAAATAATTATCTTAAGTGTAGTATTATTAAGTGAAAGTGAACATAATTTACATTCAAATATACTAATTTCTAATGATACAACCTTTAAAGAATATTATTCAACTATTTCTCATGAATTAGCTAATTATAACAACTTACAATATGGTTATCATAATGAAGCAATTAGTAGATATGTAGTGTTAGCTTGGAATGTTGATAATGCTAAAAACTTATTAATTAAACAAACTTATTCAACAAATAAATTAACTAAATCCCCTTTAGGTTTATCAAGAAGTTATTCAACTTTAAGTACCAGAAAATGGTATAAAGGATTAATTAATCCAATTTCACTTTACAATAAAAAAGGTATTTTAAAACAACAAAGTATTAAACCAATCTTTACTATGGATCTAGAAACAGTATATTTAGATAGTGTAAAAAGTGAAGTAGTAATAGCTATCAGTAGTTGTGGAGTAAATAATAGTAAGCTAGAATCTAAATTATTTGTTATTGATCATTTATTATTGAAGAGTGATAAAGTGTTAGCAGTTAAAAACCTTTGGAAACAATATTTTAATTATTTAGAAAATTTAGAATTAAATCAAAGTATTGATAAATTAACAATCTTTGCTCATAATTTAGGTGATTTTGATGGATATTTCTTATATAAAGGTTTAATGAATCATTATAATCCTGAACATATTTCCTCAATTATAGATGAATATTCTTCATTTATTTCAATTAAACTATTATCAGGTATTAATACCGGTTTATCCTTTGAATGGAAAGATTCATTAAGAATATTTCCAATGTCTCTAGATAAATTATGTAAATTATTTGGAGTAGAAGGTAAACTAATTCCTTATAATTCTAAATTTAATAGTATTTCTCTATTTGATTCACCAAGAATTTGGGGATTATTTAAAAAATATGCTTTACAGGATGCTGTAGCTTTATATGAAGCTTTATTCAATGCACAACTATTATATTTTAACGATTTTAAAGTTGATATTGAATCAATTTATTCAACTGCTACACTTGCTTTAAAAATCTTTAGAACTAAATTCTTAGATAAAGATATATTTATTTTACCTCAACATACTGATTTCTTTATTAGAACTGCTTATTTTGGTGGAGGTACTGATGTTTACAAAGCTTTCGGTGAACTAATACATTATTATGATGTAAATAGTTTATATCCTAACGCAATGTTAAACCCAATGCCTCATGATTTAGTTAACCCTAATTTAATTAATTTCTTTATTTGTTTTTAATAAGGGTATCTCCCTTTTGTTTTAAAATTTGACAATTATTAACATCAAGTCTACTTGATAAATTAGTAATGCTAAACTAAATACTTCACAGTATATTCATTTGCATCCTATTTAGAAATGATCTATTTCTTATAAACAGTTTTTATTCAGTGACCTTACCTAGCCTTAGCTATGGCAAGGCGACTAAAAAGTCTCCACTCTTCTATATTTTTAATAAAGGAGTGGAAGCGAACCTAAGCCTCTAGCCAAACTAGAGACCTAGGCAAACTATCGATAGTATCCAGAGGTTAGATTCTTGCTTTATATACATTCAGCGCTTATCTATTATGTTTGTGGCTACCCAACTATGCTTACTGATTTTATATTATTAAAGAATAATTAAAAACTTCAACAATTGGTACACTAGAGAAACACAGCCTATTGATCCTTTCGTACTAGAAGGTCTGCCTCCTTTTACTATTTATCCCTCCAGAAGATAGGGACCATACTGACTCACGTCGTATTAAACCCAACTCGCGTACCCTTTTAATCGGCGAACAGCCGAACCCTTCCCAGCTTCTTCCCCAGGAGGATAGGATGAGTCGACATCGAGGTGCCAAACAGCCGGGACAATGTGTACTCTCGCCGGCTATCAGCCTGTTATCCCTAGCGTAACTTTTATCGATTGATCCCCGTCTATTCCATAATATAGCGAAGGGTCACTAAGCCCTACTTACGTATCTGAGCGACTTCTAGGTCTTTCAGTTAGGCATGCTTTCCGCCTTTACACTCTGCATAACCGTTCACTGGTTAATTGATCTCCATTCAATTTCTAGCTATACCTTTTGAAAAAAAATAAAATTATATATATTAAAAATAAATTAGTTTAAAAATTAATTTTCTGTCTGGATATTAATAAATAATATTCTTCTTGATTAAATTAGAATAAAATTAATAATATTTATTATTGAAATTAAAATAAATATTTGGATGTACTTTGCTACTTTATTAAAGACGACCGCCCCAGTCAAACTGCCAATTAGTCAACTATCCCTTTAATTATAAATTATAAGGTAAACATAGACCCAACCCAAGTTTTAAGGTTTCCAATATTTATCTATCGACAGTCCTATTCTCTATTAACTAAAGGTTGTTGTAGATCGATGTGATAACTAACTACAGTAAAGCTGCATAGGGTCTTCCCGTCCACCTGGAGGCAATCCGCATCTGCACGGATAATTCAATTTCACTGAGCAAGTTGTAGAGACAGTGAGACCATCGTTACACTATTGATACCAGACCACATTTAATGGCCAACTGATTTTGCTACCTTAGGATCCTCATAGTTAAGACCGCTATTAACCAGACTTTCAATTAGTAACAGTTTCCCATTACCTCTTTTATGTTAATGGCATCGGGCAAATTTCATCCAGAATACTATGATTTACATCATTGCTCTGAATTGTGTTTTTAGTAAACAGTCGGGGCCTCCGATTTTGTGACACCACCATAAATATTTAAGTGGTTCCTCTTATTGTCAAACTTATGAGGAGAACTTGCCGAGTTCCTTAACAACTTTTAGCTCTACGCCTTAGTATTCTCTACTTACGAACCTGTGTCGGTTTAGGGTACGGTAGAAATTCTTATATTTATTAAATATTAAAGTTTAATATAAATAAGTTATACATTATTTTCCTGGTCCTTCCTCTATGTTAATAATAACATAAAAGTTATTTTATAAAATATAAAATATTGATTAGGACTTTCAGTAAATTACTCATCAGCCAAAACTTTGGTTTTGTACCTTAGAGGCCGCATTAACATGAGACGGTTCAACCTTTTCTCATAACCCTTTCGTATTCGGCGAGAAGTATTATAACTTCTTTTTACGTTACTCATGTCAGCATTATCTCTTCAGTTACCTTAAAACAATGAAACACTGTTCTATCATTAGTATTACTGAATGTTCTACTACCTAGATTAAGAATAAATATTAATAAATTCTTAATCAACACGATATCGGTTGATTATTTAGACCCGTTAAATTTTCGGCGCTACAATCTTATTCATCTTTCATTTTTAAAATAAATAAAATAAATGAAGGGCTGCTACGTTGTTACAACGGTCATTAAAAGATAGCGACTACCAGGCTCACTTTACAGCTGCATTCAATTTGTTACTTCCTTAATTTCACTTAATAATCATTTGGGACCTTGATTTCGTGTTCTCGGCTGTTTCCGTCTTGACTACCCAACTTATCATGAGCAGTCTGAATATCTACCATCAATTTATGTACTTCCGAGATTCGCTTCCATTGGTAAGATTTTCGAGATCCCCGCAACCTAAACGCCTCATAGTTTGTATTCTATGATTTGTTGGGAATTGCCGTGCTGTACCTCCATAAATTTTGTATAGATGTCATACTTACATATGTTTCGTAGAAAACCAGCTAGCACAAGGTCAGATTGGCATTTCACCGCTTTCCAAAACTCTTCGGAGAATTATGCAACATTCACCCGTTCGATCCATTATAATCTGGTCTTGGAAAGATCACCTTGCTTCGGGTCTAATAGAAGTAACTTATCCATCACTATTTCCTAGGCAATATTAGCTTATTTTGTAAGGTAATATCTTACTTAGATTTATAATTAATTTTCACAATGTTACTTTAATCTTACTAGTTTCCTAGCCTAGGTGCTTAACTATTCTTATTATTTTCATAACAAAATTATAAACACAAAACTTATATTACAATGCTAATTATTACAAGATATTATAAATAAAAAT
>Ga0137453_1000011_pt1 | contig 15805 bp, 19 predicted proteins | sample EasRivERMGT526_2_FD_104649 | JGI IMG/M metagenome (GOLD analysis project Ga0137453, IMG submission 104649) | Soil microbial communities from meander-bound floodplain in the East River, Colorado, USA - East River MetaG ERMGT526_2 | ecosystem: Environmental > Terrestrial > Soil > Floodplain ... | reverse complement strand
ATGGTTACCATGTTGTAAATCGCATCATTCTCATTCTGATCGTAGAAACGAACAGATAGACCGGCTCTCTGACCAACTTTTACTTTCGCAAAGTCGCCCAGGAAGAACTTGTCAGAAGTCACCGCAGTATGCGGAACTATAGGAGCACCGAAAAGATTCGGTATGTTTTGATTTGGAGCACCAAACAAATAATTGCCGGTGGTGTCTTTCGCCAGGATCATGGCCGCATAATCCGAAGGGTGCATCAAAATACCCGTTGGAGTACTTTTCAGATTCCTTAATTGCGTCCATGCAGCAACCAATACATCGTAATTATTTGCTTCAATTGAACCGGCGAAGATCCCTGCCAGGCTTCCAGGTGTTGAATATGCAGTGCTGTTCAATGTCTGGTTAAGACCGGCGAATTGTGTTGAAGAAGCTGATGCAGTCAGAATAAGACTATCTTCCACTGCGAGCAATTCCTCAATACCAACGCCTGTGATCTCATCCTGCATCCATGCGATATCAGCAAGGTATTCTTCAGGCACCTTGTAGTAATGCGCAATCTTGGTGATGGGGATCATTGTCTTTACCCAGTCGCGATCAGACTGAGGTTTTACCGCACCAGCTGCAACAGCAGTAGGAGCGCCCTCACCACCTGCATCACGGATTACATAAGAATCCATTCCTGCAGGTTGAGGAACTACACGAAGCAATTCACGAATGTGCCTCATTTCATAAGCCTTGCGGCCGGGTTCAGATAAACCAGGTCCGGGCATGAAAGCAGGAGTTCCGGAAACAGTGATGTTTGAATTTGCACCGATGTTACCAACGGTTTTAATTTCAAACTGCATTGCTTTACGGCCTGTTTTTGTATAATTAGCCAGCTCATCTTTCTTCTCTTCGAAGGCCTTCCTCATTGCACCGCCGAGACTTTGATCTTCTTTTACCTCAACACGGTTACTTTTGGAGATCAGCTCATCCAAAGCTTTTTGATTTTCAGTAGCGGCTTTTTCAGAAGCTACTTTATACTGCTTCAATTCCCCGATTTCTTTTTGGAAAGGAGACAGGGACTCTTCGACGGCTTTCTTTACATTGTCAGCCATCTTAGTGCCTAAAGCATTTTCTATCTTACTGAATGATTCCTGGAGTTGAGCTTTTTCTTCTGCGGAGAATCCGCCTTTGTCTTTTGTATCTGCATCACGATGCAGGTTGATAAATGAATTTTTCATCTGCCGATGGGTTTAAAATGTTATGGACTTGCGCCCAATCTTTTTTAATCCTCGTTTCCGGCAGAGTGACAGTCGTCGGCTCTGTGGTAGCCTCTTTGGATTGTTTAAGCAAATCTATATTAAATTGTTTGATTTGTTGCAGTTCAATTTCCAACAATTCGAAAGTTTCATCTGTAAACGTTCCATCACGAAGCGCCTTTGTTAATAGGTCAATGCGATTGTTCATTGACTTAACACGCAACTCCGTTTTCATTCCTGTCAATGGAGTATTCGCATTTGCTCCCCACGCTGTTAAACTGGATCCCTCCCACAACTTCAGCTCTGTTAATTCAAACCATCCTACTGAAGGATTTTTTTGATACCCTTCATAATCCTGGAGTTGATTTCTTTTTATAGTCCTGAAACCAATTGAGTGCTCGCTAATTAATCCGCTATCAACCATTTTCACAAAATCCTGACCCAATGAATGACTCCCCAACTTGCTTTCATAGTAAAGGCCGTAATCATCTTCTTTTAAATCCGTGATTACACCAAGCGGCAAACTGGTATCATGATTCATCAGATGTTTAATACGCGGTTTAGCGCTCTTTGGCCCATTTTCCCTTATCGTCTTTTCAAAAGCACCCTTGCGGATAATATCTCCATCACTGTCGACATTATCAAAAGCGGAGAAGTAACCGATAACAATTCCTTTTTTTCCATCGACATCTTTAAAGCCAATGGCTTTGTCACCTACTTCAACATCTTTGTATAAATATGCTTCTTTCATATCGTAAAGGTTTGAGGTCTTCTAATTTGGTTCGGTTGTATAACTGATACTCGCGATCTTTTAGGAATCAACTTTCCGTTTTCATCTCTCTTCGCTGTTAACGCTACTGTACACCGGCAATTAATTGTGCTGGCTGCACTAGCTGAAGGATCACCAGGGAACTGTAGTTGATCACCATTCCTCGAATCAACAAAAACCACTGTGTCATCCACAATGCTCCCGTCAAGCGCCCAATGGTTTGCATGATCTTTCTGTCCGTTCATTGGATTTCCCCTCGTTCGTGAGTCCTTCGCCGCAATCCATTCCTTTTGCTGCTCAAACTGGAATGAAGATCCGCCGGCCATGGCCCCAACATTCGCAGCTCTGTTTATTTCAGTCCTCACTATCCTTGCTGCCTGGAAACGGGCAAAAGGCCAATCTTCCAATATGCGAATAATGTCATCCACTCCCAATCCTTCATTCACGCCCTTTTGAAGAGCTTTTAATAATGCATCCCGGGTTGTGTTGTTAACTTCAAAAGTGATTCTCTGAAGCAGGAACTTTTCCAAGTAATCGCTTACGAATTGCGCCCACACATCATTAAAGCCAATCCTCTTAGTCTGAAATATTTCAATAACTGATTTCAATATCCTTGGCTCCGATCTTAGTTCATCATTTATCCGCTTCGCATGAATCAAACCTACTTCACGGTACAACTTTTTGACTACTACGGAAAGGGTAGGATTTGAAACATCCATGCTCAATTCGCTAATTGCCTCTGCTATTCCTCCATTTTTTAAAGTGACAATGGTTCTATTCGCTTTAAGCTGAATGGCTCTTTTGACACGCGGGAACCATACATTCTCCAAACGCCGGTTAATGCGTTCAACCTTTTTGCTGTATTTTCTCCGCTGTGAGCCGTTCATAATAGTTGAATCTTAATTTATCCATTGTATCACGTTCCACCCGGCACGTCCTTTCCCCTTGTGACCTAGGCCACTTCTTCATCACTTCCTTCTTCCAAACCTCGGTCCGTTTCGCTTTCTGCAAGCGTATCTGATAATTCATAGCCGGTTGGTATTAATATTTGCTCCATGAACTTTTCCTGACCTTCTTCATGATCCAATCCCATTAAATCCAATTTATAGCCATTGGTGACAGGTAATTGCTTCACCCATTCCCATTTATCTTTCATGTTTTCCTGTAGCTCAGAGAAAACAGTCATGTCATAATCAATGATAATATTCTTATAACCCCACTCAATAAGCTTACGGTTAAACTGCTCCCGGAAGGAATTTAAAAGAGGCAGCGCACACCTTGTCGTCAATGCTTTCTCACCTTCAACCGTGTTGTTGTAAACTTTATTTTCCGGGTCGTTTAATAACTGGGAAGGAACACCACCGAACACATTACAGAACCTGCGAAGGCTCCACATTTCCGATGCGATAATATCCAGATCGACAGGAGAGAGGCCAACAGGAACAACTCCCATTTTTGCTCCGGAAGAAGCAAATTTGTTCGTGTTGTTGGGGCCGGTGTATTCGTTGGAAGTGAGGATTCTTTTTATCGCTGCTGCATGCGGACCTTTTTGTTCCAGCGAATAACCAGGTTCATCCACAAAGATTATTGACCTGGGACCGCCATTCTGAAAAGAGGCGGTGGCAGCTTTATTTTCTGAATTACTCCGATCCGTTAAATTCAATGCAGCTTTTAAAGGCGCCAACCCCAACAAATGACTACCACGAGTATCACAGTTTGGATTGAAATATTTATCGTGAATGACTTCTTTTTTAGGAATGTTCACTAAACCCCAGGAATCCAGCTTGTATCCTAAAATTGTCATTGGCCACTGCGTCGTAGCTACTACACTGATCTCCTGTGAGGGAATTAAATGAAGTGAGAAGGGCTTGCCTGTGTTAGCGCCAGCGTTAAGCAATTCAGCCCAAATCAACCTGTCACCTGTCAGAAGTTTATAAGTAGAGCTGTCAGCGACCAGATCCTGGAAAGTCTGGTATTCATTCGGGTATTTAAGAAGCTCTTGTAACCTGGCATCGTTTAAAGGCTCCAATGCTTTTTTTCTTAAATCTTTTGCTTTAATGAAATCATCAGCTGATAAATCCTTTCGCTGCATGATAGCCGTGTATTTCTTTAGCGCCTGTTCATCTACGACCTTGTAAGAAGCCCATGGAGCTACTTTTACTTTCTCAGTAATTAACTGAACAATAGAATAAATAATATCATTGATATTATACCCGTTTGTCAGGTAACTCTTTTTATTATCCGGGGAGGAAATTACCTGGCCGTTTATTACTTCGTAAGATTGATTGGTCGAGAATGGGGCAGCTTTTCGCTGAGAAAAAAGAGAACTTAATTTCTTTAGGATATCCATTTACGCTGCTGTTACTATAAATCTGGGCTTTAATTCAAAGTGTTCCCGCATCATCAATGTATCACTGAAATCTGGACTTCTTCCAATTGCCTCTTTGATCAGCTCTTTCGGGATAACACCCTTTTTTTTATCGCTGTCAATATCTTTCTGTTTCACCCACTCCAGTTCTTCAATTATCTTCTCAATGATCTCCGGCTCTTCACAATCGACAAATAAATAACCCCTGTTTATTCTATCGGCCAATTTGAAATAACATTGGCTTCTCAGATTGTCGAAGTTTTCAACTATAATATTCCCTTTCGGGTCAAACTGCGGGTTGTCTGGATTTGATAATGGCCGGGAGTTGTTTACAAACCCCTGGCATCTTAACTGATCAACCACGCCTCCACCCACGCCATCCTCATCAACTATTATGTTGCTGGCCGAAATTAAATACTTTTCCTGCAATTGTTTAACTTTTTTTGTTACCTCCGTTGTTAATAACTTGGAATATTGGTATAGTTTGACTCCAAATCCGCTCCATAAGCCTATCACGGTAGTATCCTGTCCTTTCCTCGCTACATCTACGGTGATATAATGTACTCCACCGTTAATGTGGTTATTTCTGAAAATGTCGAGTATTTTTTCAAACTCAATGAGACTGTTGGCATCTTCATCGTATTCCCAGTCTCCCAGTAATAACCTTTGCCGTGCCACTCCGGATAATTTCTGAAGTACACCTTCATAGCCAGATTCACCGAAGATGTTGTCTTTATGCAGCGATTGAATGAAGGCTTTGTCAGCAGGTAGTTCTCCTGCTTTCCATGGCTTGTAATAATCTTTATAAAGGAAGTTCTTCTTGGGGTTGCAGGTCATCAACACCTTGCCCAGTAAACCGTATTTGTCATTATACATCCTTCCTATACGGGAAGAGATCATTTGTGCTGCCAGGTCAGAAACCTCGCCGGCTTCTTCTATCCACCCTCCGGTAAATTCCATTGAGCCAAATCTTTCATAGAAAGGATCTGAAGGGTACCATCCGAGATCAACAAGATCCACTCTTGAACCATTACCGAACAGGAAGAAATTATCCTGACCGTTATACTTGAACAGACCATCGTATTTGATTTTATGGTGAGACAGTACCTTATACCAGCTTATCAGTGTCGATTCCCGGAGCGACTTCAAAGAGTCCCTTCCAATAAACCACCTGGTGCCCGGATAAAAAAAGCAGTTGGTAAGTATCCACTCACACCCAAGGTGAGACTTTCCACCTCCAGCACCACCACCGAATACAACTGCCCGGGTCGTGTTATCCTGTAGCTTTTGCCATGCCAAATGCTGCTTTGGCGTTGGTTTTATGGTCGGCTTCATAGATTGAGGGATTTGGAAATAATACTGTTATATCCTTGGGAACTGCCCCGTTCGTGGAAAAGAATAGTCCCTTATTTCTCTTCGGGTCTTTCATTTGGACTGGATTTGATTCAGCTGAGTTGAAATAAACAGATTTAATCAGGTATTGAGTTGTGCTGAAGTTATATTTATTAAGCCCAATGAACCTTTCCTTTTCATAAATGCAGGGAGTATGAACGTTGTAAAACAAACCTTCAGGGAAGAGTCGCCATGTATTTTTAATGATCTGCCTGTAAAGAGAATTGATGTTTTTATACGTCCATTCCTTCAAAGTGCTATCATACCAGTCTTTTATTCCTGAAGTGTGCAAGGGTTCTAAAAGATAGGTGTCATCAGCCCACGAAATAAAGTGTTGTGATACTTCATCCATCTTTGCGGCCGTCATCATTTTCCTGAAAATGGAAAAGGCTTTTCTGTGGTGGACATCAGGAATTGGTAAGTGAGTAACATTTCTTATCCAGCCGGGCTTTTCTCCAAGGATATAAATATTCCGGTATCCAACGAGGTTTTTCTCGATGCTTCTCAGGGTCATTCGAAGCTCGTAGTAATTGGATTTCCTGTCTTTTGCCAGCGGTATGATTATGTCAAGCCCCATTTATGCTTAAATTCTTTTATCGCCTCTTCTCTGAGTTGTTTTATTAATTCAATTGCAGCGTTCTTTAAATCTTGCAATGACTTTATATCATCATCCGAGCCAGTTGGTACACTCTTGAATAAAAACTCACAATCACCTTCCAACTCCCTTAACCTATCAATAGCAGGAACTACAACCAGCTTCAACGTGTCTTCGCCTTCTTTCGCTTGCTGCGGTATTTTAGCAGTAGGCCAAAGTGTTTCCCGGCCATCTTCCAATCTTATTTTACTCATTTTATCAGTCAATTGACCGAGAAGAGTAGCTTTCCGTCCGTCTTGTAATGTTATGTCCATGAGTCAATAATTTTAATAGCTTCTTCCCAGCTCACCAGATGAAGGATCACTTCCCTGAACGTATCAAATCCTTCCCACTCAATTATACCATCACTCATTACCAGCGGTGCCGTTTTGCGTATCACAGTAACCCCATGATCATCTTTCAGCGTGAATTTTGGAGGACCGTCAATTTGATGAATGGCTTTGTAAATATCACCGCACCACTCTTGCGTCTCCCGTGGTACTCTCGTTATTTCTTCCCGGTCTGGGTTGGTATCATGTAAAATCAAAACGCCCCCTTCATTAAGGCAGGCCCATGAGTTTATAATATCTTTTCTAACCTGGTCCGCTATATGTAAGCCATCAATGAAGATTACGTCAAAGCGTTCTGATGTACCCGTTAACATACCGCACTGAGTTGATGTCCGTCGTATTACCGATTCAAAATATTCATCCGATGTTAAACAATAACTGGCATTGGCTTTAGGATCTGGGTCAACACTCTTTTTATAAGGAATGTCTATTTTATTAAAATTCCTTTCAGCTTTCTGCACTCCTATCTCCAGATAAGACTTATACCCCTGCTTCTTTATGATGTAATTGATTAAGTCCGTTCGTGTCATTTCTCCTGCAATAATGGGTTTTATAAATAAACTCTGTTGCCTTTGCGTAATTCCACTGGATAGTATTAATCCTCCTTTTCCTTGCCACGTATGCCATTGCTATCTGATCCCTGGTGCTATATTTCTGCAACTCTTCCCACCACCTTCTCATTAGCGTAATAACACTATCTTCTTTTCTTCGCATCATTAAGCCGGATTGAATTAATCCGGTATTCCTTTTTACATTAAACCGGTATGCATTAGCCTGGGCAATTAGTTTTTCGGGATCACACCGTTTTCTCAGAATACAGGTGTTTATTTCCTCAAACACACAACTGCGCCTCGGGTGGCTTATAAACGTTGCGGGCGGCTTGAATTTTCGCCACCACTGATTCAAATCACAGTTGACAGTAAATGACCCGTCAATGTAAATACTTTCCTGCTCTTCAATGTACCTGTAAAAGTTGATCTTATATTCCCTGCTGTGCATCCGCTTATCTTCCCATGTGTCAACATTTACTATCTCCCAAATATCAGATTGTAAGGGCTGATCAGTAAAACATAAATAACGCCATCCTGGCGTAATGACCAATGGATTTTTAAGCTCTTCATAATTCCCAAATATAACCGTGTAAATAACCCTCATAGTAAGTGAGCCTTTGAGTTAATGCCATTCTTCAGCCTATACGTATGCCATACCATAACCGTCTCCATCAGTAGTATTGTTTCACCTCCTTTAATCAACTGCTGCCAGTAGTCAGTATCAACGCCCAAACACCCTATACCTTCCTTGAACTTATACTTCTCCCAGGTTGATCTTTTCACCACCATAAAAAAGCCTGTCAGGTTTTTTGTAATCTGCCTTACTCTCATAGGCCTTTTCTCCATATTCTCAGCGATACGAATTGCCTCAAGAACATTCCCGTCATTCATTATGTGATAACGCTGTGAGCTGGATGGATGCGCCCTGCTTGCCCAGCCGGTTAACAATGCTGCATCAGGGTAGGCCTTGACATATTTATCAACCAGTGGTAAGGTTTCAGGAGTAAGGATCATTGCATCATAGTCCATGATGATAGCATAATCATCGGTCACTTTCGCCATCGCTTCATTATAACTCTTGCCTAAATCTTTATTCAGGCTGAACGGAATTACTATCATTTGGGGCTATATAATTGAATCCGTTGATTTGCTCGCCTTTGCTGGTTACATCCATTTCTGATTTGTCAGACCAACCCATATTTTTAAGTGCGAATATTACTCCGGTAGGGCTGTTCTCATAAACCAATCTTTCCTCGTACCTGGCCGCTACCCGGTCCGTTGCCGCTTTTATAATGTGGAAAAAATCCTCGCGCTCTTTGTAGTTGTAAAGTGTATGCCGGTCAATACCTAAGTGATAAGCAAGGCCGGCAAGCGTCCATTTTGTCTCATTTTCAAAGTATTCATCAACCTTGATTTTGAGATCGTCTGGAGTCTCGAAAATAAGTGGCCTTCCCTTCCCTTTGTCTTCCATTCCACTAAAATAGGAAAAATACTTTGTTTAACTATTCTTTGAAATGCACGTTCCACGTGGAAGTTGTGGAGCGGTAACCTCCACCACTAAAATCTTCTGGAATCCTTTGAAATGGCCTGTAATAAAGGCCTGATAAGGATTTCACGATTTTTCCAACCTCTACAAGATTATACAGGATTCTGCACCTTTTTACCGTTTTAAGCATAAATGTTTTACTATTGCTGCACTAAAAGTTAAACAATGTCATCGGTTAAGGTCGTCCTGAAACAAAATCAGCCCAAGAAAGACGGAACCATTCCCATTTTGATAAGGATAATCTCAGGGCGCCGCACAAAGTACATTTCCACCGGACACTCCGTTAAAGAATCTCAGTTCAGGGACGGGCAGGAGCATTGGGTTGTTAAGCATCCTGATGCGATCTTGATCAACGCTGCTATTGAAAGTAAGAGAAGCAAAATAGTTGAGACGCTTTACCTGGCTGAAATAAATGAAACGGATATTTCGGTTGAAGATTTCGGAAAGCAGAAGAAGGGAAGGGGAACTTTTTTCACCGCTATTAAAACCCGGATGAATACTCTTGAATCGAATAACCAGGTCCCAATGTATAACAGGTTGCGGGCAAAGCTGAATGTTTTAAAGCTCGCATGGAATAAAGACGTGCTCTTGGCTGACCTTTCTAAGCAATGGGTGGAAAAGTATATCAGTCATCGGATAGCTGCAGGAATCAAACCCAGTTCAATTAAAAAGGATCTGTCGGACTTCTCAAATGTTCTTAACAACATTGATTACGATGGCAAGGACTGGTTTAAAATGGCCCAGCGAAATTTAAAGCCCGATCCGGTTAACAGAGAGAAACTTACACTCGAGGAAATCAAACAATTGGAAAAAGAGAAATTAACCGGCCTTAATGATGTAGCCAGGGATATGTTCCTGTTTGCATATTATTGCCATGGTATGAGATTCCAGAATGTGGCAATGTTTGACGGTAAGATTAAAAACGGGGTTATCAGGTATCGTATGAACAAAGGCAAAAAGATTCGTGAAATCGAAGTGCATGATAAGCTTGCCGGGATCATAAATAAGTATAATGGTAAGCCTTATTTATTTCCTGTTGTCAAAGAACTTATAAAAGATAACTGGCAAAAGAAGAATGTAATTGATTCTGCCAATGCTTTAATAAATGCTCACCTTAAACGAGTAGCAATAATTTGCGGAATAGAAAAGAACCTTTCGACACATATTGCCCGACATACATTCTCTTACCTGTCACTTCAAAGAGGTGTTTCAATGGAGATACTGAAGGATGCTCTGGGCCATGGCGATTATAAAACAACCCAAGAGTACTTAAAATCTCTTTCCGATTCGCACATTAATAAAGCGGTAAAGGGGTTGTATGATTAGATCAAAGCTGGAATTCTCTCAGTTCTGAAAAGCCTCCTGATTTCTTCTTCATCGACTCCCTGTTTTAGCGCCATCTTGGCCAGTAATGCAGTTTGTATTTTAATATACTTCTTTTCGTTTTGTGTGGCTGCATAGATGGCTCCGACAATAATTCCGAAAAAAATACCCAAGCCGAGCAGGCATAAGACTACAATAATTCCATCAGTCATTTTATAAAAGTTTAATTATTTCTTGGCATCCTTGATTGCATTCTTTACTGCGAAGTAAATTGTATAATAGCAGATCGCTACTGAGATTCCGGTGCCTAAAATAGCGAGGACGAGTATTGAGCCACCGTCAAGATTTGAAAATTGCATTGTATGTTTTTTTAATTATTCATTTGTGATGGCTGGTTCAGCTGATTCCTGAGCCGGATAATTTTTTATTGGTTTTGGCCTGGCAACCTTATTTTTTCCAAGTTTGAACGGTTTCACCAATGAGAGGTCCATTTTTTCTGTTATAATTTTTTGGAGGGAGTTCAAAATGACATCATTGTCACACTTTTCATTGTACTTCTGTTTTATCAATTTCTTAATTGCATTCAAAACCGGTTCCGAACAAATTATTCCGGCAACGTTGGTGCTATCAAAAGCTTCGCACTTATTCCATAAAGGGACGAATTCATTTTTCACAACACTGTCTCGATGTAAATGCTGTAAATAATTTGCATTGTCCTTCAATTTGGTGAGATCACTTAGATCAAGTGAAAATATTAATCGTTGTGATATGGGTTGTTCGAATATTATTTTATAAAATTCAAACGATTTTCCGTTTGTGAGCAGCGCATATTCAATTCCTTCATTTGCGCCATAGTTAATAGTCTGCCGTAAATGCTTTTCTGAAAGGTCAAACGACAATGCTTTCACCTCTACCAGGAAGTGCCTGGTCTTATTTATTTGAATAACATAATCAGCATACGTTCCTTTGATCATGTATTCTGTCTTTATTTCTTCTAAGGGCTTGTACCCCAAGACTTCAGATAGAAAATTATTAATCATAATCCTGGTGCCTGACTCATCCAGGTCCGCCAGTTTGCCGTCAAGAAACTGTTTTCTGTAATTTTTAATTGTCTGTGTTAGCTTTTGAAACTTCGTGGAAGTGAGCATATTGGTGGTGGTTTATTTGTGAAAAGCAATCGTAATTAAAATTTGGCGGCATTGTCACTGACAGCAGTATGGCAGCCCGATTTTTTATAATGTGACTTGTTGAACTATGGTGAATATTTAGGATCAATATTTTAAACAATGTGCGAAATTATTATTTGCAAATAACTGATAAATCCGATTACTATACATTAGTATTGTTCCTATAAAAAGCTGAAAAAATACGAACTATACATGAGCACTACGAACCAGAACACCACCCCATCCATTGACTGCACTATCTGTTCAAATCAGGAACGCTGCCCTTTCTTTTCTTCTGTTTATCAGTCGAACTCTTACCTTGTTTGTCCGGCTGCATCTCTTCAACAGGATCTTTCGAAACTATATCTTTCGCCGGCGAAGAAGAAAAAGCTCCAGCGGGCTCACCTGAACTGATCTTCCTTGCAAGCAACAGGTTTGCTTCTGTTATATTCTCAATGCCTTTACTAAGCCTGTCAATGATCTGCCATGGTAATTCCTTTGGCGGATCATTATTCGTATTTTCCGAACCGTATTGCGCCTGGAAGGCGGTGATAAATTTATCAGTCAACTTACCCGTTGGGCTTAGTATGTCAGAGATATAATTCTTGCCGTATCCCATCCCCAAAGCAAGCTCCTCTTGGTTTAGCCCAGTCTTTAAACTTATGCCAGCCACTATCAATTTGAATGCTTCTTTAGAAATCATCTAATAAAAAGATTGGTTAATTAAACGGTTTCGAAATCTTCGGAAAATACTAATAATTATTTGGATTGCTTCGTAAAATACTAATACCTTAGTGAAACAATTAGCCCTAGTGCGAAAATAAATTAAAAACCATGAAACTGACAAACATAGCAATACTAGCACTTAAAGGTTCTGACCAGGGGATAAAGGAAAGGATCGCTGCTGCTGTTGGCGTAACTCCATCCACTGTTTACAGATGGATAGCTGAAAACAATAAGGGGTTAACCCTTGCGGCTGCATTAAAAATTATTGCGGACGAAACTGGTTTAACAAACGAGCAAATGCTCGAGGAGGAAACTGACTTTGCTACTGTAAATAAATAAAACAATTCTGAAATATCATAATTCAAAAAGTTAAACCGATGGACCCATTGTTCACCCTGGATGAAGTATCTGCTTATTTAAAAGTTCATGCAGCTACCATCGTAAGGGAAATAAAGGATGGAAAGATCACTGCTACCAAAGTAAGAGGCCAATGGAGATTCCGTCAGGATGATATTGATAGTTACTTGGAATCACGAACCATCAAAGCGAAACGTAAAAAATTAATAGCCTGATGCCCACCAACCTCCCATGCATTCCAATGGTAAGAATTCTATCCATGTATGCGTATGCTCACAAGTTGCCATTTAACATGAGAAGGTGGGAGGATGTGTGCCGGTGTTTTGACCACTACAATCAAACTGCTAAAATTCTTAACTGAAATAACATGAGAACATCCTTTCTTCTGAACCAGCACCAAAAATGTAGTTGCTTACTTGAAATGATCGCCAAATGTGACCAGCGAATTTCAATGTGTAAAACATCAATCAATTTTCATAAACAGGCTAATCCTTTCAGTGACGTTATTGAATTCTATTATACCAGGTGGGATATTACCCTGAAGATAAAAGAACGTCTCGCAGCTTATTATTCCCGCACCATCACAGATGTTGTCAAACCAACCGTTGAGAAAATCCTTCAAACTGCTTAATCATGTACCAAATACTATTCATAATCGGGGCAACCCTTTTTACTGCCACCTGTTGGATTACACTCTGGCATTTTACTAACCCTGTAAATAAACGCAAATGATGGCTTTTATAGGATCACTGATATTCTTCATTCCCTGCTACTTCCTGGTCGAGTATTGGGACAAGCAAAGAAAAGAGGAATTGAAGCGAATGGAATCGAACCTTGATGAACATGAAAAGTCAATTTCATAATTCTTTCCGAATAACCAGTTTAATAATTATGAAAAAACGGGGATTATGTTCTCATACGTCCCCTAAACTTTGAGTCTTTACTAACCTTAAACATATCGAAGAACCAAATCGAAAACTCTTTGATTGAAAACAATGTGATAACAACGGCCTGTCTTTCCAGGCGGGCCTCTTTAAAACCAATATTATGAAATCGATACGGATGATCTTATGGCTTGACTTACTCGCTGCAGTTGTTTTTATGTCATGCAGCAAGGAACAAAAGGAGCTCGAACCAATTTCATGGACTCAGAAACGAATTATCCATGATGATATAACCGGAGAGTATGTGGGAACGAAGCTGGTAATTCATTACCACCTAGTAACAGAGCAAGCAAGGATAATAGAGTATATGAATCTTCCCAAAGCCGAAGCTTTTTGTAATGATATGAATGATACGCTGGTGACGATAATAGCGAGGCCTTGTTCGGATAAAGAATTGCACTAAAGACGGTTTTTTGATTAACGGGGCTTTGTTCTCATTGCCCCTTTTAAAAGCTCTTTAAAATAATTCAAGATAAAAATTCCAACCGTAGTCGTTTAACGGCAATGGCTCATGGTACAAAGCAGGATTAAGCAGCACCCCTGCTGAAAGTGGTTCCCACAACTCCTGTGAGGGGTGTACATGAGAGAACATTAATCAGACTGGCAGCCTGGAAAGACAGGCATTTTTAAAAAGTTAACTCTTAATAACTATATGGCAACAGAAACAAAAGTAAACGGCTCGGCACTTGAAACAAATGTTTCAAAAGGCCTTAAATCGAAGTTCAAATCCCGCTGTAAGAAACTAAATGTGAGTATGGCCCAGAGATTACGTGACTTGATTCAGCGGGATGTTAAAGTTACCTCTTAGGTGGAAGAGGATTGGTGGCTTGTAGGGAGCCGTTGGTTCGGCGGCTCCCAATTTTTAAAAAGAAAACCCCGCGACAACGGGGCTCTCAATAATCTCTTAACAAGTAAAAAATAAAGGTATGGAAAGTGGATTAATAAAATCACAGCTGCCGACCACCGAAATAATGAGCATCGGTAAGGCCTTTGCAGAAAGTGGATTATTCCCGGATATTAAACAGGCGGCACAAGCAATAGTTAAGATTCAAGCTGGTCAGGAAATGGGAATAGCGCCATTCGCAGCCATGACGGGTATTCATCTTATCCAGGGGAAACCTACGGTTGGCGCTGGTATCATTGCCAGCAGGATAAAAGCCAGTGGTAAGTATAATTACAAGGTTAAAGAAATGTCAGAAACAAACTGCTCCCTTGACTTTTACGAAGGTGCTCAGTTTATAGGTAATTCATCTTTCTCGATTCAGGACGCAAAGAAGGCCGAAACAAAAAACATCGGCAAGTTTCCCCGTAACATGCTTTTTGCCCGGGCAATTTCTAACGGCCAAAAATGGTACTGCCCTGATGTTTTCTCCTGTTCCGTTTATACTCCAGAAGAGCTTAGTCAGACCGCAGAAGATACACCAGCGGAGATAACAACTTTTACCGAAGATCCGAACATGAACGGAACAGTAAAGGAAGATATAAACTCTGTAGTTACTGATCCATCTGATATAAATAATGAACAACCTGAGCCCATTCCTGGTCATTGGCATGCAAAGCTGGAAAAGTGCCTATCCCCTGACGATGTGGACGAATTAAGCTTGAAGCACAAGGAAACGATCATGGCAAATCCTGACCTTAAAAAATTATTCCTTGAAACAAAAGCGGCCCGAAGAAAAACATTAACAAACCCTCTTCCATTCTAAAAACAGGTGTATGTCTAAAGTAAAAAAAATAACGGTCAGCAATTTAAAAGCAGTTTCAAGCCTGACAGCTGACTTCAACGGTTGCACAGCAATTATAACAGGTGGTAATAACAAAGGTAAAAGCAGCTTTCTTAAATCGCTCCCAGAAAGGCTCCGCGGTACAAAACCTGAAATGATTTTGAAGCAGGGTGAAAAAGATGGATTTGCCGAAATGGAATTAACTACTGGTGAAAAGTTCGTTTGGACATTTGACGGAAAAAAAGAAAAGCTAACATTTATTTCAGAGAGGAATATTCCCACATCAGTTACAAAGGATCTTTCCAAGGCTTATTTCCCACCCATATTTGATGTAGATGAATTCCTTAACAGTCAGCCGGCTAAACAGAAAGCTACCTTACAGAAGCTCACTGGAATTGATTTTACCGAAATCGATAAGCTATACAAAGAAGCATATGATGCCCGGACTTATGCCAATAAAAGGATGGCTGAAGAAAAAGCAAAGCTCGGCTTTGTTGATCCGAAGCTTCCGAAGGATGAAGAATCAACGGAAGAATTGGAGGCAGAATTAAACGGCATTGACCTACATAATACCAATTTTAATTTTGTTGCCAAAGGGATTTTGGAAAGAGAGAAAACATACGATGACAACCTGGATGAGATTAAACAATTGCAGGAAAAGGTAGCAGCTATTGAGGCCAAGAATGAAAAACTTCATGTGGAAATCTCAGCGGGCAAGGTTTGGAT
>Ga0137453_1000007_pt1 | contig 21616 bp, 37 predicted proteins | sample EasRivERMGT526_2_FD_104649 | JGI IMG/M metagenome (GOLD analysis project Ga0137453, IMG submission 104649) | Soil microbial communities from meander-bound floodplain in the East River, Colorado, USA - East River MetaG ERMGT526_2 | ecosystem: Environmental > Terrestrial > Soil > Floodplain ... | reverse complement strand
CTGTTAGCTGTCCTAAACAAATCATAAACCATTTACTTTCCCCGCCCGGATGGATTCGCCTCAGGGTGGCAGGCATCCCTCGTCTGCCGTTACCCAGTCTGTCCGGGCGGCTTCTTTTTATGGACTGCCAACCACCTAGCTTGGAACCGGAGTGCATCGAACAGATGCGCGCCAATGCCTACCTCACCAACGATTGTCTCTGGATCTTTGGCGGCACAGGTAGCATAAACAAATACATCCGCATCAACGGGGTCAACCCGTTTGCCCTGTCATTGGGTGAGTTCATGGTGGTCGCAATTCTAGCTGCTCATGCCCTGACCATGGATGACCGGCCAACGCCACGGCGTATCGATGGCAATGGTTGGATATCAGCTAAGGAATTGAAAGACGCCATCGATGTTTGGCTTGGCGAAGGTAAAGGGTGCGGACGAGTGGACAGTGACATCTGTCACATCATCTACAAATTCCGCAAACGCCTTAAGGATCTTGGACTGAATCCCAATCTCATCGAGACTGGGCAGTTCGGAAGCGGCAACGGCTACCGCTTATCAACACTAGCCGTAAACATCAAACTAACCATCAAATGAATGAACCAATAGAAACACTCCCGCCCGGGTTCCCACAAAGCAAGTGGGCAAGCAAGTGGGCCAAGCATCACGCTCTCCTTGAGCGAATCGTCAATGGCTACACCGGAATGGGAGGCATGGGCAGCAATCGCATCAACTGGGTGCAAGCCAATAAGGATCATCCCGAGTGGTTCCAGGAGATGGGCGTGGACGTCAAGGACCGGCGCAACACTGGCTCCATGGGTTGGTATGTCCGCAATAAGATTCACAGCAAAGTCAAAACCAAGGCATCACCGGCCAAGACCAAGCGTGCTAAGAAGAAGGTTCGTGATGCTAACCAGTATATCCCCCACGTTGAGCACGCGGAGGTGGAAGGGGATTCGCTGGTCAGCCACTTGGCTAAGGAGTTCGCCAAGATCACGCCGGCCTCGACCAGCCCACTACCCACACAAGGCACCAAAGGCACCACCGCATCCGAAGTGAAGCTGTTACTGGAAGTAACTATCGGCGTGCGCGTGGTCACATCGTAAGGCGTTATGACAAACATAGTCCTGACAACAATCACGCCAGTGGATGCTGGCAAGATCATGGATGAACACTGGAAACGTGTGCAAGAAGGCACGTTCATGCCCCGCCCAATCAGTGTTGGCACCATCGCCAAATACATGATGGATATGCGCAACGGTTACTGGCGTTTAGCTCCAGATCCGATCGCCTTCGATACCAATGACAACCTGATCCAAGGCCAACACCGACTCGAAGCCGTAAGGCGCAGTGGTGTGACCTGCGAATTCTATGTGTCCAAAGGGTGGGAGGCATCCACCATGGATGTGCTGGATACTGGCAAGTCTAGGTCAGTGGGTGCCATCATGGCCATGAAGGGATTGAAGAACACCACTGCCCTAGCTGGCACCGTTGGGGGCATAGCCAGGATTCCCTATCGTGGCCATGCTTCCGGGCTGACGTATACTCAAGCCAGCTATATCCTGAAAGAGCTTGGCCTGATGAACGACATCGAGGAAATGATGCGAACGATCAGTTCCAAGAAGGACTTCGTAGGGCATATCTTCGGGCCACTCTGTTACTATCACAGTGTCCGCCCAAAGAAAGCGTTCGCGTTCGGAGAGAGCCTGTTCAAGTTCAACACCACAGAGGGCAGTCCGGTGCGCCTCTTCCTGAACTGGCAGAAGACATCCAAGGGGGTGCCACAGGTCACGAAGTTGCAGATTATGTGTTTCTGCATTCGCATTTGGGATGAAGGGAAGACTGTGTCAAAGTTCGCTGCTGGCTATGATGACATCGTGTGGCTGGCCAATCAGAATCCCAAATTACGGGACTGGATTCGGAGCCATGTCAGTAGGGGTGGAATGGGCGCAGTCACTCCATCACAAGCGATACAAGCGGGTCGGATATGAAGCACGCCACCGTAGAGATAGCAGGCATGACCATCCCGTTAATCGGGATACCTCCTGTTGCTACTGCGGACAAGTGCGATTCATGTCAAAAACCTTTTCACATCCAGGACCTGTGTCTATGCGGGACCAGGTTCCTGTGTGAGAAATGCAAACGTAAACAACAAACCGAAAGGTAGATATGGTATGAAAACAAACACGTTAACACAGAGCGTCCTAGTTGTGATGCTCTGCTTACCAGTGGTGGCACTGGTAGTAGCGTTCGAGCAGGAGATCGTGGACGGGATCGTCCTGGTTCTGACAGACATAAACCCAGAGCTGCCACGTCAATTGGTGCAGTGGCTTGGAGGGTCAAGCTAATGAAATCATTACTTCTAGTTGTTGTCGTCGTTGGCGCACTGGCCTCCACTAATGTGCAGCCTCCGCCCGTAGTGCACATGGCCAGTGTGCCGGTCGAGGTTAAGCTAGAGCCGGTGGTCATCATACCGGCAGCAATCGCAGTAGGGGTGGGGGTGGGAATAGTGGGGTGGGCCGGGATAAAGGTCTTGAACGGAATGCTGCGTGCCTGGGAACACAAGATAACCAACCAACCCATCGAAGAGGTGGTGTTCACATTCGCTGAAGATGAATACCCAGGCTCCGGCGAATAGCGGCCGCGACGAGATCTATGATGCTGTCGATATGCGTATGACCAAGTTCGTTGGCAAGGTCATACGCGATCGTGGCATGGGCTGCCTCTATTGGATGTGGTGCACCATGCAGGAACTGTCCGCTCGTGGCATTACCTGCACCCCGCAATGCGGCAGCCTGAGTGTGCGTATCATCCCCAAGGACCTTGATGACGGGAAGATGAACACCCACTACAGCTTCATGTGGAGCCCTCAAGAACTACTGAGTGTCGCTGCCCTCAAGCGGGGTGAGCTGCCTGAGATCCATTGCTGGGTGGGTATCGTGTCTACCCAAGAGATAGTGGACATGTCCGTCCACTACATCCCACGTGCCGTGCACATGGCTGGATTCAAGTGGCAGATGCCACCGCCACCAAAGTATTTATGGGTGAAAGCCAAGGATGTTCCCGAAGAATTCATCTATGAACCAAGCAGGGAGGCGACCCTGTATGCAATTCGCCTACTCCAAACACTACCCAAATGAATCGAAGCTCAAGAAAATTACTGTGCCCTGCCTGTGCTCGTGGCTACGGGCCCCACGATGGCGACGTCGAAGAAGGATGGAAAATGCGCAAGGTTGCCATTGCTCATAGCAAGGTGCCGGCTGTGCATTCTATCACCACCACCTCAGTTAGCGGTGGGAAAGTAACGTCAGTAGTTCATGACGTGCCCCTGATGTGTGACCACTGCGGAACCACAATGAATCCCGGAGACCCATCGGTGGGTGTGACCATGTGGCTTGGGGAAGAACCACAAAACTGGGAATGGGAATTCGGTGGCACCCCACCTCAAGACAAGCCTGAACCTGTCGATGACAGTCAACGCCGGGCAAGAGAGAAGGTTGCCAATTACGTGTCCAACCTGTGGACGAGATGTTTCGGTAAACGCAAACAACAATGAACAAACTATGAAAAGACGCAAAGGAAGTTACCAATACCATGGCCCATACAACCCCATCCTCCAGCCGATCAGCACACCCATGCTGCCGCCCCCATGCTACACCTACGTGGATGCGATTAAGCCAGGGGATTCTGGCCCACCAGATGGCCCGTGCCTGACGTGCGGCAAGCCCTGGTCGGAGCATGAGAACGAACCCAAGAAATCCTATTCAGATTGGTGGAAGAAATGAATCCTGAAACACAACGGATAGCTATTGCTGAAGCCTGCACGAAGGACAGCATTCGCCTGTATCGTTGTATTCGTGCCACTGCCACCCAGTGTGCTGAAGCCTTCCTGCGCAAGAAGGGACTCTGGAATAAAGAAATAAAAGGGAGTTGACCGGCAATCAACATTGGGTAAAAGTATGCGGCGCACCATGATGACAGAGATCAATCCAGCCAGGAAACTGGCCCATCCAAGGCCAGTCCGTTTGTATCAAGACAACGACATTGAACTCCGGGAGTTGGCCACCAAGTTAAACCAGGACTATTCCATCCTCATCGTCCAGCTCATCCGGGATTGTGTCGACGCTGGTATCCCCATAGTCCGGCGTCGGTTCAAGTTGTGACCAAATGAAGGGCGTGCAGCCAGAGCATCTGAAGGTCCGTGCCCGCTTCCGGTCGGAGGCGGAGATCCTGGCTGCCATCGACAAGAAGATGGAACAGGTGAAACGGCTTCGGGAACAGGCTGCCGGTCTGGCACAAGAGGCTAGTGTTCTGGTCCGTCGTGGCCGGGCAGCCTGTGCTCACCTCCTGCGTGACGATGCCTACTACCTGCATGCCAGAGCCGACAAGCTTGAAGCTCGCCGGCTCGCTGGCCTCAAGCGCAAGCTTTCCGAAATCCGCACCATGCTTCTGCCGGGCTGTGGCACTGATGAGTCGATACCAAAATGAAACCAGAAGAATACAAAGCCCAATACAAAGCCCTGGAGGCAGCCATTTGGGAGCATGTTGAAGCAGGCATAACGCCCGAGCTTAGATGGGACGATATGACCGCAGAGCAGCGAGCCGTCATAGAGAGGACAGCCCCCGCGATCATTGACTACTTCGCTAAACACGAACCGGAGGACATGGCCCAGGCGGAGCAGAAATGGCGACAGACCAATTAACCGTAAACCCAATCGAACCAATGAACATATCCCAACTCAAAGAAAGTAAGTTCCTGAAGAAGGAAGACGTCGGAGCCGGCATGCTGCTTACCATTGAGAGTGTGTCCCAGGAGAACGTGGCCAAGGAAGGGGCAGAGCAGGAACTCAAATGGGTCCTGCACTTCCGTGAAAGTGAAAAGCCAATGGTCTTGAACAGCACCAACGGTCAGCTCATCGCCAAAATCACCAACTCCGACGAGACCGATGACTGGACTGGACACAAGGTGGTCCTCTATGAGGACCCGAACATCAGTTTCGCTGGCAAGATTGTCGGTGGTATCCGGGTGCGTGCACCACGTGGACCCGCCAAGGCTGTGCCCAATTCCACCCCGCCACAGCCCAAGAGACAGCCATTGAATGAAGAGACAGACCCAGACGATGTTCCGTTCTGATGAACATCAATGCCCTAAAGGCGAACACGACGGTAATTGAAAGTTTGGACGGCCAAGCACTAATCGTTCGTGAAGATGCCAGGCATCAGGTTTCCTGGACGGGGGAAGCTGTCGCCTTACGGGACGCAGCCCTGGCCAAAGCCGGGGTTATTACTACGGTCACTAACCAAGCCGAGCTGGAGGCCTGTGTCTGTGCTCATGTTCAGGTCCGGATTATGCGCGCTGAAGCGGAGCGTGCCCGGAAGGAGTGCAAACAACCCGTCCTGGATTTCGGCCGGACCATCGATGGCTCCGCCAAAGACTTCGTTAAGCCACTGGCCGTTGAGGATGAACGCCTGTCCCGGCTGGCCAGTGACTACGAAGCCGTGCAGGCTCAGCAACGTAGGGCTCTCGAAGCCCTGCGTCTGGCTGACCTAGCCGACATTGAACGGCGCAAGCAGGAGCAGCTGGCTCAGGCCCAAACCATCGAGGAGATCGATGAGATCCAGGAACGGGCTGGGGAAGAAGCCAGGGCTGCTGCCGCCCCATTGCAATCGGTCCGGGCTGAAGGTCAGGTGGTCCGGGAAGATTGGGAGATAACCATCACCGACATCTGGGCTCTGGCCAAGGCCAGCCCAGCCTGTGTGAGGATGGAGCCTTGCCTTACACACATCAAAGCCATGCTCAATGCCGGGGCGAAACTGCCCGGGGTCGAGGCTAAGAAGGTCATCAACAGCACAGTCCGGGTCTCGCGCCCGGCTGAACCGTTAAGGATATCATGAGTCCCAACGATAACGCATTGCTCAGTCAAATCGCTATCAATTCAAATCTTATGAGCCTCAAGACTGCTAAAGAATATGAGCATCCCAAGGTTCACTCCGGCTGTGCTTGCGACGTATGCGAACAGAAGAGATTTGCCTTTTATCGCGCCATCCAAGCCGACGCCCTGCGCCATGCGGCGGACTTGTGCGCCAAGGTATCCCCAAAGTGCGGCGAACTAAAAGATAAGGCAATCCGAGACTGCATCAAAGTCATCTATGCCGCCGCTGACAAACTCACCACACCGTGATATGAATGACAACAAAGGCTGGTGGGACGAGATGATCGTTCTTCAGCGGGAGGAGATTGCTAAACTCAAGGCTGAGCTCGCCGGGTTTAGTTCTAGCATTGCAGGGACACAAGCCAATAATATACTCCAAGGGTGTAAGCCATGTCCGTTCTGTGGATCGGTTCGCATCATCAAAGGCGAACGTTACTTCGCCATGTGCGCGGACTGTGGCGCAACTGGACCAGAGCGAAACTCAGACGCAACCGTGAGAAAATTCACAGCAGACTGGAACACACGACAACACAAAACATGACCAACATCTTCGCTGTTCTTTACCTATCGTTCACGACCAATTGCTGTGGTGTCGCATCACTGCCAGATGGTAACCGACTGTGCGAATACTGCGTGATTGCCAATGTCGAAGTTAACCATGTGATGCCAGACGGCGTCACGTTAAAGTCCACCACCCAGGTCCCATACTCCAGGTTCTCCGTGATGGAGCCAGCGATAATCCCTAAGCGTTCGGCATTTTCACCCATCCCAATCCCTAAGCGTTCAGCATTCTTACCCGTTCTTACCCGTTCACTGCGGACTCTTCCGCCACCGCCAAGCACAGCACTGGCCATGCCTTTTCAAATCTTGTCCCCACGGTTCGCCAATGGAGGGCAGGATGAAACGAATAATGCAGGTCTGATGTTCCGCGTAGATTTTCCAACGGAAACAAACCACATTTATGGCCTGGAATTATCCCGTGATTTGGTGCACTGGGAGGCCCGTCCACCAGAGATAGATGGCACCGGCCAGCTAGAGTTTTTCTTTGACGCTATTTTCGTTGACGCTAATAACTCATACCGCGTCGTGAGCCGGGAAGGCGTGTTGCCTCAAGAGCCATGAAATGCCTACCCCTACTTATCACCATCACCGCACTCACGGCCATGGCCCAGGTGCCATCCTCCCCAACCAACCTGCGTGTATCTGCTGCGACTGATCTGCCCGTGGGCTCAATCATCCCGGTGCCAGTAACACCCACCAACGGCCAGTTCGTGGCTTACTGGTATTCCCCGCCCTACGTCCAGCGAACGAACGCTAGTAATTGGATCCAGCCCATCGCAAATGCGTGGATTCCGGAAGTCAGCACTGACGGCGCGAATTGGGTTATGACCCACAACGAGGGTATTTACCTGCCGCCTCGTGCGGTCCGAGCATTGGGCCAACCTTGTTTGACCTGCTTGCATTTCACTGAAGTTAATGCCGCCCAGCAGGTGCGGATACGGTTGGTGGCGTATTAAGATTTCCAATGAAAACCAAAACAAAAACCAAAACAAAGAAAGCAACCACCGCAACAAAAACCACAGCCAAAGGGAAGGAGACACTCGTCGTCTTCCTCCTGGATAGGACAGGCTCGATGGGCACTTGCAGGGATGAGGCCATCAGCGGCTTCAACTCCTACGTGGATGGGCTGGGTAAATCGCCCAACATCCGGTTCACCCTGGTCCAGTTCGACTCCGTCAGCATCGACGAGATCCATTCGGCTGTGCCGATCAACAAGGTAGAGAAGCTCGACCACAACAACTACATCCCCCGGGCCATGACCCCGTTACATGACGCAGTTGGCAGGACCATTAAGAGCACGCAGAAGCATGCCAAAGGGAAGCGGGTTGTGTTCGCCACACTCACCGATGGGCACGAGAACGCCAGCGAGGAATGGGATGCTCTCACCATCAAGGCGGAGATTAGGCGGCGTGAGAAGGAAGACGACTGGACCTTCGTCCACATCGGCGTGGGGACTGAGGGCTGGGATGCTGCTCAACGCCTGGCTTCTGGAACTCGGAGCGTCGGGAATGTGCTCCACACTAACAGTGCCAACCTGAAGCGTTCCATCGGCAAGGCTGGAGTCCAGACAGTAGCCTATGCCAATGCATCGATGTCCAACGACACGGACGCAATGAACAAACTCAAGGGCGACTTCTTCGCCGGGGATAAGGACGACACCAAGGAGTAATCAGGAATGGATTGGTGCACCGAATACCTTCCACCCAAGAAGGACAAGCAGGATGAAAAGAAGTAGTGTCCCGCCTAGTGGCTTAACATTAGCTGGCCCGCCTGATGGCCAGTTACTCCATATACCGAAGATCAGCCACAACAACATCAGTATCCAGTAGATAAGCGCGAAGCTCATGGCGAGAGACTACCCTTGTGCCCCAGTGGACACAACAACAGTATAATGACTATCAGGCTCGTCGTAAGGCACAGGGTCCCAAGCCTGAACGCATTGTTCGCAATGAACCCGTGGCAAAGGTTGCGGGAGAAGAAGGCTACTGCCAGCGCTTTTCTGTCCGCATTACAAGCTATCGAGTTAGACTCCTCGACCCCGATAACCTGTGTGGGAAATACTTCGTCGACTGCCTGCGCTACAGCGGGATCATCCCCGACGACACAGCTACTGTCGTGGATTACTCAATCCGGCAAGAGAAGGTCCGGACCAAAGCGGAAGAGGCGACGCTCATCGAGGTAAGCGTCGCCTAAAATCCTCCCTAGATCACTTGGGCTCCGGAGTCCCGACAGTGAGACCAAGGTTCTTGGCTGTGGCACCCACGACCGACAGGTCGATGATGTCGGAGATTTCCTCCACTCCCTCACCCAGGTTAGCGTCAGCTTTGACAATGATCTGGGTGTCACCCGGATCATCAGAGCTAATCAGGTCAGCGGAGAGTCCGTCTTCGGACACGACAACCTGAGCGTTGCCGCTCAAGACTGTCCAAGCCGGCGCTCCGTCTAGCTTGGCCGGCTTACCCGTATCGGTTACGGGGGCGAGGGTGGCTTTAACTTTCTGTTCGGTAGTGATACTAACTGTGACTGGCATAGGTGTGTTTTCTTTTGTTGTTGGTAGGCCGAACTTGAAGTTAAAACCAGCAGCCCTGCGTCGGCCTCTGCCACGGCTACAGTTGTAAACGTTGATGATTGTGTCTTTCACGCTTTTCCAGAACCGCTTCATTGCACTCTAAGGAGGATGCTAACACCAGCCGGGACACTGGGGATCATCGTCGGCCCCGCTGTATACACTGGCGGACTCTTGGCTGTCTCACCCCAAATGTTAGAGGCAGTAATGGATGCACCATAAGTGCCGGGAGGAACGTTGGCGATGCTAAAGGTTGTGCCCACCGTGCTCCCAGCCAATGCGAACACAGTCGTGGAGTTGGTGGAGACATACACCCGATACAGCTGGTTGCTTTCTCCGGATGGATTGGGATTCCAACGAATGTCCAGGATTCCCTGGGCAAAGGCAGAGCCAGTTAGGGCGATGGCAACGCACACCAACATTAATAGTCTCATGGTCTATCCGGTAGAGTGCCGTGATACTACCTGACCGACAAGGTTATAATTCCACTGACTCCCTGCACCGTCCCAGCAGGAGGAGAAATCCTCCACGTGTTGCTTGGGTTTGATGCCACGTTGTTACTTACCGCGTCCACATACACGGTGTATGAGTTTGATGGAAGGTCAACAACCACAGACGTGGCCGGGGTAGTTGTGTGTAGCAGGGGCGTCGAGCTACCTGCACCTATAAACACCCTGTAGGTTACACCTGGGGTGGTGCTTTGGTCCCAAGCTACCGTGAAACTTTTACCCCAACAGCTACCCGGTATGAGTAGCAATAGCATTAGTAGTTTCATACTTTCGGTTTCTCTTCTTCAATCGCATTAGGAGTCTTCCCAATAGCCACCATCACAGGTGTTCCCTGTGCAAATGGGATGGCTATCTTCCCCGCATCACTCGGTGCATTAGCCTGACGGTCAGCCTGTAAGTGAGCCTGCCCTATGTCCAAGAGGAGTCGCAAGCAATCCCGCTGCGCCTGCAATAGCTCCACCAAGACATCAGGGTTACAAGGTGGAACACGGGCCCGCATCTCCTCGATGACTTCAGCTATCGTATCGACTGCTTCCCGTGCCACATCCCCCACGATCACTACCTTCCCGTGTCCTAACTGTTTGATGCCAAGCTTCTGGGCGTACTCACCAATCGCCGCTTCGGCCTTCGCCTTCACCTTGATCACCCGCATCCCAAACTGTTCAAACGTCTTGGCCTTGGTCAGGGCATTGGCTGCCCGTTCCTTGGCCCGGATGGCGATGGCCTGGCCTGGTTCCTCCCTGTGCACCAACTCCAGGGGCACCTTGTTGTTGTCATCGGATGTCATTGTCCCTCCATCCCAGGTTCGGAATTCTCAGTGATAAATAACACTGGTTCCCCGGAAGCAGTGCTTTCACTGGCAAATGACACAGGCACCCCATTGGTGAGGGCTTGCCGTTCTCGACGACGCTTTCGGTAGTAGTCGGATTTCCACAGGTCATCAGTGGCCGGTGAAAGATCACGCACTTTCGACACCGCATCAGCCTGCGCCTGTATAAGAGCGGGGTCACTCTTGGAGCCAAGGACAGTGAAACGGCTGTCATCCGCCACAATACGGACGGGTAATGCAGCCAGATCCATCCCGCGAAGCTCCACTTGCTTGGCTCCAGCCGGCCGTAAGCTATCGACGCCAGCACTACCGCTCGGGCGAATCTCCGCAAACGGCGCACGAGCCTTCGTGCACCAGTTGGCCAGGACTGACAGAATAGGTCGATAGAGTCTTTCAATAGCATTTTCGAATAGCGCTATGTAAGTCGATGGACCTGTCGCCTGCCGTTCCGCCTCAATCTTGGCCACCGCCTTATCGAAAGCCGGAGACGGGATAACCTCCAAGCAATAGTCCAGTTGCCCACCCCGTTTCAAGGCCATGTTGTGGGTGGAACACAGAATGCCAGGCATCCCAATGGTTTCCAGATCAGCCAGCATCTCAGTCGTTGGCTTAGTAAAGATTGTTCCGAGCTTAAACTTATCACACTTAAAAGCCACGATCTGTTTCCAGTTCACCCGGAATGGCAGAGCCACGATCCGGCAGAACCCCAGGTCCAAGTGTTCCCGGTTCTTGACCATCCATTCCGGTGCTTCCTTGGCGATTGATTCCATGACCATCCCCACCACGCTGGAGGGCAACCCGCTTGAGTCTGAGATATGTTTGACGAATTGCTTGGGCAACCATGGAGTGTTTGGTTCCGGGCCCTCCCGCACCACGTGACGCAGCTGTAGTTTATTGGGCGGGATCAATGGGCAGGCTGCGTCTGGCCACTTGTAGTAATATGCCACCGTGCAGCCTGGAGCTTTGTGCAGCAGGGTCTGGGTGGCTGGGCGAGACAAGAGCCACCAATCCCCTTTGTGAGACAGCTCATGCGTTTCGAAGAGAGCACGCAGGGTCAGCAGCTGGGAATAGTAAAGGCCACAGGCCGGGTCAATGGAGCCATAGTCCTTGCCCGTGTTTGGGTCGTGCATCCACTGCACGTAGATGGGCAGGGACCATGAACCGTCGTGGCCGGCGGCATACCACAGTTCCACATCGCCCATCGTATTGAGGGTTAACAGTTGATCGTCCGTAGTTTTACGGTTATCCATGGAAAAGCTTTGACACTTGTGACTGCAAAAGACAATACGTTACGACGCTGCCGATGACCCATCTGGAAGATTTGGATCGTTTGCCGCCCAACATCTGCCGGCTCCTGGCCAAGCGGGAAGACGGCAAGTGTTTCACCGACCGACAACTGGCCCGAAGAAGCGGCTGGAGTCGGGGCAAAGTGGTTCGGCTATCGGCCAGTGCAACGTGGGCCGGACACGCAGACGATGTGGACCAGTGGTTTAGGGCATGTGGTCTACTGTGGAGTGAGCGGCATCAGTATCGGACGCTGCTCAAAAGTGCAATCGGTCGTGGTGGTGTTGACCGGATGCGGCATCTGGTCAAAGCTAGAAGTAACGGACAAACCGCAAAACTCATCAAAAGAATAGCCAGGTCGTATGTCAATTGAAGTGCTGGCCCCCGTCGTTCAGGCGTTACCAAAGAAGGTTAGCTTCGATTATCTGTGGCAGAAATACATGACTGCCAAGCTGATAATCAGTCAGTCGCACCGTAAGCAGTATCTGCATGCTGCTCGACAGTTCGTCCCATTCTCCGAAGGCAAACGGTTAGATTACGATCTGCTCGCGGAGTTCATGCAAACCCTGCACAAGAGGTATCCCAACCACAATTCTTACAATCGCGTCGCCATCAAGGTGCGCAGCTTCCTCAAGTGGCTTTACGATGCCCACTACGTCTACGTGGACATGTCCAAGGCGGTGAAGCTAATGCCCCGCCCCCAGAGAGTGACCCCTCTCTGGACCCATGAAGAATACGAGAAGTTCAAGACGTTCCTGGCCCCAAGACCACGCCGCCAAATTTATCTGTGGCTTTGGATCTTAGCCTATCGCACGGGCATGGGCCTGAAGGACTGTTGTTACCTGCGCTGGCGCGACGTGCACTTAAACGACAACGGCCCATCCTTTATCGACTACTACCGCATCAAGCTGGCCCATCACGGTGCCAATGGTCTGTGCCGTATCCCCATCATCCCGGGGAGCGACTTGCATGAATGGCTCTTGCGCCTCAAGGCAGTCGCACATCTCAACTACATACGTAGCGATGGCATTACCGACTTCGTCCATCAGGATGCTCCGGGATTGTTTGAGTATTGTCGCGGGGGCTGGAGCCCAACCGTTATCCAGGTCGAGATGTGTAAGCTATGGAAAGAATGCGGTATCCGCATGAAAGGGCGCAGCTTCCAAAACCTCCGCAACACCTTCATCTCTAACTTGGTCAACTCCGGTGGTCAGCACAGCCTCATCTGCACGATGACTGGTCACAGGAGTATGAAGACGGCTCTGATGTATCTGGAGCCGGACCGCCGTTCACTTCAAGACACACTACAAATTGCATTCGACTATGCCTCCGGAGCCTATTCCCACGGCGACGACGCCGCCGCCCGAAAGCCAACCTATTCCCCGACCACAACGGTTGAGATCAGCAAGCCTGATCCCACCGCCCTCCTCCCTCCTCCCGGAACCTTCTATCCATGATGTCGTTCAGGTCGTCAACGAGCAGAACATTAACTATTGCCTCATCTTCACCGTGGGCGATGTGCGCAATGGCCGGGTCCATGGCTACTACTTCACCCCCGGAAAGAAGGGACAGAAGACTTATGTCACAGTTAACTGCGATGAATGCTGGGTCATCGGGCCCAGCAAGATTCGCTCAAGAGATGGAGTAAGTCCCAAATGGCGAAGCGACACAACATGAACGCACCCGACAACCGAATGCATGGTGTTGTCAAATGGTTCGACAACAAGAAAGGCTTCGGCTTCATCATGGACGAAAGCAAGAAGGAATACTTCGTCCACTACACCGCCATCACCGGAGAAGGGCCTGGCTATCGCAGCCTGCATGAAGCACAGGCCGTGACGTTTGTCCCATCAGACGGGGACAAAGGGCTGCGTGCCCTGGAGGTGCAGGCGTCGTGAGCATCGTCTTGGTCACCGGATGTTTTGATGTCATTCACCGGGGCCACATCGATCTCCTCCAGTTCGCTGCCTGCTATGGCACGGTTGTCGTTGGACTCAATAGCGATGCGGCCGTGCGCTCCCTTAAAGGCAAGACGCGCCCCATCAACTGTTATCAGGACAGAGCAGCCGTCATTGGGGCCATGCGCATGGTGTCATGCGTGTTTGAGATCGATGACATTCGCGTGGCCGGTGCCATCTCAACGATCAGACCAAACGTGTGGGTTAAGGGAGGGGACTATTCCATGGAGACACTCGATGAGACCGAGAAAGCGGCCTGTTCAAACAAGACCATGATTGTCCTGTTCCCATCCACGCCCAGACACAGCACTACCAGGACTCTCAAGTGCTTAGACCAGAGTTGACCTTCAGGCACGCAGGTGACCTGGGCGACATCATCTACTTCATGCCTACAATGAGGGCCATGGGCGGAGGAGTTTTGTTTATCGAAGCAGCTACCTACACACGGGTGGCGCTGACTCCTGACAGGTGGTGCGGCCTGGACCTGCTTCTCAAGCAACAGCCCTACGTAAAGGAGGTTCTGCCCTGGGACCGGAGACGCACCGATATAAATGGCAACGATTTCAGGGCATATATGCGCGATGCCTTCCGCAAACCACACACCGCTGGTCCAGCAAAGAGCGTTCATCTGGCTCACTGGATGAGTGGTGCCCATGGCGTGCCGCCTCAATGCATCGAACAAGCCTGGCTAACCGTGACACCCAAGCGGGTGGCTCCGGTGGTGGTTTCGCGGTCTGGCCCTGGCCGGGCAAACCATCACGTTTATCATAACTCGTCGTTCCCCTGGCATAGGGTGTGGCGCAAGTATGGCAGCAAGGCCGTGTTCGTCGGCACAGCAGATGAGCATCGTATGTTCAGCGCTACGTGTGGTGAGCTGCCCTATCACCCAACCGCTAACCTGTTGGAGGTGGCGGAGGTGATTGCCGGGGCTGACTTGTTCGTTGGCAATCAATCCTGTCCGCATGCCATCGCCGAAGGGTTGAAGAAAAACATTCTGTTAGAGGTTTGGCCCGCCGGCCCAAACTGTTTGGTTTACCGGCCAGGGGTCACCCATTGGTGGAGAGATGAAGTGGAGTTACCTGATGTATGATGACCCTATTTGAAGCCTATTTCTTAACGTTCATAGCCTTTGCGACAGTTGGAATGTTGGGTTTAGCACTGTGGGCTTTCTTTAGCAGCAATCCCAAATGAGTATCGCCCTTTGTTGCAACGTTTACCAGGACGCCCAGGCCCTGCGCGGCTTGCTTGAGACCGGCTCCCGTTACTTCGATAACATCTTCATCGTGCACAGCGGTCCAGGTGGGGCTAAGTCCACTGATGGGACCATCGAGCTGTGCGTACAATTCGGGGCCACCATCGTGTTCGATGACATTAACAAAGGGTTCGGCGCTATCCGGACTCGACTCATCCATGAGTGCGGATGTGGCTGGGCCATGATAATGGATGCGGATGAAAGGTTTCATCCGCAAATGAAAGCACTGGACTGCAAAGGTAACGGTGAGTGGAACATCGCCAACCCAGGTCAGCCGCCAAAGTTAACGGTTATCGAACAGGAACATGTGATCGACCAGGGCAGCCACATTAAAAACTTGATGACGAACCCAGCCAACATGGCTATCCGGGCAACCAGGAGACACTGGTTCGATTTCACCATGAAGCGGCCGACTCAGAATTGGATGACGAATCAGGATCACCAGCTCCGGATCGTTCGCAACCTTCCGGAGATTGGATATAGCGTCAAAGTATTGATGCACGAACAGCTGATTGATACCAGGACCGGAAAGACCCCGGTGTTCGCCCATCAAGATCCGGTTGGTGGCCCGCATTTTGAACATTTTCATGTTGCATTCAGGACTGCCTACCCCGGAACAAAGCAGGCCAACGAGAAGAATTATGAGAGACTGTCCCGGGGAGAACCGATGCTCCCAAGGACATGAACTCAACTGGCGGAACGGAACCCGACTTGACCATACGACGCCAGACTTAGCCAACCATGACTGACACAGTCTTGCAGCATGCTTATGAATACCACAACCGATTTCTTTGTAACCGTGGAACGCATCTTCCACGACTGGAACTACGGCCATCCCAAAGTCCTGTGGGGATTGATACGTGCGCTCAAGCCCAGTGTCGTGGTGGAAGTGGGAACCTACCGTGGCTATGCCGCCTGTTACATAGCCAGAGCTCTGCAAGAGAACAACCATGGCCACCTCTATTGCATCGACAACTTTTCCCTCCGAGACCACGTCTCCAAGTATGGAGACCCAGTGCAACATTGGGAACGGAACCTAACCGACTGCGGTGTTCGGGATTGGGCTTCGCTGATCATCGGCACGTCAGACAAGGTGGCCAAGTGGCCGGCCTCCATTGATCTGGCGTATATCGATGGCTGGCATTCCTATGCCCAGGCCAAGCTGGACTTCGATAACTGCGCTGCGGCTGGAGCCACCTGTATCTGTCTGGATGATACGCTCAACTGCATCGGACCCAGGAAACTCGTAGCGGAAGTGGACCGGAAGAAGTGGTCAGTGACAACACTACCCAATGACAACGGCCTGACCATCTGCACCCAGCTCAATGATAGGAGGGTGACCTTCTCGCAGGAGTTACCAGATAATCCCGGCACCGACATCACTGCGTTCAGTGATGAGCAGGTCAAGGCTCACCTGCAATTGGCATCACAATCAAATGGAGTCCGTTATGAGTGATCAGATGGATCTATTCGGCGGTGAGAAACGCAAACGCGACGGCATCAATCGGGTGTCTGGTAACAATGCGGTGTGGATGAACATGGTCATTCCCGTAATACGCAAACTCGCGTCTACCGGATCATCGTTCACCTCTGAGGATGTGCGGGTGGAATGCGGCAAGCAACAGATACCACGCCCATCGCATCCCAATGCATGGGGCGCAGCCTTTAACACTGCAAGCAAACGAAACATTATAGAGCGAATTGGCAATGATAAGAACCACCTCGCCTCACCCATGCCCGCATCGTCGGGGTGTGGCGGAGGAAGGATGTATGAAACTCCTTAACGTAGGTTGTGGCGGCCAACGTCCACCTGGCCCGACCTGGGTAAACCTGGATGAGTTACGCAAACAGCTAATCGTAGGCAGTCCTGAACGCACCAACCTGGATGCGGAAGACAACTACGTAGAGCACACACTCCTGGAGGGTGGGCCCATGCCGTTCAAGGAAGAGTTTGACGGGGTGCTAATCCAACATGTGGTTGAACACTTCACCTGTCACGATGCAGTTACCATCCTTAAGGACTGTCGCCGGGTGCTCAAGCCCGGTGGCATCATCGCGATATCGGTGCCTAACGCCGCCTATTTCCTGGAGGTTTACGAACAGGACACGGTAGAAAGCTCCGTGAAACTGTTCGGTGAACCGATGCCAGGTGAGTGGTATTCAAGGTTCTTCGACTTCGCTTTGTTCTTCGAATTCCACAAGCAGGTGCTGACCTTTGATTCCCTACGGTGCCTGGCCCTTAAAGCTGGGTTCACCCTGGATGGGTTCCGGCTAGCATTGGCCCCGCACGGTATACAGTGGGACGTGGTAGCGGAACTAAAGAAGCAGTTCAACCGACTGATGTTCTCGACTATTCTGTGGTGCGCTAAGTGACCCTCCGGCAGGTAATGAACCCATTGCCACGAGCAAACTGGGCGTAATTATCTTTGATCCCAGCGATACGATAGCGCGTCGCAATCTCCCATTCTGCGCCGTCCATGACGGTATGGAACAGACCCGCCCAATCCAGCAGGCTCATGCGCTGAACGTGGGTTATGTCCTGTTCGTATTCCGGAACCACGTATGTCCTGCCATCGTTAGATAGAGGCACGACCACAAAGATTCCCTTTTTGGCAGTAGTTGAAAACCTCTCCAGAGCAGAAGCCAGATCTCCAGAGGGCAGATGCTCCAGCACATCCTTGGCAATGATCCAATCTGCCGATTCCCCCATGACGGCACTGAGCCGATCGCTGATTGATGGGTCGCAGTTATCCAGTGCCCATTGAGAAACATCATAGCCAAAGGCGTTATGCCCAAGTTCCACTAGCGCTCTGACCAGGTAGCCACGAGCACAGCCGAAGTCTAAGATGGTGTCGCTGTGCACAATCCCCAGGTGCTCAACCATTCTACGGGCCATCGGGATGGTAAGGTCAGGAAGCCACCTGTAGTTTTCATATAACGATTTGCCTGTCTCCTTGCCGCGTAGGAAGTAGTCCTCGTCGTATTGGCTTTGCACGTGGTTGAGTATTCAGTTGCTGTTACAGCCGTCAAGTGATTGAGTGGGTGATATGGAAGTAGCATATCGTTTCCGAACTGATACGCAGGACCATCTGGTCCAAGATATCCGGGCTCTGCGACTTAACCGTAAAAACAATCGCGGTCTATACGTGAACACGTCCACTGGATTCTCATCCCGGGATCGACGTGCCGTAATTAACCGTGCATATGCGGCAGGAACTAATGCGCCAGCGCCAATTGTGCGTGAGAGGCTGCGAAAGGGTTGGTCGTTGACGGATGCTTTGACGAACGTTCAGGCATAAATACTGCATGGGCAAGCATGATGTCCTGCCCATGCAGTGCTCGCCATAGCGTTACCGAACAGACCCGGCCTAAACGCGACACGGCTCTACGCGACATGACAGATATTAAGACAGCACCCTTAGCCGATACGTTCACCAGTCGCGGCAACAAGTTCTGGAACCACCCAGAAGCCGTAGAAGGCCTGCGTAATGGCAGGCCTAAGCCAGTTGTATCCCACATCATGCTGACGGATCTCTGTCAGCACACCTGCGCCTTCTGCTCGGTGGCGACCCGGGAGGGCAACACCCTTACGGCGGAGACGATAATCGGGTATATCGAACAGCTCATCCCGCTGGGGCTTAAGGCGGTGATTCTATCTGGAGGCGGAAACCCAATCCTCTACAAGGACAAGACCAATCGTGGAGGGTTCAAGTCTTGGGACTTTAATGACGTCGTCGACTACCTGCACATGCAGGGCCTGGAGATTGGCGTCATCACCAATGGCATGCCGATGGTGGAGTATCCAGCTGATGGGAACTTCGCCCGAGCCCGCCAATCCTGGAAGACAGTCAAGCCCGCCACGTTAGACAAGCTGACCTGGGTCCGCATATCGATGAGCGGCCTGGACCACAAGGAGGGCTGTGTCTATGTGCCGGAAGTAGATAGCAGCAAAACCACCCTAGGCTTTTCTTACGTTGCCCATGACATCTATGAAGTCCCAGAGGAACCCAATCACGGCAAGGTCAGCACGCCAGAAGATCTCGCCATGCACGGAGGAAATGCCGTTCGCATCAGAACTTTTGACGAACGAAGAGGACCGCTTACTGAAGAGATTCGAGAGATCGTTGAAAGATATGATCCTACGTATGTCCGCCTCCTCCCGAACTGTCTCGAAGTCGAAAAGATTAAAGGCCGCTGCCAACAGCTCCAAGAGATGGCCGACGCCATCGACCCGTCGATCGTCTTCGTCCAATACAAACCGCCGGCCGCGCCGAAGAACTGCTGGTTAGGCTATCTCCACCCAGTATTAAACTCTGACGGGTATGTCTATCCCTGTGACAGCTGCGTCTTAAACAAGACCGCACACCACAAGTTCGCCGTGCCCTGGCGGGTGTGCCGATGGGATGAGATCGGGGAGCTCTATTCCAATCCGGCCAGAAGCCTGATTAAGAATCCTTCGAAGCAATGCCCCGGCTGCGTGTTCACGCGCAGTAACGAACTTCTACAGCAAATCGTGGATGGCGCTCCCATCCCACAACCCACGGAGATGATGCACCCCAACTTTGTGTGAAAGTCTTGTTAGCAATTTGCTGCCTCAAGTTGCTATGCCTTTCGTTGCGGGCCGCGACCTTTATCTGCGATGACGCCAGCCAGGCTGAAGTCGCAGCCGTAATAGCTGGCACTAGCCCTGGTGACACCGTCGTCGTCCCAGCTGACCCGACCCCACGGGACTGGTCTCCTGGGATTTCAATCAGCGGCATCACCCTCCAGGGTCCCGGCCGTAACGCAGCCAGTGGAGTAACGATTACAGATGGCACTGTCACCATCACCAAGCACGCCACCCACTACACCCGGATGATAGGGTTTAAGTTCACGCGCACCTCTGGCGGGGTGGGCAGCGTGCTAACAGCAAGCGGGGGCCCGAGTCTTAAGGCTTACATCTGCGAGAGCAACCATTTCAACGCCAGCTATTCACACGCATTACAGTTAAAGAACGGTGGGGTGTTTGCTGAGTGTTCATTCGCTGCGGCCTCTCCCTTCATGGGCACCGGGATAACTGTGGAGTCAGACAACCAGACCACGTCATGGTCAGATTCACCCACGCTTGGAGCACTGGACACCACCGGAGAGTCCAACGTTTACTTCGAAGACTGTTACTACACCAACATCCTCCAGAGCATCAGTGACACCGATGAGGGTGGCCGTTCGGTTATCAGGCATTCCATCATTCAGGATTCCAGCATCATTGCCCATGGTGGCGGCACTTCAGACGGAGGCAATGACACTTCCTTGACTGGAAACAAGCACACCGAAATCTACAAGAACACGTTCGTGCGCCAATTGGCATCGGCCAACCTAAACGAGTGGGTGCAGATCCGGGGTGGTGGATGCGTGATTATCAGCAACGTTATCCCGTCCAACACCTCTGGGGATTTCCCAAACAAGCTGGAGCTGGAGCTGTCGGTGGGGTGCGATGAGGGAGCTTATCCACGGCCTTATCAGGTTGGGCAGACCACTTATTCCCCAGCTGACGCCACCCCTGATTTTCCAGTTCTTATCTTCGGTAACACCGGAGACGGAACCGATGACTCTAATTTCCTGGTCATCAGCGAAAACCCAAACAACTCCTGTGCTGACCCCGATGCATTCATCACACTGAACCGGGATTACTTCCTTTCCAATCAATGGAGCTGGGCTCCTTATACTTATCCGCACCCACTCCGAAGCCAAGGAGAAGGTGAAGTCGTAGATGCGGTAGTTAGAGTTCAAAAACTGCGGGCACTCAGAATACCACTACGACGATGAGATCATTCCTCACATTCCTGTGCACTTTACTGTGCGTAACGGCATTTGGTGCCAACCCATCATACACAGCGTTCATTGGCACTAACGGCATAACCATCACCTCTAACCCGCCACAGGGCCGAGTCATCATCGATGGTCGCGACCTGACCAATGGGCTGGCCTTTACACCTCACGTATTCACCAACGACAACGGCACCCTGCGGCCGATCGACTTCCCGACAAACATCATGCACCGAGTCGTGGTTCCAGACGATGGGACCGGGACTAACTTCTATTTCGATTCCAGGGTTCACCGGACAAATGCTGCCAGCAAGCTGTTCGCCATCTACAATGGAGGCAGTAACGCAGTAACCATTGGTCCTAACGGCGGTATCTTCCAGGGCAGAGGCAATGAGGACCCACTGCCAGGGGTGGTGCTATACGGAATCTTTGACACAGCACTTGGAGAGACCAACCAGCAAGAGGTGTTCATCATGAGCCAGAACAGCACCGTGGGATACAGCGGTGCGGCCGACCTGCTTGTCGACACCAATTATGGGGCGCTGATCCTTTTCGCCAACAAGGAAGGCGGAACGAAGTTCACACGCTTTGGCATTCAAGCTGGGGCAGGAGATAATCCACAGAACTTCAATACATTCACCATGCAGGCATTAGTCGATGGGGCCGACTACATGCACATGGACCCCAACTTCACCCTGCTCACCCCGACCAATTACCTGTTCAGCAGCAGTATTCGTATTACGAATATCCATACACTGATGTCGCTTCAGAACAGCAACACGCCTGTACTGGAGGTGGATGGCGTAGGGGACTTAAGGATGATCAAGCGGATTCCATACCTGTGGCCAAGCGCCCAGGGAGCAGTCAGTACCGCGTTAACCAATGACGGATCTGGTGGGCTTGGCTGGTGGCCAATCTCCGTTGTTGGT
>Ga0137453_1000006_pt1 | contig 23070 bp, 40 predicted proteins | sample EasRivERMGT526_2_FD_104649 | JGI IMG/M metagenome (GOLD analysis project Ga0137453, IMG submission 104649) | Soil microbial communities from meander-bound floodplain in the East River, Colorado, USA - East River MetaG ERMGT526_2 | ecosystem: Environmental > Terrestrial > Soil > Floodplain ... | reverse complement strand
TCTGTTCTATGTACATATGGAGTTGGAAATAATGGTGATTCTGTTACTGGTAAAAATACTGGTAATTCAAGACGTTCTAATTGATGGTTATAACCATTATGAAGCTTAATATAATCAAAAAGCAATCCTTTTGGTTTTTCTTTTTTAGAAGTTTTCTTTTTTCTCATATCTCATAATAAATGGTGAGGGTGGCAGGACTTGAACCTGCGACGGCCAACTTGTAATGATGGTGAACTAGCCACTGTTCTACACCCTCAATAAATGGTGGGATCGAAGGGAGTTGAACCCTCAATTGGACTGGTTAAGAGCCAGCTACTCTGCCATTAAGTGACGATCCCTTTTAATAACGTTGCACGTTGGCACTTCTTAAACGTTTTTCTTCTATGACAATTTGCACATCTAACATCGCATTTAGCAATTTCATCTTTAACATGTTGCCATGACCATGCGCTATAACTCAATATCGAAACTTCTTTTAATTTCTTACCTCGAACATGATCAAACTCTAAAACTATTGGATCATCTTCACCACAATCTACACATGGATGCTTTAAAAGATATTTTAAAATACGTTTACTATTTCTAAGTCTATATCTTCTAGCATTTTTATTAGCTCTAACTCTATGACTTTTATAATTTTTTCTATACCATAATTTATGACGTTTCTTACAACATTCTTTACATGTCGATTGTAAACCATCGCTCTTATAATTATTAATACTAAACTCTTTTAAAAATAATTGATGGTTACAATTATCACAATATTTCTTCACTACTAATATTCCTTAGACAATGGTGGGGTTGACGGGGATCGAACCCGCAACTCCTTTTTAAAGCTAAAAGGTTTCTGCCAGTTGAATTACAACCCCAGGTTTCTGCCAGTTGAATTACGAACCCATTTATAATTATTCATTACACGCACTTCTACACCAATCATCTTGATTGGTGTCATCAATAATATTATCATCATACGGAATAGATATATGTTGCCAATCATGCTTAAATGCAGATATATCATTTGGATTTATAAAACAAAGAAATGTTTCACCAATCATAACATCTCTAGATAAAAATGGATCAGCAACACCAAATGGATTTGCTGATTTACCTACTCTATATTTATATTCACCATCACTAAGCCAACCAATCTTTTGTCCTGGTTTAATGCGTTCACCAGCAACTACAGATATTACAGCAACATGAATTGCATCACGAAATATCTTTGATTGTAAAAGAATAGTTCCAATTTTAGAAATATCCATTTAATCCTCAAAATTAAATTGGTAGGCCCGCTTGGGCTTGAACCAAGACCTGACCGGTTATGAGCCGGGCGCTCTGCCAATTGAGCTACGGGCCTATTGGTGGACCTTACGGGTGTTGAGCCGTATCTTCGCCTCTTCAGGGCGACGCTATTACCATTTAAGCTAAAGGTCCGTTATTTAATTTTTCTAATATTATCTTTAGTAAATTTATCATCTGTTTCATCTTCATCTTCTTCAAAATCTTCATCTTCATCATCTTCAAAATCATCTTCATCATCAAAATCTTCTTCTTCATCATCAATCTTATCCATAAGACTTTCAAGCGAATATGATAAGTTTAATAATATTTGGTATTCATCAGCACTAAACGTTACTGTTGGTTTATCGAAAGTAAATCCAGTAATATTCAATACTAAATTAATATTCTCTTTAACTTTCTGAACAAAAGAAATTGGCACTTCTATTAGAGTTGACATATTACCTTTCTTAAACAGTGGAACCGACGGATGGATTCGAACCACCGAAATGCGAGAGTCAGAGTCTCGTGCCTTAAACCACTTGGCTACGTCGGTATTTAAAATTTTAATGGCACCCTTGGATGGATTCGAACCACCGAAAATATCGGGTTCAAAGCCCGACGCCTTAGGCCACTTGGCAACAAGGGTGTTTTATTAAATGGTGGTGAGGGTGGGACTCGAACCCACGAGGTTTTTAGGCGCAAGTTTTACAGACTTGTGTCGTCGCCGCTTGACTACCTCACCTTTGCAGATTATAAAATTGGTGGGACGAGAGGGACTCGGACCCTCATCTAACAACTTAAAAGGTTGTCGCTCTATCCAATTGAGCTATCGTCCCATCAAATTATCAAAATAGCAACTCTTTATTGCGAATTATCCGTTTCCACGATCTATACATATGGCAATTCGCACATACAAGATCGCACTTTTTCATTTCTTTCTGAATAGTAGCTAACCCGCAATGCAGCATAACTGAAATATTTCTATCTTTAATTCCACGTTTATGATCAAACTGCATTACAGAAAATGGTATCGTTTCTTACAATCCTTACATTTATTAGTTGCTTTATAGTTTCTAACCCAACGCCTAGTTCTTTTATGAAACTTAGCAGCTTGCTCAATAAACACATCTGGGTCTTTTTTATAATGTTTCATAACTGAACTAATATGACACGGCTTACACTGTGATTGTAGCCCGTCACTATGACTCTTATTTTTATGAAACTCTATCTTAAGCTTACGCTTATTACATTTAGAACACTTCTTCTTCATACATAATTATACCTTCTGCTTCTTCACATCATATTCACTATACTTTGGTTGTTTTACGAGGAGTTTGTGGAAGTGCAGATACACCACCACCAATATGCTTACAAGTCTTTCTATTTGCCCAACTCAAACAATTGCAAGACCATGTACCATCTTCCCATTCAGTAGCAGTCCAAATCTTTCCTGGCTGACTCGCAGAAATATGCTCATGGCGTTTCTTTGCAACAACTGGGACATTATTAACCATTTTTACGCCATTTGTAAAAAATGCTTTTGCTTGTAAATCACTGGATACAAGATATGCAGTAGAAGCCATACCAAATCCCGCATATGCACGGTCTGTATGTTGTGGCTGATACTTAAAGAAGTTATCCTTAGAAATACCAAGACTCTGTGCATCATGCCAAGCATTAATATCAGTACCCATATATGTAAAAGTCCAATGACCTGTTTCAACTTTCTCGTTCATTAAACTTTTAATAGAGCTTCTATCCCAACTCTTCGATGCGTTTTCTTGACCATCAGTATGAATGATAGTCATAATTCTATCAATTGTAATTGCTCTATTACGAATTACTTCATCAACTTCTTCAATTGTTTTTCCAATAGCATCATATAGTGGAGTATTACCATTAGGCTTATATGTAAACTGATTTAATGCTGTAACTTGACTAATGGGGGAAATAACGTAAGGACGAGATAAATTAACCTTATTTTCATTAAAACCACCAGCACTATTAAATATGGTTAAAGAAAATAAAATTTCATTACTCCTATCATCCCTTAAATCACTAATATAATTTCTAAAACCATCAATAACTTGAGAACGAACAGATTCCATAGAACCAGAACCATCAAGAAGATAATTAAATAGCGTAATTAAACGGCGCGTTGATTTAGATGGTGGAATATAACCTTTTTGATCTTTTGTAATAAACTTACCATCAGAACCACGCTTATTATGCGCAACCATAATTGCCTCTCTTTATAAAGGTTATAAGTTAATTAATGGTGCCCCTAGCAGGACTCGAACCCGCGCGGGCCCAGGGTAGAAACCTGGCGCTCTATTCCAACTGAGCTATAGGGGCATTGTTTGGTAGTGCTAACGAGATTTGAACTCGTATTCTTAGCTTGAGGGGCTAATGACCTGCCATTAGTCTATAGCACCGAAAATAAATGGTAGCGCATCCGGGACTCGAACCCGGTACTGAAACTTGAAAGATTCCGGATTTACCCATAATCTAATGCGCCTTTAAATTATTTCTCTTTTTTGGAGTATTACCTAGCATCAATAAAACATCACGTAGTCTTAAAGCATTATTATTCCAAATAGGTTGATCTGAACATACTTCAATTGCTTTCATACAATGATCAATATAATGTTGATTATCGTCTGTTACATAACAGTATTCTTCAATTATCTGAATCTCTATATCACTAAGAGGTTCTCGATTATACGCAATACTTTCAAACGGTGCTACACCGAATACAAGATGCCTAATTCTTCCAGTAACAACAAACTTTATTTTTCCTGTATCATGCGTATCAGGACCACGAATAACACCTAATAGATCATATTGTTTCTGCAAAGACAATGACATAAAATAATCTGTAAGCATTCACAACCTCCTATAAACTATGCTACGTTTTGTTCTGATCTGTTAGCGATCTTAAGAAACTGCTCTTCGTTTGATTCTAACATTAGCTTCTGTGCAATCATTGTATCTGCATCTGGAACGAGTTCTGTCGGATGGATACAATATCTGTATTTCTTATGCTTATCTATTCTTACAACATTGCCTCTTGAACCTCTTTCAATACGATATTCTTTATCATTCACAACTACAGGAAACCAATCCTCTGTTTCAAGCTTTTTAATCTGTTCTTCAGTTAATAAACTACGAAGTAATTCTTCAGCTTTTTCATTTGCTAACCGTGCAATTTCTTCGCGCTTTTTCGTTTCTTCTTGGTGCTGAATTCTAAGACGCTCAGATTCAATTCTATGCGATTCTATTTCTTCAGCAGTCATTCTTACAGGCTGATTATTAATTCCACCAATAGTCGTACTAGAAGTAGTAATCCAATTATTCCAAACTTGATTAGTTATCGATATAGATGTATTAGAAGCTTCAGTATTAGATACTGACCAAGTTTGCCAAATTATATTTGTGGGTTCTAAACTACTTGAAGAACCATCAGTATAAATAATCCAATTATTCCAAACTATATTACATGCATTATTTATGTCATCTTGACAATAAATAACTGGCATTTACATACCGCCACGCATAGGAGGAGCAAGAATAATCTTTTCAGCATCAGGATCAAATATATGGATTTGTTCTGCCTTACCACCATCTTGTGCTACTTTAAATGCATGATAACCTTTACCACGAAGCTCTTCAAATGTCTTTCGTGCCTGGTTAACTTCTTCTGTATTATTTCTATTCCACATTTGTTTTACATCACCCTTACCAGGAGTAAGAATCGACATTTCACCAACCATTAGTTTGCCTCTTTCTTTAATTAAAGTTTGGTAGCGAAGGAGAGATTTGAACTCTCAGAAAACTAATTTTGAGTTAGTTATGTCTACCAATTGCATCACTTCGCCAATAAATATTCTGCTATTCTATAACCAATCCACATTGGCCAAAATAATCCATATAAAATTCCCCACCAAAATCCATAATAACCCCATACAAACCAAAATACACCAGAACCAAGTCCTGCTAAATTTCCAGATATAATTGTTGTAGTTTTATCCATAAGTTCATTTATAAATTGGTGCCCGAGAAGAGATTCGAACTCTCAAAACCCACGGTCTAAACGTGGTACGTTTGCCAATTACATCACTCGGGCTTAAGCCCTTTTCTTATTACCATATGTCTTAGTTTGTGAATGACAGTTTGGGCATAAAAACGTAAATTTTTCTTTCTACAATCTAATCTATTACCATTAATGTGATCAATTTCTAGTGTTATTTTTTGTTTATTCCACTTTGTTAATCTACATAACTTACACTTATATTTTACTTTAACCTCTAATAACGCACGTTTCAATAAATAATGTTTAACTGTACTTAAAGTCTTATGAAGAGACAATATTTGTTTATTATTTTTTCTTGGACCAATCATTCCTAGACGATATGCACAACCTAAAAAATGCTTAGTTTTAATTTTAGCTTGTTTAATTCTACGACTTATATGACTATGCGAACCACCAGATTCTTTAATACCTAATAACCGTAAAACATTAGCAACAGATATACTTTTCTTTACTGCATTTTTAATTTGTTTATCAGTGTATTTTCTATATATCTAATTATCCTTTAATACATAAAATTTGCTTTAACTTATATTTAATCTCAACATTATCCTCTTGTGCTGCCATTACATCATCAATGGATTTATATGCCCCAGGAATTTCATCAATCACACCAGCATCTTTACGACACTCAACATTTAATGTTTGTGCAACAAGATCATCAACAGTAAATTTTTCTTTTGCTTCTGTTCTAGACATTTTACGCCCAGCACCATGAGAACATGTATGGAAACTATCTAGATTACCTTTACCAGATACAATAAAAGACTTAGCCCCCATAGAGCCTGGAATAATACCATATTCTCCAAGCTTTGCGCTCACAGCACCTTTGCGAGTTAACCATACTTCTTGCCCAAAATGCATTTCTTTTGTTACATAATTATGGTGACAGTTAACAGCAAATTTATCAACCATAATAGAACGATTTAACCCACGTTCAATTGCACTAAGAGTGCGTGCGAGCATAATACGTCTATTTTGTTTAGCGAATTCTTGAGCCCATGAAACTCCTTTAATATATTCATCAAAGAATTCAGTTCCTTCTTTCAGATATGCTAAATCTTCATCTGGAAGATTAATTTGATGAACTCTCATATCTTCTTTTGCTTTTTGGATGAAAAACTGTCCAATAGCGTTCCCAATACCGCGAGAACCAGAATGAAGCATAACCCACAACTGACTATTCTGATCAAAACAAACCTCAATAAAATGGTTTCCAGTACCAAGACTACCAAGATGGACGTAAGCATTAGCGCCTTTTAATTTCTGATGAGTACTAATAATCTCATCATAACCGTCTTTTAAAAACAAATTCCAAACATTATCAACCTCAGTTGGTGGTCTACCCCATGCTCCTTTATCACCACGCTTACCATTATTAGTTCTACCGTGTGGTACTGATTTTTCAATTTCAGGCCTAATTTTAGCAACAGCATTATCTGGTAAGTCATTTAATGAAAGATTTAGCCGTTGAGCAATCATACCACAATTGTGAACAAATACACCTGCTGCTATTGCAAAATTATTATGTTCTGGAACAGTTAAGCAATATACATTTGATTTTTTTGTAAGGTAAACAACTGAATTAACCTTATGATTAACTTTAATCAATTTATGTGTCCATCGTTGATGATTATACCATCCAATTGGACTCTTAATATGTAAATTACAAACATTACAATAATATAATCTATTACTTATTTCTTTACTTTTTTCTCGGCCTTTTTTACTTTTATTATAATTAATTAGATACTTACGGCCACGTTTACCATTATTTTTAACAGCATTTTTATGATGATTTGGTCGTTCATCCATATATCTAATAATATTTAATGAACCGCGTAAACTATTATATAAATATCCGTCTTTTGTTTTAGCTTTTTTTCGTAAAGCATTAATTCGTTTCTTTTCAAAATCTTTTGATTGCCAATGTAAATTTCGTCCAATAATAGAACGATGGTATGCTGAATGTTCGGCATCTGACATAAATTCTAGATTAGATGGTATATTATTATTTTTGGTAAAATCTTTATGATGAATGACAGTTGTTTGATTTTTAAATGACGGAACCTTACCAAGCAAACCTGAACGAGCAACAATCCAATGCGCTCTTTGATAACTACCAGAATATGGTTGTAAAATTAATATATAACCATCTTTATCACGCTTTCTATAAAAAGGCATCAGTGATTCATTCAATAGTAAATTTCTAGCTTCTTTATATGTTCCATCACGTAACATAAATCGATGATCAGGGGTACACGTTATTGATTTCCCATTATCAAGCGTTACTTTAACTAATTTAGCATCTTTACGAGTTAAAGATGCTGTTGCTTCAGCAGCAACAATTTTACCATTTGGTAAACAAGACCAAACAAAAAACTTTCCGGCCTTAACTAATTTTTTAATTTTTATCTTTTTACCGCTTAATACAAGAATTTTAGTATTACCAGAAAAACAACCTATATCCACACCGACAGCAGCAGGAATAACAGCACCAATAGTCGGGATAACCGATCCAATTGTTGACCCTCTTCCAACATGAGCATCTGGCATTAATGCAATATATGGCCAAATAAATGACATTGATGAAAGAGATCGTACTTGATCTATAACACCAATCTCAATTGGCACACCTTTTGTCCACATTAATACCCGTTTATTTGTACCAATTAATTCATCATAATTCTTATTATCTCTTAATGTGTTTTGCTCATAATATGCTAGTGTCTCTTCTTCTGTGTATGTTTTGCTCATAATTATACCTTACTATATTTAGGTATCCATTCCCCTTCTTGATTTCTTTCGAAGTCTTGAAATATGTTTGGGTATCTTTTAACAACTATTTCTCCAATTTTATCAAACACTAATCGAATTTCTTCTTCTGCATGTTTGGCTGAACGCATTTCAATAACATGACGAAGTGTTCTAAAATTAGCTGACCACAACATACCTGTCGCTACACCATCTGGTGCAAATCTTCTCATATATGATGTTTTTTTCTTCTTCTCATCAAAAGATATGCTTTCTTTATCTAGTTCAAAATGTTGAGCCATCCATAACTGATGCTCTTCTAATTGAAGAAGAATCAATTCATTACGAGTGTGTAATTCTGTATCCTCTATTGCCCATTCAGGTTCCCAAAACGGAAGATCGGTTAATCTAACATATCGCATACTCTCTTGAGAAATTGCACAACCTACTCTATGACGTACAATCTCGTGTGTTAAAACACGAGTTACATTGTGTAAAATAAAATTAATTTGAGCATGTTCCATCACGCTCCCATGCTTGCTCTTTAAAATATTATCTAAATAAATATCATTACCTTCTCTAACTTTTGTAACATTTACATTCATTCCTGGTTTCCAGGAACGATAGCATAGTCGTCCACCAGCCTCAACCAATTCTTCTGCTTCTGAAATACAATTAGTTGTTGACCAATCTGATGCCCCAATCTCCGCTAAATATGCATCAAAACCATCAGCAATAATTTGTGTTTCACCAACAAGAAATACTTTAGGTTCAACAAATCGCATATAAATTCTCCTTTTAATAAATTAAATGGTTGGACCGGATGGATTCGAACCATCGACCCTCAAATTATCGGTTTGATGCTCTGCCAGCTGAGCTACGGTCCACCAATTTAAACAAACTAACTAATTAATCTTCTTTCTTCTTAGTTTTCATTAAACCCTTCTTCTTAATAAATTTCCAAATGATCTTCATCATTTCAGGAGGAGAAATTGGTTTAGTGCCAAACACATCACCAAGCGTCCTATTCTTTACCTTCTTAAATGAGAGTTTAACCTTACTTAATCCGCCGCCTCTAGGCATTATTTAACCCTTTCTTAGTTATTATAATAAATTATAATTTCATTAACATCTTCAAAACTTTTATATAAATTTACTATTATTTTAGCATCTTCTTTTGAAATATATGGAAGTGCTCCAGTATCATAAATACCATCGATTAAAAACTCTAAAAATTGACATTCTCTAGACGTTAAACTATATGTTCGATTTGGTAACTCTTCATCACGAGCTGCATTAATAATATTCATCAACATTGCAGAAGTTTGTGGCTTAGCCATTTTTACTCCCTAATAAAATTTTATAACCTTCACGAACCCATATTGCCTGACGAATTGCATCTCCTAAAGCATTATGTAATGGTAGAATTATATTTTCCGTTTTCTCCTTTGAATTAGAATAAACGGCTGGTGCTAGATCAAACAATGTTCTTGTGTCTCTCACATCGCGCCAACCCCATGCATATTTTCTACTAATCTTATCATATGCAGCACTAAGTAATGTAATATCAAATGTGCTTCCATGAGCCCATATTCTATCACCGCTCTTACACCATGCACTAAAGTCATCTAAAACATTTCTAATATGACGTGGCTGTGGAATAAACAATGCTTTCTGTGCTGCTTCACCTTGCTCAAACCACCAACGAATTGTTGCTCCATCAATCGTTAGCCCAACATCTAATGATGATTGAATATCTATTGTCTGATAAAATGTATCAGAATTAACGGATGGTTCATTATCATCAAGAACAGTAAATTTAATTGCTCCTATACTAACTATTACTCGGCCATATTTCGTACCAAATGACTCAATATCAACCATAATATGCTGCAAGATAGACATTACATTCCTTCTATCCTTTCTTTAAAATTCCTGTAGCCAATGTCTACAAGAGGTTTAGATAGCGCATCGACGATTTATAAGGTATTTTCCATTGGACGCTATTAAAATCTCCCGGAGCCAATGTCTCCGAGAGTTACAGAGCGGTGCGATTGGACATATTATTTGCCATTGGACACCGCATACAATGGTCCCTTGTACGGGATTTGAACCCGTGATGTTCACCGTGACAGGGTGACGAGGACTCCTAGCTCCTCTAACAAGGGTTTATTTTTCCTTATCTTTATTACCTTTATTTCCTCTAATATTAGTATCTAATCCTAATTCTTTAAGAGCTTTTACATTTAAAATATCCATTGCATTCATAGCCGCATTAGCGGGACCAGGCTGTTGCCCATAAACGATATGAGGTACAACATCACCTTTAAAATTTTGAAATGCGGTAGCCCACATTTGCTGAACCTTAGTATACGCTTCAAGTTTCTTATCTAATGCACCATCAGCAGTCATTACTAATGTACGAGCCGTAGCTTCGCCTTCGCCTTTCAAAATTATTGATTTTTTATTTAATTCTTCAGTTTTAACTCCTAGTTCTGCAACCTTAACTAACATTTCACCTTTTGTAACTTCTTTAGCTTTAATTACTTCTTGTTCCCATTTAGCTTTTGCAGCTTCAGCTTGGCCTTTCTTTTCAGCAGAAATTGCTTCTTGTTCTGATTCTTTTGCGCGAGCAATAGCAGTTTGCACTTGCATAATAGCAGTTTGCTGCTGCTCAATTTGTTTCTCAACCATTGGGTCATATTTAATATTATTAATTACAAGATTGAATGTACGAATCTTAAATTCATCAAGTGGAGGATCATCTTGTCGTGCAAACATGCCTTTATCATCTTTTACTAATTTTACTACACTAACAGTTTTATCAGCACCAGTCATTACGTCTTTTTGGCGCTCTTGTGTAACTTCAGTCTTAAAAATTCCTCTAACTATTTGATCATCAATAAGGTTTAATAAATCATTTCGTCTAGCTGCATATGATTCAGTAGACGTCATAAGCGGACCAGTCATAAAGATTGTTTTTTCTACAATTGCTTTAATCAATTGACTTTCAATCTTTTCATGAGAACCATATCTAACATGTAGAGCAGTTAAATGTTTTTCATCATCTGGCATTTCCCAGGATATTGCACCACCAACATCAGCATGTCCACCATCATTAAATCTAATCTTAATAGCGCGATTTTTTCCTGGTTCAGGATACCAACGAAAATCTAATTCATCCCTCTTCTTATATTTAGTAATTGACCCAAACCATTGCCACTTCCAACCAGGAGTGACATACCAAGTTAGTTTTCCAGAAAATGGAGCTTGAATAACCATAACGTTTTCAGCTTCAAGATTTTCAAAAACACTACCAGCTGCAAACATAACTACGGCAAAGAGAATACCTATTACAATAAGTGCTGGAATTGCTTTATTCAATTAATAAATTCCTTTGATTTAGGTTTAATAGGCTCTGATTTTAGAGCATCTCTTTCATCAGCTAACTGTTCTTCTAAATCTTTAATCTCAGATTCAATATACGCTTCTTCTAACTCTTGTTCTAATAATGCTTTTTTCTTGTCTAGTTTTAATTGTTTAGATCTAAATATAGGAAACCATAGAGTACCTAATAATATAGGAATTAATATTTGTGATATAACAAATGCAATAAATATTAATATAAATAAAAACTGACTCCATCTAAGAGCAGCCATAATTATCCTTTTAGATTTTTACCATATAAAGATTCAGTAAGTAGCGTTATAAAAAATTTATTAATTGATGGAATAAATATTCCAACAAACACTGTAACCGCTAATATTGGAATACCTACAACAATAAAGTCAAAAAGCATGATTGCAAATAACATTATACCAGCATATGAAAATAATCGTGACTTAATTGGAAGCAATTCATAATCTTCTCCATCTTCCATTATAATTTTGCCCTTTCTTTAATACTCTTAAAATCATGAGTAACAGTAACTACACCATTCTTAAATACTTCTATCATTTGATCTGGTAACGTATGAGTAACAGAAACCGTTCTATATTCATCTCCTATTCTAACAAGCTTTAAACGTCCGTTCTTAGAAACTTTACTTGGATCAGTAATCGGATTCTTAGAAATATCATCATGCCATATTCCATTAACATTAATAGCAGAACATTTAAATGCCATCTTCTGAGTATCACGATTTAATTTCTGTAACAGACCCCCTCCAGAACCAAATGCGATATTATCTGCTGACCAACCTTCCTCTTCCATTGCTGTGAGAATAGCTGGCAACATTTCAAAATCAATTCCATCACCTTGGATAATTCGCACTTTTGGATGTAACATTTTATAACTTTTATTGTTATATGTAACTCCAAAAGCATTACCAAGAATATTTAAAACTTGTGGGACAATTACAGGAGGGTTACCAGAATCGGGGCGAACAACTAACACACCTTCACGATTTAATACTTGTGTCTTTAATTGCTTACCCCACAAGTTCCAACATGCATTAAAAATATCATATGAATCACTAACTACAGCAACCAAACCATTAGGGAATTGCTTTAACATATTTTCAAAAGCTTGAACTTCTGCTTCCTTTCCCCACGATGTAATTGTGCTGTGTTCAGCAGCAGGAATTGAAAATCCTGCCATCGATTCACCATAAATCTCACGAGCAATAATTAAACCCGGTATTGTATCGGTCCCCATAAAATTAACTAAATGAGCAGCACCGCCCATCCCTGCTGTTTCTACACTAGAGACACCACGAAATCCGAAATCATGAAGTTTAAAATCGATCAGGCTAGGATCACCAGTTTTTTCAAGAGAAGCGTGAATAATTTTTTTCATTTCACGAGATTGTGTTGCAACTGTACTTCCATACCAGACTTGGACTAACAACGTCTCAAGATAATTAGTAAGCCAATAACATGCTGGATCAGTATTCTCAATTGTCATTAAAACATTTCCTACAGGAACTACTGTTCCTTCTGGAACTGCTTTAATACTAACTGGTAATCGACCACCATGCTCTCTAACAATATGTTCCCAACCAGCTTTATTAAAAATATTTTTACCAAAATGAGCTTGAAAAAAAGCATCAGCCTCTACAATAGATTCTTTCGTAATAACTTTTCCTTCAAAATATTTCTTTAAATAATATTGTAAACCGAAAAATACCATTTCTCTAAATTTACCGCCGCGAGATTCAAAGTATGAATAAACATTCTGCGTATTAGGTGGATATTGCTTCCAATGTGAAGGTTTATATGAATCCGTTAAAAGAATTCTATTTTCAAACAAATTCATCAACATTCTCCTTTGTATATTTAATTGCTCGATCAATCCAATCTAATGCTTCAGCTTGTGAGTTAATACATTCATCATTATGAAAAGGTATCATATGTTCTTGTTCTGAGCAATTAGTTACAGTTGATAATATTTTTATCGTTTGGGCAAAAATATCATAACTAAATTTACGCTTTGCTTCTTCTAAAGTTATTGCAAAACCAACACAAACTTTAGAGATATCACGATTATGTGCACTTCCTTTATGCCATCCTACTGCAATTTTTTCCTTAACACCAGATAAAACTTCTAAGATTTGTTCTCTCAAAGGTTATTCTCCTGTTCAATATATTTATTTAACATATCACCAAGAATTCTATGATTTGATATTAACATTGGATCGTCTTGTATACCAGTTAATGCCATACGCCAAGGAATCCATTCAACATACGCAATATCATCTTTTGGTTTTGGAAGTCCTGATGTATAGCTAGCGATAAAGAACGCGCTCATCATTTGATCTTTACGATCTTTATAACGCCAATCATCGATTCTTGCACTTCCTAAATAACGAATACCATCAATATCAATTCCAGTTTCTTCATCGACTTCACGACGTACTGCATATTCAAGAGAAGGATCTGTTGGGTCAACAAATCCACCAATAAATCCTAAACGTCCTGGTTCACGTTCTTGATGTTTCCGACAAAGTAAAATTAATGGGTCATTTAATGGCCCTTTTAAAACAGCTACATCAATAACTTGATATGAAATTGGATATCTATTCATTGTTGCATAAATAATTCCACGCCGAAAATCATCTGTGCTTAAAACTGTTTCTGCAACTTTATCTCTAATATCAGAACCAGAAATTTCTTCTTCTACATGGTCTAATAAAACCGTTTTAAATTTTCCAAGATAATGAGGAATAAAACTTTTTCTAGAACCATATAAAATTGGTTCTTCCATAGGATAAATGTCTTTAATTGCTTCGTCAACTCTATCACTCCATCCACGATCTGATGGCTGATCCATTAATGGAAGAATTCGAACTGTTGGATAAAGTGATTGAATCATCAATTCTCTTACATGATAATCTAATGGATCACGTTCAGAAATCTTTACTGGAGATATACCAAGAAATATTAAAACCTTTTTATGACGTAACATAACTTCTTTAATTAATTCATGATGACCATTATGGAACGTATCAACTTGAAATCTGCCAATAATTACTCCAACACTTAACATTTATTTTTCTCCTGTCATAACTTTCTCGAAATTTTTAGGATAATATAATACACCATCCCATTCTTTACGAATAGCACGAATTTTCTTGAATCGTCTTGCAGGAAACGCTTTAACTTCTTCAAACAAATCAAGTAACATATCTATTGACTTAAATAGATATAATAAATCATCTTTTTTTATTGAAATATACTTAGACCGTGAAGGTTCTTTTAATTCTAATTTACGAGTCTTAACGCGTCTCTTGAATGGCATGGAGTTTTTTCTCCTCACCTTTTTTTAAGAATGGATTTTCAACAAGAACTTGAACAGCAATAATATTATTAGGATCTAAATCAGTATGAATTTCATTATTTAACCCAATCAAATCACCAATATCAAAACGTTGCATAGTAGCAGATTCACGAATATAACCACTAATAATAACATGAAAACCAGAATTTATATTATCAACAATTCCAACTAATCCAATTGCTTTTCGCATTCTACGGTTTCTAGGAGAGATAATAATTGGATTATTAAGAGAAATAAGACTAAGTGTATGCAAATGAATATTCATGATTAATTACCTTTCTTTTGAAAATTCAACTTTAGATTTATAGCAATTAGAAGTATTCGATCTTAAATTTTCCATTGTTTTAAGAGTTAAATCTAACATTTTTTGTGATATAGAATATTGCATTGTGTTAATTTCTAATAATTTATTATTTGATTCTGTTAATTCACTAATTACTAAATGCTGAGTAATTACTACAGATATAACTATAATAACAGTAATTATAATTAATATATATTTAATAATAATTCTCCCATATAGTTTTGTCATTTGCTAAGTACAACAGTCGAACTTGGCAATTGCGAATAGACTAGTACGTATTTATATAATATCATATACAGATTATAACTGTCAAGTGTCTTATAACATATTGATTAGTAAAGTGAATTGTCATATCGTATTCGAGCGTAGCGAGATTACGATATGACAATTCAAATTATCATGGCGATTTGCAATATTGCATTTGCCAGAATCGATATTGCTATATACGAGCCCTCGATTTTGTACCACCTATAGTTTTTGCAATTCATATACAGAGATGTAACTTTTATAAACAAAATATATGTAATTAAATAAAAAACTTCAAAATTAAAAGTAGGCTATAGGTTAAAAATGATCTATCGATTTTGATTCGATTTCATAGTTCTTTAATTCTTCTTTTAAAATCAATAAATGCATTTTTATATTCTTTATATTCTTCTTTATTAATAAAACTACCAATACCTTCATAATATCTAGAAATGTTATACTGTGCTGTAGAATAATCTGCCCAGTGTTTAAATTTTAATGCTTTTATAACTCGTCCTCTATATTGTAATGCTTTCATCTTTGGATTTTCAGGTGCATATAATTCATCATTTTTATCATAAATAAATTTTACGCCGTGCACGACGGCGACTTTAGCAATAGGTCAAAGACCACGATAACGAGTACCCCATTGTTCCCCAAAATATCGTGCAGATTTAACTGCTTTAATTTCATCAACAGTTAGCAATTTAATTGACATTTAAAGGCTCCTATAAATAGTTATAAGAAAGAGAGAGGGCCTATATGAGATCGTTGATCCTGAGCCAAATATGGCCTTTCTAGAGGTATAAACAGGTATTCTTAGTCCCATAAACATCCCCAATATTTTACAAAATTTGGTAGAACTTTTTCAGTAAATTCTGTATATTTTATTCTATATTCATCAGAATATTGATTATTGTTAATAGTATACCAATCAAACCAATCTGCTTTTTCATTTAACCATTTAGTCCATGCATCAGCAGCTTCATCAACTTTATCATCATCAAAACCCATATCTGACATGAACACACCAGGAACACCATGTTTATATTTTGCTAAATGACGAAGTGCTGGTGCAATAGAACTCGCAAGATAATGATCATAACCCCATGTATCAATTGGAGCCCAACCATACCAACCTCTATGGAACATACCCCAAAAACGATAATAAATTAAATATCTCCAATGACTATATGAAAACGTTTCTTCAATTCTACCTATCCACCAATATGGATTTACCCATTTTGATTTATATTTTGGTAATTTTTTATCCCATTCATTAAGAGATTCTTTCCAGAATTTTATTATCTATTCTCCTGTGCTTTATAGAAAGTTTCTTCATCACGATTTAATCGCTCATTCATTTGACCATATGCTTCTACATTTAAATGTAAAGTATGACATGCTCTCCAATAAAATTCATTCCATCTAGTTGAAAACGTAGGATCATAAGTAGGTCCACAATATGCAATTATTTCTGTTGCATGAATAAAATGCATAACATAATGATTAGGATAATGATCCCATGATCTAAGAAATGGTGATATCATATTCCACCATTTATGTTCATCTGGTTCAATAGTAATATATGTTTTTGGGTTTGCAAATCTACCACAGTGCGGAATTAATACTGCTCCTCGCAATAATCTCTGTGCAATTTTACTTGGGTCATGACGAGGAGCAGTATCACAGCCACGCATTGCAGAAACAAGAACACCTTGATGACGAAGACCAAGTTTTTCTACCCACGGCTGTAAAATACTAGGCATTAATTCTCCAATAATTATTTAAACTGTTTACACCATTCTGGAAATTTATTAAGTATAGAATTACACGAATACTTTTTCAATAACTTCTTTGCTTTCTTTTTCTTAACCTTATTTGACTGAGTAAGTAGCGTAGCACTAAAGTTTCGTAACTCAGCAGTTGGTGCAAGTTGTACGCTTCCCCATGCTATTATTAATTCTTTTTGTCGTTTAGGTGGGAAAGACAATAACAATTTATCAAACGTTTTAAAACGGTTTGCCAAAATAGTTGCTTGCTTTGGGCCGATTCCTCTAACACCTGATACACTATCAGATTTATCACCAGCCAATGCTTTCCACAAAGCAATCTTCGACGGTGGTAAACCATATTTCGCTTTTACTGTTTTCTCAGTCCACATTGTTTGTCGTTGATCATCATATACAAAACATTTTGGAGTAATTGCTTGAAATAAATCATGATCCGCTGTAACTATAATAACCTTATTTTTAGGTTGTGCAACCATTGCTAAATTCCAAATTACATCATCAGCTTCTACATCAGGATGAGAAACAACCGTCACGCCAAGTTTTTTAAGAATCTTTTCTAAATCTCTAATCTGACGATATAAAACTTTCTTGCCTTTTCCAGTTCTTTTATGTTTGTATTCAACATTAGCTTTTCGTTTATTATCTGAACCAGTTTTAGAATCAAATATAACAATACATTTATTTGGTTTAAATTTAATAAGTAATTTATGAATTCCAGTTAAGAATCCATAAAACACTCCACTCTTTTTACCGTCTGCTCTTCGTAGTTGTTTTAAGTTTGGTTGATGAAAACAACGGTGTGCTAAATTATGTCCGTCTACAATGAGTAAGGTTTTATTCATACTAAGCATTTACAGTCTTTAATCAAACATTTAAGAGAAATATCTTTATGATTTTTAGCATGATGAAAAAGCATCAGATGATTACATTCACAACGTCGTAAATAAAGAGTTTTAATTAATAACTCATTACTATTTAAAAATTCAATTTCTTCATCAGTAAATTCAACTTCTAACTGAGTAACCTTCTCACCATCAATAGTAAACGCTTCATGCGTATCAAAATCTTGTTTATTCGTCGTCATCATTGTCTCCAAATTTATCAAATAAAGTTTCTGATTTAACAGAACAGAGAAAGAGATGGTTTGTATCAGTTATTACAAACGATTTAACTGCTCGCCCTTTAGTTACATTTACAGCGCGGCCAGCTTCTATCATTTGTTGACGATACTTAACTAATGGAACTGATGGTTTCGATGCATCAATTATTGCTAATACTTTAGAACATTCTATAATTGCTCCTTTTCCTATTCTAAGTATTGCTGGACGATGTAACATATACTCCTACATCACCAAAGCATCATCAGGAATAACAAGTCGTGCTGTAGTAATACGACCTTCTTCAAGAAATGCATCAAATGCTTTCTCACAACTTTTACCTATAGCATCAATATTATTACCTAGTATAAATTCAATTTCTATTTGCAATGTAACTGTATCTAACAATTTTATTGGATGCTTCTCACCAAAACGTATTGCATTAAGGTTTTTCTGTAACTTTAGAATCTTTTTTTTAGCTTGTAATGCAATATTACGAAGTTCTTGTTGTGCTTTTGATGAAATATTCCATTCAATGGTTTTTGCTTTAGACATGTAAGCTCCTTTTTGAAAATTTAATTAGTTTCTTTATATAAAGGATGACCAAGCAAACTCTCTCCAGTTTCAATATAGAGTTTAGCAGCTTCACCAAAATTTGTAAATGCCTCTTCTATTGTAGAGCCGTGAGACATTAATCCTTTATAAATATCACCTGTTGCTTCAATAAAAATATCTCCATCCTCATCAATAGTAGCTATTACGGTCATTGTTATTTTCAATTCTTAAACTCCTTTTTGAAAATTTAATTAATTTCTTAAATGAATAATCAGTTGGATCACTAGGAACATTTGGAAGTATAACTACACCAACTTGAAAATACTTATTAAGTTTTATTCTTGCACGCTTGATGGCTTTTGCGACATTTTCCCTTGCTCTACGTTTTTTGTCTGTATCGAAGATAATAACGACTCGTTTGATCCTGGATTCTCTAAGGAGACTGATTTGTCGGTCTGAGATATTTGTGCCAAAGCAAGCGACGCCATATGGGGAAGTGTGAATGGCGTCGAAGATTCCTTCAACAACGATTGCAAATCGGCTTCGCTTCTTAGCGCGATTGGAATGTATATTGTACAAAAGCCGTGAGGTACGACAACCTTTGGGGTATAGGTACTTCCTAATGGAACTAGACTTATGCTTACCGATATATCTCGCAGCAAAGGTACGGTATCTTCCTCTTTCGTTAAAGATCGGAAGAATGAGTCTACTTTGAAAGTAACCTCCATAACAATACAAGAACCCGTATTGCTCAGAATCTGCTCTCGTATATCCACGCTGTTTAAGATACGTTCTAGCTCGTTTACTGCTCCACGCAGCCCTAACCTTTTTTGGGAGAATTGATTGAATAGAATCGTTAGGGCGTTTTCTTTTTCTGCTAAGTTCATGTTTTAAATCCTCTATAGATGGGGTTGGTAATTGCATTGAACCGATATTAAACAATATAAGAAATTTCTTAAACCCACCAACCCATTCACAACGTTTACATTGACCTACTTTACGAATTAAATTGAAGTATAGTTTACTATCTTCATACTTTAAACCTTGAGATTTACAGTTTGGGCATTGTACTCTTATTTCGTCTGGGTTTCCTGTTTCCAGTACTATAATATTCTTTGAGTTTAAAATCTTGCGGATCATTTAATGTTTTTAATAGTGTTTCCACCTTGTTTAAAACTTTCGATGCACGCTTATAAGCATTTGGTTCACTATCTTTAAATTCAAGATTTTTAATATGGTGATCATAAATTTCTTCGTATACAGCTTGAATAGATTGTTTTGATAAACGACATATCTGTAATTCTTGTAATAATGGTTTTAGCCAACGCCAAACATTACTTTCAATATTAAGATATGAAGTTACATCTAATCTATCTAGTCCATCAGTATTATAAGCATTATGTTTTATAATTAGATATCCTGACCAACCTGGATCATGCCCATAGATTCTAATACCAAAATTTCTTAAAAGATTTTTATCATTATAAAATTCTTTTGCTGCTTTTTTATCTTGCTCTGAAAGTTTCATTACTTATCCACAAACTCAATAAACGGACAAGTCTTATTTTTTAATGCTTTTAAATACTCACCAATAATCTTAAATAGACCAGCATCTATATGAATTTTATTTATTCTAGACTTTAAAATTATATTAATCAATATAATCATTCCTATTCCAAACAAAATTATACTAAGTATAATTATTTTATATATAAACTGTACACTCCAAAAGTGTTGAAATATCGTAAAAATTCCAAGCCCCATAAGAAATAATAATCCAACAGATACAAGACCAAGTATTAAAGGTTTAAATATTGTATATTTAATAAATGTGCATAAATTATCCTGACCATAATAACTTTGTGATTGATAATGATACCATCTTGCCATCCAACTATTTCTGTCGATTTTCATGTTTAACCTTTCTAATAATTATATCAACTAGTTTATCAATTGTTTTATTAATCCAAAAACTAAACGGATACAATATAATTTTATAGAACCAAACACCAGCTACTATCGCACTTATCCAAAATAAAAAATTAAGAGTTATATTATCCATTTATGTATTTTTACCTAATAAAAATTATCCATGGCCAAATAGACTTAGCTCTTTCTCTTTCATATGTTGGGCATTCTAATTCTAATACTTCACAAACGACTACTGTTTTACCAGAATCAACATTTGAAATGAAAATTATTAGAGGTATTAACAATAATATAACTGCTATTCCTAAAATAAAATACAATTTTTTATTCATTATGCAATCCTTTTATAAAATAGCCCTCTATGAAATGCAGTTTGAATCGTTATAGTAATATTATCAATCTCATTTCTATTTTTTGCTAAATATAATCGAAGTGTTTTACTTTTCTTTTCTGCTTGTAATCTATTGAGAGTAATAATAACATCGGCGTGCATCGCTCCTTCAAACGATTCGCCAATGTCTTTCATTGTAATTAGTTCAGACTTGAAGCCGCCTCTATTAGATTGTCCGGCTGTGATACACCAGATGTTAAACTCTTGTGCCAATCCTCTGAGATCAATATACACGTCACCAAGATTACGATAGGAATCATCATTGCTAGATCGACCAAGAATGTTAATGTAATCGACGATAATAACATCTGGTTTAAATCCTTGTAGTTTAAGGGATAATAAATCAGATCGTAGCATTCCTACGCTTAAAGATTTTGCTGGAAACTCTCGAATAAGTAAACTATCACCAAACTTCTTTTCGTAATATTCTAGTTTTTTACTGATTCTTTTATGTTTAAGTCGTAAATTCTTTATTTCTACACCTGAAAATGCTGCATCTAAACGTCCTGCTGCTTTATCAGCACTCATTTCAAGTGTATAAAAAACAACTTTCTTTTTCTGAAGAACAGCAGCTTTTGCCATATGATCAAGAGCAAAAGACTTACCATGTCCAGGTAATGCTAAGAATACATTTAATTCACCACGATGAAACCCACCATCATGTAATAATTCGTCAAGTTCAGGGATTAAAGTACCTAATACTTCTGGTACTTTCATTCTGCGTTTATGACGTTTATCAAAAGATGAAAAGAAAAATTGACTACTAATTGCTGTACTTCTTTTACCAACTGATAATGCATTCATCCACTTTGTTTCTAAAGCTTCTAAATCATCTTTTTCTAATAAATCAATACCTGATCGAATAGCTGATTTAATCTCTTGATGACGTGCAAATCGTTTAACTTGATCAGTAATAAGTTTTTCTTCAATCTCTTTAATTGGTTTCTTTAATTTTTTAAAGACTCGCTTTATTTCATTAAACTCATCTTTATCAACTGTTTTATTTATTGCTTGTTTTACTGCACCATACGTTAATGCAGTTCCATATTTTTTATATAATTTAATAACAGTCGATGCTATTGTACCATGATGAGGATTTTCAAAATATTCTGATTTAATTAAATCCTCTGATACAAATGTCGCACCATTATTAATCATTAATGCTAATAATTTTAATTGCCATTGAATAGGAAATGGATATCGAACTGCCATTATTTAATATCTCTACTCAAAAGAAAACTTTTTCCGAATAGACCGCTCTTTTTAAGTTGCTTTAACACTTGTAGCTCCGATTCTTGTCTTACAAAAGATAATCTCCGAAGCATTAAAGCTTGAAGAAACGTATCTTCATTCAACCCTAATTTTGGTCGCTTCTCATGTTCTTTAATTTCTTCATGTGTTCTATATAATTCAAAACTAAAATTACAATTTAATTGATTAACATATAAATCTTTACCAAAGAAATGAAAATGAGCATACATATATAATTCTTTATTAATTTTTAATTTAGAAACTCGTTCAATCTCTTTTAAATTTTCTTCTAAAATATGAAATGCATGATAATATGGAACATGATGTTTAAATGCAACATTAGTTAAATTAATCCCATATCGTGCTTTACAACTTATATATAACCTATATAAATGTAAAGCACCTTTAGTCCATTTTAATAATTTTGATTTTTTACTTTTTTTAATCTTAATATCTTTATTATTTGCACCAACATATTTACTTATGTACAGAATTTATTCTCTCCTTGTGGCCCACGGGCGCGGAGTTGGGTGAGAGCATTGCGTATCTCCCAGTCGAATTGATCCGACGGGAGGTGGCGAAATCGCTCAGCGGTACGAATA
>Ga0137453_1000003_pt1 | contig 35231 bp, 42 predicted proteins | sample EasRivERMGT526_2_FD_104649 | JGI IMG/M metagenome (GOLD analysis project Ga0137453, IMG submission 104649) | Soil microbial communities from meander-bound floodplain in the East River, Colorado, USA - East River MetaG ERMGT526_2 | ecosystem: Environmental > Terrestrial > Soil > Floodplain ... | reverse complement strand
TGAACCTGTGATACGTACTGCCACACGACCTACATAGGTCCCTATTTTCTTGCCATTTGTGACAATCGCCTTGACGATATCTCCCGTCTGGAAGCCTTTGACCTGCTTGGCCTCTTTGGGCCCAGTGCGAGGAAAGCCAAATTTGTTCATCAGGCACATTTGTCGACACCCATGTCCATAAGCGGTGATTGAGAGTGGCAGAACGCCTTTTGTCTTCAAGACCTCTGGTGTAGATGTACCCACGCATGATGCATCTAACCAATGGGACTTCTCCAACTTGCGCGTGGTGCGGTTGTACTTGGTGAGCCCGCCAGAACCGCACTCGATCGGCAATCCAAGCACCTCCAACCTCCTGAACAGCTCCCAGCGAGTCGTGTTCACCGCAGCTGCATCTTTCAAGGGTGCTTTGGCCTGGGCTAGGATACGCGTTGCGAGATCGGGTTTCTTCGTGAGAAAGTCCCCAATGTCCTTGGTACCCTTACGCTGGTTGCACTTCTCACATGCCAGACACAAGTTACTGATCCGGTTGGTGCCACCCTTCGCTCTCGGTACGATGTGTTCTATTTGCAAAGGAATGTCCTTTTTACTGCAATAAGCACACGCTCGTTTCCACTTCTCTAGCAGGTATTCCCTGATTTCATAGCCCGCGAGTGTCCCTTGCTGATATTCCACTCCAGATACCTCAGTATTTTCCATGGCTTGCATGTCGAACTTGACCAGTTCCATGCTGATGTTGGTGATGTGGCATACACGCGACGCCCGATTCACCCAGGTGATGACGTTGGATATCCGACTTTGCAGAGATGGTGGCAACCAGCCCTTGGGTCTCCGTCGGTTTTGCCAGCGGGGCTTGCGATAGCGCGTGTGTCTGGCCCGTCTGCCGTGTCGCACCGCACGCCGATCGTCCAGATCCGCCTTGATCTGCTGTCCTCTGTGCGTCAGTTCAGCGGCAAAGACCACCTCTCCCGTTTGATCGTTGACGATGGCGATCCCAGTGGTTTTGCTTCCTGGATCAAGCTTGATCCGCAGTTCTGCCACCACAGGATGATCTATGGCAACCTTTAATACAATTGTGAAAGGAAAGCGCTTTAATACCGCTGCCTTCCCCGATGTGAGCAGTATTCGTGCTTTTGCCGGATGAATCGTATCCAGTGGTTGTTTATTGGTGTCTACGACAAAAACGTTACTCAAGTGTTTTTCCTTTAGCGTCCCTGACGGGACCTCTGGTTGCCCAGGTAATGGTTGCCTCGACAATGTTAGGAAGCGGTTTAACGTTGCAAACACTGGCACTAACCCTCGTAAGCCTGTTTAATCTGCAACCGTAGAGCAGGGGGCTGGCACGCACCCCCTGGTACCTAATTTCGCCTCTAACGTAGCTCCTGTTTCAAAGCTGAGTCTGGTCAAGTGAAACCTGCAATAACCCGACGAGCGGATTACTGCAAGCCCCTGCCCTTTAGGCATGGGGTCCCTGACTTCCTCTCTAATTACACGCACATTAACTACATGAACATCGATTGGAGGCAATAGAGGACTAAAATGCTTATTCTTGTCGTCCTCTAGCATTTTTCTCAAGCTCTCAAGCTGCCTTGCGCAATAGTCCTCATGACTGGAGAAGAGAGCCTCTTTGTCAATTCCGTATGTCATCAAACGTCCTTTAGCAACTGTGGAGGCTAAAATCATGAAAGCGGACCCAACACCTACATTTGTCGCATTGCAGTTCGCTTTGCTCAGTGACTTTGATCTCACGATTTTTAAGTTGTGCTGTCACGTACGACGGTACGTTTTGCACGCATTCCGGCACGTCTATGCCGATTTGACCGGTAATTATTTCTCGTAGCTTGTCAAACATGTTATGCCTCTTTCTGTTTTAATTTGTCTCATCTTGTTTTGCCTTTCGAACTTGTATCACCCATTGTTGGATGAATAGGGCATTCTGGACTCGAACCAGGTAGAGCGCCTTTTGCCCTAATTGCCACTACGAAGGCGCCCAAGTGGATACTAGCACCCAATTGCCACCTAGCTTCTGATAGACTCTATACGCTATCCCCTCATCGCGCAGTTCGTCTGCGTACTGCAATGCATCGTCTTCCAGTTCAAAGACGACTTCTTCTTCATCATACCAAATCTTAAACATTGTTTTTATCCTTCCGGCTATCTCAATACACTAAATGCGCGATTTTGAGTAAGAGGAGCGTTCATCATATCGCGCTCCTTTATCTCGTTAATCTCACCAAGAATGTCTGATTTGTGCTCTGCCCTCTGAGTTATCTCATCAAGTAAATCACGTCGTTTGTGCTTGGTGCCCATTGAGACGATACGATATGCAGGTTTGACCTCTTCCACCTCTTTTTGCATTCTGTTCTGCACAAGCGAGATGTGCTGCACACAACTTGTAGAGCAAGAACAGTGCCATTTCTCATTATTAAAACTGTAAAACACTTGGTGCTCAATCTCAGTGATCTTAGGCTCTGCAACGATTGGAGGTTTCACAACTACTGGGCAACCATTGGGGTGAGTAGCGCTGTATGGGTGCGATGCACTGTACGCACTGACCTGTTTGACGTGCCTACATTCATTGTAGTAGTCAGGGCAGTTGCAATCCCAACGACACCGTTCATAATTCCAACGAACGAGATGGTACTGCCCTTCCTGGCTAGCGGATCTGACCAGGAAGATAATCTCACCTTGCAGCAGACCAACTCCGCAAATTGTCTGAGGCTGATTGATGGTAAATCTCACAAGAGGTGCTGTAGTCCATGGGATTTGAATGGTGGTTGCCATGACCGTTGTCCTTTCCTGTTAATTGTTCTGATTGAGCGGGATGCACTCAACTACTTCAAAGTCATTCTCAATGATGATGTGCGTGCTAGTTCTGGAGATGGTAAATAACTCTCCAGATGCTAGTAGTTCAATTTGTTTGGGTTGTTGAGAGAGAAACCGTTGTATCTCTTCAAGCAGTTCATCCATTGTTGACCTCCTGTGATATGCTTGATGTAGAACATTTGATTGTTCGAACTTGCCCTCGATACTGGAAGTTTTTCTAGGACGTTGCCGGTATCGAGGGTTCTTTGTTGTCTTTTTTATCTTGCGCTTGACTCAGACCTTTGTACCTTTATGGCCATTAGCATTGTGAGAGTCTACCGTAGTCGGATTTTCTGCAAGATCGCGATATTCAGTTTTGAGTGTTCGTCCCGTTTTCGTTCGGGTTTTGTTTGTTCGTTTCTATGTATGTAGTATGCCATACAAAAAATGGAAAGTCAAGCCTTTTTGAGGCCAATTTTGAAAGTTGCGGAAAAATTGGAAAACTTGACAAAATTGAGGATAAATACTATACTTGCTTCATATTCACAGCATTTAAAGAAAGGAGGATCATAGTATGGAAGAATTGAAAACAATTCTCAACTCCGAGGAGGTCGCGAACTATCTAAGGATAAGCAAACGAACCTTGCTCAAAGAAGTCCATGAAGGAAGAATAAAGGCATTTCGCGCTGGCAAATCTTTAAGATTTATGCGTGTATCTGTAGAGGAATACATGAGGAGTCAAGAGGTTAAGCCTGGTGAAGAGCTAGATGAAGAAATTGAAGAGGCTGCGTAGGAGGGGATCATGGTAGACTGCAAAGCCTGAGAACTGAGCAACCATGATCCCACAAACTACCTTCTCATTTTAACTCGAATGGACTCATTCGAGTAGTCCATAAAAAAGAAAGAGGTACACCCGTGAATAATCAACTTATCCCAGCAGAATACAACAATCAGCGTATTCTCACAACACAACAAGTAGCTGATTTCTTTGGTACCACGCCAAATCGTATCATACAAAATTTTAATCGCAATAAAGACCGCTATGTCTTAGGAAAAGACTACTACATCTTGGAAGGCGAAGAGCTTAAAAAGTTCAAAGATGACGACATCTCAAAAAGAGACTTCGTCGAAAGTGATGAAATTGACGACACCGCAAATTGCGGATCTGTCAATCGCGTTAATAAGCTGCTTCTCTGGACAGAATGGGGATGCTTACTGCATACCAAATCTTTGAATACAAATGAAGCATGGAATGTATTCTTTGATTTAAGAACTTCTTACTTTCAGATACAGCAAATTGCCCAGTCATCCCAACTTGTCACGCAAGAAACTGCTCAACTTCAAACCTTAGAGAATATGGTAAGCATCCTACAAGAAGAAATTCGCATTCTAAGCAGGGAGGTTCGCAGTATCCGACCACCAGAAAGCGAACCAGTATCACGGGAAGAGTTAAAAATGCACATACTAGAGGCCATGAAAGAAATGGAAGCAGATTATCCAGAGGGGATGAATGCTAAAGACATAAGCGCAGAATACTCATGGTTTGCCCTTCGGAATTATCCCACTTCCCAGATCTTCAGTATCATGAAAATCCTTGTTGAGCAGGGGCTAATTCAGAAAAACACAATTAGAACAAATAACGACGGGGGACCTTGTTGGATGATATCTCATAGTTACAGTCTACCCAATCAGCAGTCTTTATTCTTACACGGTAAACGAATGCTATCCGACCAGTAGAGCAACCCCAGTTGCCATTAGAGGATGCTGCGTAGCCCACTGGTACACACCAACGTCCTGAGAAAACAACCAGTGTGTACCACACAGCTAGCAACTAAATTATAACATGAGGAGAAACCCAGTCATGAACTTAGTACAACGCATGGTAGCTGAAAATCTGCAATCAATCACCAGCATAGAATTAGCAGAAGCATCTGGAATTGATCATGGAGTAATACGAAAGTGGCTAGATGATAACAGACGCCACTTTGAAAAACACGATGCAATTCTTCAGAACAAAGGAAGCTATGACATTCTCAATGCGAGTCAAGCAATGCTTGCTTTTTGCAGACTGCCAAGTCTTTCTAATAGCAACAAGGCATGGGAGTTAAGTGATTTAGCTGAGACTCTTATGGTTACAGCCATTAAAGCAAGAGAAGGAAGAGGATTAAACTAAATGAACAGCAACATAACAACCTTAACAATTTTCGAATTCCAAGGTCACAAACTTCAAGTCATTGAACACAAAGGAGAACCATGGTTTATTGGAAATGAAGTTTGTACGCCATTAGGGATTGCCAATAGTAGAGACGCAATTTCAAGATTGTCTCCCCATCAAAGAGATGATGTCGGTATTACCGACGCCATCGGACGTATACAAAATACGAATATCATCTCTGAAGGAGGACTCTATAAGCTAGCTTTTCGAAGTCGCAAACCAGAGGCAGAAGCTTTTACCGATTTAGTAGCTGATGTCATTCTGCCTTCTATTCGCAAAACTGGTAGCTATGGTACCCCTCAGCAGTACCCATCAACAGGGAATGAATTCATTGACACTCTGATCTCTACCATGCCAGCACCCGCTAGCTATGCAGAGCTGCAAAGGGTCAAGAGATTTGTCAATGCCACTGAGGCACTCTACTACCCTGATCGCACCGTCAAGAAGTTTGAAAAGGAAGAGAAACAAGCTCAGAAGCTTCTGCAAGAGGCCAAACAATCTGAAGAGCATCTCAGATCAGAAGTCATCAGGCACATGACACGCCTTGCCGCCCAAGGCCACGCGTGGGTAACAGCTAACTTCTTAACTTCCTACATGAAAGGCAAAACACGAGCAGAAATTGAACAGGTGTGCATAGCCCTTGTTGACCTTGGAAACCTGCAAACTATGAAAACGTCCCAATCAATCAAGTACAAGCTCACTGCATAGCCACATGAGGACCACGCTTTGCCATAGCGGGTCCTTTTTTGTTGCCTACTTCAATGCATCAATGTCCTCATACTTACCAGAGATTTTACCCTCCCCACTTTTCACGTCATGTCCGTTTATCATCACAACATACTTAAACCTGTCAATACCATACATGCCTAATGGGGCTATCTTGTTATCGAAATACGCCACCTCACCTACATCAAATGCCTTTATTGTGTTGAATGTCTCCTCTCCAATATAAGCCTTCCCGCTATAAAGTTTAATTCGAATACTGCCATCAAACGGCTTTCTGTCACGATTGGAGATTGTGAAGAAGTAGCGATACTTGCCATCCACACGCTTCACTACGAGGCTTGTCACCTCAATATTGGTCGTAGATACAATTGTTGGAGTAGGAGGATGTACGACAATCGTAGCGCTATTTGGAGGCACTGGAGGGCGCGTTGCCTGTGAGATGATGATGGCAACAATAAATCCTACCGTGACGATGATCTTGGCAACCATGTGCCATGTCGCATACCTCCACATCAAATATAATCCCACTGGGAAGAAGAGAATGAGCATCAGGATGATGCCAGTGTTGCGCTTGTACCACATAAATTTGTCCTTTCTGAATGTTGACATAATACCATAGACGTGGTATGCTCTTTGTGGATAGAAGATGATGCCCGATTGGGATTGAAATTCACGCGATTGAAACACACTTTCGGCAGAGACACAAAAAAGCACCTCACGCGATTGAGGTGTTTTTGTGTTGCTCTTTAGTGACGGGAGCCCTGGGCAGTAGTGGTAAGAAGCCCAGGGCTAATAGGACAAACATACAATCCGGACCGGATATCTCCATACTACACCATGCAAGGAGGATGTGACAAGCCATCTCCTCACTATTGAGAGCCTCATCCTTGCCTCTTACAGTCTCTTTGCACTAGAGATTGCCTATCCCTCTATCCGCTCCCTCAGATTGTCCTCTCAATGTGATTATACAAAATTGTATAGGTTGTTACACAAGAAAGTATTCCATACTCTTCCCCATGCAAGGAGGTAGGTTGTCATGTCTTCTCGGTTGTATGTACAAGTAAGAAACTGCTAAGGTACGGAAGCTACTGCTACGGAGAATAAATATATTTTATAAAAATGAGCTTAATTTATCAGTAGCTAGCTCATTTGATAAATAGTGTATATTTTTTTAGAACATATGTTTAGCTACGGAAGGGCATAAAGCCAGTCCCCAAGCCATCTCATACCTCCGTGCAGGGTGATATTTTTGAAATACTTTCTCTCTTCCGTAGCAGTAGCTTCCGTAGCTTGCCATAAACCCGCTTCACAAGCTTCTTCATTGCCATCAATTAGGCAAAAAAAGCTTTCCGTATCTTCCGTAGCTTATTGATTTAAGTCAATATAATATTGACTTAAATCAATAAGGAATGCTAGGATGGTTGTAAACGAAGTTCCCGTAGCTCAGTGGGTAGAGCACCGGTCGGAACCGCACCCTAATATTTACCTGCTACGCACCCAATTGAGGGAGCCATGCACCCAATTATTGTGATTATTATGAAGCCTAGGTTCAGGTAGCGTTCCCGACAGGAATTGAACCTGCGCACCCGGTTCCGGAGACCGGTGCTCTACTCAACCAGCTTCACACCTCACTCTAACCCCCTTGCATGGTGAGAGGCATCCAATTAGAAGACAAAATGCAGAAGAAGATTAAGAAGAGAGAGATACAGATAAGCGTTTCAGAAGCTACTAGCGACTATCTTTCATCTCCACATGTAAAAGGTCTTTCTTCACGTACCCAGGAAGAGTACTCCCAGGAACTTGGCTTTTTCACGCGTTGGTGTTCCACTCATGAGATAGTCCAGTTATCACCAGGAAAACACAGAGAGGTCGTTGCCTCCACCATTGGCATAATGCTTCATCAGATTGATCAGCACGCCGTACGGCTCTTTCTGGACGACTTGAGAGCAACCCATACCCCTTGCAAGGGGAAGGATCTATCCAGTTATACGCTTGCAGGCTATGTCCGTGTCATTAAGTCATTCCTGTTTTGGTGCTTAAAAGATGATCAGTATTCTCAATATGTAAGTGAAACAATCATCAATAGGATAGAGAAGCCAAAGATTATAGAGGCAATTATAGAGGTATTCACGCCAGAACAAATACAATCCTTATTTAAAGCATGTGATAAGGAAGAGTCTGAACATTTGCAAGTGCGTGATAGAGCAATAGTAGCTGTATTGCTTGATTGTGGACTGAGAGCAACTGAGTTATGTACCCTTACTATTGGCAATATATCACTAGATGCAAAAGATGCATATGTACGTGTACTAGGGAAAGGTAATAAGTGGGGTGAGGTTGGACTTGGAGAGCAATCACTTAAATACGTGCGAAAGTATATCAGGATGTTTCGAGAGCCAACAATAGAATATGCAAAAGAAAACAGAAACCAATCATTTGTGTTTGTAAACAGGCATGGAGAGCAATTAACAAAATCAGGCTTATGGAGAATATTTGATCGTTTAGGCCAGTGGGCGCATATAGGAGGTGTACGGTGTTCACCTCATACAATGAGACACACGTTTTCAGTATTGTTTATGCGAAATGGAGGAGATATTTATACACTCTCGAAGCTGATGCGCCATAGTTCTTTAAGCGTTACCGAACAATACCTTAAAAGTTTGCAACAGAGTGAGGCAAGGAAGGGAGCGAGGTCTGTTCTGGATAATTTGTAGAGGAGTCGGTCACTGTTTCTTGCTCGTGGACACCAAAGAGCCCGCCTCATGACCGACAAATCAGAGCGGACTCTTTATAAATCTACGACAGTTACAAAAACAAGACTGCTAAGAGAAGTATACCACCAGACATAAATATTGTCAATCTCATAGCAACCTATTGACAAGTTGCTGTATATTTAAGACATGGAAGATATGCAGCGTAAACCTTGGCATCAATGCCACGATGCTACAATATTATACGTGAGAGCTTAATTATGCAACCACACGAGAGAAAACAAGTAAAAAATAAGTTCATCGAAGCTTTAAAGAAAGAGGCTAATGTAACGACTGCATGTCAAGTTGCTGGCATTGATAGAAAAACATCATATCGATGGAGAAAAGATGATAGCAAGTTTGCAGAAGAGTGGGATAGTGCTGTAGAAGTTTCAAATGATGTTATCCGTAGGGCTATATTTGGGAGAGCAGTAGATGGATGGGAAGAACCTCTTGTAAGTGCGGGAAAAATTGTTCGTGATGAGTATGGTAATCCGATGGGCATTCGTAAATATAGCGATCCTCTCTTGCAATTCCTTGCAAGAAGCCGTATGAAAGAATTTAGAGAAAAGCAAGAATTAGATGTAACTGGATCAATGAAGATATTTACGGAATGGGGCAATTCAGCATTAGAGGATGAGGATGATAAATAATATAACTGTTCAGTTGTATTCCCCTCATCCTGGTCAGGTGCCTGTACATAAGAGTAAGGCACGGTTTAGAGTGGTTCCGTGTGGGCGTCGTTTTGGGAAGACGTATCTTGGATGCAATGAACTTATAAAATTTGCATGCGAGCATAATAGCGTATTAGGCGCTTGGGTATCTCCAACGTATAGACAGAGCAAGATAGCCTTTCGTCTCATTAAAAATGCTCTTGCCTCTCTCACTTCGCATAAATCAGACTCTGAATTGACGCTAGAACTCCCCAACGGTTCTCGTATGATGTTTTGTTCATCTGACAATTATGATGCATTAAGAGGCAATGGTATACATTTCCTCGTTATAGATGAATGTGCAGATGTGGATGAGAAGGCATGGACAGAGGTATTGCGCCCTTGCCTTTCAGACACACGAGGCAAGGCTTTATTTCTTGGCACCCCCAAGGGCCGTAACTTCTTCTACATGCTGTATCACAGAGGCCTTGATCCCATGTATCCCGATTGGGAGAGCTTTAGGGCTCCTTCCTCCTCTAATCCCTATATTCCACCAGAAGAAATTGAGTCAGCGAGAAGAGAACTTCCAGAGGATGCATTTGCTCAGGAGTATCTTGCAGAATTCCTTGAAGAGTCAGCAGGCGTATTCAGGCGAATTGACAGTATAGTTGAAGGTACGTTAGATCCTGATTATGCGCCTGCGTACGGGCATGAGTATGCGTTAGGGTGGGATCCTGCCAAGTACAATGACTATAGTGTTTTAATTCTTATGGACATAACTACACGTAAAGTTGTATGGTTTGATCGATTTAACCAGATTGACTATACCTATCAAGTTGATCGTGTTGTAAGTGTTGCAAAGAAATTTAATGCATTTGTGCTTATGGACTCCACTGGCGTAGGAGATGTGATACTTGAAAGATTGAAGGAAAAATACAATAATTGCGATGGCTATTTACTCACTAATCCATCAAAAAAGATATTGATTGAGACATTGCAGTTAGGCATCCAAGATAAAGCTTTTACTATGCCAAATATACCAGTAGTTATCAATGAATTGAGGCAATTTGAGTATCATTTGAGCCCAAGTCGCAATATCATCTATAGCGCTCCAGACGGGATGCACGATGATTGCGTGATCAGTCTTGCGCTTGTCTGGTTTGTAATTCAAATGCGTGAAATACAACCATTAGATGCTGATACATCTAGTGCTTTATCTCAGTATGTAGGATATTGATATGGGAGTAGGAAGCTTTATGTCACAAGTATGGTACGCGGGACAAGCTGCATGGACAGCGGCAAGACGCGTCTTTGATGAGCCAGGATCAACTCAATCACAATCCTTCTACCAGCGCATGAGTGAGTATGATCTCCTGTGGTCGTACTATAATAGCTCTGCATTTGATAAAGCAGCTCGTTTTATTAATTCTTCACATAGTGGCTCTTATGGACAACTTTCATGGTCTGCGTATAAATCCAACTACAATCTCTATCGCAATATCCGCTTGATCTACAATCCTACTACCCGTCTTGTCAATTTCTATGCAGGGCAGATCTACCCAGGCGTGCTCAGTGAAGATGGGGACAATCTGCCCGACGGGGTAAGCCTGGCTATCCCATTTTCAAAGGACACACCGCCTGCTCTTAAGTCTGCCATTGCGCAAATATGGCAGTGGTCAAACTGGCAACAAAAGAAAAGCGTTGAGGTACGCTATGGAGCTGCATTGGGAAGTGTCCTGGTAGAAGTCCAGGATGAGCCCGATAGAGGCAAGGTATGTCTTGAGATCGTTTGGCCAGGGCATGTATGCGCCCTAGATCTTGACAGTGCAGGAAATGTGAAGGAGTATGCACTAGAGTATTATACCTATAGTGAAGAGTATGGGCAGCACAAATACAAGAAAGAAGTTAATCAAGATTATTTCAAGTACTTCAAGGATGATGAGCCATTTGACTATGGATACGGCTCAGTGGTAGAAAATCCGTATGGCTTTGTTCCTGCTGTATGGATTAAGCATTCAGATATGGGAGGTGATCACGGGGCTCCTGTTATATCAGGTAGTATGGGCAAGATCGATGAATTGAATAATCTAGCCTCGCATGTGCACGATCAGATACATAAGGTGATAGGTGCTCCTCTGCTCATTGCAAGTTCGTCTAAGATCAACAATCTCTTTACCACTCAGAAGCGCAGTGCAACCTCTGAATTTGCAGAGCCCACAGCAGATCAAGAGAGCGTGCTGATGCTGAGTGGTCCTGCTGACAGCACCGTACACCCCCTTGCAGGGGATTTATCGCTTGCAGATGCGGCTGTGCACATGGATAGGCTTATAGGAGAAATAGAGCATGATCATCCTGAGTTGACCTTCTATCAGGAGCTTCGTACAATGAGTCAGGTAACAGGGCCAGGGGCAAACCGTATGATGGGAGATGTCGAGACAAAGATGATTGAAGCGCAATCATCCTATGATCAGGAGAATATCAAGCTATTTCAGATGGCAGTTGTGATTGCTGGCATGCGTGCTCAATCTGGTGAATGGGGACAACTCTCCAATCAGCAAAAGAAGTTCATTCCATTCAATCTTGACTCCTATCAGCGAGGGGATCTTGAGATATCCATTATGCCCAGGCCATTGCTCACCTCAACGAAGCTAGAGCGTGCTCAAGAGAACCTTGCGCTATGGCAAGGCGTGCAAGCGGCTAGCACGGCTGGTGTGCCTCTTGAGCTTGTCTTGCGAGAGGAGGGATGGACCGAGGAAGAGCTTGCAGAATTGAAACAATTGCAAGATAAAGAGGCGCAAGCAGCACTTGACACAATGGACAAGCAACAGCAAATTATGGCAAAAAATCAGCCTGCACAGGATAAGAAAGGGCAATTTTGACAAAAGAAGAACTTATAGAGCAATTAGCGGATAAGCAACACGCCTCGTGGGCGTGTTGGATGCAATATTTGTTTTCTAGTTGCGATCCTAATCCAGATGGCAGCTTGACTATACCTTGTGGTTTAGTGGACCGCTGGCAGAAACAAATTGATACATCATATTCAGATCTTTCTGAACGCAAAAAGCGAGCTGACAGAGATGAAGTAGCGCATATTCTGTCAATTATTGAGGCATATAAAATACAATCCTTGACAAAAGAAGAAAGGCAACCTATACTATGAACATACCTCCAGTCGATCCGTTGCAAGGCAATGAGAGCGACAATCCACCGGCTCATGAAGCCAACTCCACATCACAAGGTGAGAAGAGCATCGAAGTCCTACAGCGTCAAATTGCTGAGTTGCAACGCAAAAACAATGATGTCATCTCAGACAATCAAAAGTATCGCAAGAAGCAAAAAGAGCAAGAAGAATTAGCAAAATCAACACTGGAATTAAAGCTTAAAGAGCAAGGCGAATTCCAGAAACTTGCAGAACAGCATCAGGCGCGTGTACAAGAATTAGAACCAATTTCAGAACGATACTCTAAGCTCACTGAACTTGTGTCAGATCAGATTAAATCCCAGACCAAGGACTGGCCTCCTGAGATCAAAACGTTTGATCCAGGTGAGAATGCATCAATCGAGGATCGGCTTGCATGGGTAGAGAAATCGAAACCACTCATCGATAAGCTGCAAGCCAGCAAGCCAGGGAATGGGCCCAATCCTAAACCATCTAACGGGTCTGCAAAAGAAGCAGCACAAACAGCATTTGACAAATTACGTGCCACTGGACAATATAGTAGGTTCTAGCCTTGGCACATCTTAAACCGCTCTTCACAAGCGGGGAAGGATTAAAATGGCAGCAATAGCCAAATCAGGCACTCCAAGCATTACAACAGCCGCGCCTCCTACAAACTGTAGTTTGTCAGGCCTATTTGCAGGAGAGGCAATAGCAGCAGGAGATGCTTGCTACATCAAGGCATCAGATGGCAAGATCTGGCGATCAAATGGTACAGCGGCGGATGCGGCGGCTGTTGTGGATGGTTTTGCGCCGGAAGCAGCAGCAGCAGGTGACTCGCTCAGTTTGTACTGGAACGTCCGTTTTGCCTATGGTGCAGCACTCTCACCTGGCTCCTTTGCCTATCTCGCTACAACGGCAGGCGCATTAGACACAGCAGCTACCACAGGTGGCACTGTTCCAATTGGCAGAGTCATCGATGCAACACGCATTGATTTGTTTAGAAGTTATTAGGCTCTTAGTAGAAGAAAGGAGCCGAAATGGCTTTCGGAACTTTACAAGTACTAGATACAATTGGCAGTAGAAAAGCAGCAGCGTCTGACTACCTCAATACCTACGATGAAGCTGAATTGTATCTGCAAGTCCAAATGTTCTTGGATGCGCATAATAAACTTGTTGATATGATCACCAGTGATCTCGTGGTCAAGACAACGGATCGTCTCACCACCTGGGGCGGGAATGCAACCGTTGACATGATTGACGGTGATCAATTCTCCCGTCCTGACGTGCAGAAGATGCAAGTCAGTCCCACAACCCTTGGATTTCCTCTCTACCTCAAGCAGGTTGCATGGGGCGTGACACGGCTCTTTATGATGAATAAGACCGTGAAAGACTTGGATGAGATCCTTGTTGCTATCAGGGACGCCGACATTCGCGATATCGGCAAGGCTATCCGTGCAGCGCTCTTCAATCCCACCAACGCCTTAACCTATGTGGACAAGCGGACAGACGGTGCTACGCTTCCATTGAGGCGTCTTCTCAATGCAGATAGTGCTGTGATCCCCCCTGATCCCTATGGCAACGTGTTTACGGCCTCAACGCATACCCATTATCTGGGTACCGCATCATTCGTTGCGGGAGACTTGACCACTGGCATCGATACTGTGCTTGAGCATTACCTCAGTGGTGAAATGCGCATTTATGCAGCAAAGAACCTTGAAACCACTATCAGGGGATTTACAGGTTTTTATCCATATTATGATGCGAGATTGAGACTTGCAGCTGACACTACCGTTGCAGCATCTAAATCTCTTGATATGGAAAACAACCTTGATCGCTCAATAGGTATATTCGGATCTGCTGAGATCTTCATACGCCCGTGGGTCCCTTCTGGCTACATATTCTTCTATAATGTTTCTGCACCCAAACCTCTCAGGATGCGCATTAGGAATGACGCATTAGCTTCTCTGCATATTGCAGCTGAACTAGAAACATTTCCGTTACGTGCGCAGTTCATTGAGCGTGAATACGGCATTTCAACATTAGAACGCTCAAATGGAGCGTGTATGCTTACTACTAATGCAACATATAGTGCACCAAGCGCATGGAGCCTCTAATGCCAGAAAAGAAGGAAACAGCTCTTGAGCAAAAAGAGCCATCTACTCTAGTCACATCCTCCTTGCAAGGGGAAGAGAAGAAGCTTGACGAGTCCATTCCTGGCGGGCGTTACATGGTGAATGGGGTTTTAGTTGATTGTAACGGCAAAGAGATTAAGAAATAGATGAATAGAGCATCTGCCACCTCATACTTAACTGAGAAATATAGAGAGTTATCTGCTGAATCCAAGTTTACAACTCAGCAGATAATTGATGCCTATAATGGCGCATTAGATATGTCATTGCGCCAATTAGGGTATGAGGAGAGTGCGCTTGCAACGGCAGATGTTATTCAATCTAATGTCCTCAAATACATTGCATGCCTGAATTATTATGCATTAGATCGCTTTGTTACGCTGTTTGTTCTGAGGTTTGACGTAAAAGCTGGCAGTGGAGCTATTGATGCTCAAAGATCGCAAATCTCAAATCATACAGTTGCACTCAGAAATCTTGCAGCGAAAGAATTGACACAGTACGGGATTGTAGTAGGCGGCGCTCAATCCTTTCAGATCGGTCGGCTCACACTTGATTTTCTTGAGCCTAGCACCGCGTGGGAATTCTGATGGCAATTCTTGATGATGTGGACATGCAGGATCTTGCAGATTTAGGCGCTGATCTGCTCTTAAAAGATACATGCAATATTCTTCGCAATGATCCAATTATTGACGCATTGGGAGGAAGTACAGACAACTGGGTGACAATTGCAACGGTTCTATGTGCCCTGATTGATATTGGGCAGAGAGCTCCTCAGCAGCTCGTGAACGCTCAACAGGATACCGGCATAGGATACAAGCAACTCTATACGCCCAAGGGGACCGATATCCGTGTCGATGATCAGGTTGTTACGGGAGAGATTTCCTATAACGTCCTGGCTCCTTATGGAGAGACATCCTATCAAGTGTTCACAAGCGCAGTTATCCTAGCAAGGTGAAACATGGCAGATATCACTGTAAAGATCAAGGGGCCAGACATTGCATCGGCAATACAGAAGAGCATCGATAAGATCATTGCTCATTCAGAGATCGCTCTAGATAGCGTAGCAGAGGCAACAAAGAACGATGCTAGAGCAGAATGTCCAGTGGATACAGGATTGCTCAGAAGCGACATTGAGGTATATAAAGTGCCTTTGCTGAGGCAGATAGGCAACAATGTGTTTTACGGTGTGTATGTGCACAATGGTACATACAAGATGAAGGCGCGTCCGTATTTGTTCAATTCCTTTGAGAAGAATAGACAAGGATTTATCAGGGATATTCGTTCAATGAAGGTGTAAAATGGCAACATCTGAACTTGAGGTATGGACTGCAATATATTCTGTATTGAAGAATAATGCAGGATTGATTGCACTATTGCCTTATTCAGATGGCAAAACAGCGGTATTTGATGACAATAATGTGCCTTTAGGGCTTGATCCTCCTTATTTGGTACTTGGGACATCAATATCAACTCCTGGTAATACATTCACAAAGAAGGGATTGCACGTAGTAGCAACCATTGATGGTTGGAGTGAGCGCAAGGGTAAAGAACAGGTGCTGAAGATGCGTGATGCTGTTTTTAATGCACTTGATTACGCAAGTCTATCACTTGGCAGTAACTTTAGATGCATTTCATGCTTGTATGACTCTGGACAGCTAATACCGGATAATTCTACAAGCATCAATAAATGGCACATGACCGATAGATACAGAATAGGAACGGAGGCAATCTAATGGCTGTACTTCATGGTAAAGCCGGAAATGTCAAAAATGGAGCTAACGCAATTGCAGAGATAGACAATTGGACTCTGGATGTATCACGTGATACGCACGAAACAACAAAGTTTGCAGCTGGCTCACTACCTTGGAAAACATTTGTCGCAGGTCTGACAGGTGCCTCTGCAAAGTTCTCAGGCAGATTAGACATGACCGATACTAACGGTCAATTAGCGCTTTGGAATAGCTTGGTCACTGATACGCCCCTCACCATGTCTCTTTACCTTGACGCGACAAAGTATTTTGCAATATCTGCAATTGTGGAGAAGTTCAGTGGCAAGGTGCCAATTGGTGATGTAGAAACAGTTGACTGGGAAGTGAAGATTACAGGCGCGGTCACCTACACCTAGGAGGCAAGCATGGCAGGTCCAGTACATGGTTCACATTCTCAACTCCTGTTGACATCTACTCCGAATGTCGCGTTTAGCAATGAGGCATTGACTAATTCAGGCGATAATGTCACATTTAATATGTCAGGAGCGCCGACTAAGAGATATTGGGACAGAACATCTACATTAGTGTTTCAGCAGTCATCAAATGGCTCTTCATGGAATACGGTTACACCTACATCTGTACAACATGTTGGGGGTATTGTGATATTTCCCAGTGCAGCTGGTGGTACCAATCAGGCACGTATTGCATCTGGTGGCTATCTGCCTTATGCAGCGGCGGGTGAGATTAAAGATGTTGGTTTTGATCTATCACGAGACATAGCGGAGTCGACAACCCTCACCACGTCAAGCACGCCGACACGATGGCGGACCTATAAAGGCGGATTGTTAGGGGGTTCCTTCAAGATTGGTAAATTCTTGGCGGATGGGACGTATGCTAATCTGGCAACTGTAAGCACTGCTGATACTCTTATTGCCTCTATTGTGCTAGATGTAGCTACAACATTGCGTTTAGAGTGTTTTGGGTATTTGCAAAAGGATGGCGCAAAGGCAGCTATCGGTGATCTTGAAATGGAAGATCTAGACTTTATCATAGACGGTGCAGTTTATCTAACAAATGCGTAGAAAGAAGCTTATTTATGGATATTCGACAAATTGCCTTTGAAACACCTCTAATGCAGGAGTCGCATTATATAGAACGATGGAAAACATGGATCACTGTTCGTGAGCTTTCTGGTGAGGAAAGAGCGGAACTACTTCAAAAATCCACCGATATGATCAAAAAAGGCAATACTACAGAAGCAAGAGTAAACCTCAAAAAGTTATACCCTATGCTCGCAATACTGACCACGCGCTATCCAGATTCTGCATGTCCCCCACATGATAATCATCCGCATTCCAGTGAATTTCCTGGTCTCAAGAACGCTTTGGGTGAATACATCACCCAGCCATCTGAAAAGGCCGGTGAGCTGGTGTTTAGTCCCACTGATATAGGCCCGCTCAACAAAACATCAGGTGCGATCCTAGAGCAAATCTCGCAGATTGCAGCTCCGATGTCAGGTCTCAGGCCAGAGGATGTAGAAGAAAAAAAAGAAGGTTTGAACGGAACGATTGTGGAGAGCGACTCTTATACATTCGCATAGCCCGTGATCATCATATGCCCGTGTGGATGATGCTAAAGCTTTTCCCGAGTACTGAGATTACTGATTTAGCAGCACTATACCTGATAGAAGATGAGAGAGCGAAGAATCAAGATAAAGATGTTATAGAATTAGACTTGAGTGAGGATTAAATGCTTTTAGCTCAGATGGTAGTAGAATATGTCGCTGATATAACGAAGCTTGTATCAGGCGTACAATCTGCCACGAAAAGCATGAATACTATGCAGAGCGCTGCTAGTGCCTCCGCATCCTCACTTACATCTAGTTTTAAAGGTGCCACTGCTTCAATGCAGGCTCTTGCTAAAAAAGCAGAAGATGCTGGCTTGAATGTGGCAAAGCTTGCAAGCTTACAACTGAAGGCTGGTGAGAGCGCAGCGCGTTTAGGGGTAGCGCAGGCATCGGCGGCTCTTGCACTCAAAAAAGCCGATGATATGGCATTAGCGGGCACAGCAAGCGCACAGCAGATAGCTGTAGCACAGGCAAGAGCAGCTTTAGCTGCTGATCATGTCAAAGTAGCGGAGGATGCTGCTGCCAACGCCATGGCTAAAGTCGACGCGGAAAGCAAGAAGTTGTCTGATACGCTGCAAGATGCAACATCTAAGTCCTCCATCCTCGCAAGGGGGACAGATGCGCTTAAGGGATCGCTTGAGTCTATGGGCGAACAGGCGAAGGCGATCACAGCAGTAGGCCTTGCAGTAGCAGCGGGATCAGCATTAGCTCTTGGCGGTGCCTTGGCATCCACAGTTGGACCGGCTAAAGATTTTCAAGCAACTATGCTCAAGGTAAATGCCCTTGCTGGTCTTTCGAAGAAAGAGGTAGATGCTGCAAGTGACGCTATTCTTCGCATGGCAGGCAGGGTAGGCAAGGGGCCTCAAGATTTAGCCGAAGGGCTCTACTACGTTGCCAGTGCTGGTTATGACGCAAAAACTGCTATGGAAATCCTAGAAATATCAGCAAAAACCGCCTCAGTCGGTATGACCAGCACTCAGAATGTTGCAAATGCGTTAACAGCTGCACTGGCAATCTTTCCTGGCATGGAAGTAGCAGAAGCTATTGACATGATGACTAAAACCGTTAGTACAGGCAAAACCGAATGGGAAGATTACGCCGTTGTTGTTGGAAAGATGGCAAAAAATGCATCAAACGCTGGTATTGAATTTGCAGAGGTAAATGCAGCATTTGCCGTCATGACAAACACCATGCCGTCCTCTGAGCAAGCTGCTGATGCTCTTAATGCACTTCTACAGACATCATCTCGCTTTTCATTGCTTACAGACAGGGCAGAAAAGCTAAATCTGACATTTGATATTAGCAAGTACAAGACGCTGGATTTAGCTGGTAGAGTCGCATATTTAAGCGAAGTGACTGATGGCAATACAGAGTCCTTGACCACGATGCTTGGTCAAGAAAATGCAGTCATGGCAGCGACCACAATAGCAGCAGAAGGCGCTGCCGATTATAGCAAAGCTCTTGACGGCATAACTAATTCTTCAGGAGCAGCGAATGCAGCATTCGCTACAGTGGCAGCAGGGGCACAAGCTTCATGGGACAAAGCGAAGGGATCGCTTGAGGCGCTTCAAATTAAGATAGGCAATGCGCTTATTCCTGCTGTTACAGCTTTTACTGACAAAGTAGCGCCATTAATTGGCAAAATGATCGAATGGGCTGAAGAAAACCATATTGTTGAAAATGCTACAAATGCAATATCAGGCGCTCTAACAAGTGCCAGCAAAGAAATGTCTAAATTTGTAGATATTGGTGCAAGGGTCGTGGCCTTCTTCAGAGAGAATGAAGGCGCAATGACTGCCTTTCAGATCACAGGGGCCATATTGGCCGCTACGTTCCTTGCCATTGCAGTTGCAGCAGGTGCTGCGGCCATTGCAGAGGCGGCTGCTGCATGGCCTATTCTGCTTGTAGTGGCGGCTGTAGTAGGATTAACGGCGGCATTTATTTATTTTTATAATAATGCTACTCCATTCCGTGACTTTATGAACGCTCTTGGCGCTGTTTTCATAAAAGTGTGGGCAGTGGTTGTTGAGCAGTTTACTCCCGCATGGAACGAATTAAGCATTGCATTCAAAAAAATACAACCTGCACTTGAAATGGTTGGCAGAATATTAGGGGGTGTTTTGCTTGTTGCAATTGGTCTCGTGTTTGCTGCTGTTGTTGCGCTTGCAATGGGTTTAGCGGCTTCGGTGGGTGGCATTGTCCGCGTCTTCACGGGTATGATTGAGGTTGTATCAGGTGTATTTGATGTTTTAGGCGGCGTATTCCTGTTCATCATGGATTTGATCACAGGTCGGTTTGATAAGCTTGGAGGGGATTTAGCTCGTATTGGTGGTGGTTTTGTCCAGATATTTAAAGGATTGTGGGACGTGATCGCGGGGGTATTTCAAACTGCCGTGGGAGTGGTATGGGGCATCATTGCAGGGTTTTGTCAGGGCATTATAGGGTATTTCCAAGGGTTGTACAACGCTCTTGTAGGCCATTCAATCATACCTGACATGGTCAATGCCATTGTCAATTGGTTTTCTCAGTTGCCCGCCCGCGTGGGCACATGGGTCATCAATATGTATAATACGGTCATTGATTGGTTTGGCAAGATGCCAGGCAGAATAATGGAATTCTGGGAAACAATAAAAAGCAATATAGGTACCGCGTGGAGTTGGATACAAACTACTATATCAAGCAAAGCAGGTGAGATATTCAATAATATTATGAGTCCATTTAATAGAGCACGTGATGCAATAGGCGGCGTTGTCAAGGGATTTGTGAATAATGCAGTGAGTACTCTTAATAGCGGTATAGGAGGCGTAGAGAGTTTCGTTAATCTATTCGGGACCGCAATTAACTGGATTGCAGATAAGCTTGGTGCCGGTAATCCAATTCCTCATTTTGGTATCGGGCGCATACCAGGCTATGCAGCTGGCACTGACTTTCACCCAGGCGGTCCCGCAATCGTTGGTGAACGTGGTCCTGAGCTACTCATGTTGCCTAAAGGATCAAGTGTTTTGCCCAATCCGCAAACAATGCAACTCCTTGCAGGGGGAAGCATACCAGGCTATGCAGAGGGTATTGGCGATATTTTCTCTTGGATTGGAGGGGGCGCAAAATCCATTCTCGACAATGTCATGAGCGCCATGAACGTCAATCTCTCCCTCCCTGGCAGCTTAAGTGGTATCGCATCGGGCATGGTCGGCAAGGTCAAGGATTGGGCTCTTGGCTTTATTGATAAGATGTTGCCTAAGTTCGGAGGCGTAGGCCCTGACGGCAAGCCTGTCAATATCCCTGGCGATGTGGCCTCTTGGATTGCATCAGCTATGGCTTTAACGGGCACTCCTGCAAGCTGGGGACAGCCTCTAGGCGTGATTGCGATGCATGAGTCGGGAGGCAATCCTAACGCCCAAAATAACTGGGACTCTAATGCAGCAGCGGGCATACCTTCAAAAGGCTTGTTCCAAACAATTGAGCCTACATTTAGAGCACATATGCTTCCAGGGCATACTAACATATTCAATCCAATTGACAATGCAGCAGCAGCAATAGGGTATATCAAAGGACGATATGGTGATGTATTCCACGTGCCAGGCATAGCCGCTATGGCGCAAGGAAAGCCGTATGTTGGGTATGCAAATGGTGGCATTATAAACGAGCCCGTAGCAGGCATAGGCCTCAAAACGGGCACACGCTATGGATTAGGTGAGAATGGGCCAGAAGCTGTTATGCCTCTAAACAAGCGCTTAAACACCACCCCGCAAGGGGGAAGCAGTAGAGAAGACATTCATGTACACGTTTATTTGGATGGCAGGGATATAACGGATAAAGTGCAAACACGGGTGCTGAAGGAGAGTAGAAGGGGGCCAATACGGGCATGACAGCATCTAATATTACTCTTACTATCGCAGGAATAATATATCCAATTAAAGAGAAATCTTGGAGCTTACCTGACAAGATTGAAGAGCGCTCTAAATGTTCATTCATTGTACAGGATGATAATGCTGCATATTCATTTAAAAAAGGCCAATTGGTCACAATAACGGATACTCTGCAAGGATTGCTCTTCTCAGGGTCTGTTCATACGATAAAACGAACAAAACAGGCAGGTACAGGTATGACAACACCTGTATTGCATGTTATTGAGTGTGATGACAGAACAGCAATACTTGATGCGAGAACGTCAGATAAGCAGTACACAAGCCAATATGCAGGGTCCATAGTTGTTGACCAGATAAAAGATCTAGGACCACTAGGCATCCTTGCTAACTACGCAATTGATGTAGATGATACGCAAGCCGATTTTGCAGCTGGTACATTGTCAGGGACAGTAGCAGCTAATAATGTAGAGGATGGGAACCTTGAGCTTGCGCTTGCAGGGGCAAAGACGGTCATCACGGAGAATACAACATCTATATTCAGTTCAGGCACGCTAAACGGCGTTACATCCTCATCAAATACGCTAGCGCCTACTTCTACACCTGCTATCAAGGTTGTTGGTACACAGTCACTTGTTGCCGATGATAACGCTTATACATATATTAAAATCTTCTCATCAGGCTCAATATCGATTATTTCCGGTAGATACCTTTCCTACGATATATGGATTGATGCTGCTTCCCCTGAGATACGTGCAGGTGTTGATATTATATTCACAGACGGTGCTACACTCAGGGACTTAGCACAGACGTATTTGTATTACGACAATCATAATCTGCGGCCTCACCCAAGTCAAAATTTATCAGGCTTTGCGGATGGCAAATGGTATCACCGTAAGTTTCTACTGGACAATTTCAATGGGAAGACCATTTCTCATGTAGATATTGCAATTGAAGGTGACAAAGGCGGTAAATACACGGTATATGTGAAAAACATACTCGAAGTAAATTCAAGCGACGGTGTTGTCAATACATTCTTCAACGGCACATTAAATGTAAATCCTCCTAAGCAAATGCAAAATAGCGGATATAGCCGCATATCGTGTACAGTCGTTAATACGTACGATTGTGCAACTGCTAATCGTGTAAGTCCTTCATACAATATAGATCAAGCAAAAATAGCAAGGGACTCGTTTATCTCGTGGAAATCTATTGTACCCGATAACACAAACGTTAAGATAGAATATAGCTTAAATGCAGGAAATAGTTATATCGAATGCACAAATAATACTTCACTACCTAGTCTACTTGCGGGGCTCTCTCTTGCAAGCAAGACGATCACATTTAGACAATCCTTCTTGCAGCTGGATGGATCTTCTCCAGAGGATAAACCGTACTTATCGAGCATGGTATGCACGTTAAATCCCTCCTATACAGCTACAAAGTCTGATGTTACGCTTTCTGCCACAACAAGTGGCGAATGGGGCGCGGGAACGTTAACGAATACAACTGCACCTTCTACTATTTTAAAGCTCCTTGGCGGCATTCGGGATTGGGGTGAAGCTGATATCTCAAATATGACGATCTATGGAGGAGGCGCATCAGGCCCAAGTTCAACGACCGTCAATCAGCACTGCAACTATAAAAATTTCTGGATTGGGCTTGGCGTAGGGCTTGAGGGCAGATCAAGGCTAGACTGGCTTGGACAATGGCAAAATGCCATTATTGAATGTGATATCTATTCAGACGTTTCATATGGTAAAGTCGGTGTTGTCTACAGAACTACAGGTTGGAGCAACTATGACTCAAACTATGCATATGCAGTTGAAGTAACTACAGGTAACGTTTCACTGCAAAGAGCCTCAAATAGTAGCCAATCATCAACAGGTACACGTACTGAAGTTGCTTCAGTTGTTGTCACGATTAATGCTAACTCATGGCATCAGCTAAAGGTCATTTTTAACGGTTCTAATCACCAAGTGTGGGTAGACGACATAAAATATATAGATGTAACTGATAGTACATATTCTGCAACTGGGTATGTAGGCTTAAGAACGTCTAATTCAAGCGGTTCAGTCGGTTACCAGGGACAATTTAACAACTTTGGACTAACTGTTACGGGGTTGTCCGGTACATGGACATCGGCTTCGACATCGCTCTCCGCTGCTTCGACCTACCTTAACAGCGTAGTAACATGGCAAGATGTCTCGATTGGTGATCAAGCCACGGTTATTCTTGTAGAGTCAACGATCAATGGTGGTAGTAGTTGGCAGACAGTCACTAACGGGTCTGCAATTGCCAATTTGACGGCAGGGCAATCGCTCTCTGGGGTAAGCGTTCAGTTCAAAATCACACTCACGACTGCAAGCGCGGCCTCCGCTCCGCAGGTTCAATACTTCGTATGCAGAGTGCTGGGTGGCTTTAGTAGCTCAGGGACGCGTATCTGCAAGGCTCTCCCCTTGCAAGGGGTAGGTGTGTGCGGATCAACGCTCGTATTCTGGAATGCGATCACCCCGACAAACACAACGGTTGTCGTGGCCACAAGCTTGGATGGCAGTAGTTATACCAATGTGTCGAACGGCGGCTCTATTTCAGGCCTCAATCAGCAACCAGCACCCACGATCGACAGTTTCAATCTCCTAACAAGCTCAAATTATGTTAATACATTCCGATCAGGGGGCTCTTTAGCATCTTGGGTATGGGACACGGCAAACAGTCGCTTGACCGTAACAGGCGGTTCCCATGGCCTCCTCATTTACAACGGTATTGCCTCCTCAGCAAATGTAAGTGTGTACGCCGATCTGGATAGAGCCGATAGCGGCGGAATTGTTCTCCATTACGCGAATAGTGGCAGCAGTATGTACTATTGCGTGATTGGCGACAATTTAGCGTCTTCTAATCCAAATACAGTATATATTTACAAGTATGATTTTGGTGGCCCATACGCATATGGCAATACAGGCATAAGCTTTACCCGTGGTACATATCACCGTTTTGTCTTCCAATATCTTAATGATTATCTTATTGTCTCTATGGACGGTGTGGAACTTATAAACGTATTGGATAGTAGCACGCCTATCACGTCAGGGCAGTCTGGAATATATAACAATACAGGTATATCACAGTTTTACAATCTCAGAATACAGCCATCTGGCGATAGCATGACCAACAAGAAGGTGTATACACGTATAACACTGACAAGTACTGACCCAACTGTAACACCTCAAGTATCGGATTTTACTGCTCTTGTTACTAATCCAAATATTAGTGCTGGTTCACTTATTCCAACGGCAGACTATCGCAATACATACAGAAGCGACAATATAAGCGATTTAGCCAAGCAATCCAATTATTATTGGAATATCAAGCCTGACGGTTCTTTCATATTCACAGACCGCAAAACAGTACCGGCACCATGGTTATTGACAGGGAATGATGCACTTGTGTCAGGACTGGAAATAGAAGATAGTGCTGATCTTTATAGGAACAGACAAATAATAACAGGCGTATTAGATACCATTGCACTTAATGAAACAAAGCTTGGTGATGGCACTGCAACCTCTTGGACATTAAAATACAATGTCGTGTCTATGGACGCTATGACACTTAATGGGCAACATGTCACATTTGGCAAGAAAAGCATTGATACAGGGAAAGACTTCTATTACGAGGTGGGATCTAACTCAATTGCATCTGATACAGAGGGAACGCTTTTAATCGTAACAGATGAGCTATATGTATCTTATGTAGGGCAATTTGAAACAACTGCCACACGGGACAACACAGGGCAATTCCCAGGGACCATCTCGCAAAGAGACTACATCGTACAGTCAGGCCTGACTGTACCCTCCCTTACCCTTCTCAGTCAAGCCTCTGCTTCACAGAATGCCAGTGGAAGCACGGACGATATGGACGTGAGTCTGTGCAGACGTATTGCGCTTGATATTAATGTTACAGCTCATTCAGGTACATCCCCTACTGTGCAATTCTTTCTTGAGAGAAAAAGTGCAGATGGGCTTTATACAGTGCTGTATCAGTCATCGGTTATATCAGCATCTACCGGTCAAGTAAATCGATCCATCGGGCCAAGGTGCACAACCAAAGAGTCTCTGGGTTTGACGGTACGATTGCGTTGGGTCATCGGTGGGAGCGGATCACCTACTAAGACATTCTCCGCTTCGATCATTGGGCATATTGATGCTGCTCTCGCTGGCATTGGGGTAGTTGAAGCGGTGGAAGATGTATCAGGCCAAAATATCAATGTTGCAGGTGCCAATGCATTAGCAGATAGTCGATTGCAGCAATATGGCGTCATAGGGCACATTCTGCACTTTGAGACGCAACGTACAGGCCTTGCAGCAGGGCAATATCTCAACTGCTTCTTGCCTGAGCTTGGTTTAAATGACGCCGCACTACTCATAACAGGCGTAACGCGCACGCAAAGCCTTGTTGTGGATAGTGGATCGCCTTCTCTTCTTTACAATCATAGCGTAGAAGCAACTGAAGCATCAGTGCTGCCAAGTTGGCAAAAGGCTATGTCAGATGCAGGAGTATCGTAAATGAGTGCAACAACGTTATTAAATCTAGAATCTCTTATGAGGACTGCAAACGGCAATTCAGGAGATATATCTGTATCGAATGTCACAGAGATTGCAGTAGATGTGAACTGTACAGGAAAACAAGGAACATCACCAACATTGCAGATAATAGTGTATAGAAAGGACGTGCTGGGGAACTACTTCAGTTTGTATGACTCAGGCGCGGTATCGGTATCAGGTGCAACGGGCGGCGCTCCTGTGCAGATTGCACGTTCAATTGGGCCTGGCTGTACCACGACTGAAGAGCTTGGAGCCACCATACGGCTTAACTGGGTGATCGGTGGAAGTGCCACGCCTGGTGCGCAATTTTCGGCGTCGATTCAGGGGAAATAACACATATACCCCTTGCAAGGGGAGAAAGAACGAAAAAATAATGTCTTTAGTACCGGTAGATGCGACAAACCTTAAAATTGCTTTGCAGAATGATGCTCAGCAGTGGAGAACAACAATTTCATGGGCAAAAGATAGACGCAATGCATATGTTCAAAACCTGACGGCAGCTCAAATGACAACTCTTGGAATATCGGTTGCTGACCAAGCGTTCATCACGGCATTTGTTGCGGACCTGGGAAGATTTGTCCAACTGTCAAATGGCAATTTGCCAGCAGATGCTACAAATATGACCACAAATATCCAAGGCATTCTAGGAGTATTATAGCAATTGACAGTTGTATACGGTAGCAGCGTAGCGCATGGTACTTTGACAAGTGCCTGTAAAATGTCAAATACCACTGGTGGAACTGAAACCAGTAAAACCACCTCACCGACAGGTTCTAATCTCTATAATGAGATACTGTCATTAGGTGGGTCAATCGCTACTGTCACATCAATTCCCGCTACGCCAAGCGGGAAGGGGTGGATATACGACAAACCAGGGGCTGGTACGTTTGCTACTGGAAACTGGTCTGCTACTGTCACTTTTACGGGTGATAATACGGCAGACTTAACAATTAGGTTCTTTAGATATTCTAGTGGTACTTATACATCTATAGGCACAATAAATAAAGTTCTCACAAGCAACAATAAAACTGCTTATTCATTCACGGCTACGTCGATGGGAAGTATAGTATTTGGTGCAGATGACTTATTATATGTAGACCTTTGGTTGCACGATTCGGTGCAAGCCGTACTTCCAATTGTTTTTGAGTCCAACTCCGCAACTGCTGGCGTTACAAACGACATGATGATCACAACCAGCACATTCAGTGTTACAAGCACGAGAACTATTACCAGTAGCGCTGCTTTGCTAACTACCAAAACGCGCACAATTGCATCTACAGTAGCTTTATTAGAGACAAGAACGCGTACAATTACATCTACAGTTGCACTGCTAGAGACAAGAACACGCACGGCAACTGCGTCATTAGCTTTACTAGAGACAAGAACGCGTACTATAAGTTCAGATACATCTTTACTTCAAACTAATACGAGAACTATAGTCTCAAGCACAGCTCTACTTCAAGTATCTATACGTACTATTTCATCCGACTCTGCATTGCTTGCCACAAGCACACGCGCAATTAGCTGTGATGTGTCATTAGCGGAAATCACTAGAAACATACCATGTAATGCTGCTTTGCTTCTAGTAGATACTAGAAGCATCCCAACTGATACGTCCCTTCTACAAAGCAGCACACGGACCATAAGTGATGAAGCAGCGCTTATTCAGACATCAATACGCTCCATTGGCAGCGATATAGCGCTATTGGCGATAAGCACGCGATCAATTAGTACCTCAATCGCATTGATGCAAGAGAGTGCTCGTACAGCTTTAATGGACGCGGCTTTACTCCAAACTAATACGAGAGCTATCGCGATCACAAGCGCTCTGCTTCAAACTACTGCAAGAATTATTAGCAGCAATACGTCTCTTTTGTCTGCTAATGCACGTACAATCATCACAGATACAGCTCTACTGGCCACAAGTACACGAACTATAAGCAATAATACCGCTCTACTGCAAACATCTATACGTAGCGTATTATCTAATAGTGCATTTATTTCCACGCAGATCAGAACTATTGTCACATCAGTGGCTTTAGAGGCATCAAGAACAGTATTATGTGATACAGCGTTACTGGCAATAAGTACGCGTACAATCTTATCAGACTCTGCATTCCTGCAAGCCCGTACACGTACAATAAGTTCCGATACAGCACTATTGGCAATAAGTACGCGTACAATCTCAACAAATGCATCCCTGCTTGCAACACAGAGCAGAACAGTCTCAGCAGATTCATCTCTGCTTCAATCTAGTACACGCGCAATACTCACTGATGCATCTTTACTGCAAACAAGCGCTAGAGTGGTCACTGCTAATACTGCTCTTCTGGCCACTCTTACTAGGGCAATTCCGTCAGATACTGCCTTCATCGCAACTCTTAGTAGAAGTATCCCATCAGATGTTTCATTACAAGCAATAAGAACAATTCTATCTGATGCAGCATTATTGGCAACATTAAGTAGAGCAATAGCCTGTAATGTTGCATTGATTGGGGCAGTACGGGTAATCTCCTGTGATACATCATTGTTGCAAGTGAGTACGCGGGATATCCCTTCTAGTGCCACCTTGCAAGGGGTATTTACTCGTGATACCAGCTCAAGTGCAGCTTTACTTCAAATAGCGGCGCGTGTCATTATCTCTGATGCGGCTTTACTGGCCACTCTGAGCAGATCTGCCTTGTCTGATACAGCGTTGTTAGGCACTGGCGTTCGATCTATAGGTGCATCTGCCTCCTTGCTGGCAGTATCTGCCCGTAATGTTGTATCTGATGTTGCTCTGCTTCAAACGTCTATACGCACTGTTGTATCAGATGTGGCTCTTTTAGCTACACTGAGTAGGATTATCTCGTCTGATGTTGCATTGATTGGGACATCACGTGTGGTTGCCTGTAGTGTGACTCTCCTGGCTACCATCACAAGGGGGATGTCATCGGATACAGCTTTGCAAGCTACGGGGTCACGATCCACGAGCACATCGGTGACTTTGCTGACTGTATCCACGCGGGTTATTGGCTCCGATACAGCCCTATCAGCTACCTCGATTAGAGCTATCCCCGTAGACACGTCCTTGATGCTGATTGGTACCAGGACTGTCAATTCAGATACTGCATTGCTTGCAACTCAGAGCAGATCCATTTCTTCAGAGACTGCGCTTTTAGCAACGATAAATAGATCAATCCTGTCAGATGTGTCGTTACAAGCATTAAGGACTGTCCCGTCTGATGCTGCATTGCTTGCAACATTAAGTAGAGCAATAGCCTGTAATGTTGCATTGACGGGATCTGCGCGTGTGATATCCTGCGATGTGGCGTTACTGCAAGTGAGCACACGGACTATCCCGTCATCTGCCCCCTTGCAAGGTGTATCTGTCCGTAATGTTGTATCTGATGCTACATTGCTTGCAACTAAGAGCAGATCTGTCCCCTCTGATGCTGCGCTTTTAGCAACGTCGGCAAGAGCAATTGCATTCGATGCATCTCTGTTGCAAACAAGCGCCCGTACTGTCCCAACCAGCGTGGCTCTACTGCAAACAGTCTCTCGTGTTGTTAGCTCAGATGTTGCATTGCTTCAGATAAGTATCAGAGTCATACTATCAGATGTTGCGTTACTTGCAATTACCTCCCGTGTCATTGCATCAGACAGCGCTCTACTTGCAATATCCACACGAGTAATTAGCGCTAGCGCTTCATTTGCATTATATGATGGCACACGTATTATAAGCTGCGATGTGGCGTTACTGGCTATCAATGTGCGTACTACCAACGCAAGTGTGCCACTTCTTACAACGGTAGTACGCACAGCAGCTACTAATACTGCATTGCAAGCTACTAATGCTAGGACAGTCAATAGCAGCGTAGCACTGCTAGCTACGAGCACTCTGGTCGTTCTGGCCAGCGCGACTTTGCAGCAATCCAGTAGCAAGACAATACCGCCTACAGCGGCTCTGATTGCCACTGGTGCACGCATTGCAGCTGCAAATGTGGCATTATCCGCTCAAAGGGGTGTAACTTGCAGTGTTGCATTTATTGCCACAACATTAAAAATCATTATATGCACGGCATCTCTCTCATCAGAGATATTGTCAGACTCAAACGTTGCGATGTATGCGCGTAGCGGTAATTGTTTAATGTACGTACGAAGTGGGGACGCTATATGCTACACACGTAGTGGCGACTCCTCAGTTTATACAAGATAAGAAAGGCAAAACATCATGGCAGCAGCAGTATGTCAGGCACAAGGGGGAACAGGGGCATCAGTTACGTGGGCCAATGCGGAGGGAGGATGCAAATTCAATCTTGCTGACTCTCTTACTAGTACTACTCCTATTGCAATCCCAACGGCTACAGGGACCGTATTCAGTTGGATCAAAAACCTTGTACTAGCGGTAACAACCGCTGGAACGACTGCAATCACAAATAGGCGTATTAGCATGGCGACCAGTCCTGCAACTGGTCTCAAATTGCACTTTAAGCAGGTTGCAGTTGCATCATACGCACAAGCTGCAACTGGCAATCGACCGGCCTCAAGTGGGTCTAACGGTGCGGTGCCCTCAACTTACACCGAAATGACCACAACACCTGCACTATACGATAATACAAGTGTCGCAACGTCTAGTACAGGCCCAAACGGTGATATGGCAGTTTGTGTACTAGGAGTAGATTTCTCTTATGCAGGCGGTCCAGGGTCAGCACAAGCAGTACCTAATATTGTCGTGACATACGATGAGCAATAGGAGTTTGGATATGATAACAATAGCAAAAGATGCATATACGTGGTGCGCAAAATACCACGATGGCACCCAAATACCAGAATACGATGAGTCGCGTCCTAACGGTCGTGGCTTTGCGGAGGTGAGTGCCTCTCAAGTCGCGACTCTTGAGTTGTCCAGTGCCCACAAAGTAGCGGTCCCCCATGGTGCCACGCCTGTATTTTTCAGGCGTCGGCGCATGGAGCTTAATCCAAGTAACGACAATGTGGTGAGTAGCACTACGACGCATTGTATAGGGTGGAAGAAGGGAGAGAACGCCTGTTACCTCTTCGTGTCTGAGGACGGCTCTACGCTTCTTACAAACGATGCACAAGCAGTCTAGGAGGATCTTATGTCGCTAGTAGTGCCCATTGATGATTACAGTCCGATCTACCAAAATGACACAAGCAATCCATTTATTATCCAGGTTTTGCACAAGAACGGGTATGAAAGCATATTGGGCGCTACTATCACCATGAAGATGCAAAATGTTGATAGTCCCGCAACAATTAATACGTGTAGTGGAATTTGGACAATAGATGCAGGAGATAATGGCAAGGCGTCATATGAGTATCAAGCTGCTGACGTTGATGATCCTGGCAACTGGTACATGTGGGTCAAGGTAGTCATAGGAGGGAAGACAGTGCATCCTGATGATGGGGCGGGATTGCCTAAGATTTTAGTAATAAAGCCGTTACCAACGGGAGTATAACGTGAACATTATCAAAATGCTTAACAGTAACTGTTTTTCTGGTAGGAACGGTAATAAGCCTAAATGGCTTATTATTCACGGCACAGCAGGAGGATCGTCGGCACAATTTATTGCTCAATATTTCCAAGGTGCAGGTGTTAGCTCTCATTACGTGATTGGTACGGACGGGCAAATAGTACAGTGCAACAATGAGTCTGACGGGGCATGGACAAATGGGGCAGTGGCACCTGGCCACGACCCTTGGTGGTCTGAAACGAACACGCCCAATCCCAACAATGTCACGATCTCAATTGAGCACTGCAAGCCAGACACGACCAACGCTATTGCGATTACTCCTGCTCAACAAGCATCAAGCTTCTGGCTTATCAAGGACATTTGCCAGCGTAACAGCATTCCTATGCGGTTTGCGGATGCATCAGGAGGTATAACCGGACATTATAGCCTAGATCCTGTCAATAGGAGTAGATGCCCAGGAACATACCCATGGGCAGAATTATGGGCATATCTTAAAGGAAACCATCCACAACCAGAGGAGAAACCAATCATGCTCGATTTAAATCACCCAACCGTAGCATCACATTTTAAAGCAGAAGGTGCATCATGGAGATGCAAAGACAAAGGCCACGATTATACGATACACGGTGAAATTCTTGAGAAGTACAGGAGCTACGGTAAATCATTTTTTTGCGGGTTAAGTTTCTTGGGTCTTCCGAAATCGAATGAGATACCGATCATGGGGCATTCAGGTGTCTGCTATCAGAGATTTGAAAGAGGTGTATTATGCTTTGATCCTAATCATGAGATTGATACGCCTCCTGGTCTAGAGCAAGCTCGTGTCTATCCAATGCACATTGATTCAGGAATTGGACAAGACCCCAGGGTGACCTCCTTGCAGGGGGAGAATGATGCATTAAAGGCGCTTCTTGCCTCATCTAAGCTGGGACAGATTAATATCATTGGCAAGCGCGTCCAAGCTGACACACAACTGATCATTGATGCGACTCAAGTTCAATAGGAGAAAAAGTGCATGATGCAATTTCTAATGAATTGTATTGATCCATCGGCTGTAACGATGCTTTTTATTGCAGTCGTGTGCCTGGTCGGCTACGGCTTTCCTGGGTATCAAGCGCGTAACGGGTATCTTTGGTTGCTTTGGCTTTTTATAGGTATTTTAGCGGCGATCGCTTGGGTATTTATTGTAGGTTCTTGATTGGAAAATATTATGATAGCCGTTATGCAAAGTCTCTCAGCTTTTGCAGGCTTGATTAGCATGGTGCTCTTATTAATACTTGCCGTAGTCGCTGGTCGGTATATGGCAAAAACCAACATAAATACAGTGGCGAGTGAAGCTCAGAAAAGTGCAATTGATGCGATGCATGAAGAAATGGGCATCATCCGAAATAAGGTAGACGATTTGAAGAAGGAGAATATACGGCTATAATTTATAATGGAGACAATATCGGCAGCGCTGAAGACCATGGGGATTATAGTGTCGATTGACGGTGACATGGTGAAGATAAAGGACAATAAAGACAACAACATCACAACACGCATTCATGGGACAGGATGGGTTAGAGAGGGTGACAATTGACTTCTGACGAGCAGTTACCGATTATCTCTATGCGAGAGTACATAGAGCGTGTGCTAGACGAGCGGGACAGGCTTTATGGTGCAAAGTTTATAGCAAGTGAGGTAGCTGTTAGCGCTGCCTTAATAGCGCAAAAGACAAGTGTAGACGCTGCGCTGGTAGCTGCTGATAGAGCAGTAGCTAAGGCGGATATAGCGAATGAGAAGCGCTTTGATGCAGTTAACGAATTTCGAGGACAACTAAACGATCAAGCCAAAACATTTATGCCAAGAACGGAAACAACTGCATTAATTAAGTCTATCGACGACAAAGTTTCCTTAAGTCACATAAATTTTGATGCAAAGCTAGAAGGGATACGGGCAAGCTTTGAGAAGAGCCTAGACAATCTTGGAAAGGAGATAGCAGGTCTTCGTGAGTCACGAAGTGAGTCAAGCGGATCGAAAGCTGGTGGTAAGGAACTATGGGGGTATCTTGTCGCTCTTGCAGGTATTGCGCTTGCAATCATCTTTCATTTTGTAAAGTAGGAGGATGAGTTGAATACGGCCATTGTTGTTGCACTTATTCCATATATTGTGCCTCTTATCATCATTGGAGGTGGATACCTTTATCATATGATCGTTATACGTCTTCCTGCTGAACAACGATCATATATTGAGTCTTTTGCATCAACTGCTGTGCATATGGTAGAACAGCGATTTGAAGGCAAGACAGGAGATGAAAAGAGAGCCATTGCAATTGATGCACTACAAGGATTCTTTAAAGCATTTAAGTTACCTGTCCCTGAACACTATATATTAAATTCATTTATAGAGTCTGCTGTACTTGAGATGAACAGAGTCAAGCCAGGAGGAAAGACATGAGTCTACAACAAGAACAACAGGATGTTATCGATGCAGAAGCGGCTCTTATTGCGCTTGGATCGCTGTCAGCATCAAATTTTAATCAAGCTCATCAACTACTCAAGAAGCGGAGAAATGCTCAGGATAACATTAATACGATCCAATCAAACCAGTTTCATCCTGATGCCTTTAATCTCATTAATCAGGTTCAAAACAAAACAGCTCAGACAGACAAGACAGTGGTGATATCGCAGTATTTACGCCTGTTTGCTGAATATATCGCAACACAGACACAGGCACTACAAGGGACACATCCGACAATTAAGGACATTGTAGATAATATAGTGCCAATGGGAGGAGAGAACTAATTTTGCCTTAATAGCTGTAAGATAGCATTCTTTGAGGTGACACATGAGTCAGTTCAAGAAACCATTTGAATTGCCATATGATGATGATTTTGGATCTTTAGATGCATTTCATAATGTTGATACTGCAAAAGTAAAAGCTATATGGCCTGCTAATAAACCAAAGGAGAAGAAGAAATTAACAATTGTTAATTTTGCAATCATAATGTTTATTTCAATGATAGGATTGATGTGCATATATACGTTCCTTATTATTATTATTGCGCTTTTGAAGATATTCATACTAATAGTGATTGGAGGGTGAGGCCGAGTGCACATGTCCGTACAAGTTATGGTCTTTAGTCTGAGTAAAAAGGGTCAAATTTAGTGCCTACCATACAAGTTGCTTGTCCTTACATCTTTAAGGAGATGCGTTTATGGAATGATGTAATAGTACGGGTTTTCTAATTGCCTACTAATTTCAACATCTACCTGTTAGTGGAAATTACAAAAAGTAAGTGACTAAATGGCAAAAAGAAGAGCACTTCTTGTCATTTGAAATGCTCTTCTGCGTTATCTAGTCAACCAGCCTAAGCTGCACTATTTTAGTTTTAGGTTCTAGTGACTGACACCAATCCGCATATTCCTTTAATTTTCGTATGCGTTCTGGATCTTCCTTCATGATACCTAATGCCTTATTGCACTTTCCACACAACAAAGCGTGTACGACTTTATGCACAAACTGAAGCATGCCAAGTTGATCTTT
>Ga0137453_1000002_pt1 | contig 39118 bp, 53 predicted proteins | sample EasRivERMGT526_2_FD_104649 | JGI IMG/M metagenome (GOLD analysis project Ga0137453, IMG submission 104649) | Soil microbial communities from meander-bound floodplain in the East River, Colorado, USA - East River MetaG ERMGT526_2 | ecosystem: Environmental > Terrestrial > Soil > Floodplain ... | reverse complement strand
GCGCAAAATTGCAGGTGACGGAGTGCTTAAAGGCGCGCGTATCGAAAAGCGCAAGGTAGCCACAAGCGGCGCGAAACACGAGCACTTCAAGGACTTCGTCCTCGTGTTGGAATACCAGGAGCGGCGGGAAAAGACAGACGAGTAGTTTCAGAGAACAACTCAAGGAGAAACAACATGAACCTCGATGACTACAGCAGGCTGAAAAACCTCGATGGGCTCGTGAGATATATCAACGATCGAGTCCCGGCAGGAGGCTTTCTGCACGCCGTGCTCGAGAACGACCTCAAAGAAGCAGTTGCGCGAGCAGACGAAGAAAACATGGAGCTTATTCCGATCTACGTCTCATGGCTTTACAACGAGGCCCCGACTGCTTGCTGGGGCTCCCCGGAGAAAGTAGCAGCCTGGCTCAAACCAAAGGAGAAAGACGATGAATGAGATCGTAGTGCGGTTCGCCTTCGCGAACACCACCAAGAAGTATCACACGTTCGAGGCGCCTCTAATGGCTCCGATTGGCTTCAAGCTTTACGTCAGCATAGACGCAATGCCGGAAGCTCCGAAGGCCATCGAGATCAGAATCCGGGAGGCGAAATGAGCCAGCTGCTCAAAGCCAACGTCTTCTGCAGCATCAAACACTTCGCCGGCAAAGTCAACGTCTACGCCGAGCGCTATGACAATGGACGACTCGCGTTGCAGCTCAAAACTGCAGATGAACCAGTCGCGACATGCACGGCCAATCTGCCCTACGAGGACTGCCCCAGTGACGAAATCTTCGTCAAGGACTACAGCGAGAACGAAGGTATGGTCTCGTGGATGATTGAAGCCGGCATCATCGAGCCTCGTGAGACAGCTCGAGCGCGTAGCGGCTATGTGATGGTCGCTCGGTATCGTCTCACAGAAGAATGGAGAGCGCGGCTCGAAGCGAGAAAGCCGAAATGATCGAACCAGAGTATCTCGTCAAGCAGAAGGACTTCGAAACTTGGGAAGTCGCCAAGTTCGAAGCAAGCGACTCGCCGACCGCAGTCTATCGCATCGTGCGAGACGTCAAAGGGCGCTTACGCTGCAATTGCCCACGCTGGTTGCGCAAGGGCACCACGAGTTGTAAGCATTGTGCGATGGTTGAAGATTATATCAATAAGAGACTTCAAAATGACTCAAGAGAAAGAGCAGCGAACGACAAAAGATATTGAAATACCCGGCTGCATCAAGAAAGTCGACTCGAAGCTTGCAAAGGTCTTTGTAAAAGGCAAAGAAGTCGATTGGATTTGGCTCATTACTGCACCAAAGCAAAACCTTATTACAGGTCAATGGACAGCCTTAGCTAGCGTAAATGGAGCGCTTTGTTTGATCGAGTGCACTCCGCGCTTCAAGGAGGCCGCATGAGCGAAGCTAAAGAGCCAACAGTTCCAGGAACAGCGCAAGAAGAAGTCGATGACTTCCTCGGCGAACTGGACGCCGAGTTCGGCAAGAAAGCGCACCGCGTCGCTCGCGGCAAGAGCGTCGCGGACCTCAATAAGGCGTTTCACGAGCAGAACCCCACGCTCGAACGAGTCGCCGGCGGGCCACTGCCAATTGCGCCAGAGGGCGACTACAGCTGGGAAGATCACGCACACTGGTTGCAGCTCGGAGAAGAGAGCGGATTAAATCCTCCAAAGTGGCTTCCAGAAGCCCGCGTCACTTGGATCGTGCACCAGCACTGCGCGGTTTGCCAGGAGACAAACTGGTATACAGGAAACGAATACGTTCGCCTCCGCAGGAACTACCAGCATAGCTACAAGACGCTCACGGGAGCAACAGTCCGCGCAAGCGCAAGCATTATGAAGCGCATAGGAGACTGCGACCCACAGCTGATCGCATATGGACTGCCAGATGGTCGAGCTCTGCCGGAGGAACTGCACGAGGAGTCAGAAACCGTGCTGCGCTGTCCAGCGTGCTTCCACCTCGAACGGGCCTGTGCAGACCTCTGGAACGCAGCAGTGATGCCGACGCAACAGCAGGAACTTCTAGGACTGGACGACTTACTCAAGGAGGACAGCAATGCCTGATCAGCAACAACAAGCGCCCGAGCCAGCAGAACCAGCTAAGCCCACGGCAGACTATCTGCACTCGCTCGGAATGCTCGTGGCGTGTGGCGGAGCGACCATTCAACAAGCGCTCCGCAAGGCCCGCGATGTCGGCTTCATCGAAGGTCAGATCGCGGCAACGGAGCTTACGCTCAAACGACTCAACGAACTAGGAGCAAAGAAATGAAAGCAATTTTCATCGCAAGCGAGCGGCTTGGCTCAATCGTCGAGACCGCCTGTCTCGCGCTGCACGGCGGTTTGCTCAAGCGCACGAGGTCGACCGAGTTCAAACGCATCACGCGGCTGCTGCATGACCTGAAACTCGTGGGCAAGGACGATAAGATCGTCGTCCTTGGTCTCGGCGCAAGCTCGAGTGGCGAGAGCGGATTGATCGTCGTAAGCGAGACGGTCAAGGTTGAAGGGAGTATTCAGACATGATGTGGGTCTCAGATTCTATCGGGAACTCTCTCGTCAATCTCGCCCACGCAGAGCTCATCTCCATCGTAGAGCTCGAGCAGGACGAGGAAGCGCTCGACTTCACACCTGACGCAACCCCAAGCTTCGCACTTGCAGTCACTCTGACGAGCTCAGACGAACTGTATTACCTCTTTATCGGCAGCAAAGAGGAGTGCCACGCGCAACTAACAAAGCTGACCACTCGCGTTCCTTTCCTTAAGGGGTTTTAACATGCCGCTCGGACGCAAACCTCGTGCAATCCCCAGGCGAAGCCGGCACATCTATCTCCGCGAAGACATTGCGGCGACAGTCGATTTGATCCTTCTCGATCCGATGCGCGAGAAGGTCAAGTATGGCAAGTGGAGCGACCTCGTCGAGGCGCTGTTGCGGACCTGGATCAGCGAACAGCGCCGCGGTGGACAAGACAAGTTCGAGTCCGGCTTTCATGCTGGATGGGACACTTGCCATGAGCGCTTCGCAGCGATCCTCAAGCGCTACCCGATACAGTGCGCGCATATCTCCATGCGCTTGCCGCTTCACCCGAGTCAACCCGATCAACTGCTTGAACCTGAAGAGAAAGGAGAGAAAGCGTGAGACAATCGATGTATCCTCGCAACCGCGAGTCTCAACGTCCCTATCGCATCTGGGACACGAAGGAGCGAAAGGCGTTGCGCTGGCGCTGCTACCTGCACCGGCGGAACGCTCACAACGGGGCCTTGCTCGAAGCCCGATGGGCAGCGATCGGCACGGCTCTTGAAGTCTATGACTCACGCACCGGGCAACTTCTGGGCGTCTACATCAGGCGCGTTCACACAATCGACTTTAAAGCCTAAGGAGAAAGCAATGGCCTTCAGCAAAGCAGCACGCAAGAAAGCACACGGCCCCGCAGCGCGACGCAAGGCGATGCGGACAATGAAGCGGAACGGCACCGGGCCCTTCAGGAACAAGAAGCCCACGCAGAGCATCCCGCTCGCAGCAATCGGAACAAGAAGGCCGAAGGCCGAGCGGATTGCCCGGAGAAAGCCTGTCGAGCCGCAATACGAGGTCACCTTGATTGGCCGCATCGCAGCCGCGCACGGGCTTGCCAAGCGGATCGCGGAGCTGCTGTCATGAAGACTCTTGACGAGGAGATCAAGGAGTTCGCCGCAGCTGAGGCATACACTGAGGCGACGGAAATACTCAGCGACTTGAGCAAAATACTGTTTAACAAGGACTTGCAATACGCAGTGGACTCGAATAATGAGTCCGTAGTGTTTCTGCTTAAGAGAATTCATGAGGCGCTCGTCTTGTCTTTGACGAAACGAAAGTCTCGCGAACTACGCAAGCGGATTATCGCTACCGCCGCTGAGACTTGACATCTGGCGCATTTTCGGGCACAATAATTGCCTATGGACTCTTCAACCCAAACAGCAGTTGCCCCGGTCGCCATCTTGACGCCCGAGGAACGGCTCGATCTCCGCAAGCGCGTTCTCTCTGGTCAGGCTCTGACCCTCGACGAAGCGCGTGCGGTTATCGACTCGTTCCGCGCGGCTCAAGGCACGGCGATGCTCGAGGCGAAGGCAGCACGGAAGAAGAGCTCCAAGCGGCCCGCGCTGAGCGACGAGGAACTCGACAAGGACCTCGAAGGACTCGAGTTGTAAAGTAAGGCTTTAAAGAGCAGCCATCTGGAGCGGTCGGCCGAGGCATACCAGTAAGTCCTCGGCGCGCAGCATCACCAGATGGCTGGTCTTTACAGCCCGCACGAGGCATTGATCGTGCAAAAGGAGAAAGTGTTATGCCTGATCCTGTCCGGCTCCCGTTCCCGGAGCTGATCGACAACAGCATGAGAAGCGACTTTACCTCATGCCCCAGAAAATTCTATTGGGCTTACATCAGAAAGCTCACGGGCGCAGCCCCGAACATTCATCTGCACGCCGGCGGGGCCTTTGCCGCAAGTCTCGAAGCAGCAAAGCGCGCGTTCTATGAAAAAGGTCTTTCAGTAGACGAGGCTCTTCGACAAGGTCTCGAAGCTCTACTCCGCTTCTATGGGCCGGTCCAGGCGCCAACCACTCGCTCCGGGGACAAAAGCTGCGATAACGTCGTCAGAGCATTCGACAGCTATTTCGCACAGTATCCGCTCGGCAAGGACACCTTCAGACCGCACATGGACGCTAACGGCAAAGCGATGGTCGAATTTACCTTCGCGATTCCGCTTGAAATCAACCATCCAGAGACCGGCAATCCGCTTCTCTACGGCGGACGAGCGGATGAGATCGCTGAAGGCAACGGCATGCTCGTTATCGGCGACGAGAAGACCACGTCGCAGCTCGGCGAGCAGTGGTCAAAGCAATGGGTGCTCGAGTCGCAGTTCACCGGGTATATCAAAGCTGCGCGCGACTACGGCTTGCCGGTTCAAATGGCCCTTATTCGCGGCGTCGGCCTGTTGAAGACCAAAATCACTCACCAAGAAGCCCACGTCTATCGCTCCCAGTGGCAGATCGATCGCTGGTGGGAGCAGCTCCATCGAGACGTTAAGCGAATGATCGCCTGCTGGCAAGAAGGCTATTTCGACTTCGCGCTCTCGAAGAACTCTTGTAACGCCTACGGCGGCTGCGAATTCGCAATGCTTACAGAATCGCCCGAGCCAGAGAAGTGGATCGAGTCGCACTATCGCCCGCGGACTTGGAATCCGCTCGAGAAGGATTCCGGCGAGCACCTGCTGGAGAACCCGGAACTCAAGAAGCAGCTCGAATCGCCCGAGCTGTTCGTGCCAGGGCTCGAGTAATGAGCACCTTTCGTCCACTGCTCGGCGCCAAGATCGAGGACTTCGCGCAACTGCGCTATCCTCTGCTCGCGAGCTTCAAGCTCGATGGCGTGCGAGCAATCTGGTGGGGCAAGGAGTTTATGTCCCGCACCTTAAAAACGATTCCTAACCGCGCTCTGCAAGAGGTCGCAGCCAAGCTCATGACAAACATTCCTCGTTGGGATGGGGAGCTGATCTGCGGCGAGCCCTATGCGAAAGACGTCTATAATCGCACCATAAGGGCCGTCATGACCGAGCACGCGCCGTCGAACGACTTACGCTTCTACGTTTTCGATAACGCAGACGCGCACGGCGGCTTTCAACAACGCCTTAACTCGGTGCATCACATTCTGCCGCTCGTTGAGCGCCTGTATCAGGTCCAGGTCCACTCCCTTTCTGACCTTTTAGACCTCGAAGGACAAGCGCTGCAGATGGGCTACGAAGGCCTCGTGCTACGACATCCTGATGGACCATACAAGCAAGGCCGCTCGACCTTTCGAGAACACACGATGCTCAAGCTAAAGCGCTTCCACGATGCCGAGGCCCAAATTGTCGGCTTCGAGGAGTTGATGAGAAACGAGAATGTGGCGACTCAGGACGAGCGCGGCTATACGAAACGCAGCTCGCATCAGGAGAACAAGATTCCTGCTGGAATGCTCGGCGCGCTCGTCTGTAAATTTGGCGAAGTTGAGTTTCGTATCGGCACTGGCTTTACCGAGGGTCAGAGAGTGACCTTCTGGCGCGACCGGGAGCAGCTCGTCGGGCGGCTCGTCAAATTCAAGTCCTTCCCCATCGGAGTCAAGGAGAAGCCGAGACATCCCGTGTTCCTCGGCTTTCGATCGGAGATCGATCTATGAAGCCAATTAAAGAAGAAGCCCTTATCTTTTGGATACTGGTGCTTATCGTCGTGCTACTCGTTCTTTCTACAAGCAGGCTCGACGCAGCTGACACCATTCGCGGCTTCACCAAGGCCCGAGACGCGTATATTTGCACCTTCTACGAATCCGGCCCGCTGCTCAAATTCTGTGTCATTATCTCAGTAAAGGAGAGAGCATGAAGCAAGTTGCCATCGTCTGGTTTATGATCCTCGTCTGTATCGGCCTGTTCCTCGCAGCGACACTTGTTCAGGCCGCCTGTCGCACCTCGACCGTCACGCTGCCGGACGGCCGCTTTATGATCTGTCAGACCTGCTGCGACTCAAGCGGGAACTGTCAGACCACCTGCTTTTAACCGGGCCGGATAATCGGCCATTATCACCACCAACCTAAGGAGCTATCTCATGCACCTCTATGTCAGCAGTGAAGGCGGAGTTCATTCTTCCTTGTCCGAGCCTAACGAGGACCAGCTTGAAGCTATTGAAAGCGGCGACTTGCAGGTCTTTCGCTTTCAACCCGACGGCTTCTATCAAGCCACGGTAGACGTGGAAGATCAAGGCGAAGAAGAATCCGACCCCGTTTACTCACTCAGCTGGGCCAAGGTCCAACAGCAATGAGCACGTCGATCATTGTTCCTGGGCCAAAAATCCTCCTCATGGGTGGCCCAGGCGACGGCAAGACCACCTCGCTTCGCACGCTGATCGAGAACGGCCTCAAGGTCTTCGTTCTCTTCACCGAGCCAGGCATGGAGGTCTTGCTTGATACACGGCGAGGCAAGGTCTATCGCTGCCAGGACGGGCTGCATTTCCGCTACATTCCAGCGATCAGCCCGAGCTGGCAAGACCTGAAAGAGGCCGCAGATCTCGTGTCGAACTTCAACTATCAGCAGATTGCTGATATGAAAAGTGGCTTTAAGAAGGAGAAGTTCAAGCAGTTCTACGATTTCATCGCGGCTCACGCCGACCTGAAGTGCGACCGGTGCGCGCAGAGCTTCGGCGCTCCGGACAAGCTTCAGCCATACGACGAATGGGCCTTTGTTCAGGACTCGCTTACGTCGCTTTCTCTCATGGCACTACGGCTCGTGATCGGGGCAAAGCCAGGCGCACATCAAGGCGAATACGGCGAGGCCATGATGAACCTCGAGATGTATATCAACAAGTTCGTCTACGACATTCCCTCCATGGCGATCATGACCGCTCATACCGAGAAGGAGCCGGACGAGTCCACCGGAGGCATGGTCAACATGGTAGCGACGATCGGCAGAAAGCTCGCGCCAAAGATTCCTCGCCCATTCAGCGACGTGCTGCTCGCGCATCGAGTCGGACAAGAATACTGGTGGTCAAACGTCACTCCACAATACACCTTGAAGTCCAGGCACTTTCCATTCAGCGATCGGATTCCTCCCAACTTTGGGCCGGCGGTCAAGGCCTGGAAGGACAAGATTGCGGCCGAAGCCGCAGCAAAGGAGGCCAATGAAGAACCTAAGGCCGTTGCTGGGGGCTGAAGTCTTTCAGCAGGCGAAAGTCCTGGCAACAACCGGCGAGGGTTTGGACATTGCCACCTTTGGCTTCGGCAAAGGAGAAAAGGCTGCGGAGCTTATTCGACAGGCGCAGCCGTGTCGTATTCTCGCTGGCGTCTTCAACGAGGAGGACACGTTGAAAGCGCGGACGTATTATGGCTGGCTTTACTCGCAGAACATTTACAAAGTTGGAGTAAGAGGACTGAAGAACTCCCACCTAAAAATGATTATCCAGCGCGGGCGTTACCCCAAGGCAATCATAGGCAGTATGAACGCTGGTGGAGGCGCGACTTTCGAGTGCGCCGTGCTACTTTCCGGCATGCCAGCACAAGTCTTTGCAACTGCGTTCGAGGACTACTGGAACAATAGCTCATTCGAGCTTGTTCCAGTAAACCTTAAAGAAGTCGCCGAGAAACTTCTCGACACCACTTTTCCGGCCCAGAGCGAGAGCCGTTAATCTCGCTTAACTTCAATAGGAGCTTTGCAATATGCCACCCCTGCCAACCAGCTTTGACCTCAACAGCTTCCAGCAAGCGTCCTTCGAAGGCGCCGGCGACACCCGTCGCTTGCGTATCGAGCCGAAGGAATACCCGGCTATGGTCGTCGGGCCCTTCGGCGAAAAAGGCAAGACCGGCCTCCGCACCGAGAAGACGTATCTGATTCTCGACGTGGTATGGCAGCCGAGCGACGACGAGCAGATGAAAACGCTCGGACTCGAACGTCTGCCAACCGTGCGTCAGTCGCTCTTCCTGGACCTCACCGCGCAAGGCGGCCTCGATATGGGGCCGTTTAAGAATGGTGATCTGAACCGTCTGCGGGAAGTCTTCGCGCTGAACGATCCGCGGCTGCCGTGGAAGTTCGCCGACTTCGTCGGCCGTCCCGCTCGCATCAAGGTCGAGCACCGGCCGAACGAGAAGGATCCGGCGAATCCTTACACGAACGTCACCGCCGTTAGCAAGATGTAAGAGAGCAACATGCTGCACCTCCCGGTCGTATGGGTTCTGTTGAACACGGCTATTCATAGGCCGGGAGTTTCTTATATCGTCCTGAAATACATCCGCACTTGCGGATGGCTTTTCCAGTGCTCCTTCAACGAGGGCGGCCGGGTTTTTAACTTTCACATCCGCGTCGAGTTTGGAAAGTTAAAGTTCTGGTATGTTTATCTTCTCGGAAAGAGGTGGCATATATGACCCCAGTCGAAGCAAGTAAAATCTCGATCCCTGAGAACCGTTTTCGTCGGAAGTTCGACGAAGCCGCCTTGCGCGAACTCAAAGCCTCGATCGAGCGAAACGGACTCTACCATCCGATTATAGTCGAGAAGAACGGCGACGGCTGGACGCTGCGAGCGGGCGAGCGACGCCTCAAGGCCTTGACCAGCTTGATCGCAGAAGGCAAGAACATCGGCTACGGACCAGCGACCTTCCTCGCAGGCGTCATTCCCACGCTTGAATTCAACGAGCTCACACCACTTCAACGACTCGAAATCGAAGTCGAGGAGAACGTCGTCCGCAGTGATTTCACTTGGCAAGAAAGGAGTCTCGCCCTTGCAGCCCTGCACAAGTTACGCGTTATTCAGAACCCGGCGCATACCGTCGCTGACACTGCTACCGAGGTATTGGGCAAGCCGGCCTTGGGCGACCAAAGGATGGTCGTTGCGGACGCGCTCATTATCGAAAAACATTTGGCTGACCCCGAGGTTGCGGCGGCAAAAAGCGAAAGAGAAGCGATTAAACTTATACGCAAAAAGACTGAGGCAATCCATCGAGCAAGACTGTCTCTCAAGTTTGACAAAACACAGTCCCGCCACACGCTTCTGCGAGGAAACTGCCTCGACGTTCTTGAGGCATTTCCTGAATCACTCTTTGACGTAATCCTGAGCGATCCGATCTATGGGATCGACGCTGACTCGTTCGGAGATATGGCCAGCACAGGGCATGAATATAAGGACAGTTATAAGCTCTGGAAAGAGCTAATGACGGACCTGCCAGACCAGCTCTATCGTGTGGCCAAGCCGCAGGCACACTGCTACTTGTTCTGCGACCAGCGCAGATTCGAGGAGCTCAAGACCTACATGGTGCTCGCGAATTGGACAGTGCTTCCAACGATGCTTATCTGGGACAAGGGCGGCAACGGTATGCTGCCTTTTCCTAAGCACGGTCCCCGCCGTTGTTACGAGGCAATTCTCTATGCCTGGAAGGGCAACCGCGAGACGCTTTGTGTCAAGAGCGACATTATCCGTATACCTCCGGTCAAAAAGCTCTTGCACGGAGCGCAGAAACCGGTCGCGCTCTATCACGAGCTGTTCTCTCGTAGCGCAAATCCAGGCGACACTGTGCTCGACTGCTTCGGTGGAACAGGACCTATTCTGGTCGCAGCAAACATGATGCGTCTCACTGCGACGTATATCGAGCAGGACGAGACGCCTTATAACATTGCGCTCTCGCGTGTAACAACAGAGGAGATTGACGATGGCTCAGTCGCAGACGATGGTCTTAATGTCGAATTATAGATGGGAGCAGTTCGTCCTTGGAACGATGCTGCTCGCACGAAGCTTGAGCGCGTTTTCGCAGGTTGGAGACCTTCGGTATAATGCCGCTCTTGAAAAGCTTCTCGAGTCCATTCGTCCTGCGGTGCGAGCAGGCCTTACACCGGAAGGAAAGTTTTCCTTCGAAGAGCTCGAGCTCGCAGACCTTCTGATTCAGCTTATTACCTACGCGCATGCAAACGACTTGCACGTCACAGGCGCCGTGCGAGCCCGCTATGAGCAATACCTCGCGCGCCTTGCGCCTCTCGCTGAAAGGAACACATGACTCCACATTTTACAAAGGCCGAGGTAACCTGCAAGTGCGGCTGCGGGTTGCTGCCTCCGCAGGACTTCATGGACAAGGTGGAGCGGGCAAGGGTGCGAACGAACTTTCCTTGGCCGGTAACGAGCGGTGCTCGCTGCCCTGCTTACAACGTTACAGTATCCTCGACTGGACGCACTGGCCCGCACACCAAGCGCGCGATCGACATAGGCGTGCGGGGAGCGCAGGCTTTAGTGGTCGTGCAAGCGATGCTGGCCGAGGGCTTCACTGGCATCGGCGTGCAGCAGAAAGGAACAAGCCGCTTCATTCATGGTGACGACCTTCCAAACGAGCCGAGTCAACCGCGACCGTGGATCTGGAGTTACTGAGGAGAACCCATGAACCAGCCTGACAGACTGACGCCGGAGCAGATTGAATACGAATGTGCGGCAGCTATTCAAAGCGGTATTGCATCTCCAACCTTGTCGCGCACCTTGCGCGACATGGCCCTGCACCCATCGCCCGAAGCGGTGCGGGAGGCGTGTGCGAAGATTGCTAAACTTTGTTCTGACCCGAACAGTCCTGTAGGTGGCTCAGTCGAGGAATGTATCCGCGCCATCGACCTCTCGAAGATCAACGCCGCCCAGCAGGATGAACCCGCCGGTCTTCATACGTCAGCCCCGACCATAACCGGGGAAGTGCGGACTCCTGCTGGCGCGGCACCAGATTTGCGGGAGTTGCTGCGGGAGTGCCACGAAGTAATTGAGGCATTGCGCCCATTGCTGAAAGGTGATGCACGGCTGTGGGTGGTCGAAGACAAGAGAATAATCCTACTGCTCGAAAAACTCGACGCCGCCCTGCTCGCCCAGCCTGCCGCAGCCGGGGTGAGCGAGGAGAGGATACGGGAGATTACCCATCGAGTTCTGGACGCTCACCAAGACAGTCCGCTAACCCTATACACAGTTGGACAGATGATCGACTCTGCTCTCCGCCACTCCCTCTCCGAGCGGGCGGACAGGGTGAGCGAGGGGATGGTGGAAGTGCCGGAGAATGAACTCAAGACGCTGATCGAAGAAGCCAAATATTTGTGTGAGCATGGTAATGGAGATTACTCCATGCGAGACAGGCTACGCCGTGCAGGTAAGGCGTTTGATGCAGCAATGGCTCTCAGGCTCGCCGCCGCGAATAAGGGGGAAGGATGAGTAAGTTTCCAAGTTTTCCTTTCCGAGTCTGTCCTGCATCCGGGAGAGACTGCTATGCGGATGAATGCCTATCTGGTAAGCCGTGCGCCCATTCCGCAGAGATTGAACAAAAGGTTTTAGAGGAGGCGCGCAAGGTGCGGTCACATTCGGATAGCTTACGTGGACGAGTTTCTCGGTCTGCAAATAAAGGATGGAAACCGTGAGCTATCCAGAACTTTATCCAACTCAACCGAAAGGAGAACTGCATCATGAATGCGAAACAGAAGCAATCGAGCCCTACCATGCTCTCGATAGAGCAAGCGCAGCGCCGCGCCGAAGACCTGCGCACGATGAGCGACCCCATCCGGTGGCCGCGCTGGCCGCTGCTCCCAGTGAAGCGCCCGAACCCCGAAGGTGGGATACCGATCTGCGGGGTGATGTTCGCGGGAGATCGAGCGCGCTATGCGAGCACGGTGTTTGAGAAGGTGAACCTGTTCGGGAGCAAAGCGGGGCAAAGCTATGCACAATTTCTTGCGACGGGGATCGAGCGCGCATATCCCGATCTCGCTGCGCTGCTCGATGCGGGATGGGAGGTGGATTGATCATGGCGGAGAGAAGAAAATACGTGAAGTGAGAAACCGGAGAAAGCCATGACCGCTGAGACGCCGACGCCGATGCCAGGGGAACAGTGCTGTGCCGCCACGGTTGAAGAACTGTGCGCTGGCACGCTGGCCCACTACGACGACATCAGCACGAAAGCCTGTCACTGGAACAATCAAGTTCCGCAGGCAATACGCTTCTGGTATCTGGAAAAGCCGAAGCTCGAACGCGCCCTCGCCGCCGCAGAGCAAGAAGTGAAGCGCGTCCAAGAACTGCACACCGAGCTGATGAAAGAAGCTGATAGGCGTGTCGATGCCGCCGAGGCCAAGCTCACAAAGGAGAAGAAAGATGCCTAAGATGGAAGAGATTTTCAAGGTCGAGGGAGAAATCTTGCACAGCTCTGCAAAGGCCGTGATGTTCAAGATCAACGACGAAAGTGTCTGGATACCTCTTTCGCAACTGCATGAGCCTGAAGAGCTTTTCGAGGACGAGGTCCTTCGTAAAGGAGCTCATGTCGAGGTCAAGATGACCGCATGGATAGCAAAGAAGGTCGGACTGATATGATACTCCAGTACGAGCCGATTTATTTCAACTACGTTCTCATGTTCCTCTACGTGTTGAATACCTTGAATTGGCTCTCCGCTCGTAACTATCCTCAGGCGCTCTACTGGTTCGCAGCTTTTTTGATCACCCTCGCAGTAACTTGGGGACTGACGAAATGAGTCGAGGCAGACCTATGCAGTATGATCATCAAGCCTTGGCTGATGCAATTGCTGCAATGGTTGCCTTAGATGTGCTTGTCTGGACACCACAAGCAAACGAAAGCGTTAAAAACCTGCGTCGCTACGTGCACTATTACTTAGCGCGGCTCGGACTGACTCAAGCGCATTATCGCACGTTCCTTCATAGAAAGAGGATTTATATCCTTCGTCTTGATTGATAAGCGAATGCTGATCGTTGACATCTTGACTTCGATATGTTATAGTCGTTGATCCAATGCCTATTAAAACACGTTCGTCTGGCCCACCCAACGCCGAGGTATTCGGAGTCGGCGAAGCTCCCGGCGCAGACGAGGAGGTTAAAGGTATTCCTTTTATCGGAACGGCTGGACAAGAATTGACTCGAATGCTTCACGAGGCCGGATATGTCCGTGAAGAGATGTTCCTTTCCAACGTCTGCAAATACCGCCCACCGGAGAACAAGATCGAGGCCTTCTTCCTCGATAAGAAGCTTACGAAACCCAACGAGCTTGTTATCGAAGGAGTTGCAGAGCTCAAAGAAGAAATCCGCCAGGTCAAACCGAAACTTATCCTCGCCTTCGGAGCGACACCGCTCTGGGCCTTAATGGGCCATCGAGGCATCATGAAGTGGCGAGGCTCGATGCTTGAGTATCAAGATGGAGACCTGAAGATACCGCTTTTGGCGACGTATCATCCCTCGGCGATCTTGCGTGAGTGGTCGTGGCGTTCGCCTGCCGTGCATGACTTGAAACGATCGAAGCTGGCCTTGCCAAACGGCTGGCCGAAGCCAGAGTATAAGTTTCTTCTTCGCCCGAACTTCAGCACTGTAATGGGCGTGCTGGATATGCTCATAGAAAGGGCCAACCATGCGACTTCACTATGTCCTCTTGTGCTCTCGTCCGACCTCGAGACTCGTGCTGGATTCATCGCCTGCCACGGGATTGCTTGGTCATCTACGGAAGCTATTTCAATCCCCTTCATGTGCGTTGAGCGACCTACCGGCTACTGGACTCTCGACGAAGAGGTGGCGATCTGGCAGCGGCAACGTGATCTACTTACTCACCCCAACGTCTCAATCGTCGGTCAGAACTACCTCTACGACGCGCAGTATTTCGCTCGCCGCTGGGGCTACGTTCCACGTCTTGTCGACGACACGATGCTGATGCAGAACGTCGCCTTTCCTGGCACGCCTCGAGACCTTGGCTACCTCTCGAGCATGTATAGACAGATTCATACTTACTGGAAGGACGAAGGCAAGACGTGGAATTCAAACGTTCCTGAGGAACGGCTCTGGGCCTATAATTGTCTCGATGCTGCTGCGACCTTTGAAATACGTGAGCAACTTGAAGCCATTCTTCGAGCTCTTAACCTCTGGGAGCTTTATCGTTTTCAGATCGACGTATTCTACGTTGCTCTTGAAATGATGCTTCGCGGCATTAAGATCAATCAACAAGCGCGCGGCAATATCGCTGTTCAAATCATCGAGGCAGTGTTCTCCCGCGAAAGCGATCTGACTTACATCTTGCGCCAATCGCTCAACGTGCGCAGCCCGAAGCAGGTGCACCAGCTCTTCTACGAACAGCTCAAGGTGCGCGAGATCCGTAATCGCAAGACGAAGAAGCGCACCTGCGACGACGACGCTATGGAAATCTGGGCTCGCGAGGAGCCGTTGCTGCGACCTGTAACTCAACTCATCGCCGATCTTCGCACGCTTGGCACAGTTATGTCAAACGTCATAAGAGCTCCGCTCGACGCTGACGGTCGTATGCGAAGCTCGTTCGATGTAGCTAAGGAGACTTTTCGATGGAGCTCAAGCGAAAACGCTTTCGGCGGCGGCTGCAACCTGCAAAACTGGACAAAAGGGGACGAGGACAAGGAGGCAAGCGCCTTACGCCCCGGTCAAGCAATAATCCCGAATGTCAGAAAGCTAATTATCCCAGACGCCGGCTTCGAACTGGCTTCGCCTGATCTTACCGGTGCCGATGCTCAAACTGTAGCTTGGGAGGCAAACGATGAAGACCTTAAACGGATTTTTCGAGAGAATAAGATTAAGATTCATGCCCACAATGCTCAGGTTGTTTTCAAGGAAAAAGCCCCAACAGGTTATGAGCAACCTTATTACGATTACATCAGAACTGGGGTGCACCTTGTCGATTACGGAGGTAAAGCCCGGACACTGGCAGGTGCGCTCGTCACCTCGGAATGGGAAGCCCAAAACTTCATTGATCACTGGTTTCGACTACATCCTGGTATCCTCGACTGGCATAATCGCACCCAGGACCAGCTTAATAAAACTCGATGCGTCTTCAACGCTTTTGGATACCGAAGATTCTATTTCGACCGAGTCCAAGAGATTCTCCCAGAAGCGCTCGCCTGGATAGGCCAGTCAACAACGGCTTGTATAACCAATCGAGCGCTCGTCGCTCTTCGTAAAGCAAAAGAGCTCTGTGCGGATCTCCAGATTCAGGTCTTACTTCAGGTCCACGACGAAATCCTTCTTCAATATCCCATCCGCTACCGCGATCAAGTTCTTCGTGCCATCAAGCCGCTTATGCACATTCCTGTCCCGTATAAAGATCCGTTGACAATTCCTTGGGGGCTAAAGACTTCTGAGGTATCCTGGGGCGACTGCTCTAAAAGAGACTGGCCCCTTTAATGGTAATAATAATGGGACATTATTCGCACCAATGGCCAAGCGTCGCTGCGCTGATTGGCTCAAAGCCTTCGTCACTTATGCCTCTTTCGGAGAAGCTCCGCTCAAGATGCTCTATTGGAGCGGCGTGTCTACAATTGCTGGCGCATTGCGACGCAGGGTCTGGATCGATCAAGCTTATTTCCAGTGGATTCCAAATTTCTATGTCGTTTTCATCGCTCCTCCGGGCGTTGTCTCGAAGTCGACAACAGCCAACATAGGAATGAATCTCCTGCGTGGGTTGCCTTACATCAAGTTTGGACCTGATGTAATCACCTGGCAGGCGTTGGTAACTGGCCTCGCAAAGGCGACCGAGGCAACGGCTTCGCCTTCTGGCGACTTCCGTTCAATGTCTGCGCTTACGTTCTGCTCAGACGAACTCGGCAACCTGCTGAATCCCAACGATCGAGACCTTGTCGACGCACTTGTAACGCTCTGGGATGGAAAGCAAGGTGCGTTCCGCAAGGAGACGAAGACCTCTGGAAGCGATACGATCGAAAATCCCTTCGTTAACATTATTGGCTGCACTACACCAGCCTGGCTTTCCGGCAACTTTCCAGAATACATGCTTGGAGGTGGTTTTACCTCTCGCTGCGTGTTCATCTACGCCGATACAAAGCGGCAGCTTGTGCCTTACCCCGATGAGGCAGTGCCAGCAAACTTTGAAACGCAAAAACTGGATTTAATCCACGACCTGGAAATGATGTCGATGCTCTATGGCTGCTATGAGTTAACCGGTCCAGCTCGTGATTGGGGGCATAAGTGGTATTTGAATCACTGGAAGCGCAAGCCAAGTGATATAAAAACTGAGCAATTCGAAGGCTATATGGCGCGGAAGCAGACGCATATGCACAAGCTTGCGATGGTGCTCTCTGCTGCTCGTCGAGATGAGATGGTTATTCGCGAGGCCGAATTGGTCGAGGCTGCCGACACAGTTACCGCGTTAGAGCAGGATATGTCGAAAATCTTCGCCCGCATTGGTCAGACGGATATCACGCGAGGCAGCGCAGAAATTCTTGCTGCGGTTGAAACGTATCCTGGCGTGCCAATGAAGGACCTCTACCAACGGCTGTTCCGCACGTTGTCTTACGACGATTTCGTCAAGGCCTTGAATGGAGCTTTAAACACGCAAAAGATCCACTCCGTTCAACGAGACAATGCGATTCGCTACTACTTGACCAAGGCTCCAGATGAGCAACCAAAAAGTTCTAAAGTTAGCTAAAGAAGAAGGTTTCTGTTGTCTTTGGGCCTTTTTCAAGGCAAACGAGAAGGTCTCGACGAGCGAGATCCTCAAGCTGCTAGAAAAGGGTTGCACGAAACGGGCCTTACAACAACAGCGAGCACGATACCGCGACGAGCAATATCACTGCGAGAAGAACCTCGAATGCCTCAAGAAATAACTACTCGTGCGACTCTCGAATGTCTTTGTAAAGCGGCCGGAACCGTCTCTCCGGCGCCTTCCCTTGCTCTTCCATTCGCTTCCGCTGTTGGTGAGTCTGAATGCTCTTAGCAATGTCGGCTCCGGTGATCTTCAACACTCTGTCCTTCGCCGGAATCGAAGCGTTGAAATCGCTCACCGCTTTGCGCGCATCTGCTTCTGCTTCTCTATCCTTCTGCCACTTCGCCCGCCAGATATCATCGAGCAACGCCTTGCGGCGCGACTGCCAATACATCTGCTGATCGTATTGCTCGAAGCGAATCTGTCGATTCTCAGAAACGACCGTTGGATTCAGCCCAAACGCTTTTCCGACTATTTCTACCGCAGTCAGATCCCGCAGTTTCCCTGTTTTCTTGTCAATCGTGACAAGTGAGCCATCAGCGGCACGAACACCCTGCTGGTCCCAGCGATAAGCATTATAGATATTACCAAGCCCGCCCGGAAGTCGCTCGAACGCCTCTGCTGTCGACTTCGGCCCAGTCAACGCACCTAGCCCGAACTTTAAAAAGCCTCCTGCTGGACCCATCATATCAAGCACCAGATCGCCTACCTGTTCTTCCGGGTCTCCTCGTGGATGAGCGAGAACGTCAGTGCCCGGAATGAACCTGCCGAAACCAATCGAGCGAGAGACGTCAAATCCGCCTAGGTTGTATCCAAGTCCGTGTGCTGCTAGGCCCGGTGATAACCAGTCGATCTCAAGAGCCTGAACGTATTCCCGCAGTTTCTTGCGGATCGGCTCTCCGTCACCCCACTTACGCCATGCAGCCGAGATGAGATCGAGAATATTCTCCGCTCCGGGCAGACCCTCGTATCCTGCAAGCAGAAGCGTAATAAGCCAGATCTTCATCGTATAGCCGCCGAGAGCGCTTCGAGGAGACTCTCCATGCAGCGCCGCCATTCGACGCTGTCCAAGCTCATAACCTCCATAGCTGTGAAAGGCCATGTGCTGCGCGAAGCTCATGAAAATCGTCGCAACTGGCATGATCGGTCCCAGATGCAAAGCATTGCCTCGCATGAACGGAACTCGATTGCCGTGAGAGTAGTCGTTCATCTGAAGACTCGTTGCCTTTACAGCTGCGTCGTAAGGATTGCTTAGTTCCTCCGATGGCTTGAGTTTTTCCGACTCGTAAAGCGAAAGAAATGCAGCTCGACGACTTGACAACTCTGTCAACCTGAACGGCCACATCGCAAGATCAACACCAGCGTGAACTATCTTCGACAGCACGTTCGTTGCCGGCATCCTCCAGAGGGTTCCAGCATTTGCCATGCCAGCAAGATGATAAGCATAGCTCTGCGACAGCACGCCTTCTTCGAGAGCCTTCGACAGCGCAGCCTTTTCGTCTGACGTCATAAATCCCAGATCAGTTGCCGCATTCAGATCAGTAAGGTTTATGCTTGAAATCGCCTTAGCCATGCCTTTAAGAAAGATCTTATTTCCTTCAAGCATACCATGTTTAGTGGTTAAGTCAGACCAGTTCGTGATCAAACCATAGAAGTTGATCACCGCAGTCTTGGGGTTCAACCCCAGATAAGCAACCGAGACGAAAGTCCGCAACGCCTGCGCTTCGTTCTCCGGAGCCATGATATAATCTCGAGCACTTTCCATCGCACGCTTGAGCCGACCAACCTTCTCCGTTGCTTCGATCGACTCTGGTTCTTGTGAGTATTGTGCCTTTCGCAGATCTGCATCAACCGCTCGAATCGACGCGTTGAACTCCGACCGATATTTGAGCTTTGCAATAAGATTCGCGTTATGCCAAGTGAAGGCAGCGAAGCTTCGCAAGGCATCCGCACTGTAGCCTTTGATCTTCAATCGATCAAGGTCATATTGCTTAAGCGGCTTTTCTATCTTCGCCGGCTGAAGTAGTTCCATCAGTCGTGCGACCTGCGACGGCTCTCCGTTAGGCCCGTCTTCGTCGCTCAAGCCAAGTTCGCTCGCAGCGATATCGACAAAATCCAGCGGTAGCCCCATAAGCACGTATTCGCGGTCTGAAAGTTCATACTTTCTGAGCCGTTCGTCTGGCTTAAGCCGTGCAGAGGTTTTATTGAAAGCCTCCTCCCACTTCGCTCGGCTCTCGAACGATTCCTTGTAAACCGTCTCCCAGCCAGGCCCAACGTCCTTCTTGTGTTGAACCGTCAGCACCATGTTACCGAAGTGACCTCGTGGGAAAAAGGGAGATTTGCGAATCTGGTGCACTGCCCGTTTCATGGGCTTCATTGCTGCAATCAGTACGTCCATTCCACTTGAGGCGTAGCGATTCTTCAAGATCGTTTCGAACGCGTCCTCGAGTCCGTTGAGCTGAACCATCAAGGCGTTCTTCGCCGCCAGAACGTGACCAGCCAGCTCCTCGCCCTCGGGAGTTGAGATATCGATTCCCCTTGCCTTGAGTTCTTGTCCCGCCTTTTCGCTCATCGCGTAGCGATATCCTTGTGGAGTCTTTGTAAGCTCGAACCATAGCTCTCCTCCGTCAAGTTCTGCGTTCAGCACGTTGCCGATTTTAGCATAGTTTTCTTTGCCCAGAAACGGGCTCGACCATTCTCGCACGACGGCATCAGCTGGGGCTTGAAGTCGGCTCTTACTCGTGTTATAGCCAATGTTGTCAGAGCCGGCGAACTTCTGCAGCCCTTCGATCTCAGGATGAATATGTGCAAGTTGTTGAATCTGTAAGACGTGCGGCGCAAGCTGTTGGACCTTCCGCAGCGCACGGCGCAAGGGGCCCATATCCGCAAGCCAATTCTTTGTGCCCTTGAACAATTTGCTCGCTCCAGCGCCTTCTTCTCGAGCGAGGTCGAAGTCCGTGTCGAAGCGGAAGTTATCGCTTCTCGAAAAGGTCTTCGCTCCGAGTAGACTTTTGACCTGGTTTGGATGAAAGGCGACATAGCTCGTATCACCCTCGACGAGATTTCCGTAGATAACCCCATCATAGCCTTTTGCAACAAGAAGTTGTCGAACGGGCTCGAATATCTTAAACTTACGGGCTAAATAAGCAGACACATCGTCTCGATAAAACAATGGATCTTTCTCTAAAAGCGCAATTCGTTCGTAGGCTGGAACAGCTTCAGACCTTGTCAAAATTCCTTGTTTAAAAAGGTATGTAAGGAAATGGGCTGGATCAACCCACCAACTGGCGTTTTCAGGGCCAACAGTCAGTGGATTTCTCATATTCAACACAGTTGGAATGAAATAAACGCCTTGAGCCATAGAAGCTCGAAGCGTTCCGTCGTTTTTAGCCTGTGCTTGCCCTTCTTTTTCAAACTCAGCATACATGGTCTCGAGATTTGGAATTTGTTCATCTACTAAATTTGCCTTACGAACATGAGCAGCCCGCAAAGTGCCGAAGTGGAAGCCAAGATCGCCAAGAGCAAAGGTGTCGAATGGCGCTTTACCAGGTCCAACAGTAGAAACGTCACTGGCATGCCAAAGGACTAGAGGTAGTCCTTCTTGTGAAAGGATCTTACTAGCATTCGCCTGATCTTCACGCCAGTCACCAAACCAAGACTTGAAGAAAGGTGAGTCAAATTGTTTTTCTTTCCAGTCTCGCTCAGCGTCCGCAAGCAGCCGCGGGTTCGTAACCATCTCTGCCGGAATGCCAGCTCGAAGCACACTGAGATCGCTAGACCAGATCTTACCAAAGTCGGTCACTGCAACTTCTGGATCGAGTTCGAATTTCGCGGTCTTGCCAGCGAGTTGTGAGAAGCGATCGCTGAAGGCATCCCAGTCCTTGTCACGGATATAGCCGAGAAGCTCCTTGAACTCAGGACTGTTCGCCTCGACCACGCCGCTTCTGACGAGATTCGTCGTGAGCTTTTTCGCGGTCGTGGCCTTCTGTTCGTCTGTTGCGGTTTCGACATTATGCTGGACTTTTTCGATCTTGACTTTTTGCTTTTTAGCCGTCTTTGGTTTCGTCTCGACAACGACTTTCGCTTTCGCCTTCGCCTTCTTCTCGCCTCCTCGCACCTTCCCTTCACTCGTTCGTGAGGCTTCGTTAACAACCTTATCTGCCTTCGAGAGGCCAGCAAGCCAATCGCTGAACGCTACTCCAGGTCGAATAACTCCATCCTTCTTCGCGTCGATGAAAAAGTCCCGCAAGGACTTGAGTGCGCCGGCAAAGAACTTACCAAGCGGAGTCTTCTGGTCCCATTTCTGCTGATACGCTGCTCGAGCAAGTTGCTCCGCAAGATATTCGTCGAGGCCAAAATACTCGTTCTTGGTTTTCTGCCGCAAGGCCTTTATCGCGCTCTTGCCAAGACCTTCTCGCTCTGCCGCTTGAATTTGCTGACCAACGATCGCCTTGAGCACCGCAGAGCCAGTATCCGTCGGAGCGACCTTGAGTTGTTCAAGAAATTTCCTTCCGAGCTTCGCCGGCCCGAGCCAAGTATCCACCAGCTCTTGCGCATTGATAGTATTGCCAATGATTCTCGACTTGATCGAGTTGAACTCTCGAATGACAGCTGCTCGGTCTTCTGGTAAGGAAGAAATCAGATTTTCTGGCACGATACCAGCTTCTGACGCACGACGAATAGCTCCGGCAACTTCTGGCTGAAGACCCTCGAAGAACTTGTCGTTGATCAGCGCATGACCGAACTCGTGAGTAGCATTATAGAAAACGCCTGCCTGCGTGTTCTTGTTGAACGAGCCGAGACCTTTTTTCGGACTGCGCAATACGGCAGGGACGAAAAAGTGTTTTCCTGGTTCGCTAGAGTAGTGCATCCCCAAAGTCGTTCCGGTATCCAACGACTCGTTTGCGATCACAAAGGTCGCGTTCGGCAAGTGTTTCTGCCGCCATTCTTCGAACGTCTCAAAGTAGGCTCGCATCAAGCCCTCTGGCCGATCATCTGACTCTTGTCCAAGCAAATATGTCCCCGCCTGTGGCATAACCTGTCGAGGTGATTTGCCTTCCGCTTCTTGATTACTCGACAGAAGAAACGTGCGATCCCAGCGATCAATTGCATCGTTAGGATTCTTGTATTCCAGATGCTTCGACGCTTGCCGAAGTGTCGCTCCCATTTCAGAAACGTCTGCGCCGATCTCTCCGGTATTCGCGGCGAGAATCGAAGACCAAGCTGTTCCTGCTTCTGGAATCGGTGGTGCAAGCTTCGCAGCTTTGTTCTTAGCAAGAACTTCTTGCGCTTTCGTAACATCTTCGTCCGTCAACAGCTCCGCGTCGATGCTTTTAATTAACGCATCTACGTTCGGAGCAGACTCCGAAGGAACTGCAGCCGTTGGCTGATCGAACGCTGGCAAGTCCGGAGCTGGAGGACTTGGTTCGGATAATGGCGCATTATCGCCACCAACAGCAGGAGCTTGTGTCGACGGCAGCACACGGTTCAAAACCGCTGCTGTTCCACCAAGCATTGGAGCAGCTATTACTGTCGATCCAGCGGTATCCAAAATGTCCTGAAAGTATTCTTCCCAGGTCATATCCGGCCGCGTGCTGTATTTCGCGTTTGCACTTTGCACGGCAGTAGTCAGCATCTCTGTAGGAACCTCTCGAATCAGAGTGCCAATGATCAGCTTCCCGACAGGACCTCCGACGTTATCCAAAAGGAACTTTGTCGGCAGAACCTCGAAAATCGCCTCTGCTGTCGCGTCAATTGCAGCGTGTCCTGCTGAGCGCGCAGGGGATCGACCTTGTGCTCGATTCTCTCCATAGGTCTCTCCACCTTGCAGAATCGCAGCAGTTGCAACCGGAGGAATCACAGCTGCAGCCGAAGGAGCGCCGGCTCCTCGCATTGCAATTGAAAGAGCAAGCGCTGGAACCTGTTGTGCAACCGAGGCTGTTCCGCTTAAAACAGCTCGTTTCCAGTAGCTCAGCTCACCAGGATGAGCTTCTTCGATATTGAGCGCCCCGGACTCAAAGATTCCCGCGCCAGCTTCTGCTGTTGGCGAGGGACGTGGAATTTCCCCTTTACGCGGTCCACCAAGTCGTCCTTCTCCAGCGTTTGGACGCGACTCAGCTACAGCTTGCAGTGTCCCACCAACACCTTTCTGCACTCCACCAAGCGCTGTCCGAGGCACTGCCTTGAGTGTCTCTCCCCAGCTTGCAGGATGGAATTTCTTCAGAGCCGAAGAGACTTCTTCGTCGCTCGCATCATCCGGGAAGTCGTATTGACCCCCCTCAAACTCGACTCGCATGGTCACCTCGGAGGTGTGTTTGCTGGAACGATGTTTCCTTGCGCGTCTCTACCAAAGCGACGAACTACTCCCGCTGCTGGTTGTCCAGGTGTTGGCGCTGCTCCTCCTGGCCTTCTCGCAGCAGCGGCGTTTCTTGCCATCTCGAACAGCCCCAGCTCGGCGATTTCACTCTCCTCAAGCCCCATCTGCTTGGCCTTGATCAGAAGTTGTATCGCGTCTATCTGCTTGGCCGCTTGTAGCTGCTCCATCTGAAAGGCTTCTCGTGATTTTCCTTTAACCGACGCCGAGTTCGGGTCTTTCTCGACCAGTTTATCGTAGAGCGTGCCCCAGAAGTTTCCTTGTTGCACCAGACCAGACGTCGCTGTCGAAAATCTGCCGGATTTCGTCAGAAACTCTTTCCGCTCCGCCTCGGTCATGCCGGCAAGCGTCTGAACCGAAATATCCTGCTCCGCGGCTTCCCCGCTGAGCTTCCAAACACGAGCCTTTGCTTCGTTCAGCTTGGTCTTTGCAAGCTCGAATTCGGCAAGTTTCGTCTCTTTCCGCAGCGCTTCAGGAATCGCCTTGATTGCCTCGGCATCGAGCCGTTTGAGCTCTGCCTCGACCTTCGCAACGTCAGCGTCGGACACAGCTTTCTCTGCATCCGAGGTCGCCTTCTTCGCCGCAGCACGGAGTTGAGTGATCTTATCTCCAGAAGTTGCTTCTGCGACTTTCGCCTCGGCTTTAACGCCAGGCAATTGAGCTTTTTTCAGCTCCGTCTCGGCCTTGCGACTCTCGATCACAGCCGCACTTTCCGCTTGTTTCGTGTCCTGCTCGACCTGAGCCTGCTTGCCCATATCGAACGCTCCCATGCCAACATTCAGCCCCGTTGCAAAGTGCCCAAGCTTGCTTTGCCCTTGCGGAATCGGCTGTGCGAGCGAGACTCCGAACATTCCAATAGCACGGGAAAGGTTTGGGTCTTTCATGGCCTCAGTCACGAACTGAAGCCAACCCTTTTTCCGCACTTCGAATTCCTCCGGAGTCGCTGGAGGCCGCGCTGCAGCTTGAACTTCCGGCGGCAGCCCCTGTGTCATGCCTGAAAACCCACCACCAGGCGTCATCGGTTGAGCCGGAGGCTGTTCTTCCTGCGGTCCATCAAGCATTTCTGTATATTCAGCCATGGTTATCTCCCGAGGATTCCAGCAAAGCCCGGGATTACCGGGGTTCTTGGCGTTTGCGGCAAGGTCAAGGGGTTAACTTGCACTTGCGCGGGCGCTCGCGCTGCACCACCGCCAGGCGCGGGCCATTGCATCTGTTTTGGCATCATTCCTTGAAGGGCCATGAGCTGCTGTGGTCCAAGACCAGCTGTCGGAGCCGCCGGTTGTTGAGGCGCCGGAGCAGGTGCTGGAGCTCCACCCTGCTGCTGGTTCGCCATGAAGGTATCATACCAGTTCAGCTCGTTTTGCGGGCGATAAGGCGCTTGTGGTGGACTGAGCTGTGGATTCATACTTGGCAACTGTGCCAAGAACGGCTGCGGGTCGAACTGGAGAGCCATTTGATTAACTGCGTTTGCCATGTCAGCCATGAGAGTCTCCTAACTGCCCAAATATGCCGCGAGCGCGCCGATACCAGCGCCAACCATTGTGCCAACTCCTGGAATGACACTTCCAACAGAAGCGCCCATGGCAGCTCCACCAAGAACGCCCAGCATGCGATTCTGTTGTGGAGCTGGCCCGGTCGCTGTCGACTGCGTTCCTGCTTGCGAACCGCCATAGACGATATTCGCATAGTTCTGCAATGGCATCCAAGGTGCGTTCAAGTCCCACATTTTGGAATTCGCTGTATAGTCCTCGCCAGCTTGACTCATGGCTTCTTGCTGAGTGCCGACAGCAGACATCCCGATCGCTGGTTGTTGCCCCAGGGCAAAGGTCTGCGGAGCCGCTGCCATCGTCTTGGAGAACGTGTCCAGCCCTTGCGAATACCCCTCGTTGGCGATCTTCGAGGTAATATCCCCGATGGTGCTCAAGTATCTTCCACCAGCGATCCCTTCGGCTATACCTTGTCTCGTCGAGGTGCCTTGGCCGCCAGCTGCCATCGAAGCTGAACGAATGTTGCTGAACACTCCGCCAGGATCGGTATACGCCTCAGTTACCGGCCGAATCGCTGCGTCCATATAGCCTCGCATCGCTGGATTGCTCTCAGGATACAAGACGTCGCTCATGCCAAACTTCGCTGCGTCCATAGTTGCACCGGCAAACTGTCCGCCTGCACCAGTGGAGTATTGACGCAACATCTGCTGCGCCTGAAGAGTCTCAGGCGAAAACGCTGTCGGCTTTGCGCCAGGATATGGAGCAGTAGACAGTGATTCAGAGTTTGCCCCGTAAATTCGCTCGGCCTCCGACATCACCTTCGCGCGTCTCGCAGCTTCCTCCGGAGAGTAAAGCTGGTTGACCGTTGTTGAAGAAGTTTGTTGTCCGCCTCCGCCGCCCATAGTAGCCACCTTTGCGCCCCAACTTGCGGGCTCCAGTCCGACCGCTCGACTCAGAGGATCGATTCCATACTGCTTGAAAAGCGGCAGTTCTCCGCCGCCACCTTGTCCACCGCCACCACTCATTGAAGTTTACTCCTGAGATCAAACCTTACGACGTCATAAGACTTGTTAAATCCCAGAGATCGAAGCATCCGAGACATTGATGGCCGCGTCCAAGCTTCAATTTCAACAGCTCCTTTCGAAAGCACCCACGACTGGAACACTGGAAAGAACCTTGTTGCTTGAGCAAGTTCTTTTCCAGCCAAGAGCAAGATTCTTACTGAAGAATACTGTTGCCAACCACAAAGCTCGCAGATGAACACAAGCTGAATCTTTCCATATCTTACCACCGCAAAAGCTGCAAAAGCTCCTTGCAGTAAAAGATTCTTAACGTCTGCCGACAGCATCTCTCCATGCGCATACCTCAGCGCCGTCTCTACAAACGGCTGAAGCTCATCCCAAGCCGCCGGAATCTGTTCTGGCAAAAAGATCCAGAACTCGTAACCGTCAGCCGAGCTTGTTCCAGGCTCCACTATAGTAAACATAGACACCTTTGCCTGCTCCCGGATTCCAGTTCGTTCCATCTGCTCCAACCCGCATACCCTCACGAGGTTTAGCTGGAGCAGCTGTCAAGAACTCTACGTCCGTTGCTGTCTCGAGCGCTTCGCGCACGCGCGCAAGCTCCCTTGCGACCCACGCGGTAAGCCGTTCAGCCGTTACTACCACCGGCGCTGGTTCTGGAATATATCTCAATAGTTCCCCACTGGGCTAACGTCTGCCTCGTATCCGTGCAAGCGCCACTCGATGTTAGTTGCCGACTCGAACTTCAACGCGTGAAGTGGACCTTCAACCAGTCGGTCGACATACACCGACTGACCAAGGATAAAGGGAAACGGATCGGAATAAGTGACTGGCCCACCAATCTTCTCTTGCGCGCCGATGTAGATGTTTACAACTCCACCATTTGTGCCTTCAAGTCGGGGCCAAAGGCCTTTCATCAGCTTTCGTGTAGTAAAGTCCGGTGGTTGTTCGACCTTCAACGGAAAGCCAAGCCCGGTTCGTTCCACGTAGCTCGTCATGTTCGAGCCAGCTTGTTGTTGAGTATCGTCCATCATCAGAAGTTTCGTGCTGCCTGGAATTGCTGCAAGCATCCGACGCAAGGTTGGATTATACGCAAGATCGTCCCACGCTGAGGCGTCTGCGTCCCAAGAACCTGCATCTGCGTCCCAGGTGGACGCTGCGCCAGATGGATCAATGATACCACTTGCGATAAACGCACTTGATGGAAGCTCTCGCACACCCCAAGTATTTTCCTTCCAGTTCCAAACCAGAGCCTTGTTCGCGTGAGTGTTGCCGGCGCTAGGAAAACAAACCCAAGCTTCAAACAACCCATAGTTGAGCGCAAGAAAAGACTTGCGGTAATGAGTCGAATCGATTTGTCCAGCAAGAAATTTCCGAAGTCTATGATGCAGCACAGATCGAGACGCTTGTCCATCGTGCACTACTACGTCATCGCCAGTGAAAACGATATGCTGTCCGTCCAGAAACTCAGCTACCGCTCGAGCTGTAAAAGCCCCAAAGCTGTCAAAGATCTTATAGATTCGAAAGACGTTCACACCCCCGATAAACTGCATTCCCCAAGTCGAGCGTTCTTTGTAAATTACCTTGATATCGCGCAAGCTGACAGAGTCTACAGCAGTGTCACCGGTTTCTGAAAGATTGAACTCGCCTGCGTCTTTCGTTGGATCAGTTTCGTCCCAAGAAGTTGGCACGGTTAACGGATCTGCTGGATGACTCCACTTCACAAGCGAAGGATAACGTGTGCCAGTGGCTTTAACGATATCGAGAGCGACGAGAAACTGCTTAAATGTCCGCAGCGACCTACAAGAGTAGTTCGCTGGCCAGTTCGGTAAATTCACGAGTGGCGTTGACAACGAGGGAGTGTTCCAGACCTGGGGCACGTCGACTCCGTTCGTCAGAACCGGTAGACCGCCAAGAACATCTCCCGTCCAGTTAATGTCCGCGGTTGCAGCGTAGTTCCCCGCAACCCTGGTTATATCCCCATGAGACGCCATGTTCGTCGCACCTACCTTGGTAAGCGAGGCATAAATCCAGAAGTAGCTTGTGCCAAAAGCCGCTGGAAGTAGCCAGTAAGGCGCCCATAAAGGAGTTGCAAAGACCTCCGAGTAGCCCTTGAACTTCTCGACGTAACCATCTCGAAAACGGATATTCTGTCCTCCACTCCAGGCATTAAGTGGTATCTCGTGCGGCTGCAGATCGTTGATGATACCGAACTGGCCGACATTGCTGACTGGAAAGGGCTTCATATTAGCTTTCTATTTTGGCACGGGAGCGCGCCCGTTCAATTCTTTCAGCTTTTCGTCAATCGCGTCTTTCACTCTCTTGTTGAACAAAAGATCCTCGTGGATAGCTTTTTCCGCCGTCGTGTGCTTGGTTTCGATGCTCTTGATATGCTCCATGACAGTAAGAACCTGTGTGCTAAGGTCTGCGATTCGCTCTTGCATTGCGATGATCTTGGAGTTTTGCGAATTGGCCTCAGTATAAGCGACCTTCGCTCCACTCGCGGCCTCAGTCGAGATTTTGGTGTTTTCCGCCACCGTGCCAGCCAGCTCCTTTGCGGCGGTAAGCACCTTGTCCGCGACCTCCTTCGCATCGGTGAGCACTTTTGCCGCCAGCGTTGCAGCGGTCTTGTTTCCTTCCGCCGCTTGCGCCAGCACCTCGTTGCTCGCCCTGAGTGCTACCGCTTCAGCCGCTGCGGTGGCTTTGTCGGCAATCAGTTTCGCTGAGGCCTCTGCCCACTTTTGCGCCCGGCCCTCCCGAAACCATTGAGCGACGAAGCCAATGACGAGCGCTAGTAGGGTGCCAGTCTGAACTACAAACGCAGTGTCCATCACGCTCTCCAATGTCTCTGGATCTCCGCAAGCACATCCTTGCGCACTGTCAGGTCGTTGCGAACAAGCGCATCCGGCGCATGGCTGTTGATATAGCACCAGTAGAACGAATTGCGGATGCCCTTGCTGAGCATGTAGTTCACCCAAGCGTTCGTCCATTTTCGGGTCGCGTCGGAGTTGTAATTGCTGCCCCACTCTCCAGGGACAACAGAGAAGTCTTTGCACAGGTAGCCGAACAGTATTTCCCAATCGTCAGCTAGGTTCGCCGGGTAGTTGACGGCACTGAAAGTGGACTTCATGTGATCTGGCGGGCCGTAGGTGTGCGGCGAGAACACCAGTTTGTCTGCTGGAATAGCGAGGGGCGCATACGCTTGCGGCTGAAGGTTCTCGCCCCAATTGATAGGCACGTCCTTTTCCTTCCCGCTCCAGTCGTTGCGCGTGATGCCCTCAACGAAGATCAGCAGGTTCGGATTGGCTGCGCTGATTGCCTGATAGGCAGATTCAACAAGCGGCTTCCAAAAGGCGTGAATAGGGTTGCCATCCGGCAGCCAGCGGATGCGACTGTTCGGCTCGTTTAACGGATCAAGCCCCATGAAGCATTTAAGGTGCTTGTAGCGATCAGCAACGAACGCAAGATCGCGCAACCAATCTGCGGTCGTGTAAGGCTGCTGGTTCCAAGTTTCGGCCCACTTGCCAGCGCCGTAGTCCTTCGGGTCTGTGATGTAGGGATGGAAATATATAGCGTGCCCGCTTACCGAGTGCATGTCGATCAGCACGCGCATTTCCTGCCGGTCGGCCTCAGCCATCCACATATCCAGCACTTGCAGCGGTGTCTTGCCGACTAGATCAGCGTTGTCCGGCATCAGGAGCGTGCTCTTACCCGGCATCGTCTCCTGTGAGTGGAGCGTGCCCGGCTCAATCGGAAGGCGGAAAGCGTTGAACCCCATCTCTTTCGCGTGCGCTATCTGCCACTTCCAACCGGAGTTCCACAGGCTCGTCGGGCGTCTGGTATCCCACGCTTGAAACCCGCTAAGATTTATTCCGCGAATCTGGAACTCAACCCCGGAGTCGTAGAGCTTCCCCGCCTTCGCGGTGTAGCCGGCTCCGGTAGGCACAGGATCAACGGACGGAGTTGTCCCCGTTCCTGCATCTATCAACGTCCCGTCAGTCACCCGGTAGCTTTTCCCGTCGAGAATCAGGCTTTCGAGCTTCATACGTTTTCTCCGGTATGTTGCACACTGGACACCATGGCGGCTCTAGGTAATCCAAACTTGTGTTTCGACTCTGAAGCATTATTGCACCACAGTCTAGGGTTGGACACTGAAAGAGCTTTCTTTGAATCATCCCTCAAGACTCTTTATGTCTTGAGCTGGTAGCCCTGGAAAGCACACTAAGGGATGATCCATTCGTCTCACAATCTCATTTCTCATGCTTTCTACAGCAGCTCCGGCCTGTCGTGTCTGCTGGGTGCCTTCGATCAGAAGTATCGGCAAGAAGGCGATAACACAATCTTCTTCTTCCTTCAGCGCCACTCCGGTCTGTGGATTATTCCCCAGCAACTTAATGAACCACTTGCACTTGTGCTCGAGGCACGGACCAGCCATTAAAGGACAGAGTTTATCCACGTCAGTCCTTTGTCGCTATAATACAATCAGCGAATTTGACGCCGAAAGTAGGCAGTCCGTGAGAATGTGATGGCGTGGCGTGGGTATGTGAGCCTCCGCCTCCAGTAGCCTCCGTAACGAGTGGCCCGTTATCTATCTGGTCTGCAAGCGTCGTCACATCTATAGAAGTCAACGACGAGCCTCCCGCAGCTGTATCTCGCACTCCAATCGACCCCCGTGACTTCTGCTGGTGACTATGTGAAGGAATGTCAGCTATAGTCAGAGCATACGCAGTAGTCGTTCCGTTACCATCGTTGTTAGTTGAGCGGCCCGCAGCAAAAACTGTTGAAAAGCCGCTCGCACCGCCGGTGCTGGCCGAGCCTGTAACTATTCGCAGGGCCGCATCGTTATAAGTTGCGTTTGCCTCTTTTGTCCAACCAGTCGGAGCACTCGTTTGCTGAAACAACATTCGCACTCCGGCGCCGAGACCAAGTATTGTCCCGGCCCCGCTTGTTGTAACTGCACCTGTAACTACTCCACCGCCTGATGGAAGAGGAGCGGACGGGGAGAACACAGCACACAAGAACTTCGTTCCGTCGCAGGACACCAAACCGGTGTAACCTATAGGAATCGTCACAGTCGCGGCGCCGTTAACTGTCTCTGCTCCAGCCGGATCGATAGTGATCGCTCCAACTCGCGCATACAGAAGCGACGTCCAGCCATTTCCAAGAGTCGCTGCTGCAGTTAAGTTATAAGTTAGCGCACCACTCGCGTCGATCGTGGACCAGTTATCGGTCGCAACGCCAGTATACGATCCCGTCTTCGTTTGCCAACGACTGAATCTTCCAGCGAAGCTGGGAAAGGTATTTTTCAGAACCGTCTTTAGAAGACGAATATGATCGTCCCCCTCGGCCTTGCCGTCGCCTCCGGCAGGATTAGTCGAGACGAAGTCGTCCAGATATGTTGCAGCTTCGAGGCTCATTAGGAATCTCCCATCGAATAGTCGATGCCTGTGAATAACCAGGCGTTGTGTCGGCGGAAGAGCCCTTCGCCGGCGGACTTGCGCATTGCGTCAAAGCCGATCGCCGCTATATCGTCTCTTGTATGTAGCGTCGCTGCGGCAAAGCCTGCCTCGCCGATAAGCCAATTCGCTGCCTCTTTAAGCCAGAGATTCTCGGCCGCAGCATCCGTTGGTGACGAGTCCTTCTTGTAATACAGGAGTCTCAAATCACGAGCAGAGTCTGGAATCGGCCTTAAGTAAAGCCTCGAGCCAATGATATCGAAAAGCTTCGGATCAGAAGAAACCCCTTCCTCGTATCGCTTTTTCATAGTCGGAAAGGGGTCTCGTTTGATCTCTCTCCATTGATCAGGTGAAGTGATACTCGTATCCTTCCAGTAAAAAGCGCTCTTCTCGTCATCGAGCTCGAGAAAGTCAGTCGGCAGATCGACATACTCCTGGCTCGGAACTGTCACGAACGAGGCAGCAGTATAGTCCAGAAAGAGAAACCACGGAAGAACGCCAATACGCTCCTTGGAACCGTCCTGAGCGAGTTGCATCTCCAGAAGAACATTATCTCGCAGGCTCTGTTGCGTCCTGTTTCCGAGACGAGCCATGATCAAATTCAACGCTGCGTTGCCGTTCATGAGATTCTCCAGACCAGATGTCCTGTGTCCAAGTCAATAAACATCTTATGTAGGTTCGGTATCCCTGCACCACCACTAAGAGTCATTGACTGAGCGAGATCCGTTTCGATCGCTTGACCGATTTCTCGAAATTTTAACGAAGTAATTGTCTGAGCCAGATTGATCTCTTGCGCCTGACCAAGCAGAAAGGCTCGATTGACAGTTATCGCTTGAGCCTCGTTTATTTCCAGCACCTGTTCAAGAGTTTTCGTCTTACGCACACTGATTGGTTGAGCCGTATCAACCTCCTCTGCCTGTCCGACAGAGATATCATTGCCTCCCGAAGAGATCGAAAACGCCTCGTCGGTTTCCTGCGCCTGTCCGAGCGCTTTAGCCTTGGTGGTGGAAAAGGCCTGACTTGTATCTACTTCCTGAGGCTGTCCGAGAACTTTACTCTTCGAGCGAGTGATTGCTTGAGCAAGATCGTTTTCTATCGCCTGAGCGACGGCCTTCGATTTCGAACTTGCTATTGTTTGAGCAAGATCGGTCTCGAGAGCTTGCCCCAGCACCCTGGACTTGCGTTTGGTAAACGCTTGTGCAGTATTGGTTTCTGTTACCTGCCCAAGAGTCTTGCGTTTCGTCTTACCAAGCGTTTGTGAGGTGTCTGTCTCTGTAATCTGGCCGACGTTGATGCTCTGACCCGCCGAGCCTTTGATCTCCACAGCGATACCGGACATGTCCACTGTGCCGGTATGGCCGGTGATGCCGTATGCAGTCGGCCCGCCCGCAGCACCTTGATCGCCGAAGGACAAGGCGAAAAAGTCAGCTTGCCCCGATTCTGCGCTGGCGTGATCTACAGTGCCGGTCGGTGTTGCTGTGACCGTTACGTCTCCGGCCTGATTCCAGTCCGCCATCATCATGACGACGTGGGAATTGGCGCCCGCTCGGGTGACGCTGATCGTCTTGGCGGTAGAGCCGTCGAGCGTTACCGGCGTTCCGAGTCCGCCTGAGCCGCGATAGACGTAGACGACAATGCCAGATCGGAGCACTACCTTGCCATCGAACGGACTGGTCACAGAAACTACTGTTCCCGATCCGGCACCCGCAGCGGTAGCTGTCCACAGAAATACCTGTATATCGTCGGTGGCTGCGTTGTTGTTGACGGATGTGAGTAAGCTAAAAGTCAGCCCGGCTCTGGCTGGCAACCCTAATTGATTTGCAACTTCGTTATTCGCTATTGCGCCAAACACCAGAATGATGTCGCCCGCCTCCCACGTAATAGACGCGGAGGTTTCATCCGTCAGCCCACTGTCGCTAAACGTGGACTTGGCGACTTGAACTAGGGTCGGTGCAGCCACTTAGCGTGCGCCTTCCGGGTAGTCCAGTTTCACCAGAGCACCACAGATGATGCACGTCCACGGACTTTCAATTGGACGGGTTTCCGCCTCGCGGGTCAGGGGCCGCCTGATCTTCATGACGATGTGCGAACCGCACGAAGGACAGTCGGCGCGGTAGCGAGTGGTTCGGGACTCGTAATCCATCAGCGTTTCCTCCTTACGACGCTCGGTAAAACCCCGCTGCATTGATCACAGCGGTAATATCCGATCCGTCTGGTGTCACCGCAAAGACATGATTCGTCAGCGGAATAAAGGTGTTGTCTGCTCCCGGCGTGACTCCATCGGGGCAGTAGACAAGAACAAGCGAACCAAGTGCATTGCCTGCCGCAGCCGCCCAGACGATGTCGGTCAAGTCGATGTCGAGCTTCTCTCCCGAATCATCGACTGTTAGTGTAATGTCTCCTGCAACGATTGTCTTTCTTCCCATCGTCGCCTGTTCGTTCGAAGAGCCTGCAAGCAGCGCCGCGAGCTCGTTGTGATCCTTCAACGCCGCGTCGGCTTCCAGGCCAGTGGCCTCTAAAGGAATCACCTTGAGCCGCGAGTTTGCTGGACTTCCATCCTTCACATTCTGGACATACGCTCCGACCCGCCCTTTTGAGATATTGAATACAAAGTCCGCCACGGTAAACTCCTTCTTAAATGTTAAGAATACGTCAAGCCTGCACGATTATCCCAGATCTGTGTAAAGGATTCTACTCCACCAGCCCAGAGCCGTGTAAGCAGATTCCCGTTGCCATCATAAGCCAGTTTCATGATCTTCCACTTCGGTTCGCTAAAAGCTGCGCCAGAATAAGAAGTCCCATAATAAATCAGGTTGCCATTCCCATCATGCTCAAGCGCGTTGATGAAGCCTTTGTCGACCTCAAAGGTTCTTTGAACCGAGGCTGAAAGACCATACCCACTCACGACTCGAGCTCGTCCTTGAAGAGATCGGTGAACTCGTTGTCGCCGACCACCTTAAGCGACTTCAAAGCGATCTCCACCATACCATGCTGAGCATTGTCAGCTTCATGATCGACTTTGTCCTCGCTTTTCATCCCGATCTCGCCGACAAGCACCAGGCGGACTCGGGAGCCGACCTTCAACTTCTGGAAGGCTCCAATGTCCTCCTTCTTGAGTTCAATATGTGCCTTGGAAAAGGCGACCTTTCCGGTCGACACAGCGTCTTCGTCATGCATCTCCGGGTCCATTTTTGTCCTCTGCCATTGCGGCCTTGATTCGATTTAAAGTCGGTGCACGCTCTATTCCATGCCATTGTCGAGTGTAGATGTCTCCAGACAGTTTATTGAACTCATCCGCCCGTTCGTAAGTCGCGTCGGAAGGCGCATTTCCGTAAGCCGGATGTTTCGCAATAAACTTGATATCCGGAAAATATCTGTCGAGTCGAAGGGCCTTGGCAATATCGTCTATTACCGAGTCGATGCAGTTATGCTGCAAAGGCGGAAACGCAATCCAGCCAAGCGTTCTCACAAGCTCTCCGCCAAGCACTGGGTAACAAAACAGATTGTTTTCGTGATGCCCCTCATTCGGCGCGCTGACAAACCACCGTCCAGCTGCTTTCGCAAGATCAGCAAGACGGTCCTTCGTCTCGATCAATACATCATCAGCGAGGAGACCATAAAAGGCTGCGTTCGGAAAGGAGCGATACGCAAAGTTCAAGGCGGCTCCGTTCGACCCAGGCGTTGTCGGATCGACTATGATACCCCAAGTTAATGGCAGTTTAAGTTTAAAGTAATCTTTGGCTGTTTCGTCGTCGGCACTTAACACTACAACCACCGGCAACCTCAGATCGTTCGAGCCGAAGCTGTCTATCAACTGCAACAGTCGTTGTGGTCGGCCTCGACTTGGGACGATAAACATCAGCTTGTTGCCTCGGCTGGTTCTGGTTCGCTCACGGACGGGAGTTCCCCATGAATAATGCCAACAACATCATGAGTGTATTCAAACTCTCCAAGATGTCCAACCTCCTTAGAGACGTCATGGTCGATATAGAGTTTGAACCCGAGCTTTCTGAGAGCTTCGCAAAGCGTCCAGTCCTCGCCCTGATAATCGTCAATGGCCTCGACGTATTTCATCTCAAAGCACGAGTGTGGAAGCACCACCATAGCCTTCTTGCTGAGCAGCAGAACGCCAGTTCCAACACGCCAAACCTCCTGAAGTCCCTTCGACTCCAGGTCTGTATAGATTGGTGCCCCATGGAGCTTACCTTCCGGAGGCTCCCCGCGCGCGGTCGGCTGGGATGGAATCGTCTTGACCGCGATATTCGCTCCAACTACATCGACCTTATTGTGCACCAGCCGGTGCACCAAATTTCTTGGAAAGGTCTGATCGCTGTCGATATATAACAGATAGTGAGCGTCCATTTCCTTGGCAGCTTTCAGAATTTCAAGCCGTGACTTTGGAAGAATGCTTCCAGTCACAACCATAGTGCGTAGATGTTGCTTCTTGTATTCACCGATCTGATGATTCCTACAAGCCATCTCAAGATTGCGCAGCGCTCGGCCAAACTTCGAGCACCATGACCCATGATCGACTATACCGATCATCAGTCGAAGGTCTTTAAAGCGATCTAGACTCATGTCTGGTTAAAAAAATGGTGGGAATAACGTGTGATTATCCCCACCATCTGTCCTCAGTTAGCCTGCATTAGGGAACGATGAAGTTGCTCAGATACTTCGTCGTCTTGGCGTGGTGGAACTCGAGCCCGCACTCCGTCAGCCACTGCCCCTTTTCTTCGTCCGCGTCGTTCGCCTGGATGTTCGGCTGCGACTTGGTGTCCCGCAGATAACGATACCGCAACGCACTGGGGTCGAAGATCAGTGCATCATTCGTGAACCTGCCGTGGGTGTTGAACAGCGGGTGCGTCCGAACGTAGAGCGTGCCTTGTGGCAAGATCCACTTCGCCAACTTCATCCCGTAGACCTCGATGAAGCCGTCGTAGTTGATCCGCGTGCTCGTCGAGTTCTTGGCCAGCTTGTTGAGGCTGTTCAGGAACCCGTTTCCAGCGAACACGATCCGCTCGTTGCCGGCGTCAGTGTCGTAGTCCCAGATCGTATAGGTGTCATCCAGGAACGCGGTCTCCGTAGGCGTGGTCGTATACGCCTTGATGGCCGAACTGAAGTATTGGCTCATCATGTAGAGAACGCCGCCGGTGAAGCGCATCGGCTTGCCTTGCGGACCGGTCGTCTCGTGCCGCTTGCCGAAGAGGAAAGCGAATTCCAGCGCGACGCTATGGTCGAACATCTTCCGCTTCTTGTCGTTGGCGAGCGCATTGCCGGTTCGAGCGTAGGTCAACTTCGCCGTCTCGGTAATCCGGAAGGCCGTCTTGAAGATCTGACAAAGATTGTTGATCTTTGTCGGGTTGCGAGTCGACGCGCCGGGCGATGTGCTGCCCTCCTCGAAGACGTTCCCGATCTTGGTCAGATTGGTATTGTCGGCCAGCGCCGCCGCGGTGGTGCCTGACTGAGCCCGCTTAATGTCGATCGCAGTGGAGCTGGTAATCGCGCTTACCACCAAGATCTCATTGTCGTAGGCCGTTGTCAACGCCTTTTCCGCCAGCAGCACGTCCCCGGGCACCAGGTCCTGGCCGTCGCCTCCATCAATGACGATACTCGTCGCCGACGTAGCGTAGCCGGTTGTAAAGTTGATCGCCACCCTTATGGCGTTCATCTCTTCTTCCCAGTGATTGAACTCGGGGTCGTCCACCTTCTCGCTTTTGAGTTTCGACATCAGCGCGGTCAGTGGAGCTTGCCCGTTCGGACGCCTCCAGAGAATCATCTCCCTGAAGTTCTTCGGACGCTCGTCTGTGCCCCAGTCTCCGGTTCCCCGAAGGCCTGCGACTGCAGCCATAAGCATCCCCGGCTCGCCCAGAAGCCAGGCACCAACTACCCCGGCTAGAGCGATTATATACAACAGCACTTTCATTTCGTCTCCTTGTCGAGACTAGCTTTGGTCCTCTACGAGTTCCTCAGCGAGAGCCTCGAATTCGTTTGCAGGAGCCGGAGGCCGAGAGCCCGACGCGCCACCTGCAGGCCTGAACGCGGCTGGCGCCGATACTGCTGGCGCTTGTCCACCTTGAGGCATAGCAATAGGTGCAATGGGAATTCCCAGGCTTTCCGACACGATCTTGCCGATTCGCTCGATTCGCTCTTCCGGAGTTGCTGTAGGATTCAACTGTCCAAACAGTCGTCCAGCTTGCAGAACTTGCTCTTCGTATTTCGAGAGCGTCGGCCAACGCTTGTAGAACTCGGCCTTCGCTGCCGACTCACGCTGTTGCACGTGCATCAGGCCTTGAACTACCTGAGGCACACCTTGATCCAGCATGTTCCGCACGCTTTCCAGCACTGTCTGATGAAGCCTTGCAGCGAGCTGTGGTAATACCAGCTCCGGCTCCGTAGCGAGCCTTGCTGACCACTCGTCGGGAATCTTGTAGTAATTCACGAGGTCGTCGTTCAGCTTTTTGTCCGAAGCAGTGCGTTCGGCTTGAACACGCGCAGCCTTTGCTTCAGGAGTTTCGACAGCCGCTGGTGCTTCCGCGGGCTTTGCCGGTTGCGCAGGCGCTGGAGGTTGTCCAGGCTGTGCGGCCGGAGCAGCAGGCGCTGCCTCTCCGGGCTTTGGTGCAGCGACGACAGGTGCAGGCGGAGTGGCTACCGCCTGAGGCGCCGTAGCTGCGGGAATCGGTGCTGCAACAGGTTTCGCTGCTGCAGGAGCAGGCTTCATTGCTGGTCTGGCAGGCTTTCCGGCAGGGGCTTCGCCTCCGTCTTCATCTTGAGAGAGATTCCCCCAATCTTCGTCTTTCCCACCGCCAGCGTCAACAGGCGCAGCAGGCGCGCCCGCGTTGTCAGCAGCAGGCGCAGCAGGTGCAGCGGCCGGTGCGCTATTCCCGGCTGAAGTCGTCGTCGAAGACTCGGCTTCTGCCAGCAGGCTTTCCAGAGGTTTCATTATCGATCTCCTTTTCAAGTTCAACAGTTAAACGTTCAACATCTAACCTTGCCATCTCGTATTGAGTCTCTGGTAGTGCAATAGCAAGGCCGAGACCCGCAGCCTCACCTTTCATGAACTCTTGTTCAAGCGACTTTCCGAAGCTCGACAGCGGTGTCAGGCAAATAGTCGCATGCCGTAGGCGAACCTGCTCTTCGATAATCACTCGATAGTTTTTCCAGGCTGGAGTATCCATCAGTCCTCGCCAAACAGCCACGATCGACGCAGCCTCAGATAAGCGCCCCGAGATTTCGTCTCTTTTACTCATGCTGTCGGCCCTACGTTGGGAATCTGTCTTGGCTCGTTCAAGTTCGTGTCCTTCATCGCGCTTGAAATCGGCACTACGTTGCCAGAGGCAACTTGTTGTGCCATAAGCGCATCTGGAGTGATCTTGAACTGTGCCATATTCTTGATCCCTGCAAGGTTTGCGACCCATGCAAAGATCTTTGCGATGTCATACTGTTGCAGAATCTGCGGATAGTAGCGCAGTTGTCCCATCATCATCTGCCAGAGGTTTGCCTGGGCAAAACGATCGACAGGAAGTGTGCCATCCACGGGCTCGTAGTCGTAAAAGCCAGCGATCTGTTCAGGCGTGATGTTCGCGAAGGTCGGATTGAGCGCAGCTATGTCACCAACAAGCCGGAACTTCTTGTCTGAAGAGTAAAACTGCTGTGTTCTCTGCGTCAGAGACTGGGTCAAAGGCGCGAACCCGGTGCAGGAAAACCACTCGCACTGAGTTTTCAGTCGGTTAACCCCAAAGGACGTGCTGGACCTGACTTCCGTGGCAGTTTTTCTTCCGCCAGCATTGATCATGCCCATAATAGTGTCGTT
>Ga0137453_1000001_pt1 | contig 43937 bp, 57 predicted proteins | sample EasRivERMGT526_2_FD_104649 | JGI IMG/M metagenome (GOLD analysis project Ga0137453, IMG submission 104649) | Soil microbial communities from meander-bound floodplain in the East River, Colorado, USA - East River MetaG ERMGT526_2 | ecosystem: Environmental > Terrestrial > Soil > Floodplain ... | reverse complement strand
TCCTTTAGGTAGGCACGATGTTCATCTATAGCGGCATCGTTATTCTTGATGGCGTATGGGCACGGTTCTTCAGGCATTGGTTCCCTTTTTGGTTTTGTGTTGAGCTGCGTAGTTGAAAACGATTCGAGCCAGGTCTTTTGTGGTTAGGTTGAGGGCAGTATCGTTACTATCATTCCAGACTACAGTCCAACGATCGAAACACTGCCGGAAGGTGAGGTATGGTTTCCACTTATAGGTGCTCCATAGCAACGGGTCAGTCTCTGTGGCACGTGCCCACCATTCGAATGTTAGCCCACCATCATTAGCGTAATGCACTGAGTAGGCGCAATCCGCAACGTAATCATCGTTGAAGATACTATTGTAGATACAATCCCTGACGCGCTGTGATACACGGATTAGTATCGGTTCGTTGGACTTTATTGGTTTCATGTCCGCGCCACACATACCCATGGCATACGGTGAGCAGTTAGGGAACGCTGGGAAATACAACATCTGCTTCCAATCGGTAAGCGGACGGGTGGCAAACAGCGGAGCCACGCTGCCAATAAGAATATGGTCCTTTACCTGAGAGAACCGGAAGAACGCTGCTACATACGGCATTGATACCCGGTAAACTTTAACTCTGCCGTAGTCATGGTCCCTAACTTGGATAGGATACACTCCAGGTGGATACTCAATCACTCCATACACATAGTTGTCTAACTGAGCTATTGCCCTAAGGCCATCTGGTATGATGAGTCCACCCAGATCAAACACCTTACCGCCGCGTCTAATTTCGTTAATGAAAGCGTCTACAGTAAGTGAGTTATGCCAGTCATAGTCCATGAACACTACGTTATCCTCAATGGTGATGCGCGGGTTACTTGAGTTATTCATGGTTGAAAACGGTTCTTGTTAAATCGGTGAAGTCTAAATGTATGGCATCAGGTAACCTAGCCGCTAATGTGTAGCCCATCTTTTTCCATGGGAAACTAAGAACGAAATATGGATCGGCTAATGACATCTCTTCCCACTTGCGCATATCTCCGATAGGCGTTTCTCTGTATATGTAGTGGGCTGGCTCTCCAATGCTGTAGTTAGAACGTCTGTTGAAGAAAGCTTCGCGTACTACCCCGATAGCACCCGGCAGAGTTGAACTATGATCTAGGTATCCAAGGCACATTGGGATAGGGTTTTTGGCCCCATTATACTGGCAATTTAGCAGTGCCGGAGCAAAGAGCGGCTGGTCAAGTGGTTCCTCAAGGCGTGACGTCATGAAGTAGCACTCATTAAATCCTAATTGAGCGAAACTGCTGTTTCTGTTGTGAATGCATCCTATAATGATTACCCATGGCATAGCTATACGGTAAGTGGATGGCTCCACATCACTGTTTTTTACAAATCCTCTTTTGGCTGTACTAACAGTAAAGGAGTGCAACTGAGGTTCTATCTCGATGACGAAATAGGTATTTCCTCTGACGTGTCTTATCAGCTTCACGCCATTAGGGATGATGTAGTCTATGTTAGGACCACATAACGGGATCAACCCGTTGATGAACCCAGGCGTAGGTATGGATCCCTCATCGCAGCGCGATGTGAACTCATCGATAGTTATCTTCATGGTTTGTCCTGGACTTTGGTGACGGTGTAGTCCTGAGGTTGAAGCTCTACCCAGGCTATGCCTGAGGCTACGGCAGTGTGTGCTGCGTCATCTGGATCGAAAGACGCTGGCATCACCACCGTCTTACTCCAGGTTAATGTGACCTGCTTGGCCTTGTTCTGGTCCTTGGTTTCCATTCTCCTCTTTCGTTTCAGTGTTAGCTTGCGCTTGGATCGACTCATAATCTTCATAGATGCCAACTATGGCTGCGTTTAAGGCAACAGCCGCTGGCATCATGAGGCGTTCTGTTAGCTTGCAGCTCATGCCGTGACCTTGGTTACCATTGAACACAACTATGATTACTCCCTCTGCTTGGGTGTAGTCCTTGACGAATGCTGCTAGTGAATCGTATTTCCCTGGTCCTATCATAAAAGTAACAAGAGAGAGGCCGTGCGTACCCGGCTATAAGCAACCGCATGACCGGCTGCCTGTTGGGAATGGAAGCAAATAGGCTAAAGGTAGCGTTCATGTGACAACCCCTGCCTATCCACTAGCATTTGTGTGTCCATCCACACCGCTCTCTCTGTCGCGTGATGGCTACGCCCTACACATAGCCACCACGAAAATCATCAGTGTCAGTCTCTTTACCGAAGTAATGGCTGGGCTTCCATACCTTCCACTCCTTCCTGGTCAGTTGATCCATCCAATGGTCTGGATATGGCTGTGGCTTTTCATATCCCTCCACCACATCGGAGAGGTTAGCTATCCGGAACCTGGCCCCATCCACCACTGCTTCAATGTGGAACTCGGGCTTGGTATAGAGCCGGCCGACCACGATGTGTAGGCCAGGTCGATGTTGCTCATCATGAGTATCGGTGCCACTGGCGAAGGCCGACATGTCCACGTGACTATGGATATCCCCGAAGTAACGCCAGCCGTTATTGAGGATGGGCACATCATAGTCCACGCTGCCCGGACTAACCTTCTGTGCGGGCACGACCACGGCTACTTGCCCGGTGTCATGCACAACCAATAGCACAGCTACCTCTGTCCCCCATCGTGCGGCCACGTGCGTGAAGAACCCCATGACTTCCTCGAAGGTTTGCTGGCTAATCTTGGGATAACGGAAGCGTAGGAAGGGACGATGCCCAGCCAGCTCCGCCGGGAACTCCGTTGTCTTCACGCAGCTGACGAAGAACTCATTGTTACGACAGATGAACAGACCATCCTTCGTAAGCATGAAGAACATGGATTCATCGCTCCATGGTGTGCTATCCCCTGTCTTTAGGAGTATCGGTGTTGGATCCATAATCGTGTTCGATGAAGGTGGACGACTTGATTATACCGGCTTCATTCAGGCGCTTGCGGATTTCCTCCATCTTCACATTGATGACTCCAGCTACTTCGTCGCATACCTCTCGCTCAAATGGAGTTGATTCCGTGGTGTCTCCAATAAGATTAGGCATAGTGAGTTCTCCAGAGAACCCGGTCTCTGTCTCCTTAACTTGGAACAGTATCGTCATCATCCCTTTTCCCCCGCCTTATGGATGAACATGAGGGTCTGGCCCTCATGGATGACGGTGTCAGCCGACACACTCTGCCCATTTATGATGGCCTCGCTCCTCTCATCGATGTCGAACCTCTGCCCGAACCTGGCACGGATCTCTGCCACCGTCCGGCCAGCTGCCGGTAACCGCTCCACGTATGGACCCACTGACACGGTGATAGTCCCGCCACTGACTGGCCCGCTGTCGAAGATGTTCGGCAGCCCAGCGCCAGTTGTTTCCTTCTGTTTACTCTTTTCCTTTTCCATGTTTTTCCCTTTTGGTTTGTTGTTTGTTTATTACCGAGAAGCGATTCTTCACTGCATCAACCTTTTGCCTGACTTATCACGGTCCATGGCTCTCAAGGATTGAAAGTAATAGCTGACAGAACGATGACCTATCCACGTCGCCATTTGATAGGAACACCCTTTCAGCTACATGAAGATAATTGATCGCTTTATTGTTTCGATCGCGTAGTGAGGCCAAGCAATCTGGACAACTCCAGCGACGCTTGTAGTCTACGTTTGGATGAAGCGGACATAGTTGTTTGCTCATAGTTTAGTTATATGGTCTCTCCGGTGTTGGCATGGCGAACATGCGTTCTGATAGCGGGTAAGCCCAGCCACCTGAGCATTGGTCCATGGTGCGTAGAGTAAGCCATCGGCTTTGTTGTTCATGCGTCTAAGCTGTCCTCTCTTAATGTTTCGATTGAGCAAGGGATACAAATCTTTGGGGCCTTCGTCTTCAAGGCCATGTCAGGGTCATACCACACCTCACACCCACACCTGGTGCACTTATCGATAAGGCTCCTACTTAAATTACTTGGCTTGCTAGCTGGCATGCACACCCAAGCCTCAGCCGTGTCCGCTTCTTCCTGCGTCATGCACATTACCATCGGCTCGCCATCTACCGTCACGCTAGCTGACTCCCCGCCCAGATTGATTAGATTCACCTTGTCCCTATCCTCTTTGCTCATGATGGCAGCGCAGACCAGACAGATAACGAGCGTCTCCGGGTGCTCCTTCCTATAGTGCTGCTGGTTTTTACCCATCCACATATCGGACAGGCACAGATTGCACCGCTCTCTGATGGAGCCAGGTGCTGGTGTGACCTTGAACTTCGGGTCTTTACTAAAGGCCGGCATGCACGTCAGTATCTTTATCTCCATGGTTAGTTATCCTTCCATTCGTCCCCGTCCTTCGGTGGTTTAGCTAACTTGTTTGCTAGGTCGTCGATGAACTTCTCCTGGATTCTCCAGCACTTCCCATACATCTTTTCCATTGGCTTATAGATGATGAAGTTGAACAAAACCCAGCCAATCGCAATGCCAACAATGACACCTATCATCAGCACCACATAGGTATCGTATGATCCTACTTCTATCGATACACACACTAACAGGAAGCCAATAGTCCAATACACTATGTATTGAATGACGTGGTTTAATACATGGGCTATTGTTTTCCAGTTAATAGGTTTCATCAGTTGTTCTGTTGCCGTTTCTTGGCCAGGATAGATTGCAGCTTCAATAACTCGTGAGCCTCAAGAGAATAGATTAAGTCTATGCATACCTGCATAGCTTTTAGTTCCGGTTCAGTCATCTCCCTGTGCCGTTTCTTGGCCAGGATAGATTGCAGCTTCAATAACTCGTGAGTCTCAAGAGAATAGATTAAGTCTATGCATACCTGCATAGCTTTTAGTTCCGGTTCAGTCATCTCCCTGTCCAGCTTCTCCCCCATCATGGCCAAGCTACGCTCCACGTTGGTGAGCAACATCTCGATGGCTGCTTCTGGCTTGCCCTTGCTACGTAGATTGGCCGTTACTGTTTCTCGTAGAGTCATATCAATTGTTTGGTCGATCATGGTTGATGGCGAACATGCGCTTGACCATCTCTTCCTCTCCTTCCTCTGCTTCACTATCAAGGAATGCATCCAGCCCATCGGCAGTGGCTACGGCAAAGATCTGTTTCAAGTCAATGGCGTTAGCACCTTCAGCCATGATTATCCGTTCAGCTAAAGCGCGTCGTGTCATATTGCTTGTGGGAATGGAACTTCATCCGGGTTAACTCTGATGTAGATACCGTCCAGTGTATGCTGTCCGCACAGGCAGCACTTCATCCACTCTTCATCCAACACCACGGTCGGCTCCCGATCTGGCGTCTCCCTATCCCAGCACATACGGCACAGTGGCTGGGTCCAACCTATCTTCTTACTCATGTTACTCCTGCGTTGTAGTCTGACTCCACTTGGGTCCGCGCATGATGTTACCCTTGAGTGTTTCGATACCCGATTGCAGCACCACGTTTGGATCTATCTCTATCGATACACCCATAGCCGTGAACACGCGCAACTTACCGTTAGGTTTGAACTCATTAGTGAATCCAATGATGAGCACGGCATTGATGTCCGGAAGGGTAGCCAACATCTCGGCCGCCTCCGCGATCAGCTTCTCGTTTTCATCCATGGCATTCATTCGTTGACACTGTCACTGGGGTTAATGGTTACGTCGGTGCGCTCGTTAATGATCTGCGTGTCCTTAGTGATCAGTCCATTGGCTTGCGCTTCATCGATAGCCTGCTGCGGGTGTTCAACGTAGGCTATGATAAACTCCCTCCCATCTGGCATCCTATCCCTCCGTTGATACCCAGCCATCAGCTTCAATGGTTCACGTCCGTTTAAGACAATGATGATAACATCCTTGCCTTCCTCGTTTAACGACACGCCGATCATCATAAGTAATGTTGCCTTCCTCTTAGTGCTGTTATTAGTTTTGTTTTCATAGGAAAATAAACCCGTGCACCTTACGGTGGGAATAGGAACCGCTAGCCATGCTGCCACATGGCTATGCAGGTGCACGGGGGAAAGTTAATTGTCCGTCCGCTTGATGTTGTCGAACGTCTTTTCTAGAAAGGTATCAGCTACACCGCTCTTAACGGCTCTCGCTCCCGCCTTGGCGATAGCATCAGTGACTATCTGTTTGATGTGACTCATAGCTATCATCTCAATCTGTGTGCAGTGAGGCTCGTGCTCGTGTGGTTCTGTGTATACGTCCAGCACGAAGTTCAACGATCCGTCCGGTGCGCGGGTCTGTTCCGCTTTAATAATGAGTTTGATCATAGTAGGTATTGAGATCCATCGGAACCGTTGCGGGTATAAATTAGTTTGCCATGCTTACAGACTGAAAGCTCCGTGCCTATTTCGGAGTTTTTCCAGATGAATTCTATCATCTCATACATGTCATCAGTGCTCAGCTTGGCAGTTGCAGTGATGCCGGCTAGCCCAGTGTTCCACGTGGCGGTGCATAAAAACTTCGGCTCGCCTACTTCTGCCACCGGCACAGCGGCTGGTGACACCTTCATAGCCGCAGTAGGTAGAGCTATAGCTCCCAGCACTGCGCTCTTAATTGCGTCGCGTCTTTTCATTGTATTACTTTATTACTTCTTCCCGTCCGCATACTGTGCAGCGCCAGCCTTTGGTTGTTGGGTTGTGGATTCTCTGACCTTTGCCATAGCGTTTGTCCTGGAATTCCGATGTGCAAACGCATGGCCGAACCTGCATTGGTCTGGCTGTGTGATCGCCTTTCTGTCCTGTTGCTTTCATAATGTCCTTTGAAAGTTCCCTCCCGCGCACCTTGTCCGCACCAAATCAGCAGCGTGTTCGAACTGAATCTAGCCACGCCACCCGAAGGCTGACCACAAACAGGGGAATTCCATGGTCATTCAACGGACATCCAGTAAGTCATCCGGACAGGGTCGGCTGACGAAGCCCGGCCCATACGCGGGAAGGAAAAGCCTAGCAGATCTCGAAACTACCACCGCATTCGCGCAGGAACTTGGCGAATTCCAATACGTGCTCCTTGTCTGTGTAGTGGGCTGTCTTAGCCCCAGCAGTTCCTGGCGGAACAAACCTCCCGCTCTGCGCGTCGCAATACATGCCGCAATCAGCGGTGTATTCTTCCGGTCCATCCTTCACATGCGCCTCAATGGCGTCAGCCAAGGCATCGCAATCCTCCTGGCTGTGCAAGCCGTTGCCATCGTTCATACCCCATCCGGATAGGTCCAGGTTCAGCCCAAGCTTAGCGTTTAATTCATGGCACAACACATGGATCGGTCGCCATGACCACACGTTGGCTCTGAAGTAATTGCCGCTCTTACCGTATACGTCCATTCCCATATTCTTCCTATATCGTCACCACCGGCACTCCATACATGACCTGCCATGCATGGGCCAGCTTCCTTGCTGTCCTCCCGCGCACAAAGCAAGTCATGCGAATCTGTGCGTCCTTAATGAACACTACCCGGTCCTTGAGTATCTCGATTCTGTTCATACCTATTCCCTTTTGGTTTGTTGTTTACCGTCAGTGAAAGATGTCGCAGCCCGTGCATATTTGTGTCAATGGCCCCATTGCTGGGGTTGTAGCGGCACGTGCGCCCAAGCCGGGGGAGTGCTCCCGACGACTGCGACAGAAGAAAAGGAGCACAGCCGCTGTTTCATGGACTTATTCAACCGGCATTTGGCTATTCGTCCATGGCCACACTTTCCGAGCCGGTGTTAAGTGTGGTTCACAATCCCTACATGGAGGCCGGGATCAGCCCAACGTCTGTGCTCCAGAAATTAAAAAGGCAGTGATAGCAGCTGATGCTGGCTATATTGGGGACCAGCATCGCATGGGCAAGCCCTTGGGTAAGGACCACGCTTGCCACTATCACTGCCAGAAAGGGGTGTCGCCCGGATCGGTGCTGATTAAGGGGTTAAAAGCCCACGGCCCCGACGCATCCACCCGTCCTTACGTATGGAGGAGTGATGTTCTGCAAATAACGTACGACACCAGCCGATGCAGTTCGGCTGCTCCTTAAGAAATTAAAAAGGGCATGGCTCATGTCGGTGTGGCATGGCCATGCCCGCTAATACTGCTTATTCGACCTATTCACAGTCCACCATTGCCTGGCCAACCAAAGATTGACCATTGGTGAGTATAGTCTCCTCTTCACAACTTCCTCGCGCTATCCTGTCGGCATAGCTTCTTAGCCCCGTTGCCGGGCAGCGTGCCTGATGACCGATCCATTGCTGGCATCGGCCTTGATATGCTCCCGCTTTACCTGCCAGCCCAACCTTCCCATTGCTCCATGTCTGACCCTCCATGCCCATGGACCATGTCTGTCCTGGCAGAACCCATCGGCCTTTTAACGCCAATAGGACACCGAAAAATTCATGGTTCAGATCCTCTGCGGACCTTCCCGAAAGCAGTCATCTTAGCTGGGCTATAACCCCCGAAGGGATAGGGCTCTATTAGTGGGCGGCTAACCACACGTTCAAGCCAACCGTCAGCTGTAACAGAGAGCCAGTACGTGGGTTTTCACCCGTGACGACTCCGTGATCCTGCTCTAGTCCATCAATCCTCTGTATTCCCCCACGGTTTTCTAGTCTTAGGGGCCGTGCAATCCAACCGTCAGAAACAACAAGCCCGGCTGTCCTGCCTATCAAACAACCCGTAACCGATTGTGCGCGCCTGTGTGTTGGGCCATGCCTGCGCTAGTTTCGTCTACTCCCTTGCCCTAGCATGATTGAATCCCCTGAGTTTAACAGGGTGAGAGACAAGCTTTCTCCGTTGTTTGATTCTTCCCGGCGTGTGCTCCTTTGTCCCCCCGCATTTCGCGAAGGGACAGTGTGTTACGTGACAATGAAGTAATCGTTCCCGAGTCTGCCAAAGCGAACGATTGCCTCGCAACCGTCTACATGCGGCGGAAACTCGAATACTCCTGGCTTCAATTCCCAACCGTCGATCCAATGCAGCGAATTAGACGCCGCTAGATGGACCACGATCCTTGTCATGGGGAAGCGGAATGTTGTCCTTGTCTTCCCCAGTGTCACAGCTGGGCGTTTCATAGCCTAGCCTTAGGCCTTGGCAGGCTCCGCAGGAGCATTCTGACGCCCCTTCGGACCATTGGTCCGGACTTGCTCACGTGTCGCTTCCAAGGCTGCCTTAGCTTCCTGCTTGTCCTGTGACGCCTTGGCATTCTTGCGCGTCTTCATGGTGTCCAGCCAGAAGGCCAACAATTCAGGCATGACGCCAAACGCGATCTCACCCTTCGGTGCCCCGTGAGTGTCGAAGTGCGTCTTAAGCGAGTCGTGCCATGACAGGAAGTCCAAAGGCGTGCAGGTAATCCCGCTGAACTCCACCGTTGTAGCCTCTTTCCATGCAACTTCCTTGCCTTGTTTGGCTTTCTTCACGTCCCCGATCTTTGGGTCCTTAGCCGTTCCCGACACGTCATTCGCAGCCGACTGGCAAGCCAGCTCCGCCTGTGTCGCGTCATACCCGGCCGCAACAATCATATCGCGAATAGGCTTGTAGAACGTGACAATGCGCTTAGTCTGTAGTTTCATGTTTTTCCTTACTGTCCCCTAGTCACTGGCTTACACCGAAACACACCATGCCCAAACGGAGACACAGCTAGCGCAGTTGCGCTACCGCTCACCGTCTATTCCGACACGTCCCGCTCTTGGAGACAACCAAGAGTCAAATCCAGCCCAGCTAAGGGATAGATCAAGTGCGTTGCACTTAGGGTGTTTCCTTGTAAACCCTTGTCCTAGAGAGACAAAGGAACACACAACCGAACATTGCTCAATCCCATCCACGGGGCAGCGTCTCACAGCCCAAAGTGTCAACACAGCCCAGCCCAAAAGCAGGCTTTGAGGTTCACCGGGGGTCTGCAATACACGTGCAATCTTCCGCTCGTCACTCGCCATGCATCCTGCGGGGGATTGTCTCCTGGATTTGACGGTATTAACGCCGCAGATTGGCATTTAAGCTTACGCAGACCCGTCTGCTGACTGAGCCGCACACAGCCCCGAAAATGGTTGGCTGAAGTGTGTCCCGTTCTAATCCCCGATGCATTGTGACTAGCGCGGATTGTCTCCGCCCTAGAATCACAGCAACCAAACTGAGAAGGAACATCGGCCAGCTACCGCCACCAAACCAAGCCAACCGTGAGGTGGGACTATCTCAGACGGGAGAACGGGAGTCAACAACATTTGTTGAACCCCTCTCACCCGACAGGACCACGACCTTGCTACCTGGTAGCCTCCTCTTGACACTGCAACTACCGATGTTACTGTCTCAACTGGAACGACAGAGACAGCGTTCATTGCAGACGCTATCGTTGTTTCTGTAGTGTCTGTCCCGGGAGAAAGGAGAAATAGGCTCAACAGTATCAACGTCCCGACTAAGCGCCCAGCGAACGGGTAACCGGACCCATGCCGGCCAGACCCCAGCTTCTGCCAGCTTGCGCAAGTCGTTGTGACTGGCCGGAACCTGCCCAGACCCCAGGGGGGGGGACCGGGGGCACCCCCGGGTGGCGCGTAACAGTGTATAGGTGCTCGTTCTCTACTCAGGCCATGTGAAGCCATGTAGACCCCCGTTAAGGCCATGACTGGGACTGGGTTAGCGGTCTGTGTGAAAACTGTTAAAAACTACATTTCACAAGTAAAAACGCTTAAGATGAGTATAAGGTGAGATCTATAGGTATGGATCGATCTATAAGAGCAGGGGAACTACAGCATTAAGAGCCGGGGATGATCTAAGGCTATTAGAGGGGGTGTGGCGGTGTGAAAGATGTGAATAAGTCGGGTTTGACATTTTCACATGTGAAAGACAGGATTTGGGGGTAACAGCCGATGGCCATGTATGCTAAAATCTTTCGGGATGTTCTGTTTTCGAGTTTAACGGAGAGCCAGCCGATTGAGGTGAGGGGGGTATTTTTCATGTTGTTGGCGGCGGCGGACAAGGATGGGAAGATATTGGGGGTAGATTCGGCGATAGCGCGGGTGATTAACGTGCCGTTGGGGTTGTTTCAGGGGGCGGTGGAGGCGTTGATGGCCCCGGACCCGCAGAGTAAGCCGGATGAGTTTCAGGGGAGGCGGTTGATGAGGTTGGAGGGGGGTGTGGGGTTGTTGATTACGAAGTATCGGGAATACTCGGGGATCAAGACGGATGATGAGCGGCGGGCGTATTTTGCGCAGAAGCAGGCGGAGTATAGGGCCCGGAAGGAGGCTAGGGAGCAGATGCCTGATGGGAGCAAGATTCCCAAGGTTCCGCCAGTGAGCAAGTATCATCCGGATAGTATGGCGGTATTGGCGGCGTTGAATTTGGTGAGTGGGAGGAATTACAGGGCGATTGAGGTGAATTTGAAGCCGATATCGGCGCGGCTTTCTGAGCCTGGGATTACCAAGGAGGGGGTGATCAAGATGGTGGAGACGCAAGGCGCTAATTGGAAGGGGTCTGACATGGTTAAATACCTGCGGCCGGAGACATTATTTGCGCCGACCAAGTTTGAGAGCTACTACGCGGCGAGGAATGAGGCGGTGGTGGGCCAGGAAGGGAGCCATTTCAAGGAGATCAGGGAGAATCTTGAGTTACCGCTGGTAACGATTGAGCAGTTCACGGCAAAGATGGAAGCATTAAAGGCAAAGCAGAGAAATCCTTATGAACCAATCCCCCCAAGACCAGCTGGAGAGGCCTGAAGACTTTGATGTGTTTAAGAGACTCCGTCCGGATACCCGGATGCGGGAGAGCAAGGCCCCGCCAAGGCACGTGGCTGCCACTGTGGTCGATTTTGGGGGGTGGGGTGATACCCTGAGAGGGTTAAAAGCGCAGATTGGCACTGGGATGCTTGTCATGCTGACCGGGGAGAGGACGGTTGGGAAGACGCAGATGGGGGTGGAGCTGATTAGGGCCATGGCCGACCGGGATAAGGCCAGTCGATACACGACCTTGACCCGGTTTTTGATGGATGTGAAGGGGACATATCGGCGGGATGCGGCTCAATCGGAGGCGGAGATTATCAAGAGCTACCGGGCCTTCCCCTTGCTGGTGATGGACGAGATCAGCAAGACCCGGGGGACGGAATGGGAGGAGTGCCTCCTGTATGAGCTCATTAACAGCCGGTATGGGGACATGACCGATACGCTGCTCATCAGCAATGCCACGGTGGGCCAGCTTAGAGCCACGGGGGATTCACTTTTGAGCCGGCTTGAGCAGACGGGTGGGATTATCCAGTGTGGGTGGGGGAAGGTGGGGTGAGGGCGATTATCCTGGTGGTGTCGGATAGAGCCCGTCTACCACGCTAGTCGCCGGGCTGCTTCCCGGGCTAGGGTCTCCTCATGCCGTTTCCGTTTGAGGGTCTGTTGACGGAGCAGATGGCCAAAAGGCACGACCAGGATCGGTTTCCCCGATTTCTTGGCCATGTTGATGGTGTGCCCGGTGCCACGTGACGTCCCATCCCAGAAGGCGATGATGCGGTCAGCGGCCTCCACCATGGCCGCGTTACGGATGATGCCGGCCCGTTTACCATTGGCTCGCCAGTCAGGCCTGTAAATCAGCACCAACACCTTCCGTGATAGGGCCCATTGATGGGCCAGATAATCTGCTCCTACTGCTCCGCCGCTAATCAGGAAATCAACGGGCAGATATTGGTCAAGGGTTTCGCACAGGAGCGTGTAATCGCAGAAGGATCGACTGCCGATAGCGGCCAGCTTCAAGGTTAGCAACAGTTAAACCGACGTGATGCAGTTGTGGTCGTGGTGGCGCGAGGGTCTGGGGTGTAGTTCATGACTGTTTATGCCACGTTCTGGTCCTGCTCGCCAATCACTTCGTCGATGGCCAGTGCCACGCCGTAGAATTCCTGATACCCGCCGAAACGCCGACGCCAGGATAGGAGTTGTTCTTTGGCGTAAACCAGCACTTGCTGTTCCATCCCGGGATGCTTGAGCATCCGGCCTTGGCTTAGATACCCTTGGATTTGCACACCAGGCTGTGGACCGTCTACTTTCACATTGACGAAGGCCCGAACAGGAATGCCCACCTCACTGTTGGCGTTGCGCACATAAACACAGGCCACTAATTGGCGGGCTTGCCACTGACGATATTTCTCAGCGGCTTGGCCATCGTTCCATTCGAAGAATGGGTGGAGTGGAGAATCGTCCGGCCGAGCGGTTTCCACGATTTCTGCTGGCTGGATGATGCCATTGGCGGCTTCGATTTTCTTGAGTTCCGCAACGACGACCTTGGTCTGGCTACGAGTAAGGCCGTGAGGAACGAATTCTAATGCTGTAGGTTTTTCTGCCATAATTTTCCATGTTTGATTGTTTAAGAGATGACCCAACGGAACCGAACAATACGGGCACTGACTAACCAAGACTGGACTGACACGACATGACACGACCAACTCGACTAGCCCGCACTAACCGCAACTGGACTGGCTGGCCGGAACTCGACGAGCCCCTGCCAGACCTGACTCGACTGGCCTGACTTGACCGCGCTAACCCTCACGAGACGAACCCAGACTGGCGCGACTGGGCCCAACCTGACTGACCAAGACTTAGCCGGCCCCGCCTAACCCAGACTGGCATACCAAGACCTTCCCGGCCTGAACACTGACCGGCTAACCCAGACTTGCCCAGACTGGCACGACAACCCAGGCCGCGACTGGACAGGGCATGACCAGCCATGGCAGGCCTTAACGTGACTGGCACGACTTGGCAATCCGTGACTGGACTTGACGTCACCTTGCACACCGAGACTGGCGTGACCGAACAGGACCTACCGCAACCACACCTAACGCGACCATCCATGACTGGCCGAACATGTCCTGACCTAACCCGACTCGACGCTTCAGAACATGACTGGCCGAACATGCCCTGACCTAACCCGACTCGACACGACAAACCCAGACTGGCACTGCTTGCCATGACGGGACTTGCCATGACGGGACTGGCCGGGGCATGACAGAACCAGACTGGCAGGCCGTTGCTGGCCTGAACCTGACGCTGCCTTCCATACCAAGACTGGCACTACGCAACCGGACTGACCCTGGCGCTCCTGCCACTGCTCACCGTGACTGGCTAGACCAGACTAACCCGAACTAGACCTTACGTGGCACGCCCCGCAGCAACGAAACGAGACTGGCAATACTTGCCTCGCCATGACTGGACGATACGGAACAGACAACGCTTGCCACGACTGGCCGGACACGACATGACTTGCCCCGAAGTGGCCGATCCAAACTGGACTGCCAAACCATGACTAGTGGGGCAATCAAACAACTTCGAATCTGCCGAATTCACCACTCCGACATTGCGGCGCGCTGGGTCGCCATTCGCACACCCCAGACCCATACCCAGCGGCACGGAACAAGTTGATCAATTGTTGCATCGTGATCATGCGGGGGTTGTATTCGATTTCCAACGTGCACTTCCAGTTGGGCCAATGACCGCGAAACCGAATATCTGCCACGCCGGTTTCCAGCCGAACAATATCCATCCGCATCGATATCCCAAGCTGATGATATGGCTTAAGTTCTTTGGCGTATTTGACGTCATATTCCGTTAGCGGGCCTGGCAACGGGTCGGAATCAACCGGCACCGTGTAGGTTTGAACATGAAAGGCCCGGCGCATCTGTGTCATCTTCAACTCCACATCGTTGGCTGCTGTCACCGCTGCCGCCTTGAAGGCCGGAGCAGGGATGCCGAAACGAAATGTTTCACCCGGAACTGGGTAAAGCGACCCCACAAAATCCGCAAAAGGGTCCTTCTTCTCTCGGCCACTTGAGGCGATGCCCATCTGTTTATCGAGCATCATGCGTATGGCTTTGGCGCTCCAGGCGTGAACAATCACCGGGCTTTTGCCGACGACGGTGATATGACAAACTTCGACTTTCCAGTCCGGGAGATCCACGCCTTCCTGCCGCTGCCGAACGGTATTGATAGGACTTTGATTGACTTCAGGGTTTCCATTGCTTGTGGGCACAGAACCACGCGGTTTGGTGACGATGCTTTCTGTTTCATTCATTGGGATTTGGTTTGTTAACGGTTCTTGTTTTTGGCCCCACAGAGTCCTTGCTCTTGGGAGTCCGGGGAGACGTTGACCTAATGTCAACGTGGAGGCAAGAAGAATTTTTGCCGAACTTCCGTGGTTTTAGTGGAGGTCTCTGTGGGTTCGGCACCACAGGACAAGGCGGGACCAAAGCGCGGAAACCCTACCACTTTGTCGCACTCACGGCTTACGTATTGTTACGATGGTAAATCAGCAGGCTTGCGTAAATCGGTAATATTACGGATTCTTCCTGGTTATGCACCGAAAATTGGCTCCGCTTTGGGTCGGATGCTCCCTTTGCGCCCTGTTGCTTCTGAGCACCCCACTTGTTTCCTGTTCCTCCTCCTGGAGGAGCACATCATACAAAACTGCTGGCACCACTATCATCACCGCTGACACGGCCATGAAAGCCTGGGCCATCTACGTGGCCAATGGCAAAGCCAATCCCGAACAGGAACAGAAAGTGCGCGAGGCTTACGACAAATATCGGGCCAGTATGAGTGTGGTGGTTGATGTGGGTAAAGCCTCCACCACCTCCACCAACCTTGCCATGCTCGACGTCGTCGTCATCACTGCCAACATCGCTCAATCCAATCTGGTGGCTGTTATCGCTGCCTTCACTAAATGAATCCTGCCATCGTTATCACCATCATTCAGGCTGTCCTCACCTTGGCACCGCAGATCACCCAGGAGCTTCGGCAGCTCCTCCAGAAAGGAGACCCCACCCCAGCCGATTGGGACTTGCTCCGAGCCAAGTTGAGCAAGACTTACGACGATTACATCAACGAGGCGAAGGCGGCCAAGGGGTCCATACCCCAATAGGCTCCGGGCTCTCGGTAGGGAAACGGAACTGGGGCGGGTTATCCCCATACTGCTGGCTCCAACGCCAGTTGGTGATGCACCAACGCACCCACCCAAGTGCATCCCCGAAGGGAGTCCGGAACGTGTCTTCGAATTTGCGGCAATCCAGCACTGCTTCGCTGCGGTGGGTGTGCGATTGTTCAAAGTCTTCCTTGTCCCACAGCAAGAGCGGAGGAGATCTCAAGCCCGCATCAATGAGTAACTGGGCCACCGCTGCCGTGCGCACGACGCCGCGATTGGTGGCGTGATAAATTCCCGGTGGGCCCTTCTTCTCTTTGACCATCTCCAGGGAGCGCATCGCAAATTCGTGCAGATACGTGACGCTGTTCAAGCCATCCAATATCCGCATGTGATGGATAAGTTTCTTGAGCCAGTTGCGATCGTGGTTGCGGGTATCGAAGGGCATCCGGATCCGGTAGATCCAGGCTCGGGCCCCGCTCTCTAAGAGCTCGTTTTCCGCTGCAATCTTGGTCTTGGAATAGAATTGGCGATAGTTATTGGGTGGATCAGCCTCTCTGAACACCCCGGGCCCCGTAAAAACGCACCCAGACGACACGTGAATGAGGGAGATGTCCCGTTTCTTGCAGATTTTGGCCAGCATCCGGACGGCTGTGACGTTGGCCGCGCAACATTCCTCCTTCTTCCGCTCGCAATCATCCACTGTTCGGCCCGTAAAGCCTGCTGCATTGATGATTAGGTCCGGGCCAACCCCTTCACATACCCATTCCAGGTTGTTTTCTCTGGTGTAATCGCTCCAATCCCGTGAAAGAACGATCGGACGCAGGCCCAGGGAGTGGGCGGCTGCCAAATACCCGCTGGCTACGTAGCCAGTGCCCAAAACGATGATTTTCACCGGGCCATATACCACTTAATAACCCCAGGAAGTCCAGAAGCCATTGATTGCAGCGGACACCACCCCAGTTGGCTTCGAATCTTCGATGAATCCGGCGCATACCGGGTGTCATGCCCCTCCCGGTCCTTCACAAAGTGCACGAGCTGGCGGTTAATCGGGTCAATCAGGTCACACAGCCCATAGATCAGGTCGATATTGGCGCAGGGCTTCATCGAGCTGATGTTATAGACGCTGCCCGCCGGCCCGTGGCACAGCGCCACCCATAACCCGCGCACGTTATCGCTCACATGCATCCAATCCCGCACATTGACCCCCTTCCCATAAACCGGAATGCGCTTGGCCCGTTTGATGGATCGAATCACTACCGGGATCAGCTTCTCCGGATACTGATGGCTCCCGTAATTGTTAGAGGACCTGGTGATGATGGTGTGCAGCCCATACGTGCGGTGATAGGCCATCACGAGCATCTCTCCCGCTGCTTTGCTGGCCGAATACGGAGAGGACGGTTTGAGCATCGCTGTCTCCGGACTAAATCCTTTATCGATCGATCCGTATACCTCATCAGTAGACACATAAAGCAGCCGACGCACAGATTTAGAAGCCCGCACCGCCTTGAGCAAGTTATGCGTGCCATTGATGTTGGATGTAATGAAGATGTCTGGGTTATGGATGGAACGATCCACGTGACTCTCGGCCGCAAAATGGATCACCTCCGTGATGGCGTGATGATTGATGACATCGCCGATGGCCGGATCGTTTACGTCCATCTGCACGAAATGATACTTCGTGTTCGTTGCTATATCAGTCAGGTTATCCTTGTTGGCCGCGTAGGTAATACTGTCCAGGTTAATGATCGCATCGACATGGTCGATAGCGTGCCGAATAAAATGGGATCCGATAAACCCCAATCCGCCGGTAACAAGTAGATTCATTTCCTGCACTAGAAGGAAGCTAGCACAAGCCCCGGAGAGGCCTGTTTCTTTACGGCGTTGATTTGGGTGGTGCGCAGCATATCCATCGGTGCTTCGGCAATGATCGGGTAAGACATGCTATCGAAAGGATGTTTGTGGTCGTCTTCCTTGATGTATTCGGCTTCTTTCCCGCTGCGCAAATTGGCGAACATGCTCCGGGTCTTAAACAACTGCGCTGATACGTGCAAGCGTTTCTGGTAAAGTAATTCCCAAATCAACTTTATCTTGTCCCGGTTGGAGTTGTGATATTTAGGTGCGGGTTCCAACACAATCTGTCCGTCACTGGCCTCATAGGCGATGCCGGCTTCTGACGTCTCTGCCGCTGACCGTTCCCGAAACGCACTGGTGTCAGACCAGTTTCGCCACTTGAGATTTATATTGTGCGACTTCTTGTGATACGCATTCCAATGGGAGATTTTATCCATGACCGCCTCCACGAATTGACGGATGGAGATGAAGGTCCGAATCACCACCAGCTCATCGATGATTGAAAATGAAACTACCTGACGCTTGGTCGCTGGATCTTCGGTGGTGATTTTCTCGATGACATGGTAGCTGTGGTTCTTGCTCTCGCCCATGTCCCAGCCTCCCAATAGAACCGTGCATCCAGATGTCGGCACAATCACCTCCCTATCTTCTGGCACACAATCGGCCTTACCCAATACGTGGATGGCTTCATCCCACACATCGGAGAAATGTCCATCGGTGATGTCCTGCTCCCACAGCCCCAGGATGAAGCGGGCCCGTAAACTTTTCCGTTTACTGTAGCGACTCTCCAGTTCCTTTCGTTCCCGTGGGTCAAGCTGTGGGTTGTCATCGATCATCACCAGGATGCGGTGCAGACAGGCCCGGAAGAATTCATCCTCCCCATCCTCTGTGACCTTATCCTTAAACTTAAACCATTTGTCGTGAATCCAGTTGTTGGTGCCCGTGTCGGGTGGGTTACAGTCGCAGATGATCTGATGCTCCTCATAGCTCACTTGCGGACTCATGCGTAGGGCGTCACAGAAAATATTAAACGCATGGTCATCGCAGTATTGGTCGAACTCCGATAACCAGAACATGGAATAAGCGGGGCCCTTGAACTTGGCCTCCACCTCGCTGGAATGTTCCAGGGAATGACACTGAATTTCGGAGATGGTCCCATGCCGATTACGGATACGCACAAAACTCATCTTCGAATCGCCGGTCGTCTTTGGCCCCTCCGTCACCTTGAACCCAAAACATTCCTTTTCCCAGATGGCTAACATCTTAGCTAACAACACCCAGACCCCAGCGCTTTTGGCGTTCTTGATGGTCTTAGTGACGATACCGATCATCGCCCCGTTCACATCAAAGGCGTGCCGCAATACCTTGTGCAAAATCCCAAAGGTCTTCCCACTCTTACGCGGGCCATGAACCAGTAGGTAGCGGTTATAGTTATTAAAAATCTCTAACTGCTTCTTATTCATCGGCGGATACCACACGCCATCTGAATCACAAATAAAACCCGTGTCATTGACTTTAATCATGGCTAATGTTTGTCTTTCCTGCACTATGCCTACTCAAGTCATCTTCGACATGACAGAGCCGGACACAAAATCGCTTATCGATAGCTGGGCTGACAACACCGAATACACCGTTAGCATCGTCCTAAAGACGGGCGCTGGCGAGAACCGTCACGTGGCCCAGGCTCTGGAAGTCGTCGACGAGAGCGCTGACGTAGAAGAGGAAGTTGAAGAAGCCGCTCCACCTCCAGCCGCTCCGGCGGTTGCCGCCTAACGTGGCCGTCCCCATTCAGCGGTTAATAGCCAAGCATAAGCTTGACCCCGACAGCTTAAAGGACGCCTTCAATCACAAGACACTGGAGAAACGGCCTAAGGTTAAGAAGCTGGTTGAATCCATCCGCGACGTCATCCGTGACGGCATCAATCGTAATCGAACCGACTATCGTCTCTATAAGGCGATGGATTGGAGTTACGACCAACCTTTCTATCAGGTCTCCTACACCCAGCTGCGCGGGCTCATGTCCAACCAGCCCGATGACAATAAGGTGCTGGAGACCGTTAACTCCTGGGGCCTGGCTCATCTGCTCCCAGATGTGTTGGATGAGAACGGCAAGGTGTGTTGCGGGGCCAACGGCAAACCGCAAAAGGCTGTTAACCTGCCGGTCTTCTTCCAGGTGTTTGTGCCGGTCTGTATGGCCTATATCACCATCCGTTGGGCCAAGCTGTTCAATGACCGTAACCTCAACCCGCTCTACAAATATGAGCCCGTCCAGTTCACCAAAGAGAATCGGTTCCGTTGTGAGGTATTGACCCAGATCGTGCAGCGCATGGCCACGCAATTTGATTACAAGGCCGACATGCGCCAGACCATCTTGCAGACCTTGCTCTACGGGTTCTGCATCAACTTCCCACGGGAAGCGTGGTTCGTGGAGAAGCAGCTGGATGAAAGTGGCAAGGAGAAGATCGTCCGGGAAGGTTTGAGGTTTAACATGCCTCATCCCTCTCGTCTCTATTACGACCTATATCACCGACTCTCCAGCCTAAACTCCAACTCCGGCTGCGAATACGCCGGTTACTGGGAGCTGTGCCGTTACAAGGACATTCACGACAATGAGCTCTACTGGAATAAGGATGCGGTCGGGTTTGGGGCCCTGTCCTGGTTCGACATTGGGGTGAGTGACTTCCTTGACCACGTGTTCCCCTGCACGTTGAAGTTCCCCACCGGCTTCAACAATGGCGGTGCTGGAGCAGGGCCCCTTGACCGGCAGAACGAGGCTGCGGCCACCTATGGCCAGGGCGACTTCAATGCGGCCACGCTCCTCACGCAACATTTTCAGAGAATCATTCCGGCCGACTACGGATTGGGGGACTACAAACATCCTGTGTGGTTCAGGTTTGTCTATGCCAGTGACACCGCCGTCATCTGGGCTGAGCCACTTGCCTTTGACCGGCTCCCTACCTACGCCTACGACGCGGACTTCAATCGGTCCCGATTCCGGTCCCTGGCCCTGGAGATTATGCCCTTCCAGGATCATGTCGGGAATCTCCTGTCCCAATGGATCCTGGCTGTCAAAGAAAACCTCATCAACCCGGTCTTCTACGACAAGGACAAGATTCCTGCTGAATACTTGAAGCGCCTCCAGAACCTGGGCCAGAAGATGTATAACGGCCGGCTCTTTATTCCTTATTCCGGAACCGAAACCTTGCGCATGAAGGTCGATCAGCGTGAGGCTTTTTACGTCCCGCCCTTCAGCCATCATCAGACCGGAGAGGTAGCTACCCTCATCTCTGGTGTCCTTTCTATGCTGGACCGGGTCATGCAGTTGTCCCCGCAGGAGATTGGACAGGCCGCTGCTCACGAGCAGACTGCTGAGGAGACCCGCGTCATCGAACGCAACACCAGCACCCGCGTCACCTTCACCGGCTCATTCATCGATGACGGCGATTACGCCAAGAAGGTCGCTATCTACGACGCGACCATGGCCCATGCTGATGACGATGTTACCGTAGGCATAAGTTCATCGATGGCTTCTACGGATGCGGAGTTTAAGAAGCTGCTCAATTCTGTCGGGTTCACTATCCAGGACGAAACCACTTACGATCCGGAGAACCCCGATGCCATGCGTGCCGTGAAGGGTAAGAAGTCAGCTCTCCAGCTGGAGTCATTTGCTTCCACCCGAGACTTCAATGAGCGCATCGACAATCCGGCGGTGGCCGATGCCATGAGCAAGATCTTCCTGGCCATCGCAGGTAACCCGGTGCTCATCCAATCCATCGGGCCCATGCAGCTAGTGGAACTATTAAACCAGATCATCACCACTACCGGGCTCCCCAAAGAATTTAAGTTGAAAGGTAAAAACGTTGATCTCAATGCGCCCCAAGAGGAGCAAGCAAATCAGGTGCAGCAGATGATGAAACAGTTCGCTCAGGAGATTCAGCAACTGGTAGTCACCAAACAGCAGGAGACCCTCCAGGCCGCAGGCGAACAGAGCGCCCAGATGATCCAGCAAGCTAGCCAGCAAATTGCTCAGACCGTTGGACAATCCGTTCAGGAGGTAGCCCAGCAAACCCAGGCTGTGGGGCAACAGACCGCTGAAGCATTACAGGCACAACAGGCCCAGATTGAGGAATTAGGTCAGGCCATCGCGCAGTTAACCCAGGTCGTCGAAGCAGCCCAAATGGGTTTAGGGATGGCAGCAGCTGCTCCTCCAGTGCCTGCGGGGCCGATGTTCTAACCTATGGATACCAATCTGCTTAACATTATTGTCACGCTGATGGCTAAACAGAAGCCTACTTCGGACACGCTTAATATGGTGGTTCTTGTTATCGCAGCTGTGGCTCCAACCCTGGCGGCTCTGGCTGCGTTCCTTAAAGCACGATCAGTTGAGGCTGGAGTTAAAGAGGTGCACTTAGCTGTTAACTCCAGGCTGGATGAGTGGCTTAAGCTCGAACGAACTCAAGGCGTGGAAACCGGACGGCAGGAAGAGAGAAAAGCCGCAGTGGATCGTAAGGTTTAATGGGCGACGTAATCACCGCAATACCCATCGCGCTAAGCCAACAGCAGCGCGACGAGCTAAACGGAGTATTTAGTTCCCCGGGTTACTCCCTACTTAAACGGGTCCTGGCTAGCCATTGCCTGCGTGAGATGGTCCTAGCAGCAAACAAGGGGCTATACGAATCCACTAGCGATATAGCATTGACCCAATCAAAGCACCACCGCATGCGCGCTGAATACGTTAACGCTCTTTTAGATGTGCTTGACGATATTGAGGCAAAAGAGGATGAGTGGTTTATCGCTACTCTTGAATGTAAGCGTTAGCACGTAATTCTATGCCAGAAGAAACCCAGGTAGCACCCCCGCCAGCTCCAGCTGCACCAGAAACCCCACCCGTAGCAACCTCTACTGACCTGCCCCCACCTACTCCGCCGCCTGCGCCGGGTCCGGAAGACGATCCTAACCATCAATTGGCCCTTCTTATCGCTAAAAGGAAGGATAAAAAGGCTAAAAAAGAGGGTGCAGAAGCTGCCGAACCCACGCCAGAAGACGTCGAAGAGAAGGCCCAAAAGCAGGAAAAACTAGGGGATTTGATAGCGGACGCCCTCAAATTTAAGGGTAAGAAGCCAGCACCCAAGCCAGACACCAAAGTAGTGGAGCCGGAGCCGGAGGTTAAGGCTGAGGAACCACCCTCCCCTCCGGCTCCTAAGGCTGAGCCCACCCTCATCTCCAAGCGCAAACCGGACCCAGAGCCGGCCGACCGCGCCCGCGAGCTAAATCAGGCTGCTGCTGCTGCTGCCACTGCTGCCGTCCAAGCTCTCCAGCCATCCTTCCAACAGCAGCCAAAGCAAGAGGAGGATCCGGGTGAAGCTCTTAAGCCCAGTGATAGGCACAAGTATGAGGTGGCCAAGTTTCTGGCCACGACCGATCCCCACTACAAAGACGCACCCCGAGAGATCGTCAATCAAGCCCGGCGGGCGGAGGCCTATGCCAGCCGGTGGGAAGCAGCTAACCCTGGGAAAGCATTCAAACCTCAGGACGAGGAGCACAACGAGTTCTACGAATCTGAATCCATGGAAGAACCATGGACTGACCTTGAGTTCGCCAAGGCAGAACGCGCCATGGAACGGGCGGCTGACAAAGCCGAACTCAAAAAGGAGTATGAAGCTGAGCTTGCTGAAATTCGGGAAACTAATGCCCGTCTTGAGTTAACTGGTGAGGTGGATCGGCGCTACTCCCAAACAGCCGGCGAACTAGCCCGTGCTCTCAATGTTCATGAAGTCATCTCCAGTGGTGGAGTTGATAAACTACAACAGCAAGACCCCATCACCGCCCGTGTCCTGCTGGAGACTCTCGACGGACTAAGTCCGCTCATCGAAGCGATCGTCCAGATCGATGACCCCAAAGGCCGCATCAAAGTCGACATGCAGAACCCAGCCCATCAACAGTGGGCTGCTGTTGTTCACGAAGGTGAAACCCGCTCCATTGGTAAGCGTGATGAGCACGGCCGTATCTTCGCTCGGCGTGCTGACTATAAGCTGATGAATCAAGCTGCTCAGGCTCGCCACTGGTTCCTCACCACTGAGCATATCTTGAAGGGATTGGTGGAAGAACTGGCCCCGCATATCACAAGTCACGTCAAAAAACAACGGGACGAACAGATTAAGATAGCCAGGTCTCTTGGGTTTATACCCAAAGAAGAAAGTCCGGCCGCTAAAAACGGAGGAGCGGATGGCGCAGTGTCCGCCCCGCCACCACCAGCTAAGCCCGCTTCTCCTACGGTAGGTGGTGGAGCTAAGATTGATGCCACCACTAGTCCGAACAAAACTAAGAACGACAAATTGATGGACTCGTTAGCTGATACCTTGTGGGGAAGATAGACTGTTCTAACGCCTTAGCTTCAAAGGCAATCAAGCCGTAGCTAGCGCGATAGAATAATGCCTATCAGCTCAAACATCTTCGAGAAATGTCTGCCGGCTATCGGCAACAACGTCGCCGCCTGCGGTGCCGTAACTCTGTGCGACATCATCACCGCAGAAAGTGATGAGCTAACCAATATCTTCACGGATGGCTCAGGGCACTTCCGGGATATGAAGGCGCTGCTGGCCACGCAGTTTGAGATCAAAGCCTGCGGAGCTCGCACCAACGGTCTCTTCGATTTCCTCATGTCCAACAAGCGGATGATGGGCAATAAGAAGATCGTTACCCCGCTTGGCCCCGGCAACTCTGAGATCGCCCCCTTCGTCCTGGCCCATCAACACTCTGTCATCAACGCGGAGTATTGGAGTCTCAAGAACCTATCCAATTCCGCTGGCACATACACTATTCACGTCAACTCCCGCGCCAGTATCCCGCTGACCACCGAGTGGTTTGTGCCGGGGATGAACATTTACGTCAATGCCAGGTCAGCGGCCGGCACTGCTCTGCGCGGGTCATTCCTTGTCGTAAGCTCCCAGGTCAGCAGCTTTGGTGGGGCAGACACCATTCTTATCACCGCCACCGCCCAGAACGATACCTTGGGCTGGGTAGCTAAAGCGGCCTTCTCCGGCTTTACTGGTGGCTCACCTCTCTCAGCCGGTGTGGTGGTTCGCGGATCAGCTAACGTTCAGGATGTGGAACGCTGGTGCTATAACCGTCCGGCCTTGAACGACCGCAAGCATGTGCCGTTCTGGTTTGAGACAGACCGTTACACCATGTGCACCGACCAGCTCTATGAGGCCTGGTTCAAACGCCTCCAGACTGGTAACGAATACTTCAAACTGTTCGGTGATGTCGACGCCACCCAGCGCAACAAGCAATTGGGCGACATCTTCCAGCGGGAATGGATCAACAAATTCTTCTGGAACAAACGCATCTCCACCAACCAAACCCTTGGTTCTTATCGGTCCCTAGCCGAAGTCACCACCTGGAGTAATGCTACTCAAGGTCTCTACCTCCCCGGAGAAGGTCGCTGCGTCGGCCGCAAAGCCAATGCTATCGGAGTCTATGAGCAGCTGGCTGAGTGCGGACAGGTGTTCGACCTGCAAAATCAGCAGCTCAACTTGATCGAGCTGTTCGAAAATCTGATCTATCCAATCTGGCGCGCTCGTGGAGACCAGGGTATCCCTAACGATACCATCGAAATCTTCACCGATTCCTATACCGCCAGCCAGTTCCAGCGCGGTATGATCGAATACTACGACACCCGCTCTGACGGTCTGGCTCGGTTCATGATCGAGACTAACCAGGTGTGTCACGGTAAAATGGGTCAGCTGGGATTCTCCTACGACAGTTACAAATTGCAGTATCCCCAGGTCTGTATCCGGATCGTTACCAACAACTTCTTCGACGACTTCGCCACCGCGATGCAGTTGGAGAATGTGGGTTCTGCCGGACGGTTCCTCTGGATCTTGGACTTCACCTCCATCTATCCGGGTGTCATCACCAGTAACTCCAAGAAACACACCACTGGCGACATCGAGAAGCTGGCGGCTATCGACCAGGACTATGCCTGCGTGATGGAGAATCCCACCCAGGAGATTAGCCTTAACTCTCTTACCTGGACGGCCGTGGTAGAGTGTCCTGCTACCAGCGCTATCGTTGAGAACTTCGATATCACTCGAATTCCCAAAGGTGATGCTGGTTCAAGCCCATATACTGATTTGTATCAGGTTTAATTTGGTTCAGTTGGGTTCATTGGGTTGCCCCGGGGTTGTCCTTGCAACCCCGGGGTGATTCTTTTATGGGTCTAGCAATGCGTAAGTTCTATTCCAAAGAAATTCCTGAATCCCCGGTGTATGTGGCCGGTCACCCACTGGTATTTGACTACCTGGAAACTGAAGATGCCGCCCTCATAGCTGAGCTGGATAAGTGTGTGGCTCGTGGCATAGGTGGCGTAATGTCCGTTACCAAGGAGCAATTCGAGGTGGAAGTAAAAAAAAAGAACAACGAGTCACCATTAAACGGGCACTCGAAGCAGCGGCAGCAGCGACCAGAGTTGTCAGCCCTCCAGTTGGCCGGTCTGCGTGCTGTGGAGGGCGGAGGTAAGGTTAGCCAGTTTGCCCGGCCCCAACAGCCTACTGCCAACCCGCACAACCGGCACGGGCTCCCCATCTCCGGCAACGCTCCTGGGCCTATGCCAAGCATGCCCGACCCCATTGAGGTTCCCACGCCCGAATCTTTTGGGCCCATCACCAAACCGCCAACCGTTAAGGCCAAAGATCTCAAATGATCGAGTATCAAGCCTTCTCGACGTTCCTCACCACAGTCCAACGCCTAGTGGCTCCAGAAGACTTAGGCGAAGAGTTGACGCCCTTCTACCGGGACCAGGTAGGTAACGCTCTGTCGGACATCCAGACCCTAATCCCGTGGTTCCGGACGTTCAACGTCAACGTCTATACCAAGAGTGACGTGGAAGAGTTTTGCTCAGCCAGTATCTTCAATGGTCCAGTAGGCAAGATTACCGCCCTCTTTGCTTACCTACCAGGTCGGGAATGCAAGAAGCTATATTACAAGCGTGTTAGCACCGGAGCCGTAGATTGTTGGATGGAACGGCAGCGCTGTGTCCAATGCACGTTCACCCCTACCTCCACCAACATCTACGACAGTCCTTACTGCAACTACGTCATCGTTGGAGAAGACGCCTGTGAACCTCCATACCTGACCGGAACAGAGGACACGTGCCGGTTCACGAGCCTCGATGATGACGATCGAATCTACGCCGTTGGCCCAGACTATCGGGTTTATGCTGCCCCCCGTTTCCCGTGCGACTACAGCCTTCTCTTGCATTGGCAGGGAATCCGGCGCAAGTGGGAGGATGCCGATCTAGTTCCGGTTGACCAACAGTTGCGCGAGTCAGTGGTCAATTACGTCGAGCACAAGCTGGCTCTAAAGGAGCGCAATTCAGTGGCCATGGCTGAGTATTACCAGATCTATGCCGTCAACCTGCGGATGCTCAAATACCGTTACCATGAAGAACAGGACACGGAGCTAGAGCGGGACTGTTCCGCTGCCATCGACCAGCTCATGGCCCCGTTCTCACCGGCCTATACCGGAACCCCATACGGCGGGTTCGGAGTCTATGGTGGTGGCGGAACGATAACTGTTGGTGGTGGAATCCTCCAGGTCTATACCGGAGCCGCTCCTCCGGCTACGCCTGATGACCCAACCGAAGCGGCCATCTTCTATCCCACTGGCGGCGGATCTATCCAGCAATGGGACATCCCAACTCAAACTTGGCTATAAGCTATGCCCTCCCCGATTATCCCCGGCCAATTCTGTGATGCTGTTCCGGCGGCTAACGCCGACCTGTGCATTAAGATGTCCAAGTTCCTGAACATCCCGCAGCTTCTCTGCGACCTGTTCAGCTGGATGTTCAATACGGACGGCTCCATCACCCAGACGTTCAAGGAGGAGGTGGCTACGTTTAGCACCCCAACTGGGATGATCGCTTATTCCCTCACGCTGAACATGGGCCCAGGATGGATCTTGGCCGATGGCAGCGACATCTCCCGAACAGACTACGCCAACTTGTTCGCCGCTATCGGAACCCGTTACGGCACCGGAGATGGTAGCACCACTTTCGGGATCCCAGACCTACGTGGCCGTTCTCCCATCGGCGCAGGACAGGGAACTGGTCTGTCCAACCATGACATCAACACCGTCAATGTTGGAGAGGAGCGCCACACCCAGACTGAAGCGGAGTTGGCTACCCATCGTCACGCCTATAACACTAGCGATGCCCAGCAGATTTTGGTGCAGCAAATCCCAGGAAAGGTCAATGACATCAACCGGAATGGATCGCTGGATTATGCCTTTGCTGACCCGATGGAGACGACAGGAGCCAGTGAGCCTTTCAACGTCATTCACCCGTGCATAATTGCTTATCCATTCATCAAGATTTGAAATGAATGCGGCCACACTCCAAGACCAGACTCAGACCAGTTGGTGGATTCGTCCATTGGTAGAGACAGTCAGGAACTACGGTATCAAAGCCTGTGAGGCTAAGGCCAAAGAGATCGCCTTTGGAATCGCTCCAATAGGGATAACCGCCAACATCGGAGGGGGAAGGAATAAGCGGTGGCCAGATGCTTGTTGTGTCGATGCCATGCACGACCCGGATCTGGATTTCAATACTAAGCCGTTGCCGTTCTCAACCGGGTCTCTTGGCCTGGTGGTGTGCGAACAGGTCATCGAACACCTGCACAACACGACCTGGTTCCTGTCGGAGATAAATCGGGTCCTAATGCCTGAAGGGCAGCTAATCCTTTCCACCGAGAACCTGGCCTCTCTCCCGAATCTATTCGCGCTCTTGCTCCAGCGCGCACCGTTCTCAACCCAGGCTGTGTGCGGCCGGTTCGTTGGTGGCTTCAAAGACGGTCCAGCAGGATACCCTGATGGGGTGGAGGCTCATCACCCAACATACGCTGGTGTCCATGGACATGTCCGTGTCATGACGGTGGGCCAGATCAAGGATCTGCTTCGAAGTGCTGGCTTCCATCTTCTGGCTAAACACGGTTATGGTGGCAACCATTACGTTCTCTTTCACGCTATCAAATGACCGTAAATGGCCGACTTCAAGACGATCAAATTAAGACCGATGACGGGCGTGTTCGACACGCTCTCAAGCGCTGATGAAATCGGCTTTGGCAACTGGCGCGTAGTCAAAAACGCTGTCACCCGTTCTACCAGGAATCGGGATCGTGGGGGAGGCTGGCGCAGGTTGTTCGCAGATGACGACCCCTACAACAACCAGGATCTCCACGACCAGCTGACCGACAGGCAGGGTTACTTCGACCAGTTCGAGACCACCATCATGGGCGGTGGCGATCTGGATAGCTATTCCTACGCCTACTTCACGGGTGTTTATATCAGCCCGTCCACCTTCGAATACCTACCACCCTCTGGTCCGTTTGCCCCAGTTTATATCGGCGATTTCCCGGAGCTGTTCTACGGTCCATGCCCAATCTTCTACCCGCATGTGGGCTATCCGTATATCTTTGAGTCTCGGCCTGATTTGCCAGATGAACTGACCACTGGTTCGCCATTCAACTATCTTTATTCCTACGTCTACAACTCCTGCCAGGTGGAGTATCCGGGTGAACTTGTCCTGGGCTATCCTTACGGGCCACAGACTCCGGTCTACAACCCGACGTTTTCCTATGACTACGAATACTGCGGGAACTATTTGTGGAACCGGCCGGGGTGTCGGGAAGCCATAACGATGTTAACTGAGGTGGTCACTGCACAGGGCCGAAAGCTCGTGGCTGCCACCATGTCACGTCTCTATGAGTTCAATCAATCTGCTGGGAACTGGCGGATACTGGCCGATGGACTGGGTAACTCCGGTTACACCATCGAACAATGCGGATGCAATAGCGTTCGTGGAATGGCTGCCACCATTGGAGAGTATCTTGTATTCACCAACAACTTTGACCCACCAGCGATCTACCTCCTTGGAAGTGATCCTTCACCATGTGGGTTGCAGTCGCTCCAAACCATCACAGACCTGGCGGTCATTGGTATTACCCGAGCTGGAGGAGTGGTCACCTGGAAAGGATTTGTAATCTTCTTCGACATTACTGAAGACAGCGTGCGCAGCGGCGGCACCATCCTGTGGAGCGATCTGGAAGAACCAAACTCCTTCATTGAAAGTGACACCAGCTTCGCCGGCCGGGCCACCGTAGCTGTGGGAGAGACCATCCTGGCTGCGGCCCCTATCGGTAACTGGCTCATCCTTTACACCGACAAATCCATCATCCGCGTCTCCCTGGTAGGCGGAGAGGACGTTTTCAACTTCGAGCAGATCTACAAAGGCGGCAACGCCCTGCGTTACAAATACAGCCTGGTCAACACGGGCGACTCCCACATTTACATGGGTGAGAGTGACATCTACATGTTCACCCAGTTCGATACTCGGCCCATCAACCTGGAGTGGATCACTAAAGCGGCCGGCTTCGTATACAATGGAATCGCAGAGGACGACGCCACCTATGAACGCATCAACAATGATGCCTGCAATCTGGTCAGTGGCGGCTGGAACGAGAACACACGGGAAGCCTTCTTCTCATGGCCAACCGGCGACAACACCTGTCCAGACGTAACGTTGCGATTAAACTTGAAGTTCAGCGCTGCCGACTTCATCGACCACGGCTTTAGCGCCTTCTTGACGTTCCACCGGGACCGTCGCCCAACTGTGGGCGAGTGGCTGGAGAACCTGGGCATCTGCCCGCCTGGTAGTAAGGTGGCCACTGGCCTAAAGGACGGGCCCGTGTGCCCAGACCCAAATCGGGTAATAGCGTCGGGCTCAGAGGAGCCGTATGTGGATCCCTATCCGTATCCTTATGCGGAGCCAGTAGACTGCGGGACGGATTGTTCCCAGATGCCGGCAACGCTTTACGCCCGGGATCTTATGCCAATGTATCAGGCCGGGCCGGAAGCCATTGGCTGCCCAGCTTGGGACGGATCGCTAGTGAATAGCGGGGCCCCTGCGTGTCAGTGGTTGCACTGGTGTACTGGCCCTGTTGGTTTTGGCGGTATTGGGGTCATACTCTCGGGTGCGCCAGGTAACTGGTGGCTCAGTATCTATCGAGGAGCATCGTTTGCTTCGTATGCGCTTACGCCACAGGCTAATTGTCCGTATGGCACATATAATGTGATGGTTTCAACTTGGGTGGACAGTGCTGTGGTGGCTTCATTGGAAGTCACGATCGTTTGATTTATGGCCACTACCCTACTCTTCATTCGCAATCCAGAGGAGGACATAAACTATCCTGTCCATCCCAATTCACTGTGCGCCATTCTTGCGGGTAAGACCCTGGATTTCTTCTGCGAAGACTGCGCAGTGCCGGCCACCTTCGTGGCAGCGTCAGCGGTGGACTTTGCCCTCAAACAGCTTGAAGATGACATCTACTACCGGGAACGGCTGGCTGTTAATCCACCACCCTGTGCCGATGTGCCATTCGCCACTGCTGCCGGGGTGGATGAGGGTTTTGCTGGCACCGATCTGGTGCTGGACACCTGGCTGCCATTATCGAGCCAGCATTGCACCGGAATCAATTCGATAACCGGGTATCACATAGTCCAAGAAGATATGCCACTTAATCACGCCATCTACGAGTCCGGCCGCGATGTCATCTATGGCGTTAGCGGTGGATACATCTACCAACTCAATGCCACGACCGGAGAGAAGATCACGTCCGCCAGGTTCTTCGAGAATAGGTTCTACGATTCTTACATCGCTTACTCCTCTATCACCGATAAGCTCTACGTAACGGCGTGGATGACTGATACCGGGAACAACGTTGTCATAACTGACCGTCGGGTTAAGTGGTTATTCAAGATTGACCCAGACACGCTGGCCGTGGACACAGCTTTCAATTACGACGTGGTATCTGGATTCGGATCATCGATTCTTAGTTCTGAATTTTTCGAGTCCGGTCCAAGGGAGCTTATTTCAATCAATGGTAATATTTACGGTGTTTACTTTGCAGCAACCACATCATCGAATGGGCTGGCTCTGTATTCCTTTGATGCGGCTGGAGAGACTTGGAATAATTCCACCACCAACAACAGGAATGTCGCATTCAACCTTGGCTTGGTATACGACCCTGACAACGACGTTATATGGGTCGCAACCGAGCAGGGAGCGTCATCATTCGATCTTTTGATGAGTGCGGTGGACACCGTTGACATCACCGGAACTAGCGATCCAAAACCAAAGGGGTTGTGCTACAGGTCTGGGCACCTCTACTTCACCCTTCACGAAGGAAGCGCCATCCAGCAGTACAACGTCCAGAAGGTTCGCATCAGCGACGATAACAATACCACCATCGATCTTGGGGATGTGAACGCTAAACCAAAGAAGATCCGTTACAGGGACACTAACGACCGGATTTATGTCCCGACGTTTTCCGGAGATACTGTGGTGATCATTGACCCAGCCACTGACACGGTTGAATCCACTAAGACGGGCTTCGATTCACCCATCGATGTGGTGTTCACGCCGACCAAGGTGTGGGCTGTGCAGCACGGAGCTCTTGGGCTTAAGGAGGTAATCTAAATGGCCTGCACGGTTGTCGAACTAAACCTTGTCGCAGGCGTGGACTACGACCTGGACCTGGCTTCTGGGAGAATCCGGTTCCGGTCAGATGGTCAGCTGGGTGCCCTAATAGACGGAGGGAATTTCTGTGGGCTGGTGGTCAATGCATGCTGTCAGGACCCAGGCTGTGACCCTTACGGAACCTATTCCTGTGACCTAGCCTGCTACGTCAGGGATGGCTACGACACGGTCATGCAGGAAGGGGCCGAGAGCTACCGCACCGATGACGAGAAAATGTGCAAAATGATCGGAATTGAAGCAGAGCCGCTCCCATCATCCTCGCCTCTCCCTCTGGAAGTTTACGTTGGGTTTGCGGCCACCCCAAACTGTTTTACCTGGAAGCAAACCCGCGACTTACCATTCGAATGCCAGACCGCCAAATCAGCTGCTCAGCATATCGCTGATCGGACCCGGCCCGATGGCACGTTTTATTATCCGTGCTGGAGGCGGGGTGTTTATCTTGCCGCACGATTCCGTATTTCTGGAGTCGGTGGGGCGGGTCAATTTTCAGCACTGACGAAGATGGTTAAAGCCTGGGGCCAACAAGATTCGCCATGACCCAACACGACATGACTTGGCATGGCATCACTTGCCTCAGCTCGACTTTATCCAGTGTCACTTACCTGTTGAGTGGTTGTCAACTCCTAAATTATGGGTGACCCGATTGAGCTTAGTCGCAGAGCCATACGAAACGATCTCGTTGTCGAGGTTCTACTGGACAGGTGGCCAGAGCCGCCGCCAGAGATGCTGCGCTTACCTGGTGTTGCTCAATACGCTAACTCCATACGACTAGCCAGGGAGCGCGACAACCAAGGATTGCGCCGGCTAATAGCCCAGCTCCGTGGCCGCATCGAGGACGTAGCCACTGGAACAGGAGAGCAAGGAGACCAAGGAATTCAGGGCATTCAAGGGATACAAGGCATTCAGGGCATACAAGGTAACCAGGGCCCTCCTGGAACTGATGGAGCCGATGGGATTGCAGACGATGTCTTGGTCTGGTTGAATCTATAGGCTATGCCAAGCACCCCAAAGATATTAGCCAATGGTCAGGTGGCTTCGGCAAAGACTACCATCTACACTGTCCCGGTTAATCTCCACGCTATCATCCGAACGGTTACATTCGTAAATGTTGGTGGGGTAACGGAGACCGTGCAGCTTTACGTTAAGGCGTCCGGAGGCACTAGCCGCAAGTTTTCCAGGGCTTTGCTTCTGGCGGACGAGTTCGCACACGAGGAGGACATCGGGACTTTGGAACAGGGCGATGAGTTGGAGGCTGAAACCACTAACGCTGCCAGCGTGGACTTCACCGTCATGGGCGTCGACCAAGTATGAAAGTCTATGATTCTCAAGGTCGTCTCAAAACCCAGGTCACCACGGTGGTTGTTGGTGCTAGCGCCGAGCCATCCTCAGCCCAATTCAGTGCTCTTTCCAACCAGGTCAGCGTCGCTGATGCCGCTCTGTCGACGGCAATCAATGTCGTCAGCAATTCCCTCTCAGACCTGATCTCCATCCATAACGTCCTGTCCAACCGGGTTTCGGCCAACTCCGGGACCGGCGGGTCGGGCAGCGTCACCAGCAATGAGGCCAGCGCTATCAGCGCTCAAGCTGCCAGCGCTATCGACGTCGTCAGTAATGCAGTTTCGAATGAAACCTCCAATCGCATCTCAGCCGACAACGCCCTGTCCAATGCGATTTCGGTGGTGTCCAATGCTGTGTCGGTGGTGTCGGCTGCTGCGGGTGCTGCTGAAGTCCACGCCAGCGCTGCTTCAGCGGCTGCCACATCAGTGGATGCAAGGGTCGATACTCTTTCCAATCAGGTCTCGGTCGTAAGCCAGCAGGTCAGTGTGCTGTCGGCTGCTCATTCTGTTTTGTCCCAGCAGGTGTCTGTTCTTTCCACCCAGGTGTCGTTAGTCTCAGTTGCTGTCACTAGCGTAGATACCAGGGTTAATACGGTATCCAACCAAGTCTCCGTCCTAAGCCAGCAGGTCTCACTACTTTCTCAGGCGCACTCAGTCCTTTCCCAGGCTCATTCGGTCTTGAGCGATGTCGTCTCCAACGAGATCAGCGTTCGGGCATCAGCGGTCAACGCCGTCTCCAATGCGGCTAGTAATGCTCTGTCAGTGGCTAATGCCGCCAGCAATGCTGCTAGCGTGGTGTCCAATCAGTTGTCAGTGGTGTCGTCTCTGGTCAGTAATCTCACCAGCGCCCACAACGTCATCTCCAATTTCCTGAGCGGCCTGTCAGCTCATTCCATCGGCGGGGTTTCTACCCATGGATTGCAGTCTATCCTAAATGCGCTGTCCAACCGGATATCTACGGTTACTGGGGGAAGCGGAAGTGTTACAAGCAACGAGCTGTCAGCAGCGTCGGCTCAGGCAGCCAGCGCCATAAGTGTGGTGTCAGCGGCGGTGACATCGGTGGATGCCCGTGTCGACACTGTCTCCAATCAGGTCAGCGTCATTAGCCAACAGCTGTCGGTTCTTTCACAGGCCCATTCTGTCCTTAGCCAGGCCCACTCAGTCTTAAGCAACGTGGTGTCCAATGAGACATCCGTTCGTGTCAGCGCTGTCAACGCCGTTAGTAACGCTGCCAGCAACGCCCTGTCGGTGGCTAATGCGGCAAGTAACGCCGCATCGATAGTCAGCAATCAGTTGTCAGTGGTGTCGTCGCTTGTGAGTAACCTGACCAGTGCTCACAATGTAGTTTCAAACTTCTTAAGCGCACTGTCAGCTCACTCCATTGGGGGTGTGTCTACTCATGGATTGCAGTCTATTCTTAACGCTCTGTCCAACCGGATATCGGCTGTTACGGGTGGAAGTGTTACCAGCAATGAGCTATCCGCAGCAAGTGCTCAAGCTGCTTCTGCCATCAATGTGGTGTCCAATGTCGCCAGCAACGCTTTAAGCGTGGCCAATGCAGCGAGCAATGCGGCTTCCGTAGTGTCCAATCAGCTGTCCGTTGTCTCTTCCCTGGTCAGTAACCTAACTAGCGCCCACAATACCTTATCCAATGTAGTCAGCAATATTCTCTCAGTCGGAACTGGCAGTGTCACCAGTAACGAGTTGTCTGCTGTATCCGCTCAGGCTGCATCAGCTATCAACGTCGTGTCCAATGTGGCCAGCAATGCGACATCGATTGCTAACGCGGCCAGTAATGCGGCTTCTATCGTATCTACCGCCGCTAGCAACGCCTTGTCTGTTGCCAATGCCGCATCAAACGCGGCCAGTGTAGTAAGCGCCAGAGTCGTGAGCGTGAGTGCGGAGTTAGTGTCATTAGTCCAGATCGCCAGCGCTGCTGCCACCTCCGTAAATGCCAGAGTTACTTCCGTTAATGCCTTCATTTCCGGGATATCTGCCAGATCGATTGGAAACGTCTCCACCCATGGATTCCAGTCGGTGGTCGATGCCCTCTCCAACCGCATTTCTGCCGTCGCCACAAGCGTTACCAGTAATGAACTGTCGGCGGCATCAGCCCAGGCTGCCAGCGCCATTAGCGTAGTTTCGGCTGCGGTCACCTCTGTGGATACCAGGGTCAATACGGTGTCCAATCAGGTCTCGGTCATTTCCCAGCAGGTCAGTGTCATCAGCCAGCAACTGTCTGTCCTGTCGCAAGCCCACTCGGTCCTTAGCAATGTCGTATCCAACGAGCTATCGGTCAGGGCCAGCGCCGTAAACGCCGTTAGCACTGCCGCTAGTAATGCTTTATCTGTTGCTAATGCAGCCAGTAACGCCGCATCCATTGTATCGACAGCGGCGTCCAATGCATTGTCAGTTGCTAATGCCGCATCAAACGCTGCTTCAATCGTCAGTAACCAGCTGTCTGTTGTGTCCAGCCTGGTTAGCAATCTGACCAGTGCTCACAACGTCATCTCCAATTTCCTAAGTGGCTTGTCCGGTCATTCAATTGGAGGCGTTTCTACCCATGGCCTACAAAGCATCATAAATGCTCTGTCCAACAGGATATCTGCTGTAGCTGGTGGTAGCGTAACAAGCAACGAGCTATCTGCTGTATCAGCTCAAGCCGCTTCAGCCATCAACGTGGTAAGCAACGCAGTATCGGCTGTGTCAACCACACTCAGTTTGGTGTCTGCGAAGCATTACGGAACTGGTGTATCAGCAGAGGGATTGCAGAGCGCATTGAACGCATTGTCCGGTGGCATCAGTTACGCCGTGTCCCTTGCAGACCAGGCCAATACCCTTAGGTGGACTCAGCTGATCAACGGAGAGACTAGCGCTATTTCCGCAGGACGGCCGGTATATCAAACGTTGTCAGCTTTAGAATATAGGAAAGCAGAGGTTAGTACCACTAGCACGATCAAACAGGAAGTGATTGGGTTGGTCCTGGACAACACGGCAGCCGGAGGTGGTGGTCGCGTCATCACTGATGGAGTGTTAAATCTTACGGAGGCACAGTGGACAGATATCACTGGCGCGGCGTTGCAACCTGGAACCGTTTATTACGTTGCCGGAACCGCAGGAGAACTATCGGTCTCCCAACCGGCAGGGCAAATCGGCAGGCCAATAGGCGTCGCGATCACGTCAACGCTAATGCAGCTCCACATCGCGATGGTAAATCGCGACAGCGGAGCTACCGGCAGTGTCACCTCAAATGAGCTCAGTGCAGCCTCTGCTCAGGCGGCTTCGGCTATTAACGTAGTCTCAAACCAAGTATCAGTCCTTAGCCAGCAGGTTAGCGTCCTGTCCCAGAGCCATTCTGTGCTCTCCCAGCAAGTTTCATTGCTCTCAACCCAGGTCTCACTGGTGTCAGTGGCTGTGACGAGCGTGGATACTCGTGTTAACACGGTGTCCAACCAGGTGTCTGTCTTGAGCCAGCAAGTCAGCGTCATCTCCCAACAGGTCAGCGTCCTGTCTCAAGTCCATTCGGCCTTATCCCAGCAGGTCAGTGTGCTGTCCGTCCAGGTGTCCAACGTGTCGTTGGCAGTGACGAGCGTCGACACCAGGGTGAACACCGTCTCTAACCTGGTGTCGGTGATATCGCAGCAGGTCTCCGCCCTGTCTCAGGCTCATTCCGTCCTGTCCAACGTGGTTAGCAACGAGCTGTCAGTCAGGGCCAGCGCAGTTAACGCTGTATCCAATGCTGCGTCCAACGCTCTTTCTGTTGCCAATGCCGCCAGCAACGCTGCCAGTATAGTTTCCAACCAGCTCTCGGTGGTGTCTAGCTTAGTCAGCAACCTCACAAGCGCTCATAACGTGCTGTCCAATGTAGTCAGCAACATCATATCCGCAGGTGGTGGTGGAGTCAGTGTGACGAGCAACGAGTTGTCTACGATACTAAATGCGTTTTCAGCCCGTAACACGGCGGGGACGTCGGTGCATGGAGTTCAGTCTATTCTGGATGCTCTCTCAAACCGAATCTCAGCGGCGGGTGGTGGAACAGCCAGCGTCACCAGTCAGGAGTTATCAGTCACACTTAATGCAGTCTCGGCTCGCATAGGTCCAACCGGAATAGACGCCAGTGGGCTTATTAACTCAGTGCATGGGTTGCAATCAGTAATCAATGCGTTAAGCGCTCGTACAAGTATCATCCAGCTGTACGGGCGCGTTACTGCCACGCAAGTGATTAGTGTATCAACTTTTGCCAGCACGGGGGCAATTATTGCTGGACTGTCTGTTTTGGTCTGTGCCGGTGGTCACTATGCAATGGATGGGCTCATATTGTTTTCTGCCGGGGCGGTCAATTCAATTGGATTCGCTATCTCATTCCCAGCCATGACCAGAGCATTTGGAACAATGAGGGCTCACATGTCGACCATACAGGAAGTGGATGCTTCTGTTAACAATTCTCATAGAACTGGTGCATTCAACGATGCAGGTACTAGTGTCTTGGTAGTGTCTATGGCAAATGGGACTGGTGGCACAAAAGGCGTTGTCATCAACGGGACGTTCTTGGTCAGCACAGCAGGCGGGCAGGTTATTTTTCTGGCACGAGGACCAGGAGGTATTGGCACCTATGACATTGTTGCTGGATCATACGTTAGGTTTGTGAGGATCGCAGGATCATGAAGACGCTTGATATCAACGAGAAACACGAGGTTCGTTATTGCATCCCAATTTGGTTGCGCGATGAGCAGATCAAGCTGGCTCTAGCTAGAACTGATAAACGCATCGAACGTTACGATGGACTTAGAGCAGAGCCAATAGCTGTGGTCTGTTTTGGGCCAAGTCTGAATGATACGTGGGAGAAAATTAAGGACTTCAAACACGTCATCACCTGTTCTGGCAGCCACAAATTTCTGGTCGATAGAGGTATTATACCAAGATGGCACGTGGAAGTTGATCCACGGGCGCACAAGGTGCAACTGATCGGTAAGCCAAATCAGGATACCCAATACTTAATTGCTTCAACCTGTCACCCAGCTGTGTTTGATCACCTGGAAGGATGCGATGTCAGGCTGTGGCATGTATTTGATGCCAGTCTGGATGCTATGAGGACATTGCCACGTGGAGACTGGGCGATAACCGGAGGGTCAAGTGTGGGGTTGCGGGCGGTTACTTTAGCGCGGTTCATGGGGTTTACCGATCTACACATATTCGGTATGGACGGATGTGAAGGCAAAAGCGGTAAACATGCAGCTGAACATCCAAACCAACCTAAGGACCATTCTGTCACTACTTATAACGGGGTTGAGTATAGAACCACTACCTCCATGTTGGTATGTGCAAAGCAGACATTCCATGAGCTTAATCAATTGCAGGACTGCAAAGCCAAATTCTACGGAGATGGATTGGTTCAGGCGCTGGCAAGAGACTATAAACCTAAGGCCGTTAGTGGGACTATTTTCATAGGCCTGACAAAGCCACCTGTGATCAGCGCGGAATATTGCGATCTAAACCGAAAGCTGCATACACAGAATCTTGCCTATGGAGTGGGCGGTGGTCGCCATGCTGCCACCGTCCTTAAGTTGGCCGATAGCCTGATAAAGGAGACCAAGTTTGTCTCAGTGCTAGATTATGGATGTGGGAAGGGTTATCTTGGTAAAGCCCTTCCATTCCCGATTGCGGAATATGACCCTGCCATACCAGGAAAGGAAGAGTCGCCACGACCTGCGGATTTGGTGTGTTGCTTTGACGTGCTAGAGCATATCGAGCCGGAGTGCTTGGATGTTGTGCTGGACGATCTCAGGCGATGTGTGCAACGGATCGGCTACTTTATTATACATACCGGGCCTAGTACCAAACAACTAGCTGATGGACGTAATTCTCATCTCATACAAAAGGGGGCGGATTGGTGGAGGGAGAGGTTGACAGCGTTCTTCACTATTAAAAACGGTGGCATCATTGAGAAGCTTCCGCTGCTACATGTGGTGGTTGCTCCAAAAGCTAAAAAACAGAAAGCTGCATAACATGGCTGAACAACTCACTCTAACCACACCAGTGTCAGTAGCTGGTTATAAGGTCAAGCGACTGGTATTAAACTGGGAAGATGCAGCTATTATAGCCATCGTCGCAGATGATAATAACGTTCGCAAGGCATGTCGATATTTCGGACCTGTTGCAACGACGCTTATGAACCAGCTGAACACACTTAACATGAGCACCAACTCTCTACACAAACGAATCCTGGAACGGTTAGTTACAGATGGCCAGTTGCCGGCTGGTACAGTTACGGGGGCTCCTGACGTATGAAACAAAAGGTATACATCGGTTGGGACAAACGCGAATCCAATGCATACGACGTGGCACGCGCCAGTATCATCAAACATGCCTCCACCCAAAAGACGCTGAACATAAACCCGGTGGAGTTAGAAACGCTCACGGATAAAGGAGTCCTTACCCGTGTCATCGAGCAAAGGGATGGCACAATGTGGTGCCCAATCAGTCAAGCACCTATGGCCACTGAATTTGCCATTAGCCGGTTCGCTGTCCCACTGATTCAGAAGAAAGGTTGGGCCTTGTTTGTAGACTGCGACGTCCTGGTCCAGGCCGACATCGCCGAGCTGTTCGCGCTGGCCGATGACAAATATGCCGTGATGGTGGTCAAGCACGAGCACGCTCCTGTTGAGACCACCAAGATGGATGGTCAGATTCAGACCGTTTACCCAAGAAAGAATTGGAGCAGTGTGGTGTTATGGAACTGTGCCCACCCATCCAACGCCAAGCTCACCCATGAAGTCTTGAACGGCTGGCCGGGCCGAGACCTGCATGCGTTCAAGTGGTTGGCTGATGAGGAAATCGGTGATCTACCCAAGGAATGGAACTGGCTTGTCGGTGTCTACCCTGACAATCCACAGGCTAAACTGCTCCATTACACGTTGGGTGGGCCGTGGCTACCAAACTGGCAGGGCGGTCCCATGGATGATCTTTGGCTAGCGCAGGCTAAGGAATTAGGATACTAACCTCATTATGGCTAATGGTATTGGTGACATCTTTGGTGGTGGAGGCAGCGCTATCAGCTCTCTCTTTGGCTCCCGTGGCGCACCCAAGGCATACCTCAATCGCTACGCCCTTCCCACTGCTAAGCCACTGGGTAAATTCGGTGGCTCACTCCTGGGAGATATCGAGCCACTGTCCCGGGAGGCTGTCAGCGGATACTTAGCCCAGCAACCCAAGCAACAGGCGTTAGCCCAGCAGCAGGAGGGCATTCTCAATACGCTTCTTGGTCGCAGGCTTTCGGCGGACCCTACACAGCTGTTGCGTGACGTCGGAAACACGGCTTTCGGGTTCATTGACCCGAATGTGATTGCGCCGCTGGCAAGGTTTGACGTCAACCAGGATATCCTGATGCGGCGAGCACGGGGCCTCAGTCCCGCCGCAAGTGATTCCACAGCGGAGCGTTTGCGCAACGCCCGCATTGCCAGCGGCCGTTATTATGACACCGCCCAACAGGCTTACTCGGCCCTGCCACGGCTCTACAGTGAAGCGTTTGGTCAGGGCTTGTCCAACGAAGCTGCTGCCGCCGGGCTTACTCCACAGATTGCTGCGGGCTATGAAGGGGTGGCTGCTCGGCCTTGGAATGCGATTAATCAACGTATCGCTTCCGCTAGTGGAGCATCCGATGCAGCCAGCCGCGCCATCCAGGGCGTGCTGGCGGCAACGCAGGGCTACAAACAACCACAGAACTGGGCCGACCGCCTGGGTGCGGCCAGTCAGGGGATTGGCCAGTCGCTGGGCGGCATAGCTAGCCTAGCCGGATTGGGTGGAGGCGGTGGCGGTGGCCTGTGATTCATCGGCACGACAAGTGCATCGGTATAACGCTTTGGCGCTGGAGGCGTAAATGCCTTGAGCTTTGGTTCTGTCCTCCCGGAGCTATCATCCTTCCCCATATCCACGAGCACATCGACTCCGTCATCGTCATGCTGGCCGGCGGGATGTGGGGACGGATTGGGGACCGGGGCCGATACGTGGGCTGGCGGGATATCTTCAGGAGGTTCTTGGTACCACGGCGTGTGATGCATTCGGCCGTCATTAACCATTTTTGCTTGTTCGCCAATTGGGAGACGTGGGATACCGATGACGTCACCAGTGCGTCAGAAGACTTCGTTATCCTATGAGCCGTGTCCATATCCTGGCCAGTTGCCCAAACCCCAAGTTAATCGAATACACCACCCTGGTCTTTAGGACGCTTCGGGTTGGGTTTCCCACCGCTACGGTGACGGTATGGCTAAATAACATGGGACAAGCTGAGGAATCCAAACTGTCCAGACTCTGTGTGGCTGGTGACAATGAAGCCAGGGTTTGCGACTACTCCCATCACGAATGGATAGAGATGCTGTGCGGCACGGAGAAGGAACCGTTCTGGATCTGCGATACGGATGTAATCTTCTTCGAGAGCATGGAGGATTACAGATTCAGCGGTGCTATTAGCGGCTGGAGGATCCCGGAATGGGATGACGAATTCACAGGCTGTATCACAAGGCCAAGGATTCACACCTGCCTGATGCATATCCGTCCCGCCGATCTGGCTGAGGATATCGCCGCTTTCAAGGGAAGCTACAATGCGATGGAGGATATCTCTCCACTCCCAAATCTATTCGCTCCATTGGTAGTTCCGATGGATGGCCGTCATTACTTCTATGACGTGTGCGGTATGCTGCACCACGCTGTGATTGGGGAGGCTTTCACTGATGAGATTAAGGACAAATTCTTCCACTTCAACTTTGGCACCATATCAGACCGGGTCCTTCCACACGTGAAGGACGGAAAGAACATGGCTGCCGCAAGGGAGATGGTGTTAAACGATCCTCAGCTAGGTCGTGGAGCGTGGAGGTTACAGGAAGAGTATTACCGGCAGCACCAATATTCAGAAGCAGGGCAACGGATAGAGGACAGCCTGTCGGAGGAGGATATGCGACTGGCCCTGCAATGGAACCAGGAGTTATGCCAGAACAACCATGACGCCATGCAGTTCTGCGACTTATGGCATCACTACGTTCACGGCATAGATGACCTAATCGATACGATGCAGGATGGTAGGCCTATAATGAGCCAGGATCAGATCATCGGATTGTTCTTTCATGCCGCCGTTCTATATAACAGCGCCTTCTTTGTTGCCCATCGCAACCTGCTTTTCCCGATTGTATTGGACATCACAGCTACCTACAGTGATTCGGTATCTTGGGAAAAGTCTCCCAAGTCACACTTGCGGCTAATAGCCGATGTGCTCAGGACCTGTGGGGGGCAGATGTATTTCATGGTAGCACTGATTTGCGGTGGACCAGAGCACATGCGAACGATGAGTCGTAAGATTAGAGAACGTGACTGGCTGAGCCAGCACAACCAAACATAGTTATGGCAGATCCATTCCAGTTCCAGATTCCTTACGGTCCGCCCGGAAGGAATAACCCAGCGCCGCCGTTCTTCGTCGACCAGTTTGGAAGGCAGGTTCAAGTTCCACCTCCATCACTCGGTAACACATATATCCCAGACTACGAAGAACTCTATCCTCCGGTTGCTCATCAGCCGCATGCAGGGATGAACCCTGACCTTTATGATCTGCCATCACCTCCGCCGCCAGCGATAGCAGGGCCAGTCGTAGGTGGTGACATCCCAGCCCCGATGATCGACAACTCCGACCGGGGACTGCCAATGGATCAGTGGCTTAACCAGCTGCAAGGCAACCGTGCCCGGCAAGGTTTCTGGAGCCGGCTCTTTGGCCAGGGTCAGCGCAATCAAATCAGTGCTAACCTTAATCAGGGCGCGTTTGGTGTTCCGGGGCCGGGAGGCCAGCAGATTCCGTTAGCCCCACCTCCATCGGCACGGTATAGCGGCGGCATTCCGTCCCGGGACTTCATCTATACCAACCCATACGCTGCCCAGCAGGCATCTGCTTCACTAGCGGCCAGGCTCGGATATCAACAATTACAGGACCAGGGCTACCGGGATTATCTCTCACGTATCGAAGCCAATCGCCAATCCCAGGCCTATCAGGATCAGCGATCCAGAGAGGCTGAGCTGGACCGGCAGTTACAGCGCGAAGGCTTCGCCAGCTCAGAGCGTAGTGCAGCCAATCGTGGTTACGGCTATAGCGACTTTGACCGCAGGGAAGCAGCACGGCAGAAGGAGCTGGCTGAGATTGAGTTGAAGGCCAAGAGAACCAATTACCAATCAGCGGTAGGTCTAGCGGCGACCCTAAACAGTCCAATCATGCCACGTGCTCAGGCGCTAGATACGGCTAGGAAAAACCCTGGCCTGGTAACACTGGATCCAACCGGAAAATATGTCCCGACCATGCCAGATCCGGA